>Ga0126381_100008356_pt1 | contig 11567 bp, 12 predicted proteins | sample PanSoiMetPlot_28_FD_96465 | JGI IMG/M metagenome (GOLD analysis project Ga0126381, IMG submission 96465) | Tropical forest soil microbial communities from Panama - MetaG Plot_28 | ecosystem: Environmental > Terrestrial > Soil > Tropical forest > Bulk soil | place: Panama | collected 2016-02-17 | reverse complement strand
GCCCAGGTTATGGGAGATGCCGCCGGCATGCACGCCATGGTTCGCTTCGACGACAAAGGCGTCAGACAACGGGCTTTGCGCAACCAGGTGGAGCTTGTGGCCACGGATAATTACTATCTGACTCCGCCACCAAGCAATGAGTTCATTCTCGGTTTTTCGGCGCTTCCCGAACGCGCCATTCAGGAAGGCATTAGACGGCTTTCCCGCTAAGAATGGAAATTGGAAATCAGAAAAAAGCTCTTCCGAATATAGATGGAATCGCGACGTCCTCCTCCATGAGGCGCAGGAGATCGGCCGGCAATTGCTCCCAGCCAGGTGAAATAAAGATGGTGTGGGTCCGCGGCAAACTGGGGAACGCGAACAAGGGCTCCACTACTATGCGTGGTGGTCGAGCAGCTTCGGCCAGTTCGAGATCGTGATTGCGGCGAAGTGCCGGATCGCTCAAGGTGCGGTAGGCTTCAAGCGTTTCGCTTAATTTGGTGGTAGAAGAGTCAGGCCCCGCATCGGGATGGTATTTTTCGCGCAAGGGCACGAAATGCACTGTGAATGGCGGCGCCATCCGCAGACCGAGACACACCAAAAATTGCGTAGTAATCGTTGGGCATGGGGCGATGCCATGCAGTTTATCGTGTTAATGGTATTGACCAGCCAATACGGTTTGTCGGTACACTCAAGGAGACGATTGCCTGCGGCCTGGCAGAATGAAGCTCTCGCAAATTGGCGCTCATTTGTAGAGACCCCAGGCATCCCCGAGCAATGTGGCAGAGCATGCTCATGACTCGTAACCATCCCACATTCAATAAGATCCTTCGCCTCGTTGGTAAAGCCATCGCCGAATTTGACATGATCCGAGCCGGGGACCGGGTGGCAGTTGGGCTTTCCGGTGGCAAGGATAGTACGACGCTATTGCATGCCCTGGTGACGCTCAGGCGGCGTGCGCCCGTCCCGTTCGACTTGGCGGCGTTTACGATTGAGCAGGGAAAGTTCTTGGGCTCACTTGAAGGTCTGAAGCAACACCTTGCGCACCTTGGCGTACCCTGGCGGGTATGGCAAGATCAGCCTTCGCTCGCCCTCGTCGAAAACTCAGTCTCTCATGGTTGTGACATCTGCAGTCGTTACCGTCGCCGCGCGGTGTACCAGCTGGCGGCGGAGATGGGCTGTAACGTCATCGCCTTGGGCCATACTGCCGATGATTTCGCGGAAGCCATTCTGCGGAACTTGGTCTTTACCGGAGTGGTGAAGCCGTTGCCGCCCACGGCCATCTCCTCGGGCACCGAGTTTCGACTCATTCGCCCGCTTGTATATGTGGACGAGGACACGATTGTTGCCTACTCCAAAAGTAATTCTCTTCCCATCACACCCTGCGCCTGCTCCCTGCGACAGGGGGCGAGAAGCAAAATCCGCGGGTTCTTGCAGTCGCTCTCCGCTGAGAACCCTCACATTCGCTCCAACTTAATCTCGGCAGGAATTCATGTCTGGAAGGAGAGGAGATCGCTCGGGACACATGCCGGTGTTGCCGAAGAGGTTGGGGAAGAAATTTGAGCGAGTCGGCGGCAATTCGCGCCTTGAGACGGCTTGAGACGGCGTGGCCGGAAGCCGCCGCAACCGACTTTAGACCCCGGCAGTTTCTAGCGTATGCTCACCTTGAATAGGCTCTAGCACCGAGCGGCCGTCGTGCCCATGTACGCGGAGCAAATCCGAAACCGAACTGAATACTTCCGTGCTCGCCACTCCCGACTGATTCGCGCCCAGATTCCAATGCAAGACGGTAGTTCCGTCGTCGAATTCGGCAACTTGGGCGACACGTCCGCACCCACTATTGCCCGATACATCCTCGTGGCGGCGCAAATAGTAAACCCTCATGTCACTGAACTCCCGAAAGACTTAGCGTCGACGCGCGGTCTTCATTTTTCTCGATCGGGAGCGCTGCCGATGTGGTCCTTCGTGCTGAACAACGCCGGAGAGCTCCTCTACTTCGCTCTCTCGCGGCACCCGCCGCAGTTCCCGGATGAGAGCCAAGCGTTTATACGGATCTCGCTCCGTCATGGCGTCGACAAACAACTGTAACCAGCTCGTACTGCTGCTCTTGAAAGAATCCATATCTGAAATCGGTAAGCCGACAGGTTGCCGCCGGTGCTGGTTTACGCCGTCTTAGTCTCCTAGAACCGACTACCGACGGCAAAACCACACCTATCCCCCCTCCCGTTACCGATGCATCTCCTTGAAAAAAGTTTCAGATCTAAATTCATCAATTTCAAGCACTTGACCGCGCTGCCTGCCGGGTTCAGGCTATTTCGCCAAGAATGCCCGCCGAAGTCCCGGTGCCCTGTAGAGGATTTGACTGAATGCGAACCGAAGAGGCGTTCCTAATACGCTTGGATGCGCCCTAAGCGCTTCGAGGATCAAGCAAGGAGCCTGAAGATCGGCAAGGGAGTAGATGTCAAAGCCATAAAACAACTACGAGGTTTTCGGCTGGGAGACTGGAGCGCTCTGGTCGAGCGCCGTTCCGCAGTAGGGACAGTAGCTATCATCGACTTGAACCGTGTGCTGGCATTGCGGACAATTCGGGCCCAGTTTCTGGCTGCAACGAGGGCAGAACTTGAAGTCGACCTCGATCGCCCTTCCGCATTGCGGGCAGGTGCCCGTGAACGGTTGCCGTAAGACAAAATAAAGAAGGATACCCATGCCGTTGGGAATGATCAGGGCCACGAGCGTCCACAGGAGTGGGCTCATGCGACGGCGCTTGGAGTCACGGTTTACGTAGCCAATGATCAGCAGATATGCGCCTCCCCCAATTCCCGCAAAGAGACCAAGCACTGGGCGCGCCCACGCTGCCGGAGGACGGGGATGGTGAACGATAGCAATATTGAAGTACCATTGCGCAGCAATGAAGGCGACCGCCGCCAAGGCCCACGCCCAGACAGGCACGATTCTGATCTCTCTCGCTACAACCGATTGATTTTCGCTTCGAATCCGCATGTCAGTTTGCCCACTTTCCCCGCCGCCGTTTTTGCGAATACCGGCCCTCGTCTGCCAGATGTGTGCCCCGGGCCAGCAGCAATACGCTCACGACCAGGGCGGGTGCGATGCCGAAGAACACAAATCCGGCTTGCCACACTGGGCCAGGAATTGCGGCCCACTCGCCTATCCAAGCAAATAGCCGCCACAGGAGCGGAGCACTCAAAGCGGATGAAAAACCCACACCTAGGCATACGACGGCCGTCAACCATATCCGTTCCTGTGCTCGGCGGAGCCGGTCGGCATGGAATCGCACTCGCATCCGTGTGGCTCGTACCAGGCGCGAATCAGCGGCTACAGGCAGGGCATGTAAGCCGCGAACCACCCGGGCGACCGCTTCGGCGTAATCGCGGCAGTCGGCACACACTGCGAGATGACTCTGCAATTGCCTCTGCTGCGGGGCGGACAACGCTTCTCCCGCGGAGATGGCGATCAGTTCTCGTGCCTCGTCATGGGGGGTCCGCTTCACGCCGGTTTTTCCTCCAGCCTAGACATCAGCAGGTTCAGTCCGCGATAGATCCGCGACTTTGTCGTGCCCAGAGGCACGGCGGTTACGTTCGAGATCTCCTCCAAAGACATTCCTTCCTGGAAACGCAGCACCAAGGCCTCGCGGTATTCCGCCGGGATGGAAGTCAATGCCCGATTAATTCGCTCGGTCTGCTCATGTTGCGCCACAAGTTCCCAGGCCATAGGCCGGTTATCTACGGGCTCAAAGCCGGTGGGCTGATCTTCGTCCATCAGCCGGTCTAGACTCGCGGGACTTTTCCTGCGCAGGTAATCGATGGTCAAATTTCTCGCCACCGCGTACAGCCAAACGCTGAATCCGTGCCTTCCGTCATACTGATGGCCGCGCTCGAGTACCCGGATCCAGGTTTCCTGGAACAGGTCTTCGGCGAGTTCGCGCTGTCCGGTTAGATAGATGAGATATCGAAGTAGCCGGTGCTGGTACTGCTCTATCAGCCGATCCAGCAGATCCGGATCGCGCCGGCGAAGACCACGAGCAATGGTGATGGCCTCCGATTCCATGCCACTCACGAAGTAGAATGCCGCGTTCATGCTATCTGCATATACGGGCGAGCAGAGGAAAAAGATGCCGGTGAATGGCATCCTCTGATGGCCGCCAACCTATTCTTCCGTAGAGAGGTGGAGCTCGGGGGGCAGCCTTCCGGTCGTCCTAGGGCAAATTTGTGATGCCGCACTCGAGCCTGTAGGCCCAGTCTGGCTGCTTAAAAAGAAGGACGCGACATCAGATACTTAGCGACGCCAGCACTCCCCACAGCTTGACGAACTGCGCGAATGATGTAACAGTTAGAGTGAGGTAGAAACAGTGATGCGCAAGCCCCATACCGAAAGGTTCCGAAGCCTGGGCATGATGCAGTGGCAAGGCGTCGAGAAAGGCACGTTCATGTAACGGGGGCTCCTTCATAGCGCACGGATTTTCAGGGCCTCCGATATAAATCGGGGGCTTTTGGTTTTTAGCGAGCGTTTTTGCCAGGGGCAGTGAAAGAACTGGGCCTGGCATGCGCGGAAAGAGGCAGCGTCGTCTAACGGCCAGGATGCGGCCCTGCAATGCCGAGATGGGAGGGCGATTCTCCTGCTGCCAGCAAACCTTATGAATAGGCAAACGATTGAAGTCGACGGCTTTGAAATCCACCTGGCATCGGAGTCCTATTGCGAGAGCGGCGCAGATCATCGCGAGCTGGCAGAGGGCGCCCGCAGCGATCGCAAGCGGCTCGGTCGCGACCTTGAGGGATTAGCAGTATTGTGTATACGGTGCATGAAAGCGATACCGCTAAAAAATTGATAGCGGTTCGCTGGCTAGGGGCCCCCGGAGTTAGGTCTGCGCTCGAGCGCCTTTCTCCGGCCTCTCGCCGCCAGCAGGAAAACCCATTCAGGATTTGCGCTGCCCAGTAGAGCGCGTAGGCGGCGACAAAAAGGTGCCGCCTCTAGCGTTGCGATAGCAGCATTGAGGTTCTACGAGCTTCGTTGGTGCCGTTCGAGTGCGACTCTCATCGAACCAAGTAGGCCGTGATTTCCTGTACCCGCCGGAATTGGCCGTGAGATGCGTTCCCGGCGAGAAACTGGAACGATAAAACGGTTGGTTCTGGACGCGAGGAGATCTCGAGAGAAATAATTCCTGTAGCCTGCTCCCCGGGGTTGAGGGTGTCCCCATGCAGCTCCTGGTTAAGCACGGTAACTGGAATGCGATGCCTGATGGTGAGCTTGCTGATCTGATTTTCCCCCAATTGACAATTCCTGAGCGTATAGAGCGATTTGGCGGAGTGTACCCCGTCGAGCTGGAACACCTGCGGCGTATTCACCGCATAGGGCTCGGTGTCGTGATTGAAGACCGTATAGCGCACCAGCAGTTGTCCATCCTTTTCGTACAAATCACTGATCCAGGCCTCGACCGGTTTGGTGGCGTGCGGGTTCGTCATCATGCGAACCGGTTGCGCCTTGAGGAGGAAGTCAGAAACCGTCATCGGCGGCGGCTGCCGTGTGCCGCTCGAGACGACAGTCTCCGGTTTGGGGTGAAGCGGCAAGTGGTCGATGGCGAAGTCCATCTCGGGCACCGAGCCGGGTGGCTCAAGCTCATAACTGAGTCTCTGGGTTGATGTCCATATAAAGAGGTTGGTTCGAGCTTCTGGCTCGACAGGCTGAATGAAGACCTTGTTTTCACGCCACTCCACTTTAAAAGCCGGACTAGCCACGGCCACCTCGAGGACCGGCTCATTGAGCTCAATGACGGTCAAGTGATTCAGAGCGGTTTTCAGATGCATGACGCGGTTTGGATTTGGAGTTTCGGTTGCAATTTTCTGAGCCGCCAGAGGGACCAGGGCCAGGCCAATGCACGCCCCAATCAGAACGTTGTATTTCATAGTCCACCTATCATTCGCTAAGTTATTAGGCCTTAAAAGATCGGCCGTTGGTTCCTGTCTTGATTTGCACCTAGCTGTGCACCTGGGTTGTGGTAGCGGGCTGCCAGGTACGGACAATCCGTCGGAATTGTTCGTCGTATCCCAAATCGTCGGGAAAATGACGGCACTTCGAGACCCAGCTGAATATGGTCACCATGTCGGCGGCAATCTCAGGATCGACGCTCCACAACGTGGTGAGATCAAAGCCCCCGAAATTGGGAGCGTTCCACCAACTGAGCAGAAACGTCGCGGTCATGCGACCCTGGCCGGTGGCAGCCTGTGCAATTTGGATCAGGCGTTCGAGCGCGGCTTTTTCCCGGCTGGTGAAGCCATGGTTCATTGTTTGTCGTCTCCCGCTTGGCTTTTTCATAGTTTGTGTTTGCTGGGGCCAACAGAAGCTCCAAGGCTGAGTCCTCCGTTCTGGTTTGAAAGTCTCGCCCGGCCCGCCAACACCCGCCTCGCGGCCCAAAAGTTATTTGTCGAGTTCACTTTTCTGCTTGAGGCTGTTGTCACGTTCGCCCAACATCTGTTTCTCGGAATACTCGGCCACCAGTAGTCCGCTAGGGTTTAGTTCACTCCTTTTTTCTTCTATTAGCCGAAGGTTGTACTGCCCCACAATGCGATCCGTTGCTTCCGAGCCATCCCTGATTTTGTGAATCTCCTTGACCGCGAATACGACGTAGTTCCAGGGGCCGGATTTGGCCGATTCGATCGACCGAATTCTGAGCTCGGAGATGATGTGCTCCGCGTCGATTTTTCCCAGCGTATCGTCTTCCCGCAGCTTGGCCATGGTGAAGGAACGCAGGTTGACGGTCATCATGTTGAGAGCTTCGGCTAGATTTCGCGCAGCCGACTCAGGGGTATAAGACAGGTAGTGATCGAGAAAGTGCCGCACCACGGCTTTCCCCTCCAAGTCTGTAGGCGCGGCGCTCGCTAGAGCTGCGGAGTCCGTCGTCAACATGCCTTCAATGGCCATGGCCGGGTCGCTTCGCCGCGGGCCACTCACGACGAGAGCGTTGCCATCTTTGTCCACGCGAATGACCGTAGGCGGTTGAACCCGGAGGTAGATGGCAAACCCCAGCGAACCCATAGCAATCACCGCAAACAAAAGGGCGAGAAACATGGCGCGATTGGCGTAAGCCCGCAGCATCCCATCGTGCTCGTAGTAACGAGTAACCCGGGCTAGTCCGCTATCTTCCGGATTTGGCTTCGCTCTCATGATTCTGTGCACCATCCCATTCAGCGCGTCGTATGGTTTACCCGTCGCAGCCCAGTAACTGGCGAAGCTCGGCAGTCACTGGTGTTGCAAAAGGTTGGCAAGGGCCTGGCGGAGACTCGTCGTATTTGCCGCTCCCAGCTTGATATCCGAGCCGGCATTGGCGAGCTCGATGGCGCGCAGTCGCATCAGGTCGGCGGTAGCACTCTGGGTGTAAGCATGGGCGCGCATTAACCAGGCGTCCGCCTGAGCTTCGATGATGGGCGCGCTGCCCGGTGCCGCGCTTTGAATACTTTGGTTCAATTGATTGGCGGCTTGGAGTTCCAGATCCGCCAAGGCATCGATTTCTATGGCGCGCTTCAGCGCCGCTTGCGCCGTGGCATCGGCCATATCCACGCGGTTGAGAACTTGCGGTGATGTCGCAGTAGGCGCTGGCAGGGCGCCATATAAGGCGGTGTAGGCGGATGAAGTCTGAACAATATTATTGGGATTTCGTGACAAGAGCAGCTGTTCTAACTGCTGCGACGCGGCTAGGGTTGCGCTACCGACCGGAACGCGGGAGAGAGTTTGAATCTGCCGAAGGTTCCCTTGTAACACCGCGACTAGGCTTTGCGCCTGCGCGATGAGGTTCGCGGGCCAGACCACCGTTTGTTCGTACTGGTTGATGGAAGTATCGACGGTCAGAATTCGGTTTAGGGCTCGGCCCACCACGTTGGTCAGGGCCGCCTGAATGCTGGCCAATCCTGCGGCCAAAAGCGAGCAGCAGGGATCGAGAAGCTGGCCGCGCGCCGGCCAGGGAAAGGTAAGGACCAGCACTAGAGCCAGCACGCCGATCGCTCGCTTCTTCGCCCCTAGCCAGGCGCGAACCTTACTCCATAAGAACTGAATTCTGGTCATGGCTTCATCCTCGATGTTTACTGGTGCTGTAGGAGGTTCACCAGCACCGCCCGCAGCAGATTCGTGTTATTGGCGTTTTCTTTCAGGAGCGCGTTGCGGTGCGCCAGATATGCCGCTTCCTGCCGGAGTTCGGCGGCAAGCATTCTCTGTGTCAAGGCTTGGCTGCTTATGCAAGAGACGATTGCGCTGGCGGTGAAAAAGGGAGCCGATCCAGGAGCTGCCTGCGCGCTGGCATTCTCAATGGAATCGGCCGTCTGAATCTCAACGTCGGTCGCTTGGTCGCTGGCCTTCAGCACCTTCAAGCTGTCGAGCGCCATGGCGTCATCCATATCGGTCAGCCCGCGATCGCTGCTGTTGGCGTCGGTGGCAAGCGGTACGAGGCCGTAATTATTGGCGTAGGCGGTGCTGAGCGCGGAGAAATTGTTGACCTGATGATCGCGAATCAAGACCTCGAAAGCTTGCGGCGCGGGCAAAGTGGCACTGTGAAGCCTGATGTGGAGAAGGCTCCACATCAGGTTGCGATACTGAGCAATCAGCAACAACACTTGCCCTCTGGCCTGGTTGATCAGCTGCTGTGGCCAGACGACGATCTGTTCGAGATTACTCAGCGCGATGCGAACATTATTGATGGCAAAGAGCGCGGTCTGAATCAGACCATTGATAACTCCCAGCACCGCTTGAATCGACCCCAGGATTCCGTTCTGAACTTGCGCCCTGGCTGGCAGAGGTGACGCAACGAAGCTCAACAGCAAGGCGCCGGTAAGCGTCAGGGCCATCAACTTTTTCCCACTGCGCACGCGAAAGACCCCTCCGGCCAGCGCGACGAAGAACACCGCGTACCATAGGTGCATTTGCTCCTACCTTTTCAGCCGAGAGCCTCGGCGGGCGAATTTCCCGTGCTCGAGTGGGATCGAAATTGCGAGCTTACGGCCCCGGAAATCTCTTCCGGCAAAGGGCGAAGCTCGGCTAAACCCTGGGGGAAGTTACTTGCCAATTCCTGATACCTTTCCAGCAGCGGTCGATGGGCGTGACGTTCGAGAAACCAGGCGCGGTATCTCCGTTCGCGAGGAAAAGTCGTACACACCCAGTAGGAAAGCGCAGTAGGCAGAATGCGAATGGTCTGTGTGGTCTCGGCCTTCTCGCCGATGACTACAAGAGCCTCCGCGCCACGGCCTTTTCTCGGCGCCCCAAAACTTTTGACTTCGCGCAGGGCCACGGGGTTGAGATTGAGGTGGCTGATCAAAGGGCTGACATCGCCCGGCTGTTGTCCGACAATCTTGGTGCTGGCGTTCTTGAGAATGCCCGGTCCGTGAGGCCGAGGTTGGGATCCAGTCCCCACGAAGTCCTCTATGGTCTGACTGATTCCCCATACGCTCGAGTTGCGCTTGCGCGCCGTGCGATAGAGCTGCACAACTTCGGGCGCAAGCGAAGGCGAATCCAGCAAAAACCAGCATTCATCGAGCACCGACACACTGGGTCGTCCCGACGGGCCCGCGGCGCGGGAAGCCATGGCGGCCGCAATCAGCATACTCATGGCGGTCTCTAGCCGCGGATCTGTGCTCAGGCCCTCCACGTTAAAAAAGAGCCAATCGCTGTCCAGGCGCAGATTCGTCGGCTGGTCGAAAAGCTTGGCGTAGATGCCGCCTTCGGTCCATTGCCGCAGCTTGATGGCCGCCAAATGAGCTTCGTCAATTGTGCGCTGCATCTTCTCTTGATCGCGCCAATGCGCCAGCTCTTCCCGCAGGTCGTTGAACGTGGGAGTCGGATTGGAGTAGCGGATGGAACAGCGTTTGTAAACCCGAAGGATGGCTTCGGTCAGCACATTGTCCAGCAATGAGCTATCTGAGTGATGGATATTGCCGAGCATGTGCCGAGTTAAATTCTTCAAGAATGCAGTCTTTTCATTGCTGGGGGTGACCTCGCCTTCAGGCAAGTCCCAGGGATTCAGCGTCTCTCGACCGTCGAGCTGCACATGAACCACCCGACCTCCCATCAGCTCCACCAGTGGCGCGTAGGAGTCCCCGCGCTCCAGAATCGAGACCAAGGGTTTCGAGCGAGCCATCATCATTAGCATCAACTGTGCCAGAAAGGTTTTTCCCCCTCCGGTCTTGGCCATGATTAATAAGTTGGCATCGCCCAGGCTGGCGTCGAACGGGGAAAAAGGAATGAGCTGCCGATAGGGTGTCTCAAATAGCATCACCGGGGAATTCGGTGTTCCTCGCCAGGGCATTTCGATCGGCAGCAGGTCGGCGGCATGTAACGTCAGCCCGTCCATTTCACGTTTATTGGTCTCTCCTAAACCGGGCAGGCTGGAAAAGAAAAACCGCTTCTGCGCCAACGTCTCAGGAATGCCGCGCGCGCCATTCATGCGGGCCACAGCATGCAGGACGCGCTGCCGGCGGTCGGCCAGTAGCCGCTCCGACTCGATCAGCTCGAAGCGGTTACGCGCCGGCAGCGAGGTGCGAACCGCCACCGTCATGCTCAGCTGGCAGGATTTGAGAGAGCTAGCGATCAGGTCTTGCAGAACCTTGATGAGCTGATGCTCGGCCACCTGGGCATCAACATTGATTCGAAACCCGCCATGAAAGTCTTTTTGCGCTGCCATCATTTTCCGCAGACGGCCCTTGTATTGTTTGACGGCTTTGGCCTGATCGGGCAATACCACCTCGGTATTGAGCACTAGCGGAAAATCCATCACCACTAGGTCGCGCAGTAGGCCAGGGAAGGTGGCATCGGGAGGATCTTTTAAATTGATAAACGAGTACAAGAGCCCGCCAACTTTGAGGTGATCGTCCGATTCGTCCTCAATATTTACATTGGTGATCTGGCTGCGTGCGCTCTCGTACAGCAAAGATTTCTCGGGCGGCCGGTAGGGCCTGGAATCGTTGGCCAGGGGATTGAGGGCGCGTTTGACCTCAAGAAATAGCTCATCGTCCGAGAGACGCTCGATTTGCATACCGGTCGCCTCCAGACTGGCCTCTACTCCGGACATCAGGCTGTTGAACTCGGCAACTAGATCGTCATGCTCCTGGCGATAGCGCGTGATGCATTTTTTCGTGGAGATGCTGAAACTCTGGCCCCGCATTTTCTTTTTCCACTCGAAGTCGGGCGACTGATGGTGCGTGCGAGGATCCCAAATGAAATAAAAACGCAGGGAGTGATCGAGGTAATAACCCGCGGCGTCCTTACGTAACCAGGCATCTGCTTGGGCGCGGTCTAGGGCTTCAAGGACCGGACCGGGAGTGCGCTGCTCCTTCTGGTAGCGGGCGATCAGGTCGCTGGCGCCCTCAGAGATCTCAAATCGCGCCTGCAGCCGCATCGAGCGCTCCAAGAATGAACGAATCAGGGCCTCGAACAAGAGCTTGGTGCGGTTTCGCTCCTCATCACTGGAGTAATAGGACGAAACTCCGCTGACCCGATAACCAGCAACCAGAGACCCGTTCAGTTGGATCAGGAGATTGTCCATGACGTGGCGCACCTTCAGTTGTTCACAGAGCGGAGGCTGCGCCAACGATCGT
>Ga0126381_100008355_pt1 | contig 11568 bp, 8 predicted proteins | sample PanSoiMetPlot_28_FD_96465 | JGI IMG/M metagenome (GOLD analysis project Ga0126381, IMG submission 96465) | Tropical forest soil microbial communities from Panama - MetaG Plot_28 | ecosystem: Environmental > Terrestrial > Soil > Tropical forest > Bulk soil | place: Panama | collected 2016-02-17 | reverse complement strand
GGTTTCTGCGCGAGCGACTCGTCCGGGTAGGCCAGCTCGACGTCGAGCGTGAAGGTCAGCTCGTCCCCTGCCATCACGCCCCAGTCGAAGACCCTGTTCCACGTGATCCCGAAGTCACGCCGGTCGATGGTGAACTGTGAGGTGAAGCCCGCCCGCAGTCCCCAGGGGTCGCTGACGACGCCGTGGAAGTCGGCCGGGATCTCGATCTCCCGCGTCACGCCCTTTAGAGTCAGGTCTCCCTTGATCAGGAAGCCGCCGTGGGTGGGCTCGATGGCGGAGCTTCGGAACGTGATCGAGGGATGGTTTTCTGCGTCGAGCCAGGGCTCCGAGCGCATGAAGTCCTCCTGCGCGGGGTGCCCCGTGGTGACGGCGCGCGCGTCGATCTCGACCTGGAAGGAGGAGCGAAGCGGGTTCTCAGCGTCAACCTGGAGCCCGCCGGTCACCTGGGGGAACTTCGCCCTGAGGTTGGCCACCGAAAAATGGCGGACGCTGACCATGATCTGGCTGTGGATCGGGTCCACGTTCCAGGTCCCGGCGATCAGCCCACCCTGCGACTGTGTCTGTGGTTGCGTCATTTGCGCCGACAACAATAGCCGTGCCGGGTCCTATTCCGCGCCAGAATTGCCCGATGTCCCTCGAACCGCTCGTCGAGCTGGCGCTGCGGCCGTGGGGCCGGCCGCAGGTCGGACTGATCCAGCACCGGACGCCCGAGCGGCTGGTCGAGCTGTGGCCAAGCTTCCCGATGCCGGGCCCCAATCACGTCTGCCTGGTCCGCTGTGCTCCCGAACGGGTGGACCCGATGATCGACGGGACGCGCGGGCTGGCCGCTGCGCATGGTCTGCGCTGCATGTGGATTCTGGACCCCGGCGCCGAGCCTGCCGACCTCGGCGACCGCCTCACCGCTCACGGGATCCCGCAGCTGGAAGAGCTTGACGTCATGGTCCTGCCGGTGGAAACCGCCGTCGCCTCAGGTGATCCGGCCATCGAGATCGTCGACGGGCTGCGCGACGAGGCCACCTACCAGGCCGCCGAGGCCGTGCAGGCAGCCGCGTTCCAGGATGGGGGCCCTCTGCCTGGCCAGGCCGAGCGCTTCGCCGAGGCGTGCGCGGACCCGCCGCGCCGGTTCTTCCTGGCCCTGGTTGACGGCGAGCCCGCCGGGGCCGGCTGGGCGACCGTACACAGGGAGGCCGTCCTGATCAACGGCGGCGCGGTGCATCCGCGCTTCCAGGGGGGCGGCGTCTACCGGGCGCTGGTCGCGGCCCGGCTTGGCCTCGCCCGTGAGGTCGGCGCCGCCGGGCTGGGGGTGCAAGCAAAGCTCGACACATCGGGCCCGATCCTGTCCCGGTTCGGCTTTCGCACGGTTGGCCGCTGGCGGCTGCACATCGATGGCTCCTGCTGACCGCGGCCGACACACGACGCCGTAGGCTCTGCGACAATGCAGGCCCGCGTCGGCATCGACACCGGAGGCACCTTCACCGACCTCGTATTGCTCGATGGCGCAGGGAAGACAACCCGGCTCAAGATCCCCAGCACCCCGGCCGACCCTGCCGAAGCCTTGATCGAGGGCCTTCGCCGTCTCGTTGCCCTGGCTCCCAACGCCAGTCCCGAAGCCGTGGCCCACGGCACCACGGTCGCCACCAACGCCATGCTGGAGGAGCGTTTCCAGACCCTCGCGCTGGTCACAACTCGTGGCTTCCGGCACGTTCTCGAGATCGCGCGTCAGAGCGTTCCCTCCGGCTATGGCAACTCCTACTTCTGGGTCAAGCCTGAACGTATCGTGCCGCTTGAGCGGGTCTTCGAGGTGACCGAGCGGCTGGACTTCCGGGGCAGGGTGCTCACACCTCTCGACGAAGAGGACGCACGCAGCGCCGCCCGGAGCCTTCGCCGGCTGGGCGCCAGGACCGTTGGGATCTGCTTGATCCACGCCTACTCCAATCCCAGTCACGAGCTCCGAATGCGCGAGATCCTGCTCGAAGAGATTGCCGACCTGGTCGTCTCGATCTCCAGCGAGGTCTGGCCGGAGTACCGCGAATACGAGCGAACCGTCACAACGCTGGTCGATGCCTTTGTCAAGCCGCACGTGAATGGTTATCTGGGCCGCGCTCAACGCCGGCTCGGCGAGGTGGTGGGCGGCCCCCCTCTGATGATCATGAAGTCGAACGGCGGCGTGATGCCCGCCGCCGCAGTCGCCTTGCGGCCGATCTCGACAGCGCTCTCCGGGCCGGCGGCAGGAGCGCTCGGCGCCTCCTGGCTTGCCCGGCAGGTCGGCTTCGAGCGGGTTATCACCATTGACACCGGCGGCACCTCGACCGACGTATGCCTCGTCGAGGGCGCCGAGCCACAGCTCACAAGGGAGGGCCGCATCGGCCGCTTCCCCGTGCGGGTCCCGATGATCGACATCGTGTCGGTCGGCACGGGCGGGGGCTCGATCGCGTCGATCGGCGCCGACGGCGGGCTGCGCGTCGGCCCGCGCAGCGCCGGTGCAGACCCAGGGCCGATGGCCTACGGACGGGGTGGAGAGCAGGCCACCGTCACGGACGCCCACCTCGTCCTCGGTCGCGCGCCGGAACTGCTGGCCGGCGGCGCCATCCGGCTCCGTCGGGAACTGGCTGAGACTGGTGTATCCAGGATCGCCGAGTCGCTTGGCCTCTCGCTGGAGCGAGCCGCCGAGGGCATCCTCGAGATCTCGGCGCACAACCAGGCCAACGCGGTGCTCCAGCTCACCGTCAAGCGTGGCGTCGATCCGACCGGCGATACGCTGGTCGCCTTCGGTGGCGCGGGTCCGCTCCAGGCCTGCAGGATCGCTCAGTTGCTCGGCCTCGGCACCGTCCTCATCCCACCGAGCCCGGGCAACGTATCGGCCTTCGGCCTGCTCGCGGTGGATCTCAAGGATGACCACGTCGTCACCCTGGTCCGGCGCCACGACGAGATCGACCTGGCCGAGATCGAGCGGACCTTCGCTCAGCTCGAAGCCGAGGCGGTTCGGTCGCTGCGCTCCGAGGGCGTAGCCGACGAGCGCATGACCCTCGTGCGCGCTGTTGACGCCCGGTACCTGGGCGAGGCGCACGAGATCACCGTGCCGGCCGCGCAGCCTTTCGACCCAGAGGCCGCAGCGGCCGCCTTCCACGACGAGCATGAGCGGATCTACGGCTACGCCTACCGGGCTGGAGAGGTGCTGGAGTTCGTCAACTGGAAGGTCACCGGGCTGGGCCGCATAGATCGTCCGCGTCTGGAGCCGCCCCCGCCCGGCGGCAGCGGCCGCCCCACCGGCCGGCGGGCGGGCTTCGTGACCTACCGGCGCGACGACCTGCCGGCAGGGTTTCGTGCTGAGGGCCCGCTGATCGTCGAGGAGTACGGCTCGACCACCGTGGTCGAGGGAGGCTTCACGATCGAGGTCGATCGGCTGGCCAACCTGGTGCTCCGCGGTGGTTAGGCCTGCTGGGGTCGATCCTATCGTCCTTCAGGTGGTGGAAGGCACCCTCGCCTCCATCGAGGCCGAGGTCGAGGCTGCGATCGAGCGAACGGCTCGCTCGCCGATGATCCGAGACCAGCACGACTATCGCGCCGGCATCCATGACCGCCGCTGCCGCAAGCTGACAGGCCGCTCCTACTCGGCCATGGTCCAGCCGCTCGTCCGCGACTTCCCGCTGGACGTCATGCGCGAGGGAGACGTCTTCTACCACAACGACGTCTATCTCTCCGAGGGCTCGATCGGCCACCTGCCCGACCTGACGACAACCGTGCCCGTCTTCCACGAAGGCGAGGTAGTCGCGTTCGTGCAGGCCTTCGGGCACCACGACGACATCGGCGGCATGGTCCCGGGCTCGATGCCTGCCCACGCCACCTCGGCGTTCCAGGAAGGGCTGATGATCCCACCGGTGCGGCTCTTCAGCCGGGGAGTTCGCAACGACGACCTTTATCGCGTGATCGTCCGCAACTCGCGCACCCCGGAATCATTCGCGGGCGACCTGGACTCTGAAGTGGCGGCGTGCCAGATGGGGGCACGCCGTCTGCAGAAGCTGTTCGAGCGCTGTGGCACCGAGGCGGTGGAGGCGTGCTTCCAGGCGCTGGTCGATCGATGTGCTGACAACTTCCGCCGCGAGATCCTGCCCAGGATCCCGGACGGCACTTACGAGTTCGAGGACTACATCGAGCACGACGGCGTAGGTGAACCACGCCTTCACGTGCTCCACATGACCATGACCAAGACGGCGGACCGGATCGTCTGCGACCTGAGCGGGACCGGTCCGCAGGCGCGCGGTCCCATAAACCACGCGGGCGACTACGCCGACGGCCTGTTCCTGCGCAAGTGGATGGCGTGCATCCTGCGCAACCTCGCCGACTCCCCGGAGCGGGCGGCCGAGCTCGACATCAACGAGGGCATCTGCGACATCCTGGAGCTGCGCTTCCCGCCCAAGGGCACGCTCGTCACACCCGAGTTCCCGGCGCCGACGAACGCCCGCAGCTTCTTGATCCTCCGCCTGCTCGGCGTCTTCGCAGGCTGCCTGGCACAGGCCGTGGGCGGCCGCATGCCCGCCGACCAGGAGACGATCCGCTACTGGGGGATCCACGGAGTCGACCAGAGCGGCCGCTGGTACCTGCTGCGCGAGGTGCTGGGGGGTGGCTCCGGCGGACGGTTCTACGCAGACGGCTCGGATGTGATCCACATCGTGCCGGACTCGAAGAACCTTCCTGCCGAGTTCGCGGAGACGCGCTTCCCGGTCATCATCGAGCAGCTGGCTCTGGCCGTGGATTCTGGTGGTCCTGGCCGCCGCCGGGGCGGCCTCGGCTACGACAAGCGGATCCGGCTGCTCGGAGAGGCCTGGTTCGTCTCGACCGCCGACCGGGCGCGGCTTGGCTGTTACGGCGTCGCCGGGGGCATGGCGGGCGCGCCCTATGAAGCGTCTGTTGACGGGCGGGCCCTGCCGGGCATGAACGACGACGTGCCCTTGCCCGCGGGAACGCTGCTGCGGCTGCGCACGACCGGCGGTGGGGGCTGGGGCGATCCCTTCGAGCGTGAGCCGGAGCTGGTGCTTGCTGACGTCGTGCGTGGCCTGGTCTCGGCGGAGTCGGCGGAGCGGGACTACGGAGTCGTGGTCCGGGATGGCAGGATCGTCGAGCTCAGGCGGCCGGCCCGACAGAGACCCTTCATCGATCGCGGGCCCGGGTACGAGGAGCTGAGAAAGGAGGGGCTCAGCCGAGCCTCGGCTGAGTCGGAGCTTAGAATCGCGGAGAGACCATTCAGGGGAGGATGAGTTATGGCGACCAGGGAGGCAGTTTGGCGAGCGCTGGCGGGCCTGGCGTGTTCGATCGCTGCCGTGATGCTCGCCGTCTCATGCGGGGGTGCGAGTAGCACCAGCGCAGGCGGCGGCAAGTTCAGCGGCACCATCCACATCGCGTCATCGACGTGGACGGGCTACGCGGCGCTCTACGTCGCCGACAAGAAGAGCTTCTGGAAGCAGCACGGGCTCGACGTGGACTTCACCGACGTGGAGGACCCTGTGCAGCGCCTGAACGCGCTCAACGCCGGTCAGCTCCAGGGCATGGCGTCCACCGTGGACGCGTTCGCCAGGGCGGCCTCGCAGGGTGTGCCTGCGGTCCAGGTCTTTCCGATCGACGCCTCCGTCGGCGGTGATGGCATCCTGGCCAGGAACGAGATCCAGTCCGTCAAAGACCTCAAGGGCAAGACGGTCGCCGTCAACCAGGGCTCGGTCTCGGAGTGGTTCCTGGCTCAGGTCCTGAAGCGGAACGGGATGTCGCTGAATGACGTCAAGGAACAGAACATGACCTCAGGCGATGCGGGGGCTGCCTTCGTCGCCAGCAAGGTCGATGTGGCCGTCACCTGGGAGCCCTGGCTTTCCCGGGCGGCGAAGACTAGCTTTGGCAGACTACTGGTCTCGTCAAAGGAGTACCCGGACCTCATCGTCGACAGCTTCGCCTTCCGGCGTGACTTCGTAACCAGCTACCCGGAGACCGTCAAGCAGTTCATCAAGGCCTACTATGAGGCGCTGGATTGGTTCCAGAAGAACTCGACCGAGGGCAACCAGGTCGTGGGGAGCGCTGTCAAGGAAAAGCCGGAAGACGTTGCGGCCGACCTGACCACGATCCGGCTTATGGATCTGGCACAGGGCAAGCAGATCATGGGAACCAAGGATCACCACGGCAAGATCTACGACAACGTGAAGGAGGCGGCCAACTTCTGGAAGGAGCAGGGCAAGACCACGACGGCCGTGAGTCCTGACAAGGTCGTGGATCCGACCCCCATCAACTCGCTCTAGCCGGTGCAGGTGGCCAGGGAGCCGGCGGGTCGGCTCCCACGCGGCGGGCGGCGCCAGGGTTTCCTGGCCACCTACCTCACGCCGAAACTGGCCGTCAGCCGCCGGTTGACGCTTGCACTGGGGGCGGCGGCCTTCGTCGTCATCGTCCTGGTCTGGACTCTGGCTGCAATCCTGGTCGACAATCCATCTTTCGTACCAACACCGGTGGCCGTGGTCCAGGCCTGGGTCGACATGTTCACCACCCAGGGGTTCCTGATCGACGTCGGTTGGAGCACGTTTCGCATCGTGGGGGGCTTCCTGATCGCCGCACTCGTCGCAGTGCCGCTTGGCTTGCTGATGGGATCCTTCGAGGTGGTTCGGGCCTTCTTCCAGCCGCCGATCAACGCCATCCGCTACATGCCCGCATCGGCGTTCATTCCGCTACTGATCCTGTTCCAGGGGCTCGGCGAGTCAGAGAAGCTGACTGTGATCTGGATTGGCGTCTTCTTCCAGCTCGTGCTGATGGTGATGGATGTGGCCCAGCGCGTCCCGATGGAGATGCTGAACGTCGCATACACGCTGGGCGCTTCGCGGTGGACAGTCTTCCGTAAGGTCTTCCTGCCCGCGACCTTTCCGGAGGTCGTGGATGCGCTGCGCATAACCATGGGCTGGGCCTGGACTTACTTGATCGTCGCCGAGCTGGTGGCAGCCACCGCCGGCATCGGCTACTTCATCCTGGTCTCCGAGCGATACCTGAGGGCAGACCGCATCATCGCCGCCATCCTCACCATAGGGGTGCTCGGGCTGGTCACAGACCTGCTCTTCGCGCTGGTTTCGCGCTGGGCGTTTCCCTATGTCGAAAAGGTCCAGAACGCTTGAGCAGCCTGGAGTTCCGTGATGTCGAGATGGAGTTCCGGAGCCGTGCCGGTGCCACCCGGGCGTTGGACCCGATCTCGCTCGAGGTTCCCGACAGGCAGTTCGCCTGCCTGGTCGGGCCATCCGGCTGCGGCAAGTCCACTCTCCTCATGGTCGCCGCCGGCCTTGTCCGCCCGACGCGGGGCGAGGTACTGGCCGACGGCCGGCCGGCTCATGAGCCGAGTGCCAGCCGGGGCATGGTCTTTCAGTCCTACTCTCTGTATCCGTGGCTCTCCGTACGCCGGAACATCGAGTTCGGTCTGGAGATGAAGCGGGTGCCGAAGGCCGAGCGCCGTCGGATCTCGTCCGAGCTGATCTCCTTGATGAAGCTGGATGGCTTCGCGGAAGCCTATCCCAAGACCCTTTCCGGGGGGATGAAGCAGCGGGTCGCGATCGCCCGCGCCCTGGCTAACGACCCGGACGTGCTGTTGATGGACGAACCCTTCGGCGCCCTCGATGCACAGACCCGTCAGATCATGCAGGAGCTGCTGACCGACATCTGGCAGCGGTACAGGAAGACCGTCTTGTTCGTGACCCATGACATCGACGAGGCCGTGTTCCTCGGCGACATGGTCTACGTCATGACGGCCCGGCCTGGGCGCTTACGGACAGTGATTCCCATCGACCTGCCGCGTCCCCGCAGCTTCGAGACCCAGTCCTCGCCCCGCTTTACCGAGCTCCGAAGCCTGGTGATCGAGGTCATTCACGAGGAGAGCCTGAAGGCCGTGGCATCCGAGCTGGCGGCAACTGCCGCAAGCTGAAAGGATGACGGTCCGTGTCAGCGGTGCGCCGCTGACGTTCCCTGAGGTTATTGCCGTGGCTCGCCGCGGCGCTGAGGTGGAGCTGAGCGATGAGGCACGCTCGGCGATGGGGCGGACCCGGGCCAGAGTTGAAGAGCTGGCGCGGGGTGAGCGGCCGGTCTATGGCATCTCGACGGGCTTCGGTGCGCTGTCCGACACACGGATTCCGCCCGACAAGCGCTCCGAGCTTCAGCACGCGCTCATCCGCTCGCACGCGGCCGGCATTGGCGAGCCAGTGGATGCCGAGATAGTCCGTGGCATGATGCTACTTAGGCTCCGGACCCTGGCCACCGGTTACTGTGGCGTGCGGCCGGCGGTAGCTGAAGCCCTGGTGGGATTGCTCAATGCCAACTTCACGCCGACTGTCCCGGTCCACGGCTCGCTCGGGGCCAGCGGCGATCTAGCCCCGCTAGCGCATGTGGCGCTGTCCCTGGTCGGCGAGGCCGAGACGCTGCCGCCCGGGTTGCAACCTCTCAGGCTGGAGGCCAAAGAGGGGTTGTCGCTGGTCAACGGGACCGACGGGATGCTGGCGATGCTGGTGCTGGCGTGTGAGGACGCCCGGCTGCTGTTCCGGACAGCAGACGTCACCGCCGCGATGAGCGTGGAGGCGCTGCTCGGCACCGATCGAGCTTTCGCCGCTGAGCTTCAGGCGCTGCGGCCTCATCCAGGCCAGGCGCGGAGCGCAGCCAATCTAAGCCGGCTGATGGCAGGCTCTGGCATCGTCGCGTCCCACCGCCACTCGACACACGCCGTCCAGGACTCCTACTCCATGAGGTGCAGTCCCCAGGTTGCCGGCGCTGCCCGCGACACGCTGGATTTCGCGGCTCAGGTCGCAGAACGCGAGCTCGCTGCATCCATAGACAACCCCGTCGTGCTTCCCGACGGCAGGATCGAGTCGAACGGCAACTTCCACGGCGAGCCGCTGGCCTTCGCGTGCGACTTCCTGGCCATCGCTTCGGCAGAGATTGGCGCGATCGCCGAGAGGCGCGTCGACCGCCTGCTCGACCCGCACCGCTCCTCGGGTCTGCCGGCCTTCCTGGCGCCCGAGCCCGGAGTCCACTCCGGGCTGATGCTGGCCCAGTACACGGCTGCCGCCCTGGTTGCCGGAAACCGCCTTCTGGCCAACCCCGCAAGCACGGACTCGCTGCCGACCTCCGGCATGCAGGAGGACCACGTGTCGATGGGCTGGAGCGCCGCGGTCAAGCTGCGACAGGTCCTGGCCAATCTCTGTCGCATCCTTGCGGTCGAGCTGGTGTGTGCAGCCAGGGCGCTGGAGCTGCGGTCCCCGCTGGACGCGGCACCTGCGACGGCCGCCGTGCGAGACCTGGTCCACGATCGCATCGGAGGCGCCGGCCCGGACCGTTCGGTTGCGCCGCAGCTGGCCGAGGCGGCTCAGCTGGTTCAGAGCGGCGCCGTGCTCGCCGCCGTGGAGAGGGTGCTCGGGCCGCTGCAGTGAACCTGGTCGTTCGCAATACACGCCGGCTCGTCACCTGTGACGCTACGCTCGGCGAGGGGCCGCTGGGAGTGATCCCCGACGGGGCGCTGATCGCGGCCCGCGGTCGCATCGTGTGGGTGGGTCCCGAGTCGTACCTGCGGAGCGTGGCCCCGCGCGGTGCTGTCGAGCTCGACGCCGGTGGCCGTGCAGTGGTCCCTGGCCTGGTCGAGTGCCATACGCACCTCGTCTTCGCGGGCGACCGAGGAGAAGAGTTCGCGGCGCGCATGCGGGGAGACTCGTACCGGGCGGGCGGGATCATGACCACGGTCAAAGCAACTCGTGCGGCCTCAGACGTGGAGCTGCAAGCGCTGGCGCAGGAGCGGGTGGCACGCTTTCGCTCATTCGGCGTCACGACCCTGGAGGCCAAGAGCGGGTACGGTCTGGAGCCGGCCCAGGAACTTCGCTTGCTGCGAATTGCCTCGCGGCTCGACGGAGTGGTGCCGACTCTGCTCGCCGCGCACATCGTGCCGGCGGAGTTCAGTCACCGGTCCGACCAGTACGTGGACCTGGTCTGCGAGTCGATAGTGCCGGCGGCTGTTGGACTGGCCGCGTTTTGCGACGTCTGGTGTGAGCCGGAGGGCGCGTTCAACGTCCTGCAGTCCCGCCGGATTCTGGAAGCTGGGCTGGCTGTCGGCATGCGACCGAAGGTCCACGCCGACCAGCTCAGCCATGCGGGTGGGAGCGCGCTGGCGGCCGCGGTGCGGGCCGTCTCGGCCGATCATCTGGAGCACGCGACGCCGCAGGACGCGGGTGCCCTGGCCAGGGCCGGCACCGTTGGGGTATTGATGCCAGGAGCGTCGATGATGACGGGGGAGCCGTTCGCACCGGCGCGCATGCTGCTGGACCATGGAGTCCACGTCGCCCTCTCGACGGACTTCAACCCGGGCACCTCGTACTCCGAGAACCTGCAGCTGATGGTTGCGCTGGGGTGCGCCTGCCTTCGGATGACCCCCGAGGAGGCCCTGCTTGGCGTGACGCGCCACGCCGCCGCGGCCCTCGCGCGCAGTGACCGCTGCGGCCGCCTGGCGCCGGGCCTCGACTGCGACCTCCTGGTCCTCGAAAGCCGCTCCGAGATCGACATCGCCTACCACTATGGGGTCAACCTGGTCGCCCAGGTGGTGAAGGGGGGGACGCTCGTCACCCAGGGAGAGGATACTGGTGGCGCCGAGTGAAAACGTGATCGGGCCACGCCCTGTCAGCGCCCCGCGCGGCTCGTCGCTGACATGCCGCGGCTGGGCGCAGGAAGCAGCGCTGCGCATGCTGATGAACAACCTGGACCCCGACGTGGCCGAGCGTCCTGACGACCTGGTCGTCTATGGCGGCACCGGCAGGGCGGCTCGAAGCTGGGAGGCGTTCGACGCCATCGTGGCCGCCCTGCGCGACCTGGCCGGCGACGAGACACTGCTGGTTCAGTCGGGCAAGCCGGTCGCGGTGTTCCGCACTCATGCGTTTGCGCCCCGAGTACTGATCTCCAACAGCATGCTGGTGCCGAAGTGGGCCGACTGGGACACCTTCCGCGCGCTGGAGCATGCGGGCCTGACCATGTACGGCCAGATGACTGCCGGGTCCTGGATCTACATCGGCACCCAGGGGATCCTCCAGGGCACGTACGAGACCCTGGCCGAGCTGGCAGACCAGCACTTCGGCGGAACGCTGCGCGGCCGGGTCGTGCTGACCGCGGGCCTCGGCGGCATGGGCGGTGCCCAGCCGCTGGCCGTGACCATGAACGGGGGCGTGGCGCTGATCGTCGAGATCGATCGGTCGCGCATCCGGCGGCGGCTCCAGACGCGGTACCTCGACCGCTCGACTGCGGACCTCGACGAAGCCCTGGGCTGGGTCGAGGAGGCACGCGCGGCCGGAAGGGCCCTCTCAGTGGGGCTGGCGGGCAACGCCGCCGACGTCCACGTCGAGCTGGTGCGCCGGGGCTTCCGGCCCGACGCCGTCACCGACCAGACGTCCGCGCACGATCCGCTGAGCGGCTATGTGCCAGTCGATCTCTCTCTGCACGAGGCTGCGGAGCTTCGGCATCGCTCGCCCGAGGACTACGTCCGGCAGGCGCACCGCTCCATGGCGGACCAGGTCGGCGCGATGCTCGCCTTCC
>Ga0126381_100008353_pt1 | contig 11569 bp, 7 predicted proteins | sample PanSoiMetPlot_28_FD_96465 | JGI IMG/M metagenome (GOLD analysis project Ga0126381, IMG submission 96465) | Tropical forest soil microbial communities from Panama - MetaG Plot_28 | ecosystem: Environmental > Terrestrial > Soil > Tropical forest > Bulk soil | place: Panama | collected 2016-02-17 | reverse complement strand
GGCGCACGACTCGCATGGCGCAAATCTACGACGTGAGCGACCCAACAAAACCCGTCTTCATCCGTAACTTTGGACTTCCCGGACAGCAACCAAATGCGAAAGGGCCTGCTCCAGGCGGACTCCATGGCCCCTTCTCTACCGGCCCCAAAGGCAACCGGGTCTATTTCGCTTACGATAACTCGCGCGATGGCGTCATCGAAATTGTCGACCGCGAGAAGCTCCTCCACGGCGCGCCCGAGCCGACCGACGAGAATCTTCGGGCTCCCATCGTCTCCATGGTCGAGCTGCCTGACGACATGGGAGCCCACAACATTCTTCCGATGCTCCGCATGCCGCTTTCGGAATTCGCGAAACAAAAGGACGGCCACGTGAAGGACTTCCTAATGCTCATCGGGGAAACGGTTGCGAACGAGTGCCAGGAAAATCGCCAAATGATGAGGATCTTCGACGTGACGAACGAAACCAAGCCCGTCGGCGTCTCCACCTGGACGGTGCCTGAAGATAGCGGAAACTTCTGCTCCGCCGGCGGACGCTTTGGCACGCATTCGACGAATGAGAACCTAACGCCAATCTACGCGAATCGCATCGTATTCGTGGCGCACTTCAACGCGGGTGTGCGGGCGCTCGATATTCGAGACCCCTACCGTCCTCGTGAAGTCGGTTATTTCATCCCCGCAGTAACTTCAAAAACAGACCAGCGTTGCATTGGCGAGGGCGCAAGCCAGCATTGCAAGACGGCGATTCAAACCAACAACGTGGAAGTAGACGATCGCGGCTACATTTACGCAGTCGATCGCGCGAATACCGGAATGCACATCCTGGAGCTAACCGGCGCCGCGCGTCAGATCGCCAACTTCTCAGGCCCAAGGTAGTTGGATCTGAAATAAACCCCGTCCGCGACCCACCGCGAGCGCGTTTCCATCGCTTCGAGCTTCTCGATGTGGGCGCTGGCGGTTATGGAGTGTCTGCCGGTCTTCTCGGAACCCAACAGTTCGGAGTTATGACCAGGACGGGTCTGCCGTGCTGGTTTCTTAACATCGTGCGGACTTTTACGATCCCGTAGTCAGGTTTCGAGCGAGATGGTGTGTTGCCAATTACTTCCGATTCGAGCGTCAGCACATCGCCGGGGCGGACAGGCTCGGGCCATTGGATTCCGTCGACGCCCAAGCCAAGCAACTCGGTGTCGCCGAATAGTTTTGCCTCCGCCTGCATCTTCATCGCGAGTGCAGCAGTGTGCCAGCCACTTGCGATTAAACCTGCGAATCGGCCCTTAGCTGCCGCTTTGGGGTCGGTGTGCATCGGTTGCGGATCGTAGCGCTCTGCGAACTCGATAATCTCGGGTTCAGTAATGGTGATTGATCCGGCCGATTCCCATCGTTTGCCGACCGGAAGGTCTTCGAGATACATGAATTAAAGTTTGAGCAAAGCGCGCAAGCGTTTGGTTTGGACTCGGCTTACTGGAATTTCACTCTGCTTCTTATCATCCATGCGTAGCTGGAAGCTGGATTTGAACCAGGGAATGACTTCCTTGATCCGGTGAATGTTAACGAGATAAGAGCGATGCACGCGCCAGAAGGTTTCCGGATCGAGGTTAGATTGAAGCTCCTCGATAGTGCGGTAGTTCGACTGGCCTTCGAAATTCGAGGCCACCACAGTGATGAGACCGTCGTCGATGGTGGCATACACAACGTCCTGGGCGTCGACGATGAAGTTCCGCTGGTTGGCGCGGATGAGGATCTTGGTTCGTTGGAGTGTCGGCTTGGGTTTGGTTGCGGGTTCCGGCTGCGGGGCTGACTTGGCGGCTTTATCGGCAATCATGCGCCGGGCCCGTTCGACGGCGACCGAAAGGCGATCAGACTCGATGGGCTTCAGCAGGAAATCCAGAGCCTCCCAGCGGAATGCCTCGATGGCATAACTGTCATACGCCGTCGCCATCACGAAATAAGGTAATGGAACATCCTTTTCCTTCAGCCGTTTAATCACACCCATACCGTCGAGGCCGGGCATCTGAACGTCCAGGAATACCAAATCCGGCTCCAGGTCTTCAATGAGTTTAACGGCTTCCAGGCCGTTGGCCGCAGTGGCTAAAATCTCGATGTCAGGAAAGGACTTAAGTAGGTATGCAAGCTCGTCCTGCGCGAGCTTTTCGTCGTCCACGAGGATCGCGGAAATGGTCGCTGTCGCGCGATTCTGCATGAAATGTTAGTATAACTTAAGGTTTCTATCCCTCTTCTTTGCGCTCTCGATCGAGCCAGACGGAAACCCTTTTACAAGGAGCTTTAGCATTGTCATCGCGTGACAGCGTCCAGATTGCGCCGAATGAAGGAAAGCTCGGCGTTCTGATCCCTGGGATCGGCGCCGTAAGTACAACTTTTATTGCAGGTGTGGAAGCAGTGAAACGGGGCATCGGGCTGCCAATCGGATCGCTTACCCAGCTAGCCACCATTAGGTTAGGGAAGCGCACGGATGGCCGTTCACCCATGATTAAGGACTTTGTGCCGCTGGCCGGCTTAAAGGACTTGGTGTTCGGTGGTTGGGACATTTACGAAGACACCGCGTATGAGTCGGCGGTCAACGCCAAGGTGCTGGAGCCCTCCCTGCTCTCGCAGGTGAAGAAGCCGCTCGAAGCGATCAAGCCGATGCAGGCCGTGTTCGATCCGGAATACGTACGGCGCATCAATGGCCCCAACGTCAAGAAGGCCCGTAACAAGATGGCAAAGGCGGAAATGCTGATGGATGACATCGCGCAATTCCGCAAGAAGAACAACACCAAGCGGAACGTGATGATCTGGTGTGGGTCGACCGAGGTTTTCCATAGGCCCTCGGAAGTGCACCAGACGCTTAAGGCGTTTGAGACGGGGCTCAAGAAGAACGACCCGGAAATCGCGCCTAGTCAAGTTTACGCGTATGCGGCCTTGATGTCCGGAATCCCCTACGCAAACGGAGCGCCGAATTTAACGACGGATACTCCGGCTCTGCAAGAGCTCGCGCGGGACCGGAATCTTCCCATTTGCGGAAAAGATTTCAAGACCGGGCAGACGTTCATGAAGACGCTGATCTCGCCGGGACTGAAGGCCCGCATGCTCGGCATTTCGGGCTGGTTCTCAACGAACATCCTTGGCAATCGTGACGGGGAGGTTCTGGAGGATCCGGGATCATTCAAGACCAAGGAAGAAACAAAGCTCAGCGTGCTCGATCAGATCCTGCAGCCGCAGCTTTATCCCGATCTTTACAAAGAGCTGTATCACGCGGTCCGCATCAACTACTATCCGCCGCGTGGAGATGCCAAAGAAGGCTGGGACAACATCGACATTTTTGGCTGGCTCGGGTATCCGATGCAGATCAAGATCGATTTCCTGTGCCGCGATTCCATCCTGGCGGCGCCGCTGGTGCTGGACCTGATTCTGTTTCTCGATCTGGCGCAGCGCGCGGGAATGCGCGGGATCCAGGAATGGCTGTCTTTCTATTTCAAGGCTCCGATGCACGCTCCGGGCCTGTACCCCGAGCATGACATTTTCATTCAGTTGATGAAGCTGAAGAACACCCTACGTTGGATGCGCGGAGAAGACCTCATTACTCACTTGGGACTCGAGTATTACGACTAATCGTCTGCTCTTTGCTAGCTTCCAATGAATTGCCTCGTCATCGGAGGAACCGGATACATCGGCCGCGTTTTGGTCACCGACCTGTTGAAGGCAGAGCACGCGGTTACGGTGATGCACCGTAAGCCGGAGCACGGACTCGGCCGGCGCGTTAAGAATCTGATCGCCGATCGGAATGATGGGGCGGCGGTGAAGGCGGCGCTCGCGGACAAGACTTTCGATGTGGTCTTCGACAATGTCTATGATTGGCAGCGCGGGACCACAGCCGCGCAGATCGAGACTACGGCTCGGGCGTGCCTGCACAATAAGCTTCAGCGCTACATTTTCATGTCGAGTGTCGCTGCTTACGGCGATGGATTGAATCATCACGAGGGTGATGCGCTGGCTCCCGACGATGCTCCGGAGCTGTACGTTCGTAACAAGGCGATGAGTGAGCGGGCATTGTTCCGGCTACACCAGCGGATCGGGCTGCCGGTGGTTACGCTGCGGCCTCCGTTTGTGTACGGTCCAGGGAACCAGATGTATCGCGAGGCTTTCTTCTGGGACCGATTACGCGGGGGGCGCACCATTATCCTTCCGGGCGACGGGCGGCGGCTGATGCAGTTCATCTACGTGAAGGATCTAGTGCGGGCGGCTTTGAAATCGATGGATGAAAAGGCCGCGGTCGGACATGCATTTAATATTGCGAATGCCCGGCCCTTAGCGCAGTCCGAAGTCGTAGAGGCGTTTGCGAAAGTCGCGAAGAAACCTGTGAAGTTCGTACGAATCCCGCGCGAGTACATTCTGCGCAAAGGTGGGCATCCTATGGGTCCGAAGCTCTACTTCGGCTTTTACTACGACATGCCGCCCATTACGCAAGTGACTGCCAAGGCTCAGCGGGTATTGAAGTTTAAGCCTACGGAATTCGAGACGGGACTGAAAGAAACCTACAAGTGGTATTTAAAGTCGAACGGGTTCGCACCTGCGGACTACGAGTTTGAAGACCATTTGTTGGCGCACGCACCAGTGATCCCGCCGCCCAAGACCTAGCGGGGAGGAACGTTTAAGCATAGCCTGGCCGTTGTTGGCCCGGAGGCGGGACGTCCTCCAGAGAGCCTCCCGGCCGAGGTAGGGCTGGGATAACTCGCCATCTCGTGCCCTCCTGAATGTTAATCCATGCCAGCTTAAGTTTCCCGCTCTGAAGAAGCCAACAAAGTTCCACTTCTCTTTCAGCTTTCTCAAACGAGGCGCGACCGCGCATCGTGAATATCCGATCCTGACCGAAGCGCGTCGTCTGATGAGGTGAAAAATCCTGCCACGTCCCAAGAGCGCTTCGCAGTTCGGCGCAATCTGCCATCCAATCTTCCTGTCGCTGCAGTCTTTTGAACATCTCGCCCGCGTCATTAAAGATGGCGGAACAAGCGGCGTTGTTGAACTTGTACCGAAGTTCCCCGGTCGCCTGGGTTGCGAGCACGCGTTGCTGATCCGTCAGCGGAACTTCGGCGATCCCTTTTTTCTGCGAGGGCATGCAGCCCGAAAGGAGGGCGATGACGGCGATTGCGGGAATCGGCTTCATCTGGCCTAATTATAGGACGCGAATTTGTGGAGTTGTGTTGCAAGACTAGTTGTGCTGCAGGACTAGTTGTGTTGCAGGATTTGGTTCAGTAGCCCGGCAACCGCATTTCGCCCTTTGCATGACACGAAAGGGTATGGGCGACCGAGTGCTCTATTTTGACGCCAACGATGTAATGATTCGGCTCACGGCCGCACCACACTGCTTCTCCGAGCAATCTATGCGTAAGCCCCTCGATCTGGAGAAGAGTTCCCGGCTCTAAGCTGTATAGACGAGCGGAATCTCAAGGCCCTCCCCGAGAGTTCGAGCACCGTCGCCTCGAGCTTATCGCCTTTCCGGTTTCCAAGGACCTTTATCTGGACAGATTCATTGGATCGGATGCGAGGTTCGCGCCAACGTTCGAGATAGGCCACCGAATCCTCATCGGCAATGGCTCAGTTTTCCCCGAAGATTTTTAAAGGACCCAGATCTAATCAAGCTTTTGATGAAGAACGCTGTGAACCATGATTCCCACTTTGTAGTCCTCATTGCATTGGGCCTCACATCGCACCGCTTCGCCAATCACGGCCCGGTTCGAGCTCTTGATTTGCAACGGAACTCCAGCGGGAATGGGCCAAGGTGAACAGACGCTTATACCGCTTCCTGAGATATCAAGCACAACACAGGAGATCGGGGGACCGCCAGGAGGGCCGATGAGTGTGACCATGACGACCTCATTCAGTTGAAGACGCTCTTCGCGACGGCGCTCGACGACGGGATTCACGAAGCACTTATCGGCCCGTGCCTTGCATCCTTTGACTGAAGAACAGCGCGATGAGATAGAGGGCCACATGAGCCGATTTCCATAGATCTTTAGAAACATCTCCTGCGATATCATGTGGATGGAATATTGGGGTCATGCGCGTACTGAATTCTCGAAGTCTAATTCTTTTTGTCGTGAGTGCTACCGGCGCCACACTCATCGAAGCCGCTCCGCAGTCCTCGCCAGCCACGGCGCCTAACGGGCGCGCGCTGCTCGATAAATATTGCGTGACGTGCCACAATCAAAAGGCCAAAATTGCGGGGCTGACCCTCGACAAGATGGATCTCGACCACGTCGCGGATGGCGCCGAGACTTGGGAGAAAGTTATTCGCAAGCTTCGCGGTGGGGCCATGCCTCCCGCTGGAATGCCCAAGCCGGATCGGGCGACAGTGGACAGTTTTGTAACGTCGCTCGAAGTTTCGCTGGATAAAGCCGCCTTGGCGAAGGCGAATCCCGGGCGTTCGCCGCTCCACAGGTTAAACCGCTCGGAGTATGCACGTGCGGTTCGCGATCTTCTGGCGCTCGATATCGACGCCACGACGCTCTTACCTGCCGATGACGAGAGCAATGGATTCGACAACATCGCAGACGTGCTGAAGGTCTCTCCCTCTCTGCTTGAGCAATATGTCTCGGCTGCGCACAAGGTAGCGGCGTTAGCGGTAGGAGATCCAAAGACTCCGCCGGTGGGCCAGGTCTTTCAAGTTCCACCCGATCTTTCGCAGGAAGATCACATCGAAGGCCTCCCCTTCGGCACGCGAGGCGGCGTCCTGATCCATCACAATTTTCCTTTGGACGGCACGTACGCATTTCGCGTTCAGCTTTTGCAGAATATCGTTGGATATTTAACGGGTCTCGAATATCCGCATCAGTTGGAGATTTCCATCGATGGGGAGCGCGTCTTCCTCGCTCCTGTGGGTGGCGAGGCTGACAACAAGATGTCGGATACGAATCTGGGCGTGGCCAAGGATACAATCGACGCGCGCCTTAAGACTCGCATCAAAGTGAAGGCCGGTCCGCACGACGTTGCCGTGACGTTCCTGCGCAAAAATTCGTCTCAATCGGACGAGCCGCTGCAGCCGTTCACTCGCGATCACGATCTGCAGAACATGAACGGCCTTCCGCTAATTGATCATTTCGAAATCACAGGGCCCTTCGATCCCACGGGTTCTGGCGATACTCCGAGCCGCCGGCGCATCTTTACGTGCGCTCCCAGTAAGGACGAGCTTCCGTGCGCCAAGCAGATCCTTTCGACATTGGCGAAGCGAGCCTATCGCAGACCGGTTTCAGATACCGACATGGAAGCCCTGCTGGGGTTTTTCCAGGAAGGACGTAATCGCGGAACGTTCGAGACGGGTGTTGAAAATGCATTGCAGTATATGCTCGCAAGTCCCAAGTTCCTGTTCCGTATCGAGCCCGATCCTGCTGGCGCCGCTCCCGGAAGCGTGTACCGCGCGAATGATCTGGAACTTGCCTCGCGACTTTCGTTTTTCCTGTGGAGTAGCGTACCGGACGATCAGCTTTTAGATGCGGCGTCAAAGGGCAAACTGCACGAACCTGCTGTGTTGAACGCTCAGGTGATGCGCATGCTGAAAGATCCCAAGGCGAGTTCTCTGGTTGAGAATTTTGCGTCTCAATGGTTGTACCTTCGCAATCTCCAGAGCACTTCTCCATCGGTAGAACAGTTCCCAAACTTTGATGACAATCTGCGTCAGGCATTTCGCCGTGAGACGGAGATGTTTGTGGAGAGCATCATCCGGGAGGACCACAGCATTCTCGATCTCCTGAACGCGAACTATACGTTCTTGAATGAACGGCTCGCGAAGCACTATGGAATTCCCAACATCTACGGCAGCAATTTCCGCCGGGTTGTGTTGAAAGATGAGAATCGTTTTGGGCTGCTCGGGCAAGGAAGCATTCTGACCGTGACGTCTTACCCCAATCGCACGTCGGTAGTTTTGCGTGGCAAATGGATACTTGAGAATCTCCTGGGTACCCCGCCTCCCGCGCCGCCGCCAGGTGTTCCTCCGTTCAAGGAGAACGGCGACACCGGAAAGCAATTATCGGTCCGGCAAATCATGGAAGAGCACCGCGCGAATCCGACGTGTGCGACTTGTCATAAGGTGATGGACCCGCTCGGTTTTTCGCTAGAGAACTTCGATGCGATCGGCGCGTGGCGCTCTAAGGAACTTGCCGGCCCGATCGATGCGTCCGGAGAGTTGATCGACGGAACTAAAGTAAACGGTCCCGCGGAGCTACGCAAAGCGCTGTTGAAACGCCCGGAGCAGTTCGTCGGGACATTCACAGATAAGCTGCTCACATATGCTCTCGGACGGGGTCTCGAGTATTACGACATGCCTGCTGTGCGCGCGATCGAGCACGAGGCGGCGAAGAGCAACTACCGGTTTTCAACGATTGTAATGGGCATCGTGACGAGCACGCCGTTCCAAATGAAGCAGGCTCAGCCCGCAAACGCCCTTACTGCTTCGCGATAAACACTCTGCAGGTGTCTATAGCGCCTAACCTGAACTAACTAGGCCCAAAGACGTAGGGGACTAATAGGGTCTGCGTGGGATACTGGGATTTCGTCCCGCCTGTATGTGGATCGTCCAATTAGCCCTCCGACGTCCTTATACCTTCGTAGTGATGGCCTTGGTGATCATCCTCGCTGGAGGAATCGCCGCTGTCCGCATGCCTACCGATATCTTTCCGGATATCGATATTCCGATTATTGCCATAATCTGGCAATACACCGGGATTTCGCCTGCGGAAATGGCGGACGTTTTTACCACGCGCAATGAGCGCGGATTGACTACTTCCGTTAACGACATCGAACGCATCGAATCCCAGTCGGTCGCGGGTATTTCGGTAATCAAGGTTTATTTCCACCCGAATGCAAAGATCGAAGCTGCCATGTCGCAGATCTCGGCGCAGTGCCAAACGCTGCTAGGGTACCTTCCGGACGGGGCAAGAGCGCCGAACCTGGTGCGCTACAACGCAGCGACGGTGCCGATCCTCCAACTCGGGCTTTCGAGCGACACAATGCCGGAGCAGGAAATTTACGACGCGGCCAATACCTTCCTGCGCACCCAGCTTTCCACCATTCAAGGAATCAGTATGCCGGTCCCCTACGGCGGCAGAAACCGGCAGATCATGGTGGACATTAATCCCACGGCGCTTTACGCACGCGGGCTTTCGGCGACGGATGTCTCGTCGGCGATCAATACGCAGAATATCTTCCTGCCGGCGGGCAGCGCGAAGATGGGCCCCCGCGAGTATCGCGTCGAGTTGAATAATAGCCCGAGCGTGCTGGATCAGTTCAATGACCTTCCGCTCAAGAGCGTTAACGGCCAAACAGTCTATCTCCGCGACGTGGCGCAGGTCCGCGACGGTTATGCAGTGCAGACCAATGTGGTGCGTCGCAACGGAAAACGCGGCGCGCTGTTGACGGTCATGAAGAACGGCAGTGCTTCCACCATCGACGTAGTAAAGCGGGTGAAGGAAAACCTGCCGCGCATTATGACCACCATACCGCCGGGCATGAAGGTGGCGGAGCTGTTCGATCAGTCCGTGTTCGTGAAGGCCGCGGTGTCGGGAGTGATGAAGGAAGCAGTAGCAGCGGCGGCGCTCACCGGCCTGATGATTTTGCTATTCCTCGGAAGCTGGCGCAGCACATTGATTGTCTGTATCTCCATTCCGGTTTCGATTCTCTCTTCTCTCGCGATTCTGTGGGCCATGGGTGAGACCGTGAACATTATGACACTGGGAGGACTGGCTCTTGCAGTCGGAATTCTGGTGGACGATGCGACCGTCGAAATCGAAAATATTCATCGCAATTTGGGTATGGGCAAACCGCTGGTGAAGGCTATTCTCGACGGTGCGCAGCAGATTGCGGTCCCGGCGTTTGTCTCTACGCTGTGCATTTGCATTGTGTTCGTACCGGTGGGATTCCTGACTGGAACGGCAAAGTTCCTGTTCACGCCTCTCGCGCTGGCCGTTGTTTTCGCGATGATGGCTTCCTACATCCTGTCGCGAACGCTGGTGCCAACCATGGTGCAATTCTTGATTCCCAAGGAAATCCGCCTGTATCGCGGCGAGGGTGGGGAAGCAGATGTAGACGATGCGGGGTTCATCTGGCACGTTCACCATCAGTTTCATAAACTTTTCGAGAAACTCCAGAACGCGTATTCCGGCGTGTTGGAATCGGCGCTGCATCATCGGACGCTGGTGGTGCTGTGCTTCCTCGGAATCATTGTTGGATGCGTGGCGATTTATCCGGTGCTCGGTACGGACTTCTTCCCGGCCGTTGATGCAGGACAGATCCGGCTGCACGTGCGCGCGGCTTCCGGCTCACGCGTGGAGGAAACCGAGCAAAAGGTTGCGCAGATTGAAGGCGTGATTCGCGAGGTCATTCCGGGGAATGAGCTCGAAGAAGTGCTGGATGACATCGGCCTTTCGGGCGGCGGACTCAATCTCGCGTATACCGACGTTTCCGTGTTGGGAACGGCGGATGCGGAAGTTCTCGTGTCTCTCAAGGAGGGGCATACGCGCCCAACTCCGGACTACATTCGAGAGCTTCGCCGCCGACTGAATCATGACTTTCCCGATACGACGCTATTCTTCCAACAGGCCGATATCGTCGGGCAGACTTTGAACTTTGGGCTTCCGGCGCCCATCGACGTGATGATCTCGGGTCCGAACCGAAACCAGGACAAGGATTTCGAGCTTGCCGGTCAGATCAAGGAGCGTATCGAAAAAGTCGCGGGCGCGACAGACGTTCACGTACATCAGGTCCGCGATGTTCCGCTCATGAAAGTGGACATCGACCGCACGCGCGCCAATCAATTGGGATTCAGCCAGCGCGACGTGGCGCAGAGCATGCTGATTTCGCTGGCAGGGAGTGCGCAGGCTGGCGCGAACTATTGGCTTAGCCCTGGGGCCCGCGTGGATTATCAAGTGGCGGTGCAGACACCTGTTTATAACATGGAGACTCCGCAGGCGATTCTGAATACGCCTGTGCATCCTGCGACCGGATCTTCCAATGCACAGTTGCTGAGCAACATGGCGACGGTAGAGCGTGGACTCACACCCGGCGTCGTGAATCACTATAACGTTCAGCCGACCGTCGACGTTTATGCGAATTTACAGGATCGCGATTTGGGTGGGGTTGCGGCGGACGTCGATAAGATCCTCGACGAGTTCCGGCCGAAGCTCCCGCCGGGCAGCACCATGGATTTGCGCGGACAGGTTTCTACCATGCGCTCGTCATTTACTGGCATGGCGTATGGACTGATCGTCGCCGTGATTCTGGTGTACTTCGTGATGGTGATCAATTTCCAGTCCTGGACCGATCCGTTTATCATTCTGATGGCGGTTCCTGGAGCACTGAGCGGAATTCTGCTCTTCCTGTTCTTTACCCACACTACCGTTAGCGTTCCAGCGCTGATGGGAGCGATTATGAGTATAGGCGTGGGTACTGCGAATAGTATCCTGCTCGTGACGTTCGCCAATGATCTGCGAAGGCACCAAGGCGCAGACGCGCTTCGCGCGGCTTGGGAGGCAGGGCGGACAAGGTTGCGTCCCGTGATTATGACCGCGCTTGCGATGATCGCTGGC
>Ga0126381_100008352_pt1 | contig 11570 bp, 8 predicted proteins | sample PanSoiMetPlot_28_FD_96465 | JGI IMG/M metagenome (GOLD analysis project Ga0126381, IMG submission 96465) | Tropical forest soil microbial communities from Panama - MetaG Plot_28 | ecosystem: Environmental > Terrestrial > Soil > Tropical forest > Bulk soil | place: Panama | collected 2016-02-17 | reverse complement strand
GCCCGCTCGCGCTGCAGCGAGGTGATCCGCGCCTCGATTTCGGAGGATTCGCTCTCGGCGACGAGATTGACGGGTCCCATACCGTCGCGCTCGCGGATCAATCGGTCGAGCCGAGAAGCCGTTTCCGCAGCTTCCGGCGGCATATCACCCGCGGTAAGACCACCGAGTTCTCCAAGGGTCTCGGGCTCGGTATCGAGCCGCTCATGGATGTCGCGGGCCAGCCGCGTCAAAGTTTGCGCCGCGCTGTCGCGCAAAACTTCGAACCGGGCGAGGCGTTCGCGGGCCTCAGCCAGGGCCTGATCCGCTAGGCGTGATCCTTCGATGGATTGCCGCAGCTGCCTCTCGCCCAGGGCCAAGGCATCGCCTGAACGACGGCAGTCCGTGGCGGCGCTGGCGATGGCGGCAGCCAGCCCTTCTGTCTCGCTGGCAATCGCTGCCGGGCGCGCCACCAGGTCGGCGATCTCTGCCTCGAGCGAGCGCCGCCGTTCCTGCAATGCAAGCCGCTGCGCGACCGCCCCCTCGCGCCGTTTGCACCAATTCTGTTCCTCGGGGTCGATCGCGGACAGGCGCTCGCGCCAGCGTGCCGCCTCGTGCGACAATCGGTCGGTTTCCGCGCGTGCCTCCGCGTCGCGCCGGCGTGCCTCGCCCGCTGCGACGCGCGCCCGTTCGAGTGCCGCGCGGGCTACGGCCGGGGCGGGCAAGGTAGCGAGCTCGCGCGCTGTCTCTTCCGCCTGTCCGGTGGTTTCAGCGAGATCGGCCTCGATTTTTGCGAGAGCCTCGACCGCGGTGGCGAGCCGCGTTTCCGCCGTCAGGGCCCGTCTAGCGAGCTCCGCCTCTGCCGCGCGGGCCGGAGCCAGCCTCGCTTCGGCATCCCGGAGTTGCTGCCGGGCGGATCGCTCGGCATCGCTCGCCCGCTCGCGCTTGGCTCGTGCCGCGGCGGCACGCTGCGCGGCGCTCGATCGCGCTTGCGCGGCCGCCGCAATCTCCTCCTCAAGAACAGTGAGACGGTTTCTGTGCCGTAAGTGTTCGGCGGCGAAGCAGGGCCCGGGTTTGAGGGAAGTGAAGCCGTCCCAACGCCACAACCGGCCCTCGCGATCGACCAGACGCTGACCGGGCGCGAGGCGAGATTGCAAGCGGCGGCCGGTGTCTTCATCCTCGACCCATCCGGCCTGCGCGAGGCTGCGGGAAAGAGCAGGCGGGGCGCTGACCGCTTCTGATAAAGGATGGGCGCCTTCGGGCAGCGCGGCGCCGTTTTCCGCGCCCGCGAGAGCCATCCAAAAGCGCGGAGCGGACGAGTGCTCACCATCTGCCAGCGCCGCCAGCAATTCGTCCCCGAATACAGCGGCGACCGCCGCCTCGAATGCCGCAGCAACCCGCAACCCCGCGAGGATCGGCAAACCCTCACCCGTGTTTGGTGTCTGGGTGAGGAGCGAGCGTAGACCCTCCGCTTCCGCCTCGAACCGGACCAGCTGCATCTCGATTTCGCGTGCCGCGTCGAGCGCGGCTTGGTCGTTAGCAAGGCGGTTTGCGGTCTCGCTCTCGCAAGCCTCGACGACGGCGCGGCGCTGCTCGACCAGCCGTTCCGCCTCGCTGCGGACGGTTGTCGCGGCCTCGGCCGCTGCGGGTGCGACGAGCGCAGCGGTCAGGCTGGCGCGCTCCTGCTCGGAATCGGAGTGGCGTGCCTCCAGCCGAGCGCGGCGTCCGGCAAGCTCTCCTTGACGCTGGTCAAGTGTCGCGCGGCGCGCTTCGGCGATAGCGGCGGCTTCGGTCTCGCGCTGCAACGCCGCCTCCGCTACCGCGAGCCGCGAGCCGTCTTCACGCAGACGTTCGGTCGCTCGCGCCCGCGCCGGACCGCTTTCCTGCTCGGTGCGGGTGAGCATCGTCCGCTCCTCCGATAGGCCGGCGAGCGCCGCGTCGGCCTCGGCGAGGAGGCCCTCCTCACGTTCGAGGTCGGCGGCGAGCTGAGCAACGCGGCGTTCGGCCTCGCCGCGCGCTGCGAGCACCCGGTGTAGCTCCTGCTCGAGGCTATCGCGAGCATGTGTTAACCGCTGTAACTCGGCCGAGGTTGCGGCGTCGGCGAGGCGCAGCGGCGGCAATGCGCTTTGGGCGGCCTCGCGAGCGCGCCCCTCGGCGAGGGCATGTTCAGTAGCTTCCGCAGCGGCGCGCTCCGCTGCGCGATGTTCGGCGCCGGTGCGCTCGGCCTCGGCTTCGGCGGCAAGCCAACGGGCGCGAAACAGCAGCGCCTCGGTCCGCCGTATGTGTTCGGCGAGACGGCGATAGCGCTGGGCTTGCCGCACCTGCTTCTTCAAGGTCTCGAACTGCGCCTCGATCGTGGCGATGACATCGTCGAGACGTGAGAGATTTTCTTCGGTCGCGTTGAGCTTCAGCTCGGTCTCGTGGCGGCGCGCTTGGAGGCCAGCGGTGCCCGCCGCTTCTTCGAGGAGAAGCCGGCGTTCGGCCGGTTTCGCATCGACCAGCATCGCCACTCGGCCTTGGCTCACCATTGCGCCCGAATGAGCCCCGCTCGCGGCATCGGCGAACAACAGTTGCACGTCCCGTGCGCGCACCTCGCGTCCATTGACCCGGTAAGTCGAGCCGCCGCCGCGCTCGATCCGCCGGATGACTTCGATCTCCTCGCGGTCGTTAAAAGCGAACGGGGCGTCGCGCGTACTGTTGTCGATCTTCAGTGCGACTTCGGCGATGTTGCGCGCCGGCCGGTCGGCGGTGCCGGCAAATATGACGTCATCCATCTCGCCGCCGCGCAGGCGCTTGGCCGATGTCTCGCCCATGACCCACCGGAGCGCCTCGACCAGATTCGACTTGCCGCAGCCGTTAGGCCCGACGACCCCGGTTAAGCCAGGCTCGATCGCCAGCTCTGTCGCATCGACGAAGGATTTGAACCCGAGGAGGCGAAGCCGCTCGACCTGCATCAGAAAACAGCCAATTCCAGCGTCGGCCGCCCCTCACCCTTCCGTGGCACGGGTCCATCCCATATCCCGCATGCGGGGAAAGGGTCGGGGTGAGGGACCCCGCTGGGTCACGACCATCACGACTTCGCCGCGAAACCCGAAAGCGCCTTATCGAACTCCTCGACCGTCGGCGCGCCGGTGAACTTTGCCCCATTGATGAAAAAGGTCGGCGTCGAGTTCACATCGAGCTCTTTGGACGCAATCAAGCGCCCTTCGACAATCTTGTTTTCAATCGCGGTGTTATTGAGGCATTTGTCGAACTCGGCTTGGCTCATGCCGCCGAGCTTGACGAGGCGCGCGAGGGTCTCGCGATAATCGCGCGCCATGACCCATTTGTCCTGCGCCGCAAAGAACGTGTCGATATACGCATAATACCGATCCGGCGGTGCGCAGCGGGCAATCATCGCCGCGCGCAAGGCCGGCTCATCGAGCGGGAAATCGCGAAGCACGAGCTTGACCTTGCCGGTATCGATCCACTTCTTCTTGAGCTCAGGAAGGACGTCGTTGGCGAAATGCGCGCAATGCGGGCAGGTCAGCGACGCGTACTCGATGATCGTAATCGGGGCATCGGGCTTGCCAAGGATGCGATCATCCTTGCTGACCGAAAGGCCGGCCTGTGCATCCGCCAGCATTGGGCGCGAGGCGGCCGGCTCCGCCAGCCCCGCTGAAACCAGATTGAAAGTGACCAGGCCGAGGACAGCCAACAAGATTTTACGCATCATTAGGTCCTTACTACCAAATGTTGATACCGGGATGCAATAAGCCGAGAGACACTCAACGTTTTTCGCCGATTACCGCCTCGCCGAGTCGAGACAGCGCATCACGGAGTTTGGGCTCCATAATGTCGAAGAGCTGCTCCTCGAGGCCTTTCGTCTCGTGCAGCGTCAACGGGCGAGGCCTTGATCCGGCCGGCATCGAGACGAGCGGTAGAGGCCCTTGTACGAGCGCCAGCCGGCTAATCACCGGACGGCCGAAGAACAGGTTGATCCGCTCGATCAGCAAAGGCGCGCGATGCTGCAATTCGATCGCGATGCCGGAAGCGGCGCGCAGCTTCAAGACGCCGTCGCGGCCGAGCGCCATTGGCCAAGTCGTGACGGCCCAATCCGGGCCGACGATTGCGGCCCACTGTGCCTTGAGGCGGGTGAGGATCCCACCACCGCGCTTTGCGACGATCGGCGCGGCAAGCTTCGAGGCAGCGACACCAATCGCGCGCAACCCCCCGCGAATTTCCGCTGCGCTGTCCGGTATGGGCGAGCCACGCTCGTGCCGAAAGGGCCGGTGCTCGCTCTCGGGCGTCGGATCCTCTAGGTTTGGCGCGCTTCCCGGATTTTTCTGCCGCCGATTCGTCCCGCCCATGCCACCGTTCCGATCCGAAACTCCCTCAGCACGAAGAATGCCGGATCCCGCCGCCCTTCTCCGCTGGTACGACCGTCATCGCCGCAACCTGCCATGGCGCGCTGCCGCTGGGGTCCGGCCCGACCCATACCGCGTCTGGCTCAGCGAGATCATGCTGCAGCAAACGACGGTAGCGAGTGTCGGACCATATTTCGACCGATTCGTGGCGCGTTGGCCGGATATTTGCGTGTTGGCCGCCGCACCGCTCGACCAAGTCCTACAAGTCTGGCAGGGGCTCGGCTATTACGCGCGTGCCCGCAATCTTCACGCCTGCGCCTGCGCTGTGGTCGAGCGGCACAACGGCGTATTCCCCAAAGAGCGCGCGGCATTGCGCGCTCTTCCCGGCGTCGGCGACTACACCGCAGCGGCGATCGCCGCGATCGCCTTCGACAGGCGCGAGGCCGCGGTTGACGGGAATGTCGAGCGGGTCATGGCGCGGCTCTATGCGGTGACGGCCCCCCTTCCTGCGGCAAAGCAGCATCTCAAGGCGCTCGCCGAGGAACTCGTCCCGGAACGGCGGGCCGGCGATTTCGCGCAGGCGATGATGGATCTCGGCGCGACGATCTGCACACCGCGCCGGCCACGTTGCATCCTTTGCCCATGGCGGGACTGCTGCGCGGCTGCAGCTTCAGGCGCGCAGGAAGCTCTGCCAGCTCTCGCCGAAAAGCCGGAAAGACCTCTGCGATACGGCGTCGCATTCTGGCTCACGCGCCCTGACGGAGCGGTGCTGCTGCGTCAGCGGCCCCCAAAGGGTCTGCTCGGAGGCATGATCGAGATTCCGTCGACGCCATGGCGCGGGGAACCTTGGAGCCTCGCCGAGGCGGTTCGCTTTGCGCCTGTTGTGGCCGACTGGTTGCCGCTCGCCGGCACCGTGCATCATGGTTTCACGCATTTCCGGCTCGAACTCGCGATCATCGCAGGGAAAGGCGTAGCTGACGGTTTGTGGAGCCCGATCGACCAGCTCGGTGAGCATGCGTTGCCGACATTGATGAAAAAGGTTGCGCGGCATGCGCTGTCGGTGCTCGCCGCCCCGGCCTCACAGTGAAGGGGTTGTCTCCAACCCCGGCTCCAACTCGGCGAACAGCGGCAATATCGGCTCCCCGGCGAGAACTAAACGAACCGGCGCAAACGATCGCCGATGATGGCGCGTGACACCGAGCCGGCGAATCCCCTCGCCATGCTCCGGGGTCGCGTAGCCGACATTGGTCTCCCAGCCATATCCCGGATAGCGTGGCGCCAAACCGCGCATGATCTTGTCACGCGTCACCTTGGCGACGACCGAGGCGGCGGCAATCGAGAAGCTGAGGGAATCGCCTTTGACGACGGTTTTCACCGCGCAGTTCAGCGGTGGCGGCATATCACCATCGACAAGCGCCATATCCGGCCGAACTCCGAGCACAGCGATGGCGCGCGTCATGGCCAACAGCGCTGCGCGCAAGATGTTAATGCGGTCGATCTCCGAGACGCTCGCTGCGGCAACTCCGATGCGGGCGGCACCCCTTGCGGCGCAACGCCTGAGCGCCCGATAGCAAGCCTCGCGCTGCTCGATGCGCAACGCCTTCGAATCGTCGAGCTCTTCGCGCAGCATCCGGGGGAAGCGGCGCGGGTCGAGGATCACCGCGGCTGCCACGACCGGCCCGGCGAGCGGTCCACGCCCGGCCTCGTCGACGCCGCAAACCAGCCCCCTACAGCCGCGCTCGATCCTGAAATCCGGCATCGCCTCTCCCCGCTCGGCTTCTGCCACAAGGCGGGCCGTCGAACAAGCTGGCATCGGCGCGAATCGAGCCTATGTTCGACACGTGCCCAAATGTCTCATCTTCCTGGCAACGCTCGCGATCCTGCTCCGGTTCGCGGCGCCGCCCGCTGCCGCCCTCGGTTTGTTCGACACTCACGAGGTAACCGCCCAGTTCGCCACGCCGGACGGGAAGCCGATGGCGGATGCCGAGGTGCGTGTGTTCGCACCCGGTGATCCAAAGACCCCGGTCGTGACCGGTCGCACGGACGCGGACGGCAAGTTCGTGTTCGGGGCCGACCGCGACGGCTTCTGGAGCGCCGAGGCGCGCAGCGGCGATCAGATCGCTCGTATTATGATTAAGGTCGGCGGCGAATCGCAACCGCAGGACCGGATTTCTCCGCTTCTCGTCATCGGAGTGCTCGCGATCCTGCTGGCGATCGCGATCTGGTACCGGCTGTTGCGCGCGCGATCGCAGCGGCCGCGCTCGTGATCGTCCTCAATCGTCCTGGTGGAAACAGCCGTACTGGCCGGCGAATTGGCGCAAATCGCGGAACAGGTCCGCGTCGCTGATCACCCGCGGCACCTTGTTCTGCGCGCCGAGGCGGTCGCGGCGGCGCATCCATTCGGCGAACGCACCGCGTGAGACGACGCGGATTTCGGGCGCCCGCATTCCAGCGCGGTGTGCCTCATAATCGAGATTGCGAAGCGCGAGATCGCGGTCGAAGCTCGCTGCAAAAGCCTGTTTTTCCGAATCCGAGATCAGCCGCTCGAACTCGATGATCAGCAGGTGTCCGCCCAACTCGCCCGGCCGCTCGGGAAAAAGCGCGCCGACCGCAAAGTCTCGGACGCCAGCATCGATTTTGCTGGCCGCTGCGGCAACTGCGCCTTCGATCTCTTCGCCTGTCAGGTGCTCGCCGAAAGCGGAAAGCGTGTAGGAGAGGCGGCCAGTGACGAGGAGCCGCGGCGTGTCGCGTGAGACGAAACGAACCGTGTCGCCGATCATGTAGGCCCAGAGCCCCGCACAAGTGGTGACGACGATTGCATAATCGACGCCCGCTTCGATGTCGCCTATCCAATGCCGCTGCGGCCGCATCGCACCCATCTCCTCCACCGGCACGAACTCGAAGAAAATCCCGCTGTCGAGCATCAGGCGCAGACCCTCGCCCGGGCCCCGATCGGCGGCGGCGATGAACCCCTCGCTGGCTGGGTAGGCTTCGCGCAATTCGGCGTTGCTGCCGCTGAGCCATTCCGCAAAGCGGGCGCGATAGGGCGCGAAGTTGACACCGCCGTGCACGATGAGCTCGAGATCGGGGAAGAATTCCGCGGGGGCTGCACGGCGGTCGTGATAGCGCGCCGCCAGTTGGTCGAAGAACAGCAATAGCCAGCTCGGGGTACCGGAGATGCTGCGGATACCTTGGGCGAGCGCGACTTCCGCCAAGCGGGCAATCTTTTCCGTCCAGTCGGACAGCGAGGCGATATCTCGTGGCGGCGAGCCGAACATGCGCGACCAGCGCGGCATCGTAGCCGCGGCAATGCCGCTGATATCGCCGCTGTATACACGCGGTGCTTGCCGGACAAGTTTGGTGCTGCCGCCCAACAGCAAGTTTCGCCCGCCGAAGATTCGGCTAGCCGGGCGATTCATCAGATGAAAAATGAGCAGGTCGAATGCCGCCTTGCGATTGGACCGGATCATCGCCGGTGTTACGGGTATGTATTTCGTGGTTCCCGTGCTCGTGCCCGAAGTCGCCGCGAAAAACGGGATCAGGCCAGGCCAGCTGCAATCGATGAGACGAGGGAACGCCGGTTGCCAATATTCTCGCCAAAAGTCCTCATAACGGCGGAGCGGTACTCGCTCGCGGAACGCCTGATAGTCGTCGATTTCGGAAAAACCGTGGTCACGGCCGAACCGGGTTGGCACGGCCCGCGACAGCAGCCGCAATAGGGTCTCGCGCTGGAGTGCGGCGGGGTTCTGACGTGCGAGACGCCCGGCGCGGAGCCGGGCATAAGCGCGCAACAGAGGCGTCGCGTCGATCACGGCAGGGGCTCGATCCGGGTCCTATGCGGGAAAATTGCACGCGCCGTCTTCGGCCGCAGCGGAATTCGCATCGCCTCGCCGCGGCGGAAGAGAGCGACCTGGTCGAGAAAAGCGGCGCTGGCAGGAGCCCCATCCTGACCGCCCAGCAATACCAGATGGTTCCCATCCAAATCCGAGAGGTCGAAAACATACCGCGCGTTGCTGCCATAACCGACAGTGTGCGGCCCTTGAACCGGGCCATGCGCGGCCTTCATCACCGTGTCGCCGCTGCCAGGCCAAGGCCAATCGCCGAAGCGAAACCGCCGGCGCAAGCCGGGTACAAGACCAAGCGGATGGACGAGCCTCAGGCGATGGATGGCCCCCCAATTGCGCCAGCGGGCGAAGGCCGGCTCGGCTTCTTTGATCGCGTGCCTCACATGAGCGCTCAGGATTTGCGCGGGGAGAGCGGTAATGTCCTGCGCCATGAGCCCACGCGTCGTCCAGACGCTACCGTAGATTGCATGGCGTATGGCAGGAATGAATTTTCGCACAACGCGGCTCAGAACCAGTTCGAAAGCGAGCGCGCCGGCTGATTTCGGGTCATACCGGCCATCCCAGGAGGCAAGTGCCGAGAGAAGCCTGGAACGATCGTAATCGTCCGGCAACCCGTTAAGCAGCCGGTCGCGGAGAGCCAGAGCGCTCTGTGATAGGACGTCCTGCTGAAAACGCCCGAGACCGTCGAGTCGGATAGGGCCGGCTGACCCGGCAAGTTCGGTCAAGCGCGCCGCCCGGTCCGCGGGCGAAAAGAACCACCCGACCGGCACGGGCGCCGGCGGGGGACGATCGTTCGCCGACACGACAAAGCCGGGCATCGGGTCGAATTCGACAGGCAGCTCGGTCGAGGTGATGGGCGCCACCCATGCCGTCGCGGCGGATCGCGGCGAAATCAAATCGGCGGGGGGCGCCCATGGCCGTCGGAGCAGTCGGGCCGCGAGCAAGCGGCCGATATGGCCGCCGCGATCGGCGTAGATCAGGGTCTGGCCGGGGATCGCGTAATCAGCAGCGGCATGCCGGAAAGAGTCCCAGTCGCAAGCCCGGTTGATTTTGAGGAGGGCCGATAATTCATCGGACGGTTGGTGGCCCATCCAGCGCAGCGCGATCGCACGAGCACTGCCGATCATCGGCGCATCGGAGATGATCGGGCCGTGCTCGGTTTCTCGCAGCACGAGTTCGCGCTCGGCCGCCCAGCGGACCTTCAGCCGCACTCTTCGCTCGGTGATCGCGCCCGCGGGGAGATCGCTCACGTCGAAAAGCTCGCTGCTCGCGGCATGCAGGTTGGTGCCACCCCAGGCAATCCAGGGATTGCGGCCGATGGCCATGACTGGAATTCCCGGGATCATCAGCCCGGCGACGTTATAGGAGGGAGATCGATAGGCCGCAGCGAGCCAGGTGCATGGTATCGTCAGCGCAAGATGGGGATCTCCGGCGAGCCATGGACTGCCGGTAATACTGCGCAAACCCCCGGCAGCAAGGGCGTTGCTGCCGGACCGCGCCAACCCTAAGAGCAGCGAGGCTGCAGCTTCGCCTTCGCTCGCCGCGGCGGGATCCAGGGTTCCTTCATCCAACAACCGTTGCCAGATCTCCGGCCACTCGGGGCCGCGCGATAACCGCAATAGCCGGAGCCAGACTATCCAATTGACGTCGGCGGCAATGAGGCGACCGATCTGGAGAACATGCTCGACGCTCCAAGGCTCGGCGGAAATGCCGAGGAGGCGGAATTCCAAAGGCGGCTCAGCGGAGGACGAGATGTAGTAGTTGATCCCGGCGACGAACGCTGTGAGCCAATTACGGGTGTCGTCCGGCAGGTTGCGCTGGATCGCTGCGACGGCTCTGCCGGGATCGAGGAGGCGAAAGGCGTGATCGATACCGATCGAGAGCGGTCCGACCACTTCGGCGAGACGACCCTGCGCCAAGCGGCGCAGCAACTCCATCTGCGCGAGGCGGAGATGGGCGTGGATCAGACCAAGGGCGACCGCGAGATCGTGGTCGGTCTGCGCCTCGATAAAAGGTACCAGGTGCCGGTTCCAGGAAATCTCAACGGTGCGGTCGACCGGAGCCCTTTGCTGGGGCATCGCTGCGAGCCGCTGCTCGATTGTCTGTCGCCGCGGCCGGTGGCGAAGGCCGGACACTCGGAGCCGCAACGCCAAGCGGATCGCGCCGTAGATGATTGCGGGCGTTGGCAACACGTTGGATCAAACCCGGGTGAGAGCCGGCCGCTCCGCCAAACCCCTGCAGGCGGATGCTTTACTCCATTCAGCCGAGGTTAATGAGCGTCCCTATCAGATCGGCCGGCCAGACGAGGCTGAGCGGAGCGCTGAACAACGCCTCGCTCGACGGATTGCTGCCGTCCGGCAACGCCACCATGTGATGGCTGAAATGCGCGAGCACCCCGGCGAGATAAAGACCGGTGACCCATTTCCAAGCATTTTGACGCTGCTGCGATCGGCTTTTCCTTGGCACGGCAAATGAAAAAACCCGACGCCCGTATTTCGGCAATCCAGGAGGGCCGATCATGATTTCACCTACGCCCTATTGAGTGTTGCAACAGCATCTGCGCGAACTCCGGCCGCCTCATCTTTCCATATCCGCGAAACACTCGGCCGATTGGCGCCGCGGCGTTTAATTATATCCATTTTTGCAGCCTCGTCATCGGACTGCATCATGATTCCTTATTGGCTCGGTGGCAACGACGGCTCATTGCTGATGGGCGGCAAGGGAGATGCCGGCCGCCATTACAGTATATAGGCCGGCCGCCGCCAGGAGGCCGATGGCCAGAATGGCGAAGCCATCGGCAACCGATGCGATCACCGAGCGGCCGGCCGGCAAGGCCGGCGATAACCGCAAACGGGATCAGGATTGCGGCCCCGAGCCAAGTCGAGCCGGGGACGCCGATCGTCGCGGCATGGGCTGCCAGCGTTGCTGCATAAGATAGAGAAAAGAATGTGAGGAGCGTCGCGCGCACGGTCGGCGGCGGCGCTCCGCCGAGGAGCAGGTAAATCAACGCCGGCGGTCCCGCCATTCCGACCAGCGCGGTGGCAATGCCGGAGATGGCTCCCGCGACGACGTCGCGACCGCGGCTCATCGCAAGAGGTGCCCATGGCCGACCGAGACGACGCCGCAATACCGCCATCAGGGCGGCGAAGACCAGGATTATCGTCCCGGCCAGCCCGCGGACCACGACCGGATCGGCATGGCGAAAAGCGAAGAGGCCGACCGGCAGCCCGGCGATGCTGCCAAACGCCAGGCGCAGCAACAGTGCCGGCGCAATCGAACGCCATAATCCTGGAATTACGACAAGCGACAGCGCTGTAGAGAGGATGATGACGAGCTGGATCGCTTGCGCCGGATTGGCGCTCACGGCATAGAGCAGCGCCGCGATAAACGTGGTCGCGGCCAG
>Ga0126381_100008351_pt1 | contig 11571 bp, 9 predicted proteins | sample PanSoiMetPlot_28_FD_96465 | JGI IMG/M metagenome (GOLD analysis project Ga0126381, IMG submission 96465) | Tropical forest soil microbial communities from Panama - MetaG Plot_28 | ecosystem: Environmental > Terrestrial > Soil > Tropical forest > Bulk soil | place: Panama | collected 2016-02-17 | reverse complement strand
TTTGATTCCCAGCCCTGAGAGGTCCGCTTTCAAGACGGCTACGTCTGCTGCAGAAGATATCTTCTGAGTGGTGATGGCAATGCCGTGGGGAATGCCGGGAAAATAGGCTGTCATCTCAACGATAACTGGCTCCAAGCCTTGATCGAACATTTCCTTCAAATCGTCATCCTGCCACCACGGCTCGGCCACGTGATGATTCGTGACGATCTGTCCGCTGGAGGAGGCGACAAATCCCGTCCCGAACGCATCAAGGTGCACTTCGGGACCCGCCCCGGTGAGGCTCAACATTGGGTTGTTGTGGTCGTCGGTTGTGGGTGCACCATCGCCAGTTATGCCCACGTAGTGGAGTCTCAAGCCGGTATTATGCTCGGCGAAGGCGAGCACAACATGGATGAGGCAGACGCTCGATTCATAAGTTTGGATAATGGTTTGCGCCGCCTTGCCCTCGCTCTCGAGCTTCCCGAGGCGGCTCTCCACCGCTATTAGCTGACTCTGCACATCGGGGGCGTTTTCGGTCTTCCCGCTGGCAAGCTGCGATCTCAGCTGCTCGCTCTTTTTCTCAAGTTGAACCTTCTGCAGATTGCTGGTCACGGGTACAGTGTGTTCGTCCTCGTCAGCAGTCCGACGTGAAGGCTCGATCAACTTTTGTTGCGTCAGCATTCCCGTCTGCAATTTGGTGATCGCGGCATAAACTCGAAAGTTTTGCTGCTGAGTCCGGCGGTGTATGAAGAAAGAGATCAGTCCCGCCGTTACAAGCGCGGCAGCGGTGGCGAGTGCCCCCAACCGAATCCTCTTCCGCTCTTCGGTTACTGCCGTTACAACCTGTTGGGAAGCGCTCTTAATTTCCTCAAGGCTCCGAAGCTGATCCGCTATGTGCTTGTTTCGCAGTTGAGCGCGCACACGCGAAAGCAACTCCTGCGGGTCGAAGGGCAAAGAAAGTACATCGTCTGCCCCGAGGTCCAGCCCCCGAGACCGCTCGGCTGATCCTCCTGGAGATAACACAACAACGCGAATGCTGTGTGTATGCTCGGAACCCTTAATTTCGGATAGTAGATCGCAGCAATCGAGTTTGGGCGGATCGGCACCCAGGATAACCATGTCAGGCCTGAAGTCGAGAACTGCTTTGAGTCCACGCTGGGAGTCGGTCGAGACTTCGTATCCCGCATCTCTCAGGACCGAGGCGATGACTCCGCTGAGGGTGTCGTCGGACTCCACAACCAACAGTTTTTCCGCGCGGCTGTTCATGGCACTCGCCTCCTTGTGATGGTCTAAGACGCTCAATGGATTCACTTCTTAAAGATTCCGTGACCGATGAGGCTGGCCCATCGTGCACGAAGGCGCACGGAATTGCAAAACCAACTGAAACTGGAACTGACAGCAGATTTTCGCTCTTCCATCGCGGCGCAGAGCCCCCCAAGGCTCGCTGTTTTGGGTGGTTTTGGCCGAAGCGGTTTGATCGGCAGGCTGCTCGGCGGGGAATATGCGGGCCGCCAGTTCGTACATCCCGCCGTAGAGCAATCGGCAACCGCAGGGTCGGCGATTGCCTACTCGTAACGTAGGGCAACCATAGGATCAACTTTGGAAGCCCGGCGGCCCGGAATGTAGCAGGCCAGAAGCCCCACCGCCGTCAACAGGAGCGAAGCTCCGAGTATGCTGGCAAGGTCGACACTACTGATGCCGAACAGCAAACCGGACATGACGCGGGAAAACACAAAGGCCGCAGCTACGCCAACCGCCGATGCGCAGAGTAAGACAACGAGACCTTTTCCCACGACAAACGTGAGCACCTTGACCCGGCTGGCGCCCATCGCCATGCGAATGCCGATATCACGAGTCTGTTGGGTAACATAATATGACATGACACCATACGTCCCCCCGCCTGCAAGGACGAGCGCTATCGCGGCAAATATGGCTAACAGAAGCATAGTAAAACGTCTGGGCGACACTGCATCTGAGAGGCGTTGCTCCATCGTCTGAATATCGTAAACGGGCTGATCGCCATCGACCGCTTGGACTGCCGCGCGAACAGAGGGTGCCAGGTTCAGCGGGTTCGAAGTGGTGCGAACAACCAAATACATCGCCGCACTGCCGGTTTGAGAATGAGGTGTGTACACCTGGAGAGGTTCCTGTTTGTCAAGCCCAAGGTGTTTCACGTTGCCTACCACACCCACGATCTTGCGTGCCTCGCGTTCGAAGTCGATTGTGATGCGCTTGTCGAGGGGATCTTCATGCGGCCAGTAACTTCTGGCGAAAGCGTCATTGATGATGGCGACCCGAGGGGCGTCATCATCGTCTCCCTCGGAAAAATAACGACCTTTGGTGAGAGGAATTCCCATTGCGTTGAAGTACAGTGGCGTTACAACGCTGAATTCGCCTGAGGGTTCATCGCCCGGATCCCAAGCTGGGCGCCCCACGATGCCGAAACTATGGGGGTCCCTTCCGCTCAGGGGGAGATTGTCGACCGCGCCGATGGACATGACGCCGGGTAGAGCACTGATTCGTTGCGTAACCTGCCGAAAGAACGCGATCTGGCGAGGCACCGGATATCTATTAACGGCGAGAGTCGTATTCATGGTTAATACGTTTAGCGGATCGACCCCGATATTCACTTCATGGAGACGAAAGAAGCTCCGAATCATCAGTCCTGCCCCAATCAGCAGCACCAAAGCCAAAGCCATCTCGGACGTCACTAGCAGGAGGCGAAGGCGCTGCCAGCCCTGCCCTCGAACGAATCCGCTGCTCCCCATCTTGAGTGTTCTGAAGAGATCGGGTTTGGAGGCCTGGAGCGCAGGCACCAAGCCGAAGACAATCGCTGTGCAGACGGACAGACACAGGGTAAATGTGAGCACTCGACCGTCGACGGCGATCTCATTCGTCCGCGGAAGGTTGCTGGGGCTGTGCTTAAGAAGAAGGCGCGTTCCCCCGAAGGCTAGGATCATTCCCATAACCCCACCCAACATTCCTAGCAGCGCACTCTCGGTGAGCAGTTGTCGGACTAGTCGCGTCCGTGAAGCACCCAAGGCAATACGTAACGACATTTCCCCCTGACGGACAGTGGCTCGCACGAGCAACAGATTGGCCAAGTTTGTGCATGCAATGAGCAAAACAAAAGCGGTGGCTCCGAAAAGAAGCAAAAGTGCTGGACGGATGTTCCCCGTTATCTGTGCACGTAAGGGGACAAGCCTGATTCCGAGGCCCGCGTTTGTCTCCGGATACTGCAATTCCATCCGACCGGCAAGTGAGTTCAATTCGGCTTGAGCACGATCAAGAGAAAGCCCTGGCTTAAGCCGTGCCAGGACGCCCAGATAGTGCTGGGCACGCTTCGTCCTTGCGGTCGACCGGACGATTGCAGGTACCCACAGATCGACACTCTGTGGGAAACGGAAACCCGCCGGCATGACCCCAACTACGGTCCACATCTCGCCATTTAGCGTGATTGCCCTCCCGATGATTTTCGAATCGGAACCAAATCGCCGCTTCCAAAGATCATCGCTGAGAATGCAAACCGGAGCCGAGCCTGGGCGCTCCTCATCCGGGAGGAATGACCGGCCCAAGGCTGGCGCGACCCCCAGAACGGGAAAAAGGTTAGCCGTAACCGACGTCGCAGAAATTCGTGCGGGGTGACCCGCCCCGCTGAGGTTCAGCCCAAGACCAGGGTTCGCACTAAACGCTGCGATATCCTGAAAGACGCTGTTCTGTTCCCTCCAGTCGATATAGTCAGGAGCACTCACCTTTAGTTCGTTGTCCCCCCTGTGCCTGTTGAGTTGCCACAACAGAACCAACTGCTTCGCATCCTTATACGGAAGAGGGCGAAGCAGGACGGCGTTGATTGCAGTGAAAATGGCGCCGTTCGCACCAATGCCGAGGGCCAAGCCCACTACGGCCACCAGTGTGAAGCTGGGACTCCTCAAAAGCATTCGCAAGCTGTAACGCAGGTCCTCAAACATGGTTTTCCATTTCCTCACTGCATCTCGGCACTTCCTTTTCGGTCTTGAGCGCCCGCGCAGACGTCGCCATCCGCCGATTCGAGATTGACCACCGTCAACGAGGATGACCCGAGGCCGACACGAACTCCTCTCACCGCCATCTCGTCAGCTTTTGGACACTTGGAAGATCGATTCCCCGGATCTCCTGATAACGGAAACAATCGGCGAGGTGATCGTTCACCATTCCCACGGCCTGCATGCGGGCATAAACGACCGTCGAACCGATAAAACTCAATCCACGATGCTTGAGGTTCTTGCTAAATGCATCGGACTCCCGTGAAGTCACAGGAATCTGTCGCATGATTTTCCACCGGGTGAGCTTTGGCTGTCCGCCAACGAAACGCCACAGCAATACGAGTCGATGCCTCCAAACTGCTCCTGGATTTTGAGAAACGTTCGTGCGTTGCGCACCGCAGCCTCGATCTTCCTTCGGTTGCGAATGTTCTCTGCGAGGTGCTCGACTCCGGTGTGCGTAGGCGTCGGCGCTCAATCGAATGGATTGTCAACCGCAACCCCGAAATAGCGCTGGCCCGGGTTCAAATCCTCCGACCATATTCGATTGCACCCGGCCCGCTCGGCCGCTGCCACTATCATCCCGTCACAGAGGTGGAGGCCATACGATGCGCGCGCTTCTATAGCACGTCGGACCGTATCGCCGTCGGGGAAAATCAATCGTATCGGACCCAAGGCGTTGAGAATAACCAGCACGTCATTTGGCAGTACCGCTGGTGACAGTTTGTGTAGCAGCGTGGCGGCAAACTCTGCCAGAACCTGCGTCGATATGACAATATCTCCCCCAATTGCCTTGCGAACCAGATCTTGCGCAATGTGTTGTTTCCGCGGATCGCTCACGTCGTAGGCATAGACCAGCACATTGCTGTCGAGGAAATCAGGTGCGGACATAGAGATCTTCCCGCTTCCATGTCCGCTTTCCCACCCTGAATTTAAACTGAGTGAAGCTGTGCTCCAAGGCTTCGCGTTCGCGGCGCCTCCGCCCACTCGAGGCGTGTTCTTGGGCAAGCATTTCAAGGTATGCGCGAACCAATCCGGTCAGGGTAGTATCCTTCTCAATCGCGATTTTGCGAACCTCCTTGACCAGTTTGTCATCAAGAGACAGAGTGATGTTCATATCACCATAATAAGGGAAACCCTTAATACGTGTGCACCTGTGTTTAGTTCCGGCCCCTTGTGAATTGGGCACTCGGACTCAAGGTGATATGCGCAAGTCCTTTTAAATGTGTTCGCCAGAGCTCGGTTCCGAATCGTCCGGCGGACATCCACAATCCGCGAAATCCCGCCATCAGCGGGCCGCTCGTTGTCACCACGCGCGTTGGCCAAGCGGTCGCGCAATTCAGGCGAGCGCTCCCAAGAACTTGCAGCTCGCACCGAAGGTCACTGCAGCGCGCATTGTCTTGTCGCGTTCAGCTGCGAGCAGCGTTAGACGGCCGCCAAATGAATGTCCAGCAACCGCGAAGCCTGGGCGTCAATCCCCGGCACTGTTTTCGGGAAGGCCAAGGAACCTGCGCTTTACATCGTTTTGTAACTTTGATAAGTTACTTATATAAATTCCATGTTGACGAGCATGACGCATTCTTGCCTTGCTATCGCGCCTGGCACTCAAGGAAGGCATTTATGAGTGCCTCGCGCGAAGCGTCTCCGCGGGTGAACACGAAGAAGATGCCTGATGGCTATCGTTTGCCAGCAACTACTTCGCTTTTCAACGACGCGCAATCGGACTGGCAGTTTCGACGGCTTGTCCGGGATCTTCTGACCGTGACAAGGCGACTGGAACTGGCCCGCGATTACTTCGGGCGCAGAATCCATCTCACTGGTCCGCAGTACAACCTTTTAATGACCGTGGCCGAGCTTCAGGGCGCAACGGGCGTCAGTGTCGGGTCGGTCGCACGGGCAATGCATGTTTCTAGTTCGTTTGTCACAGCAGAAAGCGGAAAGCTTTCGGCTACCGGTCTAGTGAGAAAACAGGCCAATCCGTCTGACCGGCGTGGGGCGCTCCTCAAGCTGACGCCTTTAGCCAACAACAAGATCCATCGATTGCTTGCGGAAATTCGCGCAGTGAATGATTTGTTTTTCGGGCTCCTTACGGACAAATCCTTCACCGCGGTATGCGCGGGCGCAGAAGCCCTGGTCGAGGGATCCCGAGATGCGATGCAATATATCGCTCGAATAGAGGAGAAGTCACTATGAGCAAAGCATTTGTCCTGATACACGGATCGTGGCATGGCGGATGGGCGTGGCAGGAAGTCGTACGCCACCTCTCAATGATGGGACACCGCGCAGAGGCGCCCACGCTCCCCGGTCACGGCCCGGGAGCGATGCGCGTGGGAATTACGCACCAGGACTGTGTTCGAGCGGTCGCTGACTTCATTCACCAGCACAGGCTGGAAAACGTCGTTTTGGTTGGGCATAGCTTTGGTGGATCAGTAATTCAGAAGGTCGCTGAAGAAGTTCCTGAGCGGATCGAGCGGACCGTGTTTCTGGATGCGCTCATCGTTGAGGACGGCCACTGCGTCTTCGATGAGTTGCCAGCGGATTACGTGACCATGTTCAATCAGCTCGCCGGAGCCAGTTCTGATGATACGATGCTCATTCCCTGGGAAATCTGGCGTGAAAATTTCATCCAAGACGCACCAGAGTCCCTGGCACGGTCGTTGTGGGAACAACTGTCCCCAGAGCCCAATCAGGTCAATTTGGACAAGCTATGCCTAAAGCGATTTTACTCGCTTGCCATTCCCAAGAGCTTTATCCACTTCTGCCATGATAGGGCTTTGCCGCCAGGTTATTTTCATCCCAGAATGTCGTCGCGCCTGGGAGCATTCACATTGATCGAAATGGATGGCAGCCATGAGGTTATGTTTACCCGCCCTGAGGAACTGGCGAACAAAATCGTCGAAGCAAGCGTTTGCTGATCGCCCTTGCCCCGCAGCATTGGAAGCCACAGCTCAACATCCCCCTGCGGCCAGGAAATGCCGTAATCGAAAATGAGATGCGATTAGCGTGAGTTCCGTTCCTGGGGTGGTGGCGTTACCCAGTCAGAACGGTCATCCTCTACGACTACGGCCGAAACTCACTTCCTCGTGCCGCAATGCGCGGGAGCTGTACCAACTTCCGAGAGGCTTTGGCGAGTCGGACCACATCACATATGAAACGAGCTATGCTCACCTCGCATGTCGACTCAGATGGTCGAGGAACTTTGATGAGCGGGCTGCCAGTTCGGGTGGCGAACAGACTGTGATGCATGCGCGCCGGTCCGCGGTTGCGACGGCAACGACAGGCTCGAGTTCGGGACTTAGGATTGGATACGCCGCGGTGACGCGGTATCGTTTCAGCTCAGATGTGCCCGGGAACCTGCCCAGGTTCGTCAACACGGTGCTGTAGCCAAAGTTCCGCCAAACCCGTTCGTACGCCGTCTGCGGATTCGGTCTACCGGCGACCACCAACGCCATCGCGAGGGCCTTGTTGTGCAACGCCCGCGGATCGAAGGCTTGCACGACCTGCTGACGCGACGATCGCGCGAGGGACCAGAAATCGGGCATTGCATTTCGATCGAGTGTTGCCATACCGGACGAGATGTACAGCCCAAAATCGTCGGTTACATTTGGCAGGAGTTTGCGAACGTTGATCGGCGCCAGACACGAAACGGTCCCCTCACGGGGTAGTGTGAGGAGAAGGGCGGATAATAACGCCCCCTGAAAGGTCGTGCCTTCACGACGGCAGCGCGACAAAATGCGGTCGAGTTCGCCCGATTCAATCTCGAAAATCTGGAGACACGCGTTCTTGGGACGATCCAACCGTGCGGCCACGCCGGAACTCATCTCCGGAGGTTGCCGTTGACTCATTGGAATCGTTGGCTGCCTGTGAAGAAGAGCTTCAAGAGCAGGTCGAGGAGCCAGTTCCTCGACCTCGTGTCCTTCCATCGATTCGAGTAGATCCCTCACCAGATACATGGCGGACGCACCGTCACCGATGGCGTGATGCACAACGAGGATCAATTCCGACACGGCCTCACCCTGTACCAACACAACGCGGAGCAGCGGTCGAGCCCCCGGTTCAATCGGAAGAGCCAACTGCGTCTCCACTTCCTGAAGCCAATGAGTGTCGTTGACGCGTCGGACGACGGTCAGCCCCATTGGCGAAGAGGAAGGAATGAACTCCGGGATTCCATCATCATTCACTTGAATGGTCGCCCTGAGAATCGGGTGCCGGCGCTGACACTGCGATAACGCTGCCTGCAGATTTTCTGCTGAAATCGAGCTGCCCTCGATTCGGGCAACGAGTATGAAGTGACGTGGCGTCCACTGATCGACCAGCCAAAGCAGATGCTCGAACGCGCCGAGCTTGCGATGCATTTGTCTTGCTAAGTTTTCCGTCGGTCTTGTCACAACTTCAACCATATGAACTCCATTTTTCTCCTGCAGGCCTCGGATTTCGATATCCAACTTTTTCTCGTTTTCTCCCTACCCCTTTCCACAGGCATGCTCTACCAACCGTCACAATCAGCCTCTTTTTCTCTGTGGGTGGGTGCTGGATTCGCCATATCGCTTCCTGACATATATTCCTGTGCTTTGGTCCAGGAAATGGCTGCAACACGACGGCCCAACATGCGGCCCTCCAGGTCGGCGTCCTCAAAGTGGACACCGCCGTAGCGCCGAGACATTCCAGATTCGTCGGCGGCATCCGTAAAGGTTGGCCAAGACAGCACAACATCATGCGTCGGCCCCGGTTTGCCTTCCATTCCCGATACGCCCGCCGGTCTCGTGTATGAGAAGCCAAAGTGATCACTGCGGGCGAATCGTTTCAGGACTTCGGCGGCGGATGCACTGATCGCGCTGTGCGAGGAAACAAAGTCTGGAAACGGCGGCGTCGCCAGATATGGTTGCCAATCATTGTGAAACACGTAGCCATGGAACATTCGAGCGAGCGTCGCGATCGCAGTCACTGGCCGCTCGGAATCCCAGTATCGCTTCGCGTCCCATGCTGCGATGCTTGTGTCGAACATTGCGTTATTAAGGGCAAAAAATAGTTCGACCTGATCATCCAGCCCGAAGCGATCGCGATGGACTACGAACTGTGCGAATTGATTCCACAGGATGAAATTTGTTCCCGGCCCTTGTGACAACTCCCAGTATTCGGCGACCACTTTCTGACGCTCGTTGAGATTGTTCGTAAGCTCGACCAAATCTTTGGCCTGAAGGATGTACCCTGCTGGATCGGACCGAAGACTCTTTGGCGTCGACTGGGGTCGTACATCCAGGACAGACTCGAGGGCGAACGGCTTCACCAGCCCCCAGAACGGCATGTAAAAAGCTTGGGTGTACGATTTGCCCTTTCGTTCCTCGCTCAGCGGTTGCCAGTGATCGGGATCGCGGATCAAATCAGGAGTGTTGACGGTCCCGTATCCCGTGTAATCAGAATACGCACCGGGATGGAGGTCGCCCATTTGGTTCGCGCCGTCATGATGGCGATACTCCAAAACGGTAGCAGCAGCCAGAAATCCGATTCCTGACGGTGTCGTCTGATCTGAAGGTTCCTTTTTCGGATCGAAGCCCAGATTCGCCATCTCGCGCTCAAGTTTGAGCGTGTCGGCGGGAAACAAATCGGTAAGAACCCGAAAGGCCGCGTAGCTGATCGCTTCGCGCTTGTTAGCCTCTGTGCGTTCCGCCTCAGGACGCCGAGATGGATGTCCCAAGGTTGCCAGCGCCACTGCGTCGTACCGGGTCCACGCGTCGAACATGGCGGTATGCATGATCGCCAGTTCCCGCACCATCAAAAGTCCGCGCGCGTTATTGCTGCGTGCCTCGTCGATTGCCACGTTGTTCCAGGTGACAACGCTATCCTCAACGGCCTTCTGCCCTAAGGCATGACCACAAATCTCGATGACCAGCACCAAGACCAACAACAACCGCAAACCGTTACTCAACCTCATTGCAGTCTCCTGTCCTCGCTCTCCTAAATCTGGTAGTGCAAACTTTCCTGTGCGCGCGCGATGGACGCGATGGAACCATTCAACAGGTCGATGTGTTTTCTTAGAATTTCCGCGGAAGCCTCGAGGGCTCGCCGCTCGAAAGGACTCAACGGGATGGAGAGGACCCTTGCGATTCCGTCCCGGTTGATGACAGCGGGAAGGGACAAAGAGACTTCCCCGAGTCGCATTGACTTTGGGACGGAGCTCGACACGGTCAAGATTGCATTCTCATCGCGTAGGATCGCTCGAACGATCCGGACCAATGCGGCACCGATTCCGAAGTAAGTTGGCCCCGATGATTTCAAGACCGGCCGCTCGCGTCTCGTCAGCGATGTTTCTCAGCGCGTTCTCTTCCCTGGGGAGCCGCAGCTGCTGCCAATACTCGTCGAGAGGCAGTCCCGCCACGCGGGCAGACGCGAGAACCGGCACCTGGCTATCGCCGTGTTCCCCGATCACATAGGCATGCACATGATCGGAGGCAATTCGACATCTTGCGGCCAGCCGTCGCCGAAGACGTGAAGTATCAAGAGCTGTCCCAGAACCGATCACCCGGCTTGCCGGAAGCCCGGACCACTTCCAGGCGGCGTGCGTCAGCACGTCAACTGGATTGGAAGCAATGATCAGGATCCCGCGTGGGTTGTGTTGTGCGACATCCCTGACGAGTCCCTTCAAGATCGGGGTGGTCTCTTTCAGGCCGTCGAGCCGCGACTTTAAGCTTGCCTGACCAACACCGGTAGTAATGATGGTTACATCCGCGGGGCAACAGTCACCGAAGTCGCCAGCCGAGATACGGCCGCCAGATGTGAAGCCTTCGGCGTCACGCAAGTCTTGCGCATGACCCTCGGCACGGCGCCTGTAGCGATCGGTCAAAACAATCTCAGCCGGCGTTCCCAGCATTAACAATGCCGCGGTCGAACCAACAAAACCCGTACCGACGATCGCTACCCTTGGTATCCGCGTACGACTCTCGCACTTGGAGCTAACACCGTTTTCAGCAATAGCATTGAAACCCGAAACTTTCACTTCATCCTCCACTTGACGCGGAGTGCGTCACGCAACTACTTCAGAGCTTTCTCGCTCACGTGCCACGATATGGGCCGCCAGATGAGCAGCATCATCTCCAACACCGAATAAAATCCCCGACCTCCGGTTGTGCAGCCATGGCATCCCGAGGAAATACAAACCGTCGTAGGCCGTCACGCCACGCTTCTGGATCGGATAGCCGTCTCGATCTACAACGGGCAGCTTCACCAGGCTGAAGTCAAAGGCGTACCCGGTTGCCCAGAGGATGGTTGTGATGCCCGCGTTTTTGACGTCGAGTTCGGTGACGACCTCCTGTGCGTAACCGTCGCGCATCTTCGGAATCGTCTCCGGTGGTGCACTCGATTCCAGACGAGCAATATAGTCATCGATCATCTTGAGCGCGCTCGTCTCGAACTCATCAACCTTGGCAAGCGTCTCGCTCAAATCGGGAGCGATGATGAGTCGCCCGTCGCTCGCATCGCGAACGTGCCCGAGCAGGACGACACCGTCACGGGCAAACTGATGCAGGTTCAGGCTCTCGCCACCGTTCTTGCCCGAAATCTGCGGGTGTGGGCGAAA
>Ga0126381_100008350_pt1 | contig 11571 bp, 10 predicted proteins | sample PanSoiMetPlot_28_FD_96465 | JGI IMG/M metagenome (GOLD analysis project Ga0126381, IMG submission 96465) | Tropical forest soil microbial communities from Panama - MetaG Plot_28 | ecosystem: Environmental > Terrestrial > Soil > Tropical forest > Bulk soil | place: Panama | collected 2016-02-17 | reverse complement strand
CGCTCTGTGCGTCCTCAAGAAGCCGGTCCAGCCAGGGGTGCTCCGAAAGATCATTTGATTTCTCGTGGGCCGATAGCAACGATACCACCTCGCGTCGCAGCTCGGGGTCCTGGCCGCAGGCCTCCTCGAGAAACGCGCCGCGCTGGCTGGCATCGCGTTCGAGGGCGGCCCCGAAGAGTTCCTTAATCCTTTCCCAACGTTCTCCTGTTTCCACGGTCCCGCCCCCTTCGCATCTCGCGCGATAACCAGGCTTTGGCCATGTTCCAATCGCGTCCCACGGTGGCCGGGGACACTCCCAACACCGCAGCCGTTTCCTCCACGGTGAGCCCTCCGAAGAACCGCAACTCTACGATCTGCGCCTGCTGCGCGTCACGTTTTGCAAGGTCAGTCAAAGCGTCGTCCAGCGCGATCACATCGGCAGCCCCGCGCGGGGGCTGTTCGAAGTCCTCGTTGAGCTCGACTTTGCAGTCAGGACCGCGTTTGGCCGCCCGGTAACTCCGTGCATAGTCCACCAGGATCTGCCGCATGAGTCTGGCTGCGATGGCGACGAAGTGCTCTCGATTCTGGGCCTGAAAAGGTCCTTGCTGCATGAGCCGCAGGTAGGCCTCGTGCACCAGGGCCGTGGTCTGTAGAGTGTGGCCACTGCGCTCGCCGCGCAGGTAATGGTGGGCCAGGTCGTGGAGTTCGTTGTAGATCAGGGGCACTACAGTCTGGAGGGCATCCTGGTCCCCCGCTCTCCACCGGCCCAGCAGCTCGCTTACGGATTGGGACGGTAGTTGAGGCAACTCGCTTCCTCACTCAACCGGCAGTTGCGGAAACGATAGCCCCCACAAAGTCCCAAGTCAATTGCACCGGCCCAAGAAATAGGCCAAGCCGCTGGCCGTTGTTTTGTAGCCGGCCGAATTTTTTTGAGTGAATTCGCTGTGGTTTTTCCGCCTTTAAAGGTTAGAGGGTCAACCCCGTGGCACTCAACAAGAACCGGCATTGAACCACGACGCCCAGGGACAAATTCAACCGGACTCGGAGTGAGGCAGTTTATGTCAAAGACTCGGAAGCACCTTGAATGCATGTTTCTGTTTGTGCTCTTTTCTGCGGCTCCGGCGCAATTTGAAGTCGCGCCGGACCATTTCCCCAGCAGCGACGAGCTGGCGGTCCAGCCGGGTTCGATCCGCGTGGCGCAACGAGAGCAACGGATAACGGAACAGCAGGCGGTCCGGGCCGAATACGGGGCGGATATTCAACAGACGTCTGTGCTTTCGGAACTTGCGCCGGAAGAACCAGCCGGCAAACGGGATATACCTCCTTATTTCTCATGGCCAACAAAGTGACCGGTGATTACGGCTGGACTGTGGGCTCGTACCTCAAGTCACTACTGGGTTTTTGAGGAGAAAGAACATGCTAACAAACCAGAAAAACCTGTTACGAGGCGGCGTGTGGGCTATCCTCGTCTTCGTTGGATCGGCGTGTTTCGCCCAGAAGGACCCCGGCGTTCGCCCCGGTCCTCCAGGCGCGGGCGCGGCGCTCAATGGACTCACACCCATCGAGCTCTCTATGTTCAACGAAGGCCTACAACGGGCTATCCAACTCGAGGCGGTCTGCGACGATTGCAGCGATCTGACGCCCGGTGCGCTTACCGATCTCGCCCAAGCAAATCTCGTAACCAAAACCAACTCAGCCGGCCTGGGAACCCGCTTCAACGGTGACCAATGCACGGCCTGTCACAATCAGCCGGCCTTAGGGGGATCAGGCGGTTTCATGGTACCCAACCCGCAGGACCCTCCCGGCCAGTTCCGCAAGCCGGAGAACCCTATGTTTGACCTGATTCCGCATCGCAAGGGCGCCACGAACGCGGTTCCATCTTTCATCCGGCAGTTCGGGCCCATCCGCGAGGTGCGTTTTGCCAAGAAGCCGGATGGAACTCCCGACGGCGGCGTCCATCAACTGTTCACCATCGTTGGACGCTCCGACATCTTTCCCGCCGGACAGGGCAACACCTGCACGGCTGAGGCCCTGCCCCCCACCGACTTCGAGACACAGTTCCAGAACGGCAATCTCCGCTTCCGCATGCCCTTGCAAATGTTCGGCCTGGGAATCCTCGACGGGATTCAAGACAGCGAAATCCTGGGGCGCCACGCCGCGACTGCGGCGATTCGCGAGGAACTCGGCATCCTGGGCGTTCCCAACCGCAGCGGCAACGATGGGACGATTACGCGTTTCGGTTGGAAGGCGCAGAACAAGTCGATCACCATCTTTGCCGGTGAGGCCTATAACGTCGAAATGGGCGTCACCAACGATCTGTTCCCGCAGGCGGTGGATGAAAGCCCCCTATGCACGGCGGACAAGAGCGAGCCTAACGACATCAGCCGCCTGGATACCACCGACGTCCGCAACCAGAGCTTCTTCAACCCGTTGCACGAACTTCCCGACTGGTTGATGTTCGGTCTGTTCATGCGCTTCCTCGAAGCGCCGCGGCCGGTGGCCTTCACTCCCAGCGCGCAGCACGGCCAGCAGCTATTCGGCATCGGTCCGGACAACCCAGGCGTCGGCTGCGTGGCCTGCCACACGGCGACCATGGTGACGCCGCCCAGGAGCGAAACCGAAGCACTGCAGAGTCTCACGGTGCATCCCTTCACGGACCTTCTGATCCACCACATGGGCAAAGGCCTTGCCGACGATATCACCCAGGGCGCGGCTTCGGGAGACATGTTCCGCACCACCCCACTGTGGGGCGTCGGCCAGCGCATCTTTTTCCTACATGACGGACGGACCGACGACCTCTTGCAGGCGATCCAAGCGCATCGTTCGCCCAGCAACTGCGAGGACAGAGACGTTGACCAGCGGCAGGCTCCTTGCTATGGACCGTCAGAAGCAAATGAGGTGATCCATCGCTTCAACCAGCTTTCCGCCAAGGACAAGCAGGCAATCCTGGATTTCCTGCGCTCGTTGTAAGTGGGGATTCTCGTGACCCTCTGTGTCCTTTGTGGTCGAGGATTTGTTCAGCAACAGAGGGCACAGAGATCCCAGGAGAAAGACACAAGATGGCATACGCACTCAAACTCAGACGTCCAGTAACACTGGTTCTGTTCCTCGCCTCTACCGTCGGCGTGGGCGCAGGTCAGGCTTCCCGCGAATTCCACCGCACGTTCGCGGTTTCCCTAGCCGAACCCCTGAGTTTGCAGGTCGATCTCCTCCGCATCGCTTACGCCCGGGATGGGGAAGTTTCAATCTCTGTGGCCGCGCAAACGCTTCCAGCTTGATTTAGGGCCGATCTGGATAAACCAGCTGTTGGAGATCGGCTGCACAACCGAAAAGCCAACGGCGGTGGCACGCGGGCTCACGTCCGCGCCGAAAACGGAAGGATCGTGGTGAGCTGACCTTTTTTCAATGGAGAGAGTTTATGGCAACCAACCAAGCAGTTGCGCCTTCAAAAGCGCCGAACCTTTCCTTCAATCTGATGCGAGTACTCTCGCTGCCGTGGCTCGATCGCACCATCGCCGCCATCGCCTGCGTGCCGCTGGTGTACCTCGCCTACTATCGCTATGAGCACTGGCACCATGGATTTCCGCTCATCGCCTCCGCGCTCAACGTTTTGATTTTGGTCCTCACTATGGTGATCCGCAGGCCACCCCAGCGCGTAACTCCAAACCCCTGGTATTGGCTACTCGCCTTCGTTGCCACCTATTGGGATCTGCTCGTCCTCAGCTTCTTGGAGCAGGGCCGTCCGCTGGCTAGGAATTGGGTCACGGACGTGATCGCCGTCGCGGGCCTGCTGATCGTTATATGGGCTCGCCTGAGTTTGGGACGCAACATCGGCTTCGTGCCCGCACAGCGTGAACTTGTCCACACCGGAGCGTATGCCTACGTGCGACACCCTGTGTACACAGGCGGCCTCCTGACGACCCTGGCCTTCCTGCTGCGGGCCTACAGCCCGCAAAACATGCTGCTCATGGGCCTTCGCATCCTGTGGTTCATACCCATCAAGAGTTTAGTAGAGGAAGATTTCCTCCGCGCCGATCCGCAATACGCGGCTTACATGCAGAGAGTACGGCCGCGCTGGATACCTTACGTCATTTGAGAGCGCGTTAGTTCCGCCAGCTTTACCCAGTGCCTTGGATGAGGAATCGATGTACCACGCCGAATGTTCGTTGCGTACGGATGAGACACGTCGAGTGCCAAGCGAATTGCTTTGACTTGTGAGCTTGGAAAGGCGTGGCAGAATCTCGCTTCGGTAAGCCTTCTCGTTCAGCCAATCCGGGAGTCCTTCACTTTGCCTAAACCTCTTCGGATGCGAGCAGTATATGCGTGAACGCCGCTGTGATATTCACGAATGTGTCGAGGACCTAAGCGATCTGGGGAACAGTGGAAGCGTCAAGCAAACTCTTCCACTGTGCGAATGTAGTGGCGTGTGGCATTTTGAGAATAATTACGACGTTGGAGTTCCTCCAACAGCATTTTTTCGCAGTCGGGTCATGGGGACCTCCTTATGACCCGACAACCTATCTCAATCCTTAGGCAACCATTGCTCCGTTCGCCTCACGCGTAAGCGTCCGCCGCGCGGGCGGCTTCGTTCTTGTCGACTATTCGTACATGTCCGAAGCGTCTCTTCTCCAAGCCGCAGAACTGCGATCGTGGCGAGAATTTAGCCTGCTCACTAGGCAGGACCCTTTTCGACGCTGCGGCAGCCACTTCGATTGAATAGAGCTGCGCAACTAGCACAGATCGCGGCGATTCAACTCAGCGCGAATCTATCACACTGAACCCCTTGTTGAGACAGACGCGTGTAACACACCTTTTTCGACTTCAACGTGCTCCGAACGCAGGAGTTATCCACGAATGAATGTCGCCAAGGGAGCTGTGGTGGCCAGGCTAGACCTCGCTTCGCTACAGTCTTTCTCAAACTTCTCGGGCGAACGATAGTCCAGTGCGGAGTGTAATCGAAGGCGGTTGTAGTATCGCTCGATGAAGTCCTCTACTTTTTGACTCAACTCCCCTAGATTGCGGTACGCGCCTGCCTTCGCAATATTAGTTCCCGGGATCGTCCTGGATGCGGATCGGTTTCATCCAATCGATCACGCCATACATAGAGCAGGCGGCGACCCACACCGAGCTCCTGCGCGAGCATCGCAATGTTGTCGCAGGAATTCATCCGGTCAACCGCCTGCTTCCGGAATTCGTTACTGTATCGTTGCCCCTTTTTTCGCCCCAATTGCGACTCCTTTCCCGCAAAGTGTGCTACAACGAACTGTCTCACTCTAGGGGTTCACTCCATAGAAGGCAAAACGTGAGTTTTCGCAGTTTTCGAACGCGTGCAAATGCTTTAAAATCAAAGAAAGTCCCACTGTGGGCGTGTAGCTCAGCTGGGAGAGCACCTGCTTTGCAAGCAGGGGGTCAGGGGTTCGAATCCCCTCACGTCCACCAACTCATTCCCGCTCATCAACTTACGCAGCTACTTCCTCTGCTACTTCCTGCGTGTTCGGTATCATCGGTACAACTGAGGCATTTTCCGACGCGGGAAGAACGAATCCGTAGCCAACTCGCTCCGCTTCATCAAGTCGCAACTGCAACTCCTCATAAAGGTGCGAGTAGAGTTCCGACATAGTTTGCGGCTTGTGCGCCATCCAGAAGTTGTTGATGTCTTCCAAACAGCGCTGGCTGCGAAGCCACGTCTTACGGAATCGCTTGAAGGCGTGCCAGCCCATTCCCCTCTCGTTCAAGCCCATCTTTTCGAGTCGGGGAGTGAGCCAACGGGTCTCCAAGTTGCCGTTAAGATAGGGCGTTTTCTTCGAAGTCTTGAACAGCAACCCCGTCTTCCCGGCTGTGTATTTGCGAAGGTAATCCGCGATGTCGGGATGCAAGTCGATCTCGCGCCTCGCGGCATCGGTCTTCAGATGTCGAACGATGCGCGGAACGTCCTTCTCGACCTGTTGCTCCACGATGATCGTGCGTCCGTTGTTGAGGAAGTGTTTCGTTTCAAGCGCAAGGGCTTCCGAAATCCTCATTCCCGTGGCAGAGAGAAGAACGTGCCGGCGCGTTCTGGTGGCTCTCCATGAAGTCATGCATCATGTCAATAAAAGCCTGGTTCGGGTTTTTTCCCGCGGGATGGTCGTTATACATCAGCGACTTCAACATCTGCAGTACGTACGCCCCCTTGGAATAGGTGATGCCCTGATATGCCTGCCCGCTGCGCGGCGAAACCAGCCGCAAGCCTAGCCAGAGCGGCCCGGCATCGTTGGCGGAAACTCCGTAGGTGTTCTTTTCCAGGATGCGACGCTTCTGCCGGTCCCAATATTCCTGATAGTCCTTCTGCCACTTGGGACCAACGGCATCCTGCAGGAACTGTCCCGCGGCAAAATCCGCGAACCCTTCCGACAGCCACTGATCGTGATACGACGCCCAGCTGACGCTGTGGCCGAACCATTGGTGCGCGACTTCGTGCGGCGTCACCTCCTGCACGAAACCGGTAAAATCCGAATTGATTTTGCCGAACAGCATCCAGCGTTGCGTGGAATCGATGTAGGCGGAAATCGGCAGATACACCAAGCTCGGCCAGGATTGCCCGAAATTGAAATCCGGCTGTTCCGTAATGGCCACGTTCTCGTAAGGCGCCCTACCGAAGTAAGCCGTGCACAACTCCATTTGCGCTCGCGCCTGTTCCAGCGCGTAGTTCGTCATCGAGCGCGGCGCCACCGAAGCCAGCGGCCCGTTGCCCCTCGCATAAGGCGCCAGCCGATCCGGCAAATCCTGCAGGTAGTAACCGGAAATGACGTAATGCGTAATCGGGTCGGTGATGTCCACTTTCTGGTATTTGCCGATATTGAATCCCGCCACCGCCACCGGAACGCTCGTCACCCAGTGCGACACCGCAAACCCGGCTTCCTCCGATTGCCCCTGCAATTTCCCCACGCTGATGACGACGTTCGATTTGGGCACCTTGAAAGTCAAGTCGTACAGCGCCTTTTCCCCGAATCCGTTCAGGTTCGGATACCAGGAAGTGCGGGCGCCCACGTAGTAGCTACCCCCGCCAGCGTCATAGAGCACCTTATCCCCGCCGTATTCCACGGTGATGGTGTGCTCTTTTCCCATCGGTGAGGCTTCGTTGAGTACCGCGTAGAAAGAACCGTCCTGCTTCCGGTCCTCCTGGATGAAGCGCAGGTCCTGGCCGTCTTGGTCGATCACCCGCGCCACGCGCAAAGTCGAAAGCAGGCCAAATTTGAGCACGCGTTCTCCGGACACCAGCGGTTCAAAAGTTATTTTGGCCTGGCTGAAAAAGCGCCCGTTCTTTCCGATCGTCGTCTCAATCACATACCGGCGCGTCGCAAACAGCCGGCGGTCTTCGCGCGAGTCCGCCGTGTGCGCCTTGTACTCCGAAATCAGATGCTGGGAATACCAGATGCCGTCGTCCATCCCCGAGCCGTTGCAATTGACCAACGCCACCTCCTCCGGCGAATCCATCTGCGGAATGGCGCCCACCCGGAATCGAATGAAAAATCGCAGGTCCTTGTGCGGAGTCCCGCTCATGTAGGCGTTGATAAAGGGGGGATGCTTCGGGTTGTAGACCGCGGCCAGCACGTCCGCATCGACGTTGTCCATCGAGTCGTCTTCCAGAATCGCCTGCGTGAAGCCATCCTTCACCTCGTGCCGCGTGCGTACTCTTTTCTTCCACTGCTCAAATATCCCGCTCACGTTGCCGGGCGTTTCCACGGGATTGTTCTTGATGCTGGAAAACTTGGCAGCCGCGCCTCCGCTGAAGCGGAACACCATCTCTGTAAAATCCTCTTCGGCAATCTCGTGCCCGCTTCGCCGGATGATCTCTTGCGTGTCAATCGGCAGCACCGGCTTCAGCGTGAAATGTCCCTGGCCCAGGAAGATCGCTCCGGTCTCCATGCCATTCACATCGGGCAGAAACGTCATTGTGCCGGATTTGAACGCGAAGGTCCCTACATCCAGCGGGAGAGTGAAATCATCGCAGCGGTAAGTTGTACCCAATCCGATGTCGCGCAGTTGTCGGTACACGGCATCCGAATTCGCATACGCCAGGCTCTTGGCCGTCACCGTCACGCTGGTCTGTTGCTCCGCAATTGTCAGCGTTAGGAGAAGCGTCCCCGTCCCGTGAACCTCCACCGAACTCGTCAAGGGTTGAAAGCCATCCTTGGTCACCACCACGGTGTACTTACCAGGCTTTAGGTCGGCAGCCTTAAAATTCCCGCTTTGGTCCGAAATCAGCGTCAACGGTTTTGTAAGATTCTCTCCGGTAATCTCAATTTGCGCTCCCGCCACTGGCAGCCCCGACGGATCCTTCACCGTGCCGGTGAGCGTGTCTGCGTACACCGTTGCGCACCATCCCAGGCAGAGAACCAGAAATATCGCGCTGATGAGGAGCACATGTAGACCGCCCAGATTGATTCGGCTGCGCAGTGCTCGAGCAGGAAACGAAAGCCGTTCTAGGAAGTGCTTCATATTCCCCCCGGAGTTCCAACAGTGCCTTGCTAACTCAGAAGCCATCACCTTACACCTTACGTCCCATTTTCTCTATAAAGATTCGTTTTATGAGAGGGAAGCGGCGGCATGAATGAGCGGGGGGAAACAAAAAAAGGGCCGCGGCGAATGCTGCGGCCTAGTTTAGAAGTTATATCCATGGGTCTTAACTTAGTCAGTACACCTGTACCATTTCGATGGATTGAGAATCGAAGCAATTATGGTGGACTTAGGAAGAGGGCGAAAATGCCGAGCGTTCCCGGGTGGAAAGAGATTCCAAAATATCCTGTCGTCTTTGGCATCGCGCTTCTCGCAACCGGGGTCACGGTTGCTTGGTGGACAGGCACAAACATCTCTCCGCTCTTCGAGAATGCTCAGATTCGTCGCGGGCAGTTTTGGCGATTTGCAACCAGCGTCTTACCTCATCTGGACATCTTCCACTTGGCATTTAACCTGTACTGGCTTTGGGTTCTAGGGACGGTCGTCGAGCGTGTCTACGGTCACTTGAGGACCGTGCTCTTGCTGCTACTTTTCGCGGTCGGTTCGAGTTCCTGGGATTTTGCTCTTGCTCAGGGAGGAATCGGGCTCTCCGGGGTCGGCTACGGTTTATTCGGACTTCTTTACCTTCTGTCCCGGCACGACGAACGATTCACAGACTCGCTGGACAAGAAAACTGTAAATCTCTTTGTCGGATGGTTTTTCATCTGTATTTTTACAACTGCCACTCACTTATTCAACGTTGCCAACGTCGCTCATGCGGCCGGTTTAGTTTTAGGTCTGCTGTTGGGTTATGCCCTTGTGCTTCCAGCTCGCCGCACCCTAATTGCTTCGACCGCTGTAGCGCTGATCCTTTTTGGATTCTGTGGCGCGACCTTCGGCAGACCCTTTGTTAACCTCTCTACCTACGGTGGCTACGAAGAAGCTCGCTGGGGATATGACGCCCTGATTGCGAACCGAAATGAGGAGGCGATCCGATGGTACCGAGATGCTGTCAAGTATCAGCCAAAAGTCCCTTCGTTCTGGTTCAACCTGGGCATTGCATACCAGCGGTCAAAGGACGATACGGCAGCTTCGTTGGCCTATCAGCGAGCGTACGAATTGGAACCATCCAAGCCACAGTATGCCGAAGCGGCTGGTGAGGAAGTAAGGTCGAAGTAATCTCTCAACCTCGGAGGCCCGGGCCGTTGTGTCGTCGGCGCGTTCCCAGCGGCCCATCGATTTTCGGGATAATTCAATCAAGCCAAAGGGGCGCTGATACTTCTTGGTCCTCGCTTCCTTCCTCGTCACACCCGACCTTTGGTACAGTTCTCTAAAGTTACCTGATTGCTTACTATCCCCACATGCAAAAAAACCGGGGTGCAGTACCCAAGCAAGCCGTTACCACTGTTTTCCTTCTTAGCGTCTTAGCCCTTTCCGCTTGTGGCCATACCGAGGCCGCGCCTCCCACCATCCCCATGAACGTGGTTATACAAACCATCCGCGACTACGGCCGCGGCCACCAGCTTTCACCGGCCCCAGCAAACCAGGCGAAACCCGAGGAAGCGGACCAGATGTACTGCGCGCACATTCACAGCCTCCTGCTTCAGGAAGACTTCGGGCAGCTTGAAAAGATTGCAGCACAAAACCGCGTGGACAAAGGACGCCTGATCGGTGGTGTGTTTAAGACGGGTTCTTTCTACACGGGGACAGGCGCCACCTCTTGTCTCGAGACAGGTACGGAGGCGGAGCATCTCTCCCTTATCGCCTTGCTTACCAAATGGAACGCCGCCTATCCGGATTCCGTGACGCCACGGCTTGCTCTGGCCACCCTCTATATCGACTACGCCTGGGTCGCGAGAGGAAGGGGAACGGCGGACACCGTCTCTCGCAAAGGATGGCGCCTCTTCCGGGGACGCACCGCGCAAGCCAAGGACATCCTGATCCGCGCGGCCTCCCTGAAGGACAAGGATCCCCAGTGGTATGTCGTAATGCAGATGGTGGCCCAGAATGAAGGTTGGGAGCAGGCCGACGCCCGGGAACTCCTGGACCAGGCACTCGGCTTCGATCCGGATTTCTACCCCTTCTACCGGTTTCATTCCATCTACCTCTTGCCCCAGTGGTACGGAAATCCAGGTGATATCCAGGCACTCGCCGACGAAGCCGCCTCCAAGCACCCCGAGCCGCAAGGTTCCATGCTTTACTTCCGGATCATGAGCACACTGGCCTGCTACTGCGGTCAAAACCCTGAACAATTGAAAGGCGCGGACTGGCAGAAACTTCAGTTGGGTTTTGCCAATATTGAGAAAGCTTACGGCCTGTCCGACCTCAACGCTAACCGGTTTTCCGAGATGGCTTTTGTTTTTGGCGACAAGGCCGTGGCGCGCGAGGCCTTCGGACGAATCACGCAGCGTGACGACGCTGCATGGGTGGATGTGCAATCATTTCAGTACGCCAGGAACTGGGCCAGCGCACCCTGACCCCTGGGCGTTTTCTCAGCCCGTCGCAGAAATTAGGCGGCCCGTAACTATTGTTCGCGCGGTGAGGGCCGGCCCGGGATAACGGATCGCCGCATGGGGTTGGCCACACACGGCGTTCGCGGGGAGCAAACGGTTGAAACTTGGGGACAACAGTGGGCACACAACCCACACAAACACCGTGCTATACCGTGATCCATCGTGCAGCGAAGTGGCAGGCGAACCAACTGCATAGCATTTCTGGACTAATCAGCGGGTTTTTAGGTTCGAGTCCCCAGTTTTGTTTGGCGAAATCATGCTGCCCTACACGAAGTTCGCTCGCCTACCTGCACCTGCATAGGAATGAAATGGTGGGCACCACCCTTCGCCCCGCACGCCAGCATCTAATCTGTCAACTCTATGGGGAACTTCACTCGCCGCGAACTACTGAAAATCGGAACGGCCGCAGCGCTCGCCGAACTCTCGGCCCTAGGTCTGCACGGGTGCGGCAACGGGTCGAACCCAACCCCATCGCCTGGCCCAGCTTGCGCGCAATTGACCGACATCCAGCACGTGGTGATTTTCATTCAGGAAAATCGCTCGTTCGATCATTACTTCGGCGGCTACCGCGGCGTGCGCGGCTTTTCGGACCATAGCATAGCCT
>Ga0126381_100008349_pt1 | contig 11572 bp, 11 predicted proteins | sample PanSoiMetPlot_28_FD_96465 | JGI IMG/M metagenome (GOLD analysis project Ga0126381, IMG submission 96465) | Tropical forest soil microbial communities from Panama - MetaG Plot_28 | ecosystem: Environmental > Terrestrial > Soil > Tropical forest > Bulk soil | place: Panama | collected 2016-02-17 | reverse complement strand
CTCGGATTGATTGTTTTGATTCTATTGATCCTTGCTTTGACAGGTAACCTTTAAGCCACAGTAAGCGAACGTTTTTGGATAACACCGCCGATCGAGCATGAAAACGTTCGCATTTCGCACCCGCGCGCTGTGAGCGGAGCGCGGCTCAACAGCGAGAAACGAAGCTCAAATGCCTTTCGACTGCGCTGTAAAAGCTGAGCTGGTAGACGCCTTAGAGTCTGTTGGTTTGACGATCGAATCCATCCGGATTTGCGGCGATTGCTTCAACAGGTCAGGACCAAGTCGCCCCTCAGTTGTTTTTGGTTGCAACGACTTCTCTGACGTCTTGGACGTCTTCCTTGATTTCGCTAACCTTTGGGTGGACCTCGCTGATCAAATCGTGCTCCGTCTGAGAAAGCTTTTCAATGCGTGCTGTCACTTCACGGAGCTCTTTCAACATGCCATCCTGACGGGATGAGATTCGATGCATCCACCAAAAGCAGACGATCCAGCAGAGGGTTCCTATGCAGCCGAGCAGTAATGCCATATACGACGTTTTATCCGGGTTGGACACAGAGACCGAAGATCGCGAGCAGGGATACCGTCCATTAGCCCTTTACGTCTTATGTGCAACCTCGCAGCAGAAAGATCAGAAGCAAAACCGGAATGGGGATTCCCAAGAGCCAGAGCAAAACGTATCCAGTCGCTCCTGCTTTTTTCGTTCTATTGGTCAAATGCATAGGGGACAATCTTCCTTTGGCTACTGATTCGAGTTAGCTACGTATTGCGCGTGGGCCCAGGTGAATTAGAAGCGCGAAAATGCTTTTGCCCTTGATGTGCGGTCAGCGCGGTTCCCTTGGCTCGATATAGCCATTCTCTCCATGCCGTGCTGCCCTTTCGCGAACACGCTCGAACTGTTTCTCGAAATTCTTGAGGTCTTCATCGGAGAGGCCTTCAAGGTTTATAAGCTGGTTTCGAGCCCCTCTAACAGCACGTATGATTTCGTCGAGCTTTAAATTAACCGCCTTCGAGTCACGGTTTTGCGTGTTCTGGATGAGAAACACCATAAGAAAGGTGACAATGGTCGTGCCAGTATTGATAATGAGCTGCCAGGTGTTAGAGAACTTAAATGTGGGGCCGGTCAACCCCCAAACGACTATGATGAGGACCGCCAGCGTGAAAGCCCATGCGCTGCCTAGGAGGATTGACGAGCGTCGCGCAAAAATCCGGAATGAATCGTTAACAATGCAAAGGAAATCGCGGTTTTCTTTCTGCTCATTGAGCTTTTCTTTTTGAGTTTTCATATCCCTTTTTAATTAGGTTGGAAGTCGCACGGCCGGCTCCAACGAGCCGGGTTAGTTCGTCTGTGAATGTGGCAGATAGCGATGGCAGTCTTTCGGCTTGCCGCTCGATCGCTTCGGTATTTCTCTTCGCCATCCAGGTATCTCCTGTCGCGCTTATCTGAGTTATTTCGCGGGCGCTTTAAGCGTTGGATGTAATTCATTTGGTGATGCAATGCCACTGGAAGGTCTGACGGGTAAAACGGTTTGAGCTTGCAGAAAATGCGACCGCGCTTCGGGCCTTTAGCTCAGAAATTCTGCCAGCGGTTCCATCGGTTTGATGTGCGCGCAGAAAATCTTGAAAGTGGCCAGGATTGGCACGGCTAAAACGATGCCAACGATTCCCCACATCCAACCCCAAAAAGTAAGCGACAACAGGATCATGACGGGATTCAAAGTAAGGGAGCGCCCCATGATCCATGGTGTGATAAAACTACCTTCTAAAGTGCCTAACCCGAGATAGACGGCAGGAAAGATCAGGGCGTAACCCAGACTGTCGAAGCTCAAAACAGCGCCGATGGTCATGCAGATGATGCCTGTGAGAGCACCCAGGTAAGGAACAAAGTTGAGCAGCGCGACCATCACACCCCACATTACCGGGTTCCGCAGGCCGAACAGACCTACCGCAGTTCCCACGGTGAGTCCAAGGCAGGTATTAATCGCTGTGATGGTGAAGAGATAGCGCGAGACCTGCGATTCGATGTCGTGCGCGATGCCAACGGCCGTTTTCTTATCCGAGAGGGTTGGCAGCAACTTAACCAGCTTGGCAATGAAGGTCTGGTCGTAAACGAGTAGGAAGTACAGTAAGATTGCCGACAGAATAGCGCTGGCGATAAACTCAGGCGTGTGCATAACCAGCATGTCACTAATGGGATGGCGCTGCACTTCTACGGCCTTACTTTCAGGAGTCGTGCGCGCCAACTTATCGATTTCGGCGGTCGCCTGGGTCAGTTGTGCTACCGATTTTTTCACCGGCATGAGCTTATGTTGCAGTTGTGTTAAGCCTGCCGGCGCTTGTTGTAGCCATCCTACCGCCGGGGCTGCCAGAGTCGAAATCCCATAACCGATAAGTGCAAGAAGTCCGATAAGGCTAATCGCCGCACCGATCGGGTAAGGAATCTTCAGTTTCCCTGCTCCGCGCACGATAGGTCTTAGAAGGTAGCTCAACAGCAGTGCAAGAACGATCGGCAGCAGAATCGAACGCATAAAGTAGATCGTATAAAAGACTGCGAGGATGAACAGACCCGTGAGGGCGACCGACCGAATATCAAACGGTTTTTGTAATGACTCAGCGATACGCGACCGGGCACGGGATGCGACCTTTTCAGCTTCCTGCTCGTCGTCGGAAATGTCAGATTGCGATTCTACCGTTACCGGAGGTAAAGCCATTTATGTTCATGAATCGGACGGTACCCTCCATTCACGGGTCTCAGGTCCTTGCTTCCGGATGCAACCACGCGCGGCGCGCGTTTGGGTAAAGTAGGTTTTGTTATGGCCACGTAACATCGTCCGAAAATACAATGCTCTTTGTTGTACTGATCGGATGTTCTGCCAAACTAAGCAGCTTCCGGATTTCTCGAATCGGAAACAAACTTTTTTGCGGTTTATCCCAACAAGAGACGCGACAGAACCAAAACTGCTGTCGATTTCGATTATGCAGCGGAGAATTCAGTTATGTGGACAGTTATGGGAAGGATGAATGGAGAATGCGGATTGCGCAGGTTGCGCCATTAGTTGAGAGCGTCCCGCCGAAACATTACGGAGGAACAGAGCGCATCATCGCGTATCTGACGGAAGAATTGGTTCGCATTGGTCATAAGGTGACTCTGTTTGCCAGCGGCGATTCAATCACAAGGGCTGAACTTGTTCCTGTATGCCCACGTTCGTTTCGTCGAAACAAGCGCGCCACGGATTACTTATCGCGTGAAGTTCTGCTCATGGACCACGTAATGGAGCGGGCCGGTGAGTTTGACCTGGTTCATTTTCATACGGGTTGCCTCCAGTACCTTGTCTGCCGTCATCTTTCTGTTCCACACGTGACGACCGTGCACGGCCGTCTCGATACCCTCGAGTTGGTCTGGCTCTATGAGCGGTTTCGCGAAATGCCGATGATCTCGATATCGAATTCCCAGCGCACACCGTGGCCGTGCGCTAACTGGCAGTCGACGATCTATCATGGCTTGCCCCATGATCTGTTTCAGTTTCATCCCGAAACTGGTAGCTATCTGGCCTTTCTCGGACGCGCGTCCCCAGAGAAACGAGTTGATCGAGCCATTGAAATTGCCAAACGCGTCGGAATACCGCTCAAGATTGCGGCGAAAGTAGATCCGGCCGACAGACGCTATTTCAAACGTGAGATCGAACCGTTGTTGGACGATCCGCACATCGAGTGGCTGGGCGAAATTAATGACAAGGACAAGGACGCATTCCTTGGCCGAGCCTATGCATTGTTATTTCCGATTGATTGGCCGGAACCATTCGGGCTGGTGATGATTGAAGCCATGGCGTGTGGGACACCCATCATTGCGTACGAGGCCGGATCGGTCTCGGAAGTCATGGAAGACGGCGTCACCGGATTCATCGTAAATAATATCGACCAGGCGGTGGAAGCGGTTCGCCGCGTTTGTGATCTTAGTCGTGCACGTTGTCGCGAAGTTTTTGAGAAGCGGTTCACAGCCAGCCGTATGGCAAGCGATCACGTCAACGTATACATGCGTCTCGCCGATCCGCGGATGCAAAGAGTGGAGCAATCGCTCGAGTCCTCATTGCGCACTTCTCAGACTGGTTTCAACTGACCCAACACGAATTTCCAAAAAATTCTTAAACCGGCACACGCGCAGTTCGATGTTTCTGGACGTTTCCTTTTACAGCCATTGCAAGCACATCGTGCCTGCAACGAATCGGAACCAAATCAGAAACAGAAAGGAAAAAAGGGAATATGAATCTGGAAACACTCAAAGAACTTTACGTAAACGAACTTCGCGATCTGTACAATGCAGAAGGCCAACTGATCAAAGCATTGCCGAAGATGGCGAAAGGTGCTTCGTCAGACGAGCTGAAGGAGGCTTTCGAAAAACATCTGGAACAGACCAAAGGACACGTTAACCGGCTTGAGGAAGTTTTCGAGGAAATCGGCGAGAAGGCAAAGGGCAAGACCTGCCAGGCCATGAAAGGCTTGATCGAGGAGGGTTCGGAGGTGCTCAAGGCAGATGGTGAAGACTCCGTGATCGATGCAGGAATCATTGTAGCTGCACAGAAAGTCGAGCACTACGAAATCGCCGGTTACGGCAGCGTGCGCACGTTTGCGCAACTCCTTGGGCAGGACAAATCCGCGGACCTTCTGCAACAAACTTTGGATGAGGAGTCCGAAGCAAACGAGCTTCTGAACAAATTGGCCGAGGATATTGTGAACCCAGAGGCGTTGATGGAACCAGAATTGGCTTCGGCTTCTCAGTAGCCGTTTGCTAGCTTGGTGACCGTCGATCGGGCTGCATAGGCGGTGAGAATGCTGTGTGCAAAGGGTCATAAACCTCATGGCAACTTAAACTGTCTCACCCCGAAGGTGCAAAACGTACCTAACGAATAAGGGTGCTAGATTGTCAGTGATTTCCGGAAACAAACATGCTGAGCGGTGGAACCGACTTGACTCGCCCAATGAATCGCTGGACCAAAGCGGCGCGAGGGCGCGCCAGCTTCAAATGTTGAACGCTTTGGTTGAAAAAGCTAAGCGGCCAGCTGGTCCAGGACCGTTTTCAGCTCGTGAAAGTTGACGGGCTTGACCAGATGAAAATCGAATCCGGCTTCTTTGGAGCGCCGAACATCCTTCTCGGTGCCGAAGCCAGTGAGGGCGACTGCCTTAATACGACGTTTCGCGCGGGCCTGCGCGGCTACTTCATAACCACTGCCATCGGGAAGCCCGATGTCGCACAATAATACGTCGATTTGATCTGACCCCACGATCTCCTTCGCCGTAGCGACAGTGCCCGTGGTTACGACCCGGTGACCGAAGTGAGTAAGCAGGCGCGACAAAGCGCGCCGGGTATCCTGGTGGTCTTCCACGAGCAGGATTCGCAATGGTTTGGATCCTTTTCCCGCGCTGCGATTCTTAACTCCGCTCGCTGCCAACCCCGTAGGCACCGTGTCCAGCGTTACCTTAAAAGTAGCGCCGAAACTTCGGCCGCGGCTCTCCGCCTCAATTGTTCCACGATGAAGATTCACAAGACGCTTAGAGATTGCGAGCCCGAGGCCAAGTCCGCCGAATTGTCGGGTCACAGAAGGATCAGCCTGCTCGAATGGTTGGAACAACGAAGCCAGCCGCTGCGGTTCGATTCCAATTCCGGTGTCGACAATTTCAAAATGAAAACGGGTCTTCTGGTCGTTAAACGTGCGTATCGTAATTTTTCCACCTGGCGAGGTGAATTTCACCGCATTGTTGATCAGGTTCCAAAACACTTGCTGCAGCCGAATGTAATCAGCCCGGATGTGACACTCTTTCGCTTCGAGCCTGGTTGACACCTTCAATTGCTTGGCCGCGATGGCTGAGCTTGCGGTTTCAAGCGCGTTGCGAATGACGGTATGCGCCTCACAATCTTCCAATTCCAGATGAAGCTTGCCGCTCGCAATCCGGGTGAGATCGAGCAGATCGTCAATCAAACGGGCCTGCAACTGCACGTTGCGCTTGATAATTTCAATGTCCTCCGCGAACTCTGCCGGAAGTTGTTTTGCGTTTTCTTCCAGGTACGTCGCCGCCGCCAACGCAGGCGTCAACGGCGTGCGCAGCTCATGGCTGAGCGCTGCCAGAAAGTCATCCTTCGCCTTGCTCGCTTTTTGAGCTGCGATTTTCTCCGCCTCAAATTCGCGGGCGCGAATCTGATCGGTGATATCGCGTGTGACTTTGGAGAAACCGCGAATCTTCCCGGAATTGTCACGAAGCGACGTAATGATAACCTCGGCTTCGAACGTTGATCCATCTTTGCGTACGCGCAGGCCCTGATCGCGAATATATCCTCGACGAGCAGCTTCACGCAGATTGCGTTGCGGTTTGCCCGCGGCAACATCATCCGCCGTGTAGAAGCATGTAAAATGCTTTCCGATGATTTCCTCCGTCGAGTAACCTTTAATTTTCTCCGCTCCGGTGTTCCAAGTGATGACGTTGCCGTTCGGGTCCAGCATGTAAATGGCGTACTCTTCGACGCTATCCACCAGAATGTGAAATTGTTCGGCGGTGTCCTGAATTGCGAAGCTACTGGACCAGTCTTTAGACATTGGCTGCGACGGCAAACGTTCCATACATTTCGAAGCGCCCCTTCGATCTGGTTCCCTTGCCATTGTAAGATTTTATCGAAGATCGGTGTTCTTACGCAAGCTGCTGCGGCTGTGTGGGCCGTCCAACTTGAAGAGATCAAGCCGGGCCGTCACTAAGCCGGCTACAGGTTCATGCACAGGACGGATTCGCCCGGCGGCGAACCGGTTCCCGGACAGCGGCGTCCCGTTGGCGAAGTGCGGAAACTATTTTCGCGCGATGCGGCGGCTTTTCGATCCAATCTTGAATTTGCTTCTCGATAAAAAGACCTACGCTGCACAGCTCGGTCGAGGCGCGATTTTGCTCGATCAAATCGGATACCTCTTCCGGCTATAGAAATGCACTGCGCGCGGCTCGACGGAACGCGCGAGAAAGAATACCTGTTTCTCGTTCCGCCTGTTGCGCGAGCAACTCCGCAATGTCGGTGTTTGATAGCACACTTTGGGAATCGTCGCGGGTCGCAGGTTCAGCGGTTTCGATGACGCGAAGTACCTCGGCGCGTGCGGCCTGTTCCTGCGTGCGCTTCGATTCTAGTCATGATGGCAGAAACAGCGGAGGAACTCCGTAAACGACCTGAAATTCGCAAAGAGCTGGAGCGGGCGACAGTCGAAAAGCATCGCGACAAAATTCAACCGTCCGATCGCGAGAGATTCTGGTTCGTGGCTTACGCGGTTGCCCTTGCCATTTGCGCCGTTTTTTACTTTCTTGTTAGTGCGAAAGTCATTCCATTGCCGCACGCTGGCTTTGGTATCGCTCAGCGAATCGTTCGAGCTGCAGTGCTGATCACCGTCGTACTGGCAGTCGCGCGGGGCATGTCCGTTTATGGAATTACCCGTATCGAGGATGCGTCGACTCGTTTCACGCTTCAGCGGATCGCGCATTTGGTCGTGGGGCTAGCCGTCGCTCTCATCGTCATGTCGATCGTTTTCGTGAATTGGTACGGGGCGGTGGCCGCGCTCGGTGTCGGCTCGATCATGATCGGGCTGGCAGTACAAACCCCGATGAAGAGTTTCATCGCATGGATTTACATTCTGGTTCGCCAACCGTTTCGCGTTGGCGACCGCATCAAAATCGGCGATGCCACTGGAGACGTGATTGATGTTGGCTATCTCGACACCACCTTGTGGGAATTCGGCGGCCAGTACATCACGGGGGATCATCCCAGTGGACGGCTCATCAAATTCCCGAATGAAAAAGTACTAGACGAACTCATCTATAACTATTCGTGGCCACTCTTTCCATACATCTGGAACGAGGTGAAATTCCAGGTGGCTTACAACGCTGACTTGGAGTTTATCACCAAAACCATGCAGAAAATCACCGAGGAAGAACTAGGACGCAAGATGCTCAAACGAGTGGAAACGTTTCGAGATTTGTTAGCCCGCACACCGGTGGACGAATTGGATGTGCACGAGCATCCGCGCGTGATTTTTCGGATCGCCGATAATACGTGGCTGGAAGCGATTGTGCGTTATCTCGTTGCACCGCGTGAAGCCGGCCGCGTCAAAAGTCGATTAATCAAAAAACTTCTCGCGGCTCTTAATGCAGCACCCGACAAAGTGATGTTTCCGGCCGGGGCGAATCGTTAGGATCGGCGCCTAGTCTCTGTGCGCGAACACACACGCGCAGGCGCGCGAGGCACTCTGCAGATACGATTCAATCTCTGAGGAGGTGAAATATGTTAGGTTGGGCTGTGGTTTTTCTAATCATCGCACTTGTGGCAGCGGTCTTTGGGTTTGGCGGTATCGCCGCTGCATCGGCAGGAATTGCAAAACTGCTGTTTTTTATATTCCTTGTGCTGTTCGTAATCTCGTTGCTTTTCGGGTGGCGGGGCAGACGCGTACCCTGAGCTGCGCATTGCGTTCACACAAAGAGTTGATGAGTTCGCGGTAAATCGGCGACGAGCAAGCGGCGTAGGCGAGGTCAGGGATTTTGTGCTGCCAGCGCACTTTACTTTTTGTCTGTAAGGATCGGGTGGAAAACCTAGATGTTGCTTCGCATCCGTTGCAGCTCCGACCGAAGATTCCCGGTGACAAAAGGCGATGTCTGGAAAAGTTCCAAACTTCAATTTGCCAATGCCCGGAGGTCACGTTCCGCCCTGGATTCTTTTGGCTTAGCCAAATTGCGATTCGATGCGTTAATTGACTGCAATGGATCGCGTCGTTGGCATCGAAACGGAGTATGGCTGTCTCCTGAGCGAAGATGAGCCCCACGTGAACTCCGAGCTCTGGCCGGCGAAGGTCAAAAATTATCTGTTTCGCAAGGCGGACGCGGGAACGATCGATTTGCATTACCGTGACTACGAGGAACCGCCAGGCAACGGCGGATTTCTTCTCAACGGCGGACGGCTCTATCTCGATATGGGACATATCGAGTATGCATCGCCGGAATGTTTGCATTTGCACGATCTCGTGACCTATGAGCTGGCAGGGGACGAACTGCTGCAATCGGCGCTGGTCGCTCTTGGGGCGGAGAATCGTGTCGCATTCATCAAGAACAACGTGGACCATCACACGGGTGCAACGTTCGGTTGCCATGAGAATTATCTGATGCGACGCGAGGCCCAGTTCACTCCGCCGATTCTTGGAACCTTGCTGACTTTTTTGGCGACCCGACAGATCTTCACCGGCGCGGGACGTGTTGGACAATCGAATCCACTGGCGTTCGACTTCGAGGCACCGCAACAAGAAGGCCAGGTGAATTTTCAGCTGAGCCAGCGAGCCGATCACATCGTCAACGACATTTACCAGTGGGTGCAATTCAATCGCGCCATTATTAACGCCCGCGACGAGCCCCTGGCCGATTACCGAAAATATCGGCGACTGCATTTACTCATCGGCGACTCGAACATGAGCCCGTATGCAACCGCGCTAAAAATCGGGACGACCGCGTGCGTTTTGTCGTTGCTGGAGGAAGGCCGTTTGCCGCGAAACCTTGTTCTGGTCGATGCTGTGCAAAGCACGCGCGACATTTCCCGCGATGCGAGCGAGCGATGGATTGTACGGCTTGAGAACGGCAAAACAGTGAGCGCGGTCGATGTGCAGTGGGAATTTCATCACCTGGCGCAAAAACATCTGAGGCATAGTAGCGCGGAAACCAACTGGCTGTTGGAAAACTGGGCATTCGCTTTGGAAGCCATCGCGCACAACCGGCACGCGCTGATGGGCGGCGTTGACTGGATCACCAAGAAATGGTTGATGGAAACCTTCATCGAGTCGGAAGGCCTAAGCTGGGACGATCCGTGGCTGCAGAGCATCGACTTGGAATACCACAATATCGATCCGCGCCGCGGGTTATTCTTCAGCATCACACCGGGTAAACGAATTGCCGACTGGAATAACGGTGTCCGTCGCGCGAGCGCGACTCGTGTTCCTCCAGCCAATACCCGCGCATCCGGTCGCTCACGCGCCGTCACCTTTTTCCAGAACTGCAATTTCCCCTATGTGATCAACTGGGATTCCATCGCCTGCGACAGCCGCGACTTTCTCGTCATGGGCAACCCTTTCGAGACTTATAACGACGAAGTCGACCGCTTCCTTTCGAAGCCGCGGACAATAACCAGCGCGACAGAACAACAACCGTGATGGTCGAATTAGGCGAAGAAATCTTCGCACAAAGTCACGAACTCTCGTCTAGAGGATGATAGAAGATGTCACGCACGGATACCACGCAGGCCGAAGTCTGGAAAAATCACTGCAATCTTTGCAGTGACGAGATGCCGTAGTTTTCCTGGAGCGCGGGAGCCTCGGCGGCGACTTGTGAAGCGTCGAGCTCGATTTGTTTTGGATCTTCTTCGGTCTCGATTTTGATGAAGCCTTCGGCCGGGTGTTTTACAGCTTCGGCCAGATCATCCAGTGATTTGATTTCTTTGCCGTTGACCTTTTTCACCGTCAGATAGGCGAGATCATCGTATCCGATTGTGCTGTTCGCAGGGAGCACCTGACTAAGAATGACGACGCGGCGGTTTCTATCGGGAAACAATTCGGATTGGAAATGGTCCATGTACACCAGGCGCTGGGGTGCTTCACGTTGCCAGTTCGGTCCCCATTCCTTGAGATACTGCCGGGAGAGCTCTTGAAAGATCATGCCGCCAAGAACGTAATATCGCGGTGGCTCATCGAGATTATAAGGCGGGCTCACGTAATTCTTCGTATCGCGATGCTCCAGAGTCAGATTGAGCTGCATCGGTTTGCCATCGCGCTCAATATGGAAGGGAACAACGTCGCCGGCGTACGCATGTGCTGTCAGCAAATTGGTGAACTCGATTTTGCCATAGAGCGGATCCATGTAATTGCCGTTCTCATCAATGTCATGATTGCCAACCGCCGTTACGATGTCGCCGACCTTGAGTCCGGCTCTCGTGGCAGGCGTGCCAGCTTCTACATTGGTTATGTAAACGCCGCGCTTCCCTTTTTCCCCGGCGAACTCACGCAGCGCTGGATCGCGTGTCGGGAAAAATGAAAACCCGGCCGAGGGAAACCCGCGATAATTCTGGTTGTCCGCTTCGCGCAAGAAATGCGTGATGACAGGGCCCGGGATGACGTCGAGCAGTTGCGAGCGCGAATCGTAACGCAGCAGTAATCCGGCGAGTTTGTTATTCTTGACCAATGGGACCGTGTAACTGTTCTCGCGATATTGCATGGGAATGCTGACGCGGTATGTCAGGAACTGTCCGACATCGACCGGGTACGGCATCATTTGCACGGTTGTTACCAAGCCTTCGGTCGCCAGTAACGCGCCGGTCGGTTCCAATTGCCACGCCGCAAGCCGGTCGCCGACCACTGTGTCGGATGTGATTTCGAGCGGTGTGATGCCGTCGAGGAAACTTTTTTCCGCCGGCTCAAGCAGCGCCAGGTTCGCTTCGTAATCGATCACGCGGACGTTAGCCGCAGTTTTTTCACCCGATTCAGCGCGCTCGAGCTCCACGTAATTTTGGTTTGTGACCAAATCG
>Ga0126381_100008348_pt1 | contig 11573 bp, 9 predicted proteins | sample PanSoiMetPlot_28_FD_96465 | JGI IMG/M metagenome (GOLD analysis project Ga0126381, IMG submission 96465) | Tropical forest soil microbial communities from Panama - MetaG Plot_28 | ecosystem: Environmental > Terrestrial > Soil > Tropical forest > Bulk soil | place: Panama | collected 2016-02-17 | reverse complement strand
AGGAGCATTTCGTCGCCTATTTCAGCGAATTGATCCAGCTCAAGCTCCGCTCGCGCCTGAATTCGCCACAGGCGATTGAAGATGTAAGGCAGGAGACCTTTTCCCGGGTCTTTACCGCCTTGCGGGACGGCAAGATCCGCCAGCCCGATCGCCTCGGCCCCTTCGTGAACTCGATGTGCAACAACGTCCTGCTCGAGCATTACCGGGCGCATTCGCGCAACGACTCCCTCGACGACGACGAAGAACGCGACTTCCCCGCCACCAACGTCGATGTGCTGGGCGCGATCGCCAACCAGCAGATGGCCGAGAAAATCCGCCAAATTCTCGAGGAGATGCCGGAGCGGGACCGGAGGCTGCTGCGCGAAGTTTTCCTCGAAGAGCGCGACAAGGATCTCGTCTGCAAAGACTTCGGCGTCGACCGGGAATACCTGCGCGTGCTGCTCTACCGGGCGAAACAGTCCTTTAAAACCTTGTATTTAAAGAACGTAGCCGCCCGTCCTCCCGGCGAGCTGGCGGCCGGCAAGCGCTGAAACGTTTAACCCGCGTGGCTCACCATTTGTCATAAGGGATCGAAGCCCTGGAGGACCGAACACGAGGGGGATCGAACATGGATCATCAAGAGGCGCTTCAAAAAAATGCGACGGAGAGGTACCTTCTGAATGAGCTCGATCCCGAACTACGGGATCAGTTCGAGGAACATATGTTTGGCTGCCAGGAGTGCGCTCTCGATGTACGCGCCGCAGCTACGTTCGTGGAGCAGAGCAGGGCGATTCTTGGCGAACCACCCGTTCCGGCGGTGGCGGCGAAGCCGGTGCGGGCCGAAGCCAAGCCGGGACGGCTGGCATGGCTCCGTCCGGCATTTGCCGTGCCTGCATTGGCATTGCTGCTGGCGGTGATTGGATATCAGAATCTGGTTACCTATCCCCAGCTAAGCCAATCGGCAAACGAACCCCGAGTAGGTCCCTGGGTTTCAGTGAACGTAAGCACGCGGGGCACAGAGACGAAGCAGGTCAAAGCGCATCCTGGAGAGGGCTTCGGAGTCCTGCTGAACCTTCCTCCTGAGGACGGATTCGCATCCTACGCCGTAGACCTGTATAATCCCGCCGGGAAGTTGGAGTGGTCGGGCCCGATTTCTAGCGCACCGGCCGACGAAGCACGGCAGATCTATATCCCGGGACGCGATCGTCTGCCCGGCACCTACGTGCTGGCGGTACGCGGCATCACCCCGGCGGGCGAGAGCAAAGAGCTCAGTCGGCAGTCCATCGATTTACAAATTCAATAGAGCACTGTATCAAAGAGGCTTTAGAAAGAGGGCCTACGAAAGGCTTCTGAAATTCTGTCATGCCGAGCGCAGTCGAACCATCCCTGCCCCGCAATAACTTGGCGGGAGCAACGGACTCCGCTCCGGATGCAAACCAAGTGAAGTCTGTCCAGCCTGAATTTCAAGCACCCTAAACCTTTTTTGAAAGATTAAGCTCAAACCGAGCGGAGCAACAACATGGCAGACAATACCTCGCACTATTTCCACGCAGAAGCTCAAGCATTAAGTGGCAAGCTGATCCTTCCGTTTGAAGAGCAAATCAAAGAGCAGGCCTTCGTGAAATTGGAAGGCGATAGCAAAAAACTTCTCGTCGAGGGCGACAGCGAAGAACTGAAGGCTAAAAAGGCGCAGAGAAACTATCGCTCCCAGCACGCCAAGGAGTACCGCCTGGAAGGAATCATTTCCTATTCCGCGGCACACACCCAAGTCTCAGGCCATCGAAGCAAGAAACATCCCGATCGATTCGTTACGCTGGCAACCTCGATTGTTGAAAATCTGAATGTACTCAACGTAGTCACCGCCGACCGCGTTGTCGCGCAGATTTCTACCACGCACCTCCCGGGCGAGAATTCGCCCGAGGTCACGTTCCTTGGCACGCATTTCGAAAACCTCAGAATCGCCCGCCATAAGACCGTGCCGGTCCTGAGGCTTGATTTCGCTGGCAAGCGCCCCGAGGGAGAAGCCGTTTATCCCGCGGAGGGAACGGGATTGATGGCTTCCGCTGAGAAGCTCTACAAAAAGTTGCGAGCGGACTTCAACGAAGTCAAAGCCGATCTGGAACAGGAATATCTCCGTCGCCTCGACGCCGACGATAGCTGGTATTCGAAGCACTATCATAAGTTTGGCAATTTCAAGTACGACGAGCTACGGAAAAGCGCCGATGAAGGGTTTGGACTGACTGCTAGAGAGGCTGCCGAAAAAAATTCTTTGGCTGCTAACGGCAATGGCAACGACAACCATTGGGATCGAGTGACATGTTCGCTGGTGGAACACATCGAAATCGAGAACATCGAGATCGAACGGGAGGGCGAGGATCCGATTGTGATTGCTCCTCCCGCTCATTGTTTCGGCCACGTGATCCACGTCCCGGACTTCGGCACAATCTTTCTGGCGGAGCTGAAGGTGAACCACAATTCCTTCCATCTGACCATGATCCGCCTGGAGCTGGGCTGCATCGCGGACGGCACCACATCGATCGTGAGCTGCAACGTGAACGGAAGGGGCGGCAGCGGCGGGGGTGGTGGAACCTAAGCGGGGCCAGTCGTGGTCGACTTGAGCGAATCCTGGCATAAGCGAAATTGATGTTGCAGGTCCACTTCTTTACCGAAACCGGATCCTTGAATATCGCGTGCTAGTGAGACGAGGCGCTGGCATTTAAGTAAGAGGGCAAAAGAGCCGTGAAGTAGTCGCGATGATGCAGATATACGTTACCGATTATCCAAGCGCTTGCTGAACATTCTCGCGCATCGCCTGGACGTCGGCTCGCACGAAACGAGAATTCCAGAGCTTCGCGGTCGACCCGTCCCCAGGCATCGCGATCTCGCTCGCAGCAACTCGATCTGCTCGGTCCAGATCATGAGAACGAAGCAAGTCCCGCGAGTCAGTACGCAGGGATTTTTCCATCAGGAACTCCTTTGTTATGAGTGTCTCGACCGAGGTGGAGACGACTGAACATCTCAGTCGTCCCCCAATTCACTCTAAGGAGTTCCTCCACCCTTTACCTGCTCCGTCTACATTTTGTGGAGTTAAAATCGTGCGTTGTCCGGATTTGGTAAATGCGCGCACGCCACCGTGGAATCTACGAGCTTACGTACGAAGCGCAGCGTTCCGCCCGGGTAATACTCTATAGAGTAGCCTCCCTAGCGCTCGCGCTCGCGCAAGTGTGTGCATGTGCAAGCCGCAATAGACCCCAAGACGCTTTTGAGCGCGCGATGCAAACGTTCCGGCGCGGCGATATGACCGCTGCCGCCGAGCAGGCGGAAGAGGGATACACGAGGTTTCATAATGTGAGCAGTGAATGGGCGTGGAAGTTTCGAGCCCTGCAAGCAAACGCGCTGATCTGGCGGGGTATGTATGACCAGGCTCTGTCACTGCTGATATCGGAAACGTCGCCAGTCCCAACTGGTCATCTCACAATCGAAAAGTATCGGTTAGAGGGTCTGGCGTACACCTCCATCCACAGTTTCGCCGATGCAGATCGTCTACTCTCTGATGCGGAGGGCGTTTGTGCAACGTCAGCTGATCTCGTTTGCGCCGACGTCTACCTTGCGCGAGGGGGGCTGGAGATGGAGAAGGGGCATTTTTCGCAGGCTCACGCAGCATACGGGCAGGCCCTAGCCCTCGGGAGGGAGCGACACCATCCCCTTGCAGAGGCCAATGCCTTACTAAGCCTCGGCTACTCAGCACTTCAACAGGAGCACTATGACGAGACGATGGAGTGGTCTGATGCCGCTTATAGAAGAGCAGTCAATATCGATGCGGGCCACATTGCTCAGACCGCACTGGGCAATGAAGGCTGGGCCTACTACAAGTTGGGCGAGCACGAAAAAGCGCTCACCTTGCTGTCAAGCGCGAGGGATTGGGCCCGCAAGATCGGTGCGACAACCTATGAAGTGGGTTGGCTGACGACCTCTGGTTACGTTTATCTGGACGAAGGGCAATACGACAAGGCCGAGCAGTTCTACAAGCAGGCTCTAGACATGGCCAAGCAAACCAGCAAGCAAGACGTTATTGACGCTTTGGTTTCCCTGGCGCTCGTCTCCGAGCGAAGCGGCAAACTCGAACAAGCCCGCGACTATGCCGACAAAACCATCGCTCTAGTTCCCAAGGACGGCAACCGCCTCGACGTGCTCTATCCCATGCTGGTCAAAGGCCACGTGGCCGCACGCCAGCACGACACTCAGCAAGCAGAAAAGATCTATCGCGAGATCGAGCAGGATCCCAAGAGCCAAGTCTTTCTTAAATGGGAATCCGAGCACTCCCTCGCTCAGCTCTACGAAGACGAAAACCAGCCCGAAGCCGCCGAGCGCGAGTATCGCGCTGCCCTTAGCACCTTCGAAGGCGCGCGAGCTGCGCTGCGCGAGGAAACGTCTTCTTTACCATTTCCAGCCAATGCAGCAGGGATCTACGACGATTACATCCGCTTTCTAGTTACTCAAAAGAAAACGACGGAAGCCCTGCAAACTGCCGAATACCAACGCGGCCGCACCCTGGCCGAAGGCCTCAGGGTCCTGCAGAAGGAAGCCACGTTCAAGCCACAAGGTCTAAACGCGCAGGCCATCGCTCAAAAGGTCAAGGGGACAATCCTGTTCTACTGGCTAAGCGAGAAGCAGTCGTACCTGTGGGCGATCACGCCTCAAAAAACGGCAATGTTTACCTTGCCGCCGAAATCAGAAATCGAACTGGTTGCCCAGCGTTACCGCAAAGCACTTTCCGAGCAGCAAGAGTTCCTGCCACGAACGACTGATGACGGCCTCGCGCTCTACCACAAGTTAGTCGAACCAGCAGCCACGCTCATTCCGAAAAATGCCAAAATTTTCATCATCCCCGACCGCAGCCTGAACACTTTGAACTTCGAAAGCTTATTAGTTCCGGGATCCACTCCCCATTACTGGATCGAAGACGCTACCATCACCGATGCCAGTTCGTTACGCCTGCTCGCCGCTTCGCCCACAAAAGCAAAGCACATGGAAAACGTGCTTCTGTTCGGGAACGCTGTCGCAGCCAACGCCGATTATCCCGAACTGAGAAAAGCCGCGGCAGAAATGGAGAGCATAGAAAAGCATTTCCAGCCAAAACAGGAGCAGGTATTCGCACGCGAGCAGGCCACGCCCGCCGCATATCTAGCAAGCAAGCCCGAACAGTATTCCTACATCCATTTCGTCGCCCATGGCACAGCCAGCCGCATGAGCCCGCTCGATTCCGCCATCGTGCTGTCTCGCTCGAATGCGCAGGAAGACTCCTTCAAGCTCTACGCCCGCGACATCATTCATCACCCACTGCATGCTCAGCTGGTCACGATCTCCACCTGCTACGGAGCCGGCGCGCGTGCTTACTCCGGCGAAGGACTGGTCGGTCTCTCCTGGGCGTTCCTCCGCGCCGGCGCTCATAACGTCATCGGGGCCCTATGGGAAGTCAGCGACGTTGCCACCCCTCAACTTATGGACGAACTCTACCGCGAGTTGGAAAAAGGTAAGACTCCCGACATCGCACTCCGCAACGCCAAACTCACACTCCTGAAATCGAGCTCCTATAGCAAACCGTTCTACTGGGCTCCGTTTCAGCTCTACACCGGTTCCTGATATTGCCCAGCCGCACGGAGTCCTGCAGCCGACTTGCACATTTTTCCCAATTTTGAGCATCGCAATTTCTCTGAGCGTGTTGCCTTTTTGAGTACTGATCGCGCTCTTGCATCCGAACGACTGTGAGAGCCGGCATGATTTTTGGCTGGCGCAGTGCTTTCAACTGGTGCGAAAGTTCGCTGACTGTTCGACGGCTTAGCCGCTGAAGTGCATCTGGCGCTGGCCGCTACTCCTTCCGGTTCATTCCAACTGTAACGTTCCCATAACAATGCTCACCATAGGGGTGTTGGACGGAAAACCGCAGTGGCTCCCCGGCGCGGCCAATCTGTCCGCACCAACACCAATCCACAAAAATCTGGAGAACTCAATGAAGACTCTCGTCGTAGCAGTGTCAGCTTTTTCTTTGGCTCTGGGAGCCCTGGCGCAGGAAACTTCGCGGACTGGCAACGGGCAGCCTCTGTCGCTTGAAACCAGCGAGGCTACGCCCCAAGCCGGATACATCTTCAGGCCCGCAAGCAGCAGGCCACAACCAGCTGGACGCGTTCACACGACTTACGTTCTGCGGAGCAATGACGGCAGCAAGCCTCTGGTCGCGCAAGCTCCTGCCGTTGTCGCTGCGAACCCCTCGAGCCCGATCAGCCCTCTCGCCAACATTGAGTTAGCCGAGACACCGCAGTCCTTAGGCTGCCTCTATGTAGGAAGTCCCGCCAGCACTGGATGCATTCCCAACTCCAGCTCTGGTTCCGGCGGTCCGGCGGCTGCAGGATACGGAGCCATTGCGCTCGTTGATGCCTACGATAACCCCAATGCGGCATCTGATTTGTCTGCGTTCGATTCTTATTGGGGTCTGCTGCCGGCGCCGTTTGTGAAAATCTATGCCAATGGCAACGGCTCTTGCACCACGCCTGCCGCCAGTGCCGACTGGTCCGTCGAATCGTCGATGGATATTGAGTACGCGCACGTCTTCGCCCCCAGCGCGGCGATTATCCTGGTCGAAGCCTGTTCCAGTTCCTGGGCCGACCTACTTTATGCCGAGCAGGTCGCCTTCAACTACATCGTGGCCCACTATCCGGCCGGTGGACAGGTATCCAACAGCTGGCAGGGCGGTGAATTTGCAGGCCAGATCGCGGATGACTCTTTCTTTGCCGATTTCAACTACAACTGGAGCAACGGGTATAAGACTCCGATCCTTGCCTTCGCTTCTTCTGGTGACGGCGGCTTCGGGGTGGGATACCCCAGCACCAATCCCTGGCTGATCTCGGCGGGTGGTACTTCGATCCTGCGCAACTCCAGCACTCTCAAGGTAGCGTCCGAATCTTGCTGGGGAGGCTCCGGCGGCGGCACCAGCACGGTCGAAACCTACACGACTTCCTTCACCGGCGGCAATACGGGTCCCTGGGCTGACTACCAATACCCGATCTTCGGGCAAGGTAGTCGCAACACACCCGACATGTCCTTCGACGCCGACCCCGCTTCGGGAGCATGGGTTTACAGCGGTTTTGGACTGGGAGGATGGGGCGTTATCGGTGGCACCAGCCTTGCTTCTCCTTCACTGGCCGGCATCGTCAACCGCATGGGCAATAAGCTCGGCTCCGTGTTCCTCACCCCGGCCACGAGCGGCAGCGACTGGTTCAGCAATTGGGAGAACAACATGGTCTATTCCCAGTTGGCGACCGCGAAGTCCTACAAGTCCAACTTCTACGACGTGAAGACTGGCTCGAACGGAGTCAGTGCGGTCGCGTCGTGGGATTTCTGCACGGGCGTCGGCAGTCCGCGCGGAGCTAACGGAAAGTAGTCGTTCAGGGTTTGCTTTCACGCCATGGCGAAGGGGTCTTGCCACAATCGACGAGGCCTCTTCGCCCCTTTCTCGCCGGAATTCGTAGAACTTGTTTCCAGCAGCTTTGGGAAGAGCGCGGCTTCCGAGCTTAGAGAATCTCACTGCGGACGAAATCGGTCTCTTCTAAATGTTGTGATATCCGGAGGATTCATGCAGCCTCACCGTTCCTTTCTAAAACTCATGATCGCAATGTTCGTCCTCGCATCCGGAGCTATCGTTTACGGTCAGGATGCGTGGACTTTTCCCGACTTCTCCGCCACTCAGGTTTTCGAGTCGCGCCGCACCAACATGGAGATCAAGATTTACCGCTCCGGATCGAGCGTCAGAGTGGAGCGCAGCGCGGCCATGTCGACTTTGTATGTGCCTTCGAAAAGCAAGGTATATAACTTGACTACTTACCCGGACCACAGTCATCAGTGTGTGGTCATGAACCCTGATCAGGCCAAAATGCTTCCGAGCCCGCTCGAGCTCTTGCAGGGCAAGGATCTGAAGCGCACACCGGCCGGCACGGAGGTTGTGCAAGGTCATCTCTGCAACATCGAGAACGTCGTGGTCACCCGCCCCGACGGAAAAACGATCGAATCCAAGGTCTGGGAAGCCCAGGACCTTCAGGGCGTTCCCGTGAAGATCGAGTCCCACCTTGAAGACATCACACTGTCGGCTTTCTATCGTGACATCGCACTGGGGACACCCGATCAGGCCCTGTTCACGATTCCGGAGAAATGCACGCCCATCGAAAAGATGGGGCAAGTGGTCGAAGTGAAGATCCTGAATTAGCGAGCGCCTCGATGCTTTCACGCAGGTGAGGGGACCCTCAGATGCGTGTCTTGGACTTGGGAGTGTGTGCTGCTCTCAGCCGGTCCAGGGGCCGAACTTGAATACGACTGCGCTGGATGCGCTTCTGTGTGCCGAAGAGCTTCGCTATAGAACAGTCACGCCCGAGGCCTGCGATCAAGCTAGCCGGCGCGCTTGCTCCGCGCTCGCCGGGACTTCGGGTTGGACTTCGACTGGTTCCGACCTGCGAGATTGACGGCCACCGCAGCGCGGATGAGCTCCTTCAACGCCGAGGCGTTAATCTTGTCACCTTCGTGGATGTCGATGGCGCGCCGGACATTTCCCTCCAGGCTGGAGTTGAACAGACCGGAAGGGTCCTTGAGCACCGCTCCCTTAGCAAACGTCATCTTGACGGCGTTCTTGTAGGTCTCCGCCGTGCAGACGATGCCGCCGCGGGAAAAGACGGGCGTCCCCGGCGATGTCGCCTTGACCCACTTCCACTCTTCGACGATCTCAGGATCTGCCTCACGTATGAGTTCGCGCACTTTTGCCAGCGTCTGCCCGCGCCAGTCGTTAAGTTCCCTGATCCTTGCGTCGAGCACTGCCGAGGCAGATTTCACCGGGACGGTTTCCTTCATATCGAGCCCCCACTGTCGCGCTTCGCGCAGTTTAATTTAGCCTGCCCCCGGCGGAACCGGCAACCGGTTGCATGTCGGAATGCGAAATTTTTCGATCGCCAGACCGTTGCTACGCCGCGCCAGATCTTCACCACAAGGGTCCAATCCGTCAAGGGGTGACACTCAGACTTTCTTTTATACATCGTCGGCCTACTTCAACATCGTTCCGAGCGGTCCATTGCCCCCCGAGCAACTCAGTGAGACCCGCGAAACGCTGAAACAGGAGGTTCCAAGCAAACAGTGAAGCGGCACGTCCTACTCAAGCCCGAGTTTGGCTTGACCGCGGTCCGAGAGGACCTCTGGCCCAGAGCCGTTTTTTACAATCTGTTAACACCCGGTCAACAACGGCACTGGTTTTTTCAGCTAAGATGCCCACCGCCACCGGGCACGCTTTACGCCGCTCGGACCCTGCTGGCAAGAACTTAGCCGAAGGAGAAATCTATGAAGACGCCCAAGGTAAAGATGCGCTCGGTGGCGCTTGTACTGCTGGCAATGGCGGTCTGCGGTGGCAATTTCAGGGCCCAGGCGCAGACCCTAACCACGATCTACTCGTTCACTGGCGCGAATGGCGATGGAGAGTACCCCTATCCCGAAGGACAGATGCCCTTCGACAGTAACGGCGCACTCTACGGAACCACTGCCGGCGGTGGCACGAATTACAACGGGACAGTGTTCCAGCTCGTCCCGCCTGCCGCGCAGGGTGGTGCCTGGAAAGAGAATGTGCTCTACCGTTTTGCCGGTGGTGCTGATGGTCGCCAACCCAGCACCAGCGTGGTATTCGACCAGGCCGGCAATCTGTATGGCGCAACCCAGTTCGGGGGGAACGCGCAAGCGTGTGGTGGAGGATGCGGCACGATCTTCGAACTTTCACCCCCTTCCGAACCCGGCGGCCAGTGGACGCACACCGTGCTCTGGACATTTCAGGGCAGCTTCGACGGACAATATCCCGGCGAAGTTCTGTTTGGCTCCAACGGCTCGCTTTTCGGGACGACCAGTTCCGGGGGAACTCCTGGAGTACTGTGCCACACCAACCAGCGAATCAAGTTTGGTTGCGGCACGGTGTTCGAGCTGACGCCGCCATCGCATAATGGTGGCACTTGGACGAAGTCGGTTCTTTACACCTTTCCCGGTTTCAAAGGCGATGGCACCGGACCGGGCACAGAGATTACCTTTGACAGTCAGGGCAACATCTACGGCGAAACTGCGGGTGGCACTTCGGGATACGGCACGGTATTCCAGTTGTCCCCGCCGAAGAATAATGGCTCCTGGACGGAGACTGTGCTTCACAATTTCACCGGAGGCAGCGACGGCGGTTATCCGGGAGGAACGGTGACCATTGGCCCGAATGGCGTGTTGTATGGAGTCGGCTCCTACAGCGGGGTGGCGAATGCGTCCGGAGTGGTGTTCCAGTTAGCGCAGTCCGGCGGAGCGTGGAGCGAAACCGTCCTGTACAGGTTTCCCGGGTTCAAGGGAGATGCCACGACTCCTGCCACGACGCTGGCGATTGATGCCAATGGAAACCTGTACGGTACCAGCGTCTTCGGCGGCTCCAATGCTTGCAACTTAGGCTGCGGGACGATCTTCAAATTGGCTCCGCCGTCCGGTGGCCATGGGTGGACCGAGAGTGTTCTGTTTGAGCTCGGGAACAGTGGTCAGAACCCGAACAGCAGCCTCGTACAATTCCACAACGGCTTGCTGTATGGAAATACCACCTATCTTGGCGCTTCGGATGTAGGCTCAGTGTTTACCCTGGTTCCGTGAGCGACGGGTGCCCACGTGAGCCCGCCGTTGGCTTCAGTGGTGCCCCAAGGGCATGAGCTCACTGCAGCTTGCTGAACTTCTTACTGAACTTTCCCACTCAAGGCAAAAGCGGCCTTGAGTGGGCCGGCTGGGAACCTTACAACCCCAGCCAGCCTCGGAATCCCCGGGCGCCGTAGTACGATTCTGCACCGTTGTGATACACGAAAACTGTGTCGAAACGGCGATCACAGAACAGAGCGCCGCCAAGTTTTCTGATATTGGAAGGTGTCTTCACCCAGCTCGAAGTTTTCGTATCGAAATTTCCAAGTCTCTGCAACTCTCGATATTGCTCTTCCGTTAAGAGCTCGATGCCGATGGCGGTTGCCATATCGACGGCGCTATCTTTCGGCTTGTTTTCTTTCCTGGACTCAAGCGCTTCGCGGTCATAGCAGAGACTTCTGCGGCCTTTGGGACTTTCCGCGGAACAATCATAAAAAATGTATTCGCCAGTCTTTTTGTCGTGGCCGACAACGTCCGGTTCACCGCCGGTCCTTTCCATTTCATTCAATGACCACAGCTTTTCAGCATGCGCTTCCAGCTTTGCTTCGACTCGAGCCCATTCAAGACCTTGATGGCGCTTCATGTTTTTCTCAAAACGGGCTTTCAGTGCTCTGAGTAGTTCGTCCCGTTGCTTTCCGGAAAGGGTTACGTTTGACATGGTTTTCAACCACTACCGATACTGCCACGAACCGCCGCCCTCAAGCCAGAACCGGACTTGAATGGGCCACCCGATATTACCGCGTCATCCGCCGTTCGACGAACCCAGATTCGCGTACGAACCGGTGTTGCCCGCCACCGAACGAGATAGCCTTTCCACATGACTATCCCGAACAGACACTTAGAAGGGACGCGCTTTCTGGCTT
>Ga0126381_100008347_pt1 | contig 11574 bp, 7 predicted proteins | sample PanSoiMetPlot_28_FD_96465 | JGI IMG/M metagenome (GOLD analysis project Ga0126381, IMG submission 96465) | Tropical forest soil microbial communities from Panama - MetaG Plot_28 | ecosystem: Environmental > Terrestrial > Soil > Tropical forest > Bulk soil | place: Panama | collected 2016-02-17 | reverse complement strand
TGGCATACATGCGCGCTCCCCGCTCGGTCGCCCGGGGATCGGGGCGAAACGCCGTCGACGTGTGCGAGTGGTGACCGAGGTAGCCGCGTGCCACGCCCACACCGGTGATGTGCACCTCACCCACCACACCGACCGGGACCGGGGCCAACCCTTCGTCCAGGACGTACACCCGGGTGTGGTCGATGGAAGGCCCGATCACGACCGGCCCCTCCCCCGGTGCCGTCACGCCGGCGGCTGCCCACATCGTTGTTTCTGTGTAGCCGTAGAAGTGCCACAGCACCGCGTCCGGGGCAGTCAGCGAGGCGGCGAGATCCCTAGGCAGGCGGTCGCCGCTGCACAACCGCAGCCGTAGGCTCGCGGGCACGTCGCCGTCACGGCGCAGCAGGCGCCAGATGTGCGGTGTAGCGTGCAGGGCGGTCGCGGCGTTGCGCTCGATCAGCGACCGCAGCCGGCTGGCCTCCCTGGTGTCCTCGGCGGCCGCGATCACCAGGGGAGTCCCGCACACCAGAGGCAGGAGCAGCTCCAGCAGGGCGATGTCAAACGCGGCGGTGGTCACGGCGGCAAAGCGGTCGCCGGGGCCGAGCCCGAGATCGCGCTGGCCCACGGCGAGGACGTTCGCCAGCGCGCGGCGCGTGATGTCAACGCCCGCGGGTCCGTCCGGCCCGGAAGTGAATACGGTGTACGCCAGGGCATCGGCCGGCGCCACAACGGGATCGAGCGGTTCGGCGGTGTTCCGATCCAGCGTGATCACCGCGAGATCGCCGAGCGATCCGGCCAGCTTGGCATGGTCGCCGTCGGACACCACCAGCCGCAGGCCCGCGTCGCGTGCCATGATTTCCAGCCGCTGCAGGGGATAATCGGGCTCAAGCGAAACGATCGCACCCCCCGCCCACCACACCCCGAGCAGCGCGGTCAGCATCCCGATACCGCGGTCCGCGCACACGCCGACCCTGGTGTCGGGGCCGACCCCGCGTCCGGCGAGCGTCCGGGCGAGCCGGGCGGCCCGGTCGCACACCGCGGACACCGGGACTGTTCCGGCGCCGTCGGTGACCGTGGCGGTGGACTCTCGCAGCGATCGCAGGACGTTAAACATTGTTAGCGGCGCCGTGCGGGCACCGGTCTGTCCGGGCCGCACCAGATAACCCCGTTTTCTTCACGGACGAGTTCCTACCCGATTGCGAGCATGGGATAGGGATAAACCTTGCAGCGGCGATACGACGTGCAGAAACCGCGCCACTGAGCAAGTTATCGCATATGTGAGCGCTTGCCGCAAGAGCAATGCTTTAGGTTCTTTTACCGAAAAGGTTGCGAAATGTCAGGACCGTCAGGATATGGACGGCGTTGTTATAGGACCGTACCATGAGGCCATGCCGTCGGCGACGCTCGATCTTGTGACCCACGACGGCGTGCGGCCGACATCGCCGGCCGTGCATCTGGAAAGCCGTACCGTGCTGTCCTACGGCGAGCTGGCCGATTTGGTCGGCGAATCTGAACGCGTGCTGCGCTATGACGGCAAGGCACTGGTGCTGTGCGCGGGAGACCGCGATCTGCCCACGCTGCTGGCCTATCTCGGCGCGCTGCGCCTGGGACACGCCGTGGCGTTTCTGCCCGCCTCGAATGAAATCCTGTCGGCATACCAGCCCGAGTTCGTCGTTCCGGCGCCCGGCCGGGAGTTCGGGCTGGCCGGTCTCGGCTACCGGCCGGCCGCGGAACTGGCCGGTACCATGGTCTTCCGCCGAATAAGCGGCGAGCCAGCCGGTGAAATTTACATGGACACGGCATTGCTGCTGGCCACTTCCGGCTCGACCGGCAGCCCTAAAACGGTACGGCTGTCGTGTTCGGGGCTGGCCGACAACACCGCCGCTGTCATCCGCGCGCTGGGCATCACCGCGGCCGAATGCGCCCCCACCACGCTGCCGATCACGCACGCCTACGGATTGTCGGTGCTGAACACTCATCTGCTGGCTGGCGCGGGCATCGTGCTCGGCGACCGGTCGCCGCTGTCCCTGGCGGCGTGGGACCACCTGCTCCGTTCCGGTGCCACGTCGTTCGCCGCGGTGCCGACGACCTACGCGGCGTTCGGCCCGGCACACGTCAACCTGCTTGACCGCAGCAAGATCCGCACCATGACGCAGTCGGGCGCGCGGCTTGGCGACGACCTGACCATGCGGCTGGCACAGATGATGGACCGGCGAGACGGGCGGTTCTTCGTCATGTACGGACAGACCGAGGCGACCTCCCGGATCGCCCGCCTTGACCCCGCGGACTTGCCGCGGCGCCTCGGATCGGTCGGCACCGCGGTACCTGGCGGCACCATCTCGATCCGGCCGGCGCCGGCCCACGCGCGGGCCGTGCCCGGTGAGGGCGCGGTCCACTACCGCGGCCCCGGCGTCATGCTCGGCTACGCCACCAGCCGCGCGGACCTGTGCCGCGGCGCTGAGGTAGACCTGCTGGACACCGGCGATCTCGGCTACCTGCGCGACGGCTACCTGTACCTGACCGGCCGCACCAAGCGGATTGTCAAGGTGCTCGGCGTCCGCACGAGCCTGGACGACCTGGAGCGCATGGTGGAACAGCCGGGCCACCCAGCCGCGGTGGTCTGCGGCACCGACGACGTGGTGCACCTGGTCGGCGCGGGCGAGGCGGCCGTGCATGAACAGCAGCGCCGGCAACTGGTCGAGTCGCTCGGGATACCCAGCCGGCACGTTGTCTTCCGGCACGTCGGCACCATTCCCCGCACCCCCGGCGGAAAGGTCGACTACCAGGCACTGGCGACGGCCATAGATCACGACGGAGGCCCGGTCGATGGAGCTGACTAACTGGCGGGAACTATCTGACCGCGGACCCGACCTGATCCCCTGCTTTGACTTCCCCGGAGGGCGCGCGGCGGCGGGCTTCGCGGACCTGGCCGCCGGTGTACCGGTCGATGCCTGCTTCCTCCACTACAAGCCGCCCAGCGCCGGACCGCTGGCGGCTTGCGTTGACCGCTGGGTGGCTGAGTTCACCGAGACCGGCCGCCCGGTGCGCGCTTTGCTGGGATTCTGCGCCGGCGCCACGCTGGCCACCCGTCTCGCCGACGCGATCGCCGCGACCGGGCCGCCGCCCGTAGTCGTGCTCTTCGACGCCCTGGCCACGAATAGTGACTCGATAGCCGGTACGTTCACGACGGCGCTCGAGTCCTCCGCCGAGCATCTGACCGCGGACGAACTGGCGGACGCCCGCGATCTGTCGGAGGAACTGGCAGCGACGTACCCGGACGACCTGCCGCGGATCGTCGCGGCCCTGACCGACCGGTACGACGTGCTGATGCGCGCGGTCGCCGACCGGCTGTCCCTGCCCAGGTTCCTCCTCAAGGAGCTCACCGGCGGGTTCCACGTCTACATGGACTACCTGCTGCTGGCCGGCGAAGGCGGGCTCGACACGCGCACGACGACCCCGGTGTTCGTGTGCGCGGCCGGCGGCGAGCCGCCGGTGGAGGGCGCGCGAACCATCGCGCTCGACATCGCCCACGATGACCTGCTGCGCGACCCCGGGGTGCACAAGCTCGTCGCCGATCTGCTGACAGGAGAACATCCATGACCGTGCCTCAAACATCACAGATATCTGACGTACTGTCGGCACATCCGGCTGTCCTCCATGCGCAGACCACGATTGTGCGCCACGACGGGCAGGACGTGGCCATCGCGGCAGCCGAGCTGAAGGAGTACGTGAGCGGCCCCATCCTGCGCAACCACGTGCGGCAAGAGCTTGGCGAGGACAGCGGGCTGGCCGGCGTGCTGATCGTGGAACAGATGCCGATGGCGGACGGCGCGGTGGACCTCGAGTACCTCGCCGCGGCCGTGGCGCAGAGCCGTTGCACCCTGTTCGAGGAGCCGGCCGATGATGTGGAACGCCGGGTCGCGGCGATCTGGTCGGCGCAGATGGACGTGCGGCCTATTGGCGTGAACGACGACTTCCTGGAACTGGGGGGCGACTCGCTGTCGGCCCTTGGCATCATCGCCGACATCGAGACGGAGTTCGGCCGGTCGCTTGACGTGTTTGAGTTCATGAGCGCCGCCAGTGTCCGCCGCCTGGCAGAGATCCTGCGCTGACAATGGTGCTGTCCGTGCGCCGGCGGATCGCCGACATCGCCCGTGCCGAGCCGGACCGGACGGCCCTCGTGGGTTTCGACACCCGCCTCGCCGAGCAGGTCCTGTCCTGGCGGGAATTCGGCGAACGAGTCGCGGACGCGGCCGGCGCGCTACGCGCGGCGCTGAACCCGGGCACGCGGTCGTGCGCCGTCGTGCCGGCCGGCAATACCCTGCCCGCCGCCATCGGCATCGCGGCGGCGCTCACGGCCGAGGTACCGGTCTTCCCGCTGAACCCGGCCACCCCGCAGGCGGAACAGGACGCACTGCTGCGCCTTCTTGGCCGGCGGTTCGCGCACGGCTACCTGATGGACGCCCAGCTCCGGCCGCAACGGATAGACCTGTCCGCCGGACCCGAGCCGCCGGCCGACGCCGGCGCCGTGGCGTACTTGCTGGCAACCGGCGCGAGCACTGGCATTCCGAAGATCTCCGCCCGGCCCGGGCCACTGCGCTACGACCCGGCCTGGACGCCCTCCCTGGTGATCCGGCAGACCGGCTGGCGCACCGGGCAGCGGCAGCTCATCGTCGGGCCGCTGTACCACACCGCCCCGTTCACCACGTTCCTCGACGCCGTGCTTGACGGCAACACCGTCGTCCTGCAGCCGTTGTTCTCACCGCAATGGACGGTTGAGCTGGTGCGCCGGTACGCCATCGATTGGCTGCAGCTGACCCCGACGCACATGCGGGAGATCTTGCGGTCGCCGGAGCTGGACCCGGCATGCTTCGCCAGCCTGCGGACCATGCTGCACACCGCCGCCCGCTGCGACGCGGACACCAAGCGCGGCTGGATCGACCTGCTCGGTCCGGAACGGGTCTACGAGCTTTACGGCGCGACCGAGGGGGTCGGCGTGACGCTGGTCCGCGGCGACGAGTGGCTGGCCCGCCCCGGCACCGTCGGTCGCGGCTTTCTCACCCAGATCCGCATCCTGGACGACACCGGCAACCTGGTCCCGCCCGGCACGACCGGCACGGTGTTCATGCGGACCCCGCAGCGGGTCGGCCGCTCCGACTACGTCAACGACCAGGCCATCCGGACTACCCCGGACGGGTTCGCCACGGTCGGCGACCATGGCCGGCTTGACCGGGACGGCTATCTGTACCTCGAACCGCGCGACCACGACATCATCAACGTGGGTGGCGAGAAGGTCGACCCTGACGAGGTCGAGGCGGCGCTGCGAGATCACCCCGCGGTCGTCGACGCGGTCGCCGTGGCCGTGCCGCACCAGACGCTCGGGTCGGTGGTCGGCGCGCACGTGGTGCTGCGCCCCGGTGCGAGCGTGCGCAAGGCCGAACTCGCCGCGCACTGCGGACGACGGCTGGCCGGCTACAAGATCCCGAAGCAGTTCACGTTCGTCGATCAGGTCCCCCGGTCGGCGGCCGGCAAGATCCAACGCTGGCGGCTGGCCCCCCATCACGAGAACGGTGCGACCGCGCCATGAACCATGCCATCAACGAGACGATAGAAACAGGTTATGAGCGCCCCAGGGACCCGGTGGAGATCTGGCTGGCCCGGCAGTGGCAGTACATCCTCGGCTTCGCCGTCGGGATCCGGGAAAACTTCTTCGGTATCGGCGGCAACTCGCTGGACGCGGCCAGGGTGATCGACGCCATCCTGGTGGAGTTCGACATCCAGCTTCCGCTGAACGTGCTGACCGAATACCCGACCGTGGAAAGCCTGGCCATACAGCTGCGCGGCGATACCGGGCGGCTGTCCGGCCCGCTCCTCGCGATCCAGGACGGCGACGGCACCTATCCCCCGCTTTTCCTTGTCCACCCGGACAACGGGCAGGTCGGCCCGTACTGCCGGCTCGCCTACGCGCTGGGTGAGGAGTTCGCTGTGTTCGGCATCCAGGCGGCCGGACTCTACTCCGAGGCGGAACCCCGCCGCACGGTGCCGGCGATGGCCGACGCCTACATCGACGCGATCCGGGCGGAACACCCCGCCGGCCCCTATCTGCTCGGCGGCGGCGGCAAAATCGGCGCGGCGATCGCCTACGAGATGGCGGTCCGGCTCGACGACGTGCGGCTCCTGGCCGCGATCGACGCCGAACTGCTGGAACCACTGGACCTGGTACCCGCGGACGTGGCACCCGAGTTCGCCGCGCGCTCGCCGCGCGTGTGGCAGGCCAACCAGGAAGCCACGCGCGACTGGACGCCATCGCCGTACACAGGGCCGATCGACTTCTTCGGCCGTCCGCAGATCACGGCCCTGCCGGCGACCGTTGTCCGGCGGACGCACGAGTGCGGGACCGATGGGGACCTGGCTGCCGCGTTCCGCGAACTGATCGGCTGACCAGCGATGAGCACCGTGACCGAAACCGGTCAGCGCCACCGGCGCCGCGTCCGGCTGACCCCGGTGCGGTCGATCCCGGTCGAATTCGCCGGGGAGCGGGCCGGCGAGGGACCGCTCACCCTTGGCCAGCTCAACATGTACATGTGGCTGAGCGCGACCCCCGACCACTTCTACGCGCTGCTGTGCGCCGAGCTCCCGGTGCCGGCGCTGGCGTCCGTCACCGATGTGGCCGAGGCGGCCGCGGTGCTGATCGCGCGGCACGAGTCCCTGCGCACCACCTACGTGCCCGGCGAGCCGCCGCGGCAGCGGGTCGCGGCGTCCGGCACGCAGATGCTGGAGGTCTGCTCGCTCGGCGCGGGGCAGTGGGGCGCGCAAGACCGCCCCGCGGTGGCCGAGACGCTCATCCGGTGGCTGCGCGAGTCACCCGATCCGGCCCGGCGCCCGGTGCGCATCGCGGTGGCCATCGCTCCCGACGCGGGCGATCGGGTCATCGCGTGCGCCGCCGGGTTCACGCACCTGGCCATGGACCATCTCTCGATCGAGGTCCTCAAGCGCGACTTCGCCGGCCTGCTCGACCATCCCGCGCGAACCCCGGCCGGCCCGGCCGGCGGCCACCAGCCGCTGGACCAGGCCGAACTGGAGGCGACGCAGGCCGAGCGGCGCAAGGCCGATGCGGCACTCGACCACGTGCGAGAACAGACGTGGCGGATCCCCCACTGCCTGTACGCTCTGCCGGGCGCCCGGACCAGCGGAGAAGCGCTGGCGGTTGAGCTGTCGTCGGTGGCCGGCGCGATGGCCGTGCAGCGGGTGGCGGCGCGCACCAGGACCAGCCGGTCCAGCACCGTGCTCGCTGCCATCTGCGCCGTCGTCGCCCGCCGCGCCAGCTACCGGGAACTGGTGCTGCCGCTGGTGTCGAGCAACCGATTCGAACGCCACCTGGTGAACTACATCGGCACCCTGTGCCAGGGCGCCATCGCCACCATCGAGATTGGTGAACGAAGCTTCGACGAGCTGGTCCGCCACACCTGGACCACGGTGATGGAGGCGAACCGGCTCGCCAGGTACGACGCGGCCAGACGGGACTCCGTTGACGACATGATCAGGCACCAGCGGGGCCTGCGCTTCAGCTACGACCCCGTGTTCAACGACATCGTTCCCGAGTCGTGGTCCGGGCTCACCGCTCATGTCGGGTTCCAGCCCGCGGAGATCGACCTCGCGCTGACCAGGACCGAGCTTCGGTGGCGCCCGATGCAGGTCAACGGGGCACCGTTCCGGTTCAGCCTGCACCAGGTCGACGGCTGCCTGCGGCTGGACGTCTGGAGCGGCGACACCGGCCTGCTGCCGCGGGCCGAACTGGAGTCGCTGCTGCTGGCCATCGACCGCCTGCTCGCCGCCGCCGCGCACGGCGACCTGGCCGACAGCCAGCTGCCCGCACTCATCGGCCTGGAACCCATCCCAGCCAGCCCGGACCGGATACTGATCGACCACTGCTGGGTCCACGTAACCGACGTGCAGCGCCTGGTCGACCAGGCCCTCGCGCCCGCCGTAACCCGCGTCTTCGCCTCGGCCCGCAGCCGCCAGCTAGCCGCCTACCTGACCGCCACCGACGCCATCCGCACGCCCGAACAAGCGCACGCCCGCTGCATGGCCGCCCTCGAACACCACCCCACCGCCATCACCCCGCGCCACTACGTCATCTGCGGCACCGCGCCATCCGACCCGGCCGACCCGGCCGCCTGGCCCCCGCCCCTGGCCACCGGCACTGGCCGCGCATGAACCAAGAAGAAGATTCAGGACAGCGAGAAGCACCGTACGTTCCGAATAATCAAAGCTTTTATCCCGAACGGACGGTGGTTCTTCTTTCACCAAGGAGGGGTCGCTGATGGACGACGCCAATGCCCAGTCGGCGGGCGGTGCCATGCCCGCGAAGCCCGCTGGGGCAGCAAACGCCGCCTTCATCCCGGCCGGGGACATCAAGACCTTGCGGGTGTTCCGCGCAACCGCCAAGGCAGCGGGCGGCATCCTCGATCCTGTCATGCCGTTGCGAGTCGGCGGGGACGGCCCTTCCCTCTTCTGCGTGCATCCGATGATCGGCCTGAGCTGGTGCTATCTGGCCCTTCTCCCGCACGTCGACGCTAGGTACCCGCTTTACGGCGTGCAGGCCCGTGGCGTGCGGCGATCCGAGCCACTCCCGGTCAGCGTGCAGGAGATGGCCCGGGATTACGCCGATCAGATCCAGAGGGTGCAGCCAGCCGGTCCCTACCATCTCCTTGGCTGGTCACTGGGCGGGAATATCGCCTTCGCGATCACGGAGGAATTCGAGCGCCGCGGTGAGCGGACCGGGCTGCTCGTCACGCTGGACTCGACTCTGACCGGCCCCGGCGCGTTCCCGCCGGGCGATGACTCCTACATCTACTACAACATCATCCTCGCGCAGTTCGGGTACGTGCCCGCGCTCACCGCCGCCGATCCAGAACCCGAGGTGCGGGTGCTCGAACTGGTGCGCGCCCGGCCGGGCCTGGGGCTCGACGAGTGGCCGGACGAGCGGATTCACGCGTTGCTTGGGGTCATCAGGAACAACATCGACGTGACGATCGCTTACGAGCCCGGCCGCGTGCATTGCACGCAACTGCTGGTCCATTGCCTCAGCACTCCGCCGACACCGGCCCAGAAGCTGGAAACCTGGCGGTCGTTCGTGGACGGCCCGATCGAGATGGTCGAGCTGGACTGCGAACATAATCAGATACTGCTGCCCGACTCGGTGGCGCGGATCGGGCCGGCGCTGTCCGCGCAACTAGCCCGTGCCGCGGCCGTGGCGGTCCCGTCCGCCGGGGTCACCGAGGGCCCATCCCGTGACGCTGAGCTGGACGCGCTCAGCGACGAGGATCTGGACGGGCTGTTGCGCGCGGCGCTGGCCCAGCGCGACCGGCGCCGGACGACCGCGGACGGCTCCGACTCGTAAAGACGGCGCTGCCGTCCCGGGTCGGGGACCCGGGACGGCAGCACGTCTCATGTCGCTATCGGCTCAGGGCGTCATAGCGGCTTGATCGCGGTACTTGTCGTCGGGACAACTCGGAAGATGCCCCACATTCCGGACTTGATCATCGGATCGCGGCCGACGCTGTACTCGTAGTCGCCGGTCGCCCCTGCCGGGCCGCCCGCGGGTTCAACGAAGTAGGCGTCGAACGTCTCACCGGCCAATAGCGCTCTGGCCTCGATGTTCTGACTGCCCGTCATGCCGTGATCGAGCGGGAATTCAGCGCCAGCGACCTGGAACGAGATTGGAAGGTCACCGGCCGCGTTCGCGACCCGCCACACCACCGGATCCCCGGCCATGGCCGAGAAGACCGGCGTGTTCGGATCCGTCGGTCCGGACGCTCCGTTGCTTATGCCGCTGGATGTGTCGTTCTTGGCGTCCCAGAGGTTGATCTGGGTGAGGCTATCGCCTTCCGCCTGGGTGAGCGACTGTTCGTTGTAGTCGAGGTAAGAGTGGTCGGAGTCGAGGTAGTAGACCATGATGTCGTGACCGAGCAGTGGTTCCCGGTCGCTGAACAGCGTGGTGAACTCCCGGAACGAGGTCCCGTTCGTCCGGTGCACGTCGGCCGCGATCCCCGACTGGCCGTCGAGCGTGTCGCCGGTCGCCGGATCGCTCCAGGTGGAACCGGCCGGCTCGGCGATCAGGGCGCCGTACGCGCCGCCTCTCAACAACGACTCGTTGCCCAGGTCGAGGATCAGGTTGGTACCGAGTTCCCTGTCCACGTAGTAGGAGTAGAGCCGGGACGAGCCGGGGGCCACGGTGGTATCGGGGTCGTATCCGATGGCCGCTCCGTAGGACTGCAGCGGGTCGAATATGACGTTCCCGATGTTGAAGCCGGCTCTGGTAGAGCCTGACCCCCAGTCCCATGTCCAGTTGTCGGCGGGCAGATCGTTGTGCAGCGTCACCCGCAGGCATTCACCGGCGTCGGCCCGGATCACGAGCGGGACGACGGGCTTGGTCCCGGCCTTGATCGCGGACTCGTCCCTGGTGAGCGCGAACATGGTCGCCCAGGAACCGGTGCTGCCCGGCTGGTCGTTGTCGCTTTCGCCGGGCTGGCCCGGGTCGAAGGTGACGCCGTTGAAGATCGACACGTCGTAGCTGCGCACTGGTGCGCTGTTCGGGCAGGCTGCGGCGCCAGGGCCGTTGGGTGCGGCGGGCGGGGCCTTGCCTGTGGTGGTGAGCGACGGGAACGCGGTGGTTCCGGGCGGAGCGGTGCTCGGCGGGGCTATCCGGTCGGGCAGCGGCTCCAGGGCGTTCGGTCCGGAGGCATGCAGCGTGTTCATCACCCGGAAAATGCCCCAGGCGCCGCTCTCCAGGTTCTCGCTCTTGCCGGCGTAGTAAAGGTAGTCGCCGGGCAGATGGCGGTCCCCGCCCGCGCCTCCTTCGATGACGTAGTCCATCTTCTCGGAGATCCCGGCCGTGCCCGCGTCGGTGAGCGGCGCGTTCCCGTCGAAGCGTTCCTCGGCGAACCGGTGACCTGTGATCCGCAGGTCACCGACCTGTTCGTCCAGGCCCACCTGCCTGATCACCACCGGGTCGCCCACGTAGGCTTTCAGCAGCGGTGTCGGCGGGTCGCCGTGGGCCACCGAGGAGAACACATAGGGGTCGTTGGCTGCGCCGACGGAAGTGCAGTCGATCCGGTCGGAGCCGGCGGGTTCCTCCGCCGCCGAGAAGCCCATGTTGTAGTTACCCACAGTGTCCGGGGTGCTGACGTCCGGACCGTTGGCGTTGTTCGGGTCGGCGGCGTTGGGATCTCGGGCGATCAGCGGCGCCGCTCTCAGGTTGAAGCTGGCCAGCTGGCAGCCCTGCGGGGTGCCGTTGGTCGTGATCCCTTCGTGCTGCCAGAGTACGTACTCGCGGAAGTCGCCCTTCTCACCGAAGCCGACCGAGCCGGTGGTGAAGATGTCGGCGATCGGGCCGCTGGCGATCGGCGCCCCGGTCACCGGGTCGTGGAAGGAAGAGCCCGTGGGCTCGATGATGTGCGCGCCGAACAGGCCGTGGCCCCAGGAGCTGAGCGCGTCCACGTGGTCGTGGAAGAACACCGTGCCGTCGTCGACGTCGCTGTACCAGCGGTACTGCACGAACTCGACTCCGGCGAACTCCCCTGCCGCGTGCGC
>Ga0126381_100008346_pt1 | contig 11575 bp, 8 predicted proteins | sample PanSoiMetPlot_28_FD_96465 | JGI IMG/M metagenome (GOLD analysis project Ga0126381, IMG submission 96465) | Tropical forest soil microbial communities from Panama - MetaG Plot_28 | ecosystem: Environmental > Terrestrial > Soil > Tropical forest > Bulk soil | place: Panama | collected 2016-02-17 | reverse complement strand
GCGACCGGCTCATCACATTCCTGGGCCACCGCGGCGACTGTGTCGAACTGGGCGGCGGCCGACTCGGCTCCGCGGGGGGGAAGGTCCGCCGCCGACGGCGGCGGCGCCCCGGTCACCCGCGGGCGCACCGGCTGGCCGGTCGGCACCAGCAACACGCCGACACGGGCCAGCAGCTCCGCCAGTCCCACCATCGGTTCGACGTCCCAGCGCGACCCGTACGTCGACAACAACACGCGCATTTCGTGCCTCCCGTTCGCAAGTTCTGGTGCTTCGGGCGGCGATTATGCGGTGCGACCCGGGGCTTGATACAAGCCCCCCGGTGCCCTATATATTGGAGGTGGAGAGCGGCTGGTCGGCCGTGCCGCACGAGCGCTGGGCGGAGCTGGCCAAACGTCTTCACGACACCGAGCACGCCGGCGACGACACCACACCAGTCGGGGAGCCCGATCAGGGCGGCGACCAGGACGAGACCGCCTCGGCCACGGTAGGCGCGGACCGGGCAGGCCGGGTTTCCACGACCGTGCGTACGCTCAGCATGCGCTGGATGGTCGTATCCGAGCACGAATGTCCAACACTGCTCTGGCGGCGCTCTGCATGCTGCGCGGCATGGCCTCCATCCGCAAGGAGATACTGATCGACGCGCGCCCAGAGGACGTCTGGGCGGCGCTGCGCGACTGGGGCGCCGTCCACCGGCGCCTGGTGCCCGGCTTTGTAGTCGACGCACGCCTCCAGGGGGAGGACCGCATCGTCACATTCGTCAACGGCGTGGTGGTCCGCGAGGTGCTCGTGGACCTGGACGACGACGCGCGCCGGCTCGTCTGGTCGGTGGCAGACGGACCGTACACTCACCACAACGCCTCGGCTCAGGTATTCGCCGAGGAGGCCGACCGCACTCGTTTCGTGTGGATCGCCGACCTGCTGCCGCACGACCTCGCGGGCCGCATCAGCCAGCTCATGGATCACGGTACGAGAGTCATGAAGCAGACGATGGAGGCTCAGGCAGGGGGCGCTTCCGAGCCCCATCCATCAAGCGACAGGCAGCCTGGGGCGCCCTGAAGTGCAAAATTCGCCGGGGAGTGATCTCGATCTCGTAGCCGGCGACCGAGGCGGGATCGTGGAGCGCACCAAGCCGGAGGTCCACATAGCGGCAAGGTCGTGGACGCCCCTACCGGCCATGATTGTTGCCATGGAAGACCAGATCTCATGGCGCGCCACTCCATACCGTGCGCCAGTGCTCGACGCTGGCGGGGTCGAGCTTGGCCGGACTGCGTCGCTTCTAGGTGACGAGGACGAGGACATCTTCCACGGTCTCGCCGTGAGGCTCGTCCACAGCGGCCGGATCGTGGAGCTGCCCGCGGTGAGGATTTCGCGGATCACGCGGACCGCCGTACACACCGACCTGCGGCACGACGAGGTCAACTCACTTGAGCAGTACCGGGAGGAGCGCTGGTATCACCTCGGCTGGGGCGGGCTGTTCCGCAAGCGGCCCGAGTGGATCGAGGGCGAATAGCCGGCAGGTGCCGGACCGACCTCGGGTTGCGCGCGGCCTGCGTGCCAATCTGATGGACCAGCGCTCCCCGGCCGGGGCGCGCCACACACTGAGGGATCGCAAATCGCGTCAGCCTGCCGCGCGGAGGGCGGATCCCGGATGATTGCATCGCGTGAGCTGCCCGCCACCAGACTTCTAACCTGGCGGTGGACACCCGGGTGCCATTAGGTCTAGTCTGCTCAAGTCCCGGGACGGCGCTCCAGGCAACGCCAGCGAGACGGGGGGTAGACGCTGCCGACGTGACTGAGGCCGTCCTGGGAGACTCATGCTACTCCCAATTTGAGTGTTTGGGAGTAACCCAATACGTGTGAGTCACACGCCGCTGAAGGCGTCGAAGCCGCCATCGACGGCGACCACCACCCCCGTGACGAATGCGGCCCCCGGGGAGCACAACCAGACCGCGGTCGCAACCAGGTCGTCGGGTTGGCCGAAGCGGCCGGCAGGGGTGTGGTCGATGATGGCGCGGCCTCGGGCTGTGGGTGAGCCGTCCGGCTCAACCAGCAGCGCCCGGTTCTGCTCACCCAGGAAGAAACCGGGCGCGATGGCATTGACCCTGATTCCTTCCCCATAGCGCCGGACGAGCTCGACTGCAAGCCAGCGCGTGAGGTTCTCGATCCCGGCCTTGGCGGCGCTGTACGCCACGACACGGCTCAACGCTCGTCTGGCCGCCATCGATGAAACATTCACGATCGCGCCCGAATGCTGCTGTGCCATCGCGCGGCCGAACACCTGACACGGAAGTACCGTGCCCATGAAATTCAGCTCCAGCACCTCGCGTAGCGCCGCCGGTGCCAGGTCGAAAAACGAGCTGGACTCGGTCACGGTAGCCGCCGACGTGTTACCTCCGGCCGCGTTGACCAGGATGTCGATCTGGCCGAACCGAGCCAGCAAGCTGCGTCGGACGTCTTCCAGGCCGGCCGGGTCCAGCACGTCGGCCGGCGCTGCCACGGCCTCGCCTCCAGATTGGCGTATGGCTGCCGCGACCTCCTCAGCGCGTGCGGCCCGCCGGCCGAGGATGGCCACCCTCGCACCGGCGCGCGCCAACCCAACGGCGATCGCACCGCCCAGGATGCCGGTCGCTCCGGTCACCAGAGCCACCTTGCCGTCGAGGCCAAACTGCGACGCCACGTAATCAGCCGAAGCCACGATGGCGGGAGAATAGGCGGGTGGCCGTCTCCGATGCCCCCTGGTGACACGAGCTGTACCTGGCGCTTGCGGTCTGACACGGCTCACCACCACATCTTTCCCCACCCTCCCACCTGACGAGCGACATCAAGGACCCGACCGCCTGCCCGAAACTGCGGCCAGCTGTCAAGATTGCGGCTCGTGGGCATCCTGCGATCGCGAAAGCTCGTGCTTGTCGCAGCTGTTGTCCTTGTGCTTCTCGCCATCAATGAGTTCCGGCCGGTCGGCGCGGTGCATGCCACGCAGACGATCGGCTCGTCGTCAACCGTCGGCACCTCGAGCGGCCCAATCCCGTGGCCGAGCGGAGCCCAGGCGGCGATCGGGACCGCCAGCGGCAGTGTGATCGCCGCAACGCCGTCTGCGCACTCGGCGCCGATCGCCAGCGTTGCCAAGGTGATGACCGCGCTGGTCGTGCTCGACACCAAGCCTCTCCAGAAGGGCGAGACCGGGCCGGCAATCACGATCACGCCTGACGACGTCACCGAATTCCAGCAGCGCCAGGCGAATCAAGAGTCGGTTGTGGCGGTCCAGGCTGGGGAGCAGCTCACCGAGTACCAGGCGCTGCAGGCCCTGCTGATCCCGTCCGCCAATAACCTCGCCACTGTGCTGGCCCGCTGGGCTTCAGGCTCCACGGGTGCTTTCGTCAACCGGATGAACGCCAAGGCCAGAGACCTGGGACTGCGTGGCACGACCTTCGCAGACGCCGCCGGCACGGCGGATCAGACCGTCAGCACCCCGATCGACATGATCCGTCTCGGCGCGGCGGCGCTGAACAACCCGGTCCTGGTCGACATCGTTTCGCAGTTGCAAGTGACCCTCCCACTGGCGGGCTCGAGACCCAACGTCAACTACGCCCTCGGACAAGACGGCATCTTTGGCATCAAGACCGGCAACATCTCCTCGGAAGGCGCGATTTACCTGTTTGCAGGCAACGTCCAGCTGGGCAGCGGGCCCAAGGTCGTCATCATCGGTGCTGTGCAGGGCCTGCCGACGCTGCAGGCCGCCCTTGACAGCGGCAGAGCGCTGCTGCGCGCGGCCCATTCGTCGCTTGAACGGCACCACGTGGTGTCGCGCGATCAGACCGTCGGCCGCTACGTGTTGCCCTGGGGCGCGAGCTCCGACGTTGTGTCGACAGCCGACCTGGACCTCCTGGTCTGGGGTGGCACCGTCCTCCGCATGAACCTACAGACGGCGCCGGTCGACTCGGCGGTGTCGGCAAAAGCCGAGGTCGGGAAGCTTCATGTGACAGCGGGGGACGCCGGATATGACATCGAGGTGACCACGACCAACCCGATCCCGGCGCCAAGCTTCATGGCCCGGCTCACGCGCCTCGGCTGGTGAGCCTGCAGTGGCGGCCGCGGCCGAGCCTCTGGTCTCCAGCGCTACGCCTTCGGGCCATCAGCCTGCCGGATGGCCTGCCATACCTTCTCGGGTGTGAGCGGCATGTCGATGTGACGCACCCCCAGGTGGCTGAGTGCGTCGATGACGGCGTTCTGGATGGCCGGCGTGGAGCCGATCGTCCCGGCTTCACCTATGCCCTTGACGCCCAGGGCGTTGTTCGGTGAAGGGGTGACCGTGTAGTCGGTTTCGAACCTGGGCAGCTCGTTTGCCGTCGGCATCCCGTAGTCGAGCAGGCTGGCGGTCAGCTGGTTGCCGTCGCGGTCGTAGACCACCTCCTCGAATAGCGCCTGGGCGGCGCCCTGCGCGATGCCACCATGCACTTGACCCTCGACCAGCATCGGGTTGACCTGCCGTCCGCAGTCGTTTACCGCGATGTGTCTGACGAGCCGCGCCTCGCCGGTGTCCAGGTCCACCTCCGCCACAGCGACGTGGGTGCCGAAGGGAAAGCTGGGCTCGACCATGACGTCGTGCTCCTCGCGGAGCGTCTCGCCGCGTTCGGACGCAGCGGCCGTCAGCGCAGCCCAGGTCAGGCCTGACCCGGGCACGCCTCGCACGCCAAGGCGGCCGTCGCCGAGCGGCACGATGTCATCGAGGCTGGCCTCGAGCACTTCGGCGGCAAGCCTCCGCGCTCGTTCCAGAAGCGCCCGGGACGCCTCCAGGAGGGAACTGCCCGCGATCTGAACCGAGCGCGAGCTGCTGGTCCCGTCCCCGCGGGGGATCAGGGCGGTGTTGGCCTCAACGACGCTGACCGACTCGATGGGCACCTGGAGGGTGTCGGCGACCACCTGGGCGTAAGCGGTCTCATGGCCCTGACCCTGGTTGGCCGTGCCGGCCAGGACCAGGAAGCTGCCGTCGGTGGTTGCCTCGACCGATCCGAACTCGGTAGGGGATCCAATCGCCGTGATCTCGACGAAGGTTGAGAGTCCGATCCCCAGCGCCTTCCGATCGCCGGCCTCGCGGCGGCGGCGCTGTTCGGCACGCAGCTCCTGGTAGCAGGCGTGATCAAGGGCGCAGTTGAGGGCCCGCTCGTAGTCCCCACTGTCGTAGTGGGCGCCGGCGGCGGTTGTCAGCGGAAAGGAATCGGCTGATATCAGGTTGCGCCTCCGAAGCTCGGTTGGATCCATACCGAGCTCGCCGGCCAGCATGTCCATACCGCGCTCAAGCAACGCCGTGGCCTCCGGCCTGCCTGCCCCGCGATATGCATTCGTCGGCGTCGTGTTGGTGACGAAGGCCTGGTAGGCATAGTCGATCTTCGGAATGCGGTAGGGGCCGGAGAGCATCTGGCCTGTGTAGTAGGGAAGGAAGGCACCCAGGCCCGGATAGGCTCCAGCATCCGCCTGGATCCGGACGCGCAGCCCGACGAGCTCGCCACTCCGCAGAGCGCCCAGCTCGAGCTCCTGCTCCTGGCCGCGGCCCTGACTCATGGCCAGGAAACACTCGGAGCGGCTCTGGACCCAGCGGACCGGCCGTGCCAGCCGCTGGGCGAGGGCGGCCACGACCGCCTGCTCGGGATAGACCGCCAGCTTCGCGCCGAAGCCACCACCGACATCAGCTGCGACGCAGATCACCTTGTCTTCAGCCAGGCCGAGGCAGTCGGCTACGAAGTCTCGGACCTGAAAGGGGCTCTGTGTCGATGCCCAGATCCGGAGGACCTGTGAGTCAGGGTCGGGCGCGGCCCGGAAGACGTCGGGCTCCATCGGCACGGGAGCGACTCGCTGGTTGACGAACCTGGCCCTGACGACGACGTCAGCTCCCGCCAACGCGTCCTCGTCGCCTCCGTAGGCCGCGGCAAGGGCGATGTTGCTGCCATGTGCAGGAAAGACGGCAGGTTCACCATCGCCGGCGGCCTGCTCGATCATGGCAACTACCGGCAGAGGCTCGTACTCCGCGGTCACCGCGTCGGCGCCGTCAGCCGCGGCACGCCGAGTCTCCGCGACCACCACAGCGACCGGCTCGCCCACGAAGCGGACGGTGTCGACGGCGAGCGGCGGGCGGGAGAAGACGTCAGGGAGGACTGCGAAGGAAAGCCGCGCCGGAAGGTTGAGATCGGTGGCCGCAAACACTGCGACGACCCCTGGGGTGGCCCGCCCCCGTGACAGGTCGAGGTGGCCGAGACGGGCATGGGCGATGGGGGAGCGGACAAAGGCCGCGTACAGGTCATTTTCGGAGGTGAGATCATCCACGAAGCGCCCACGCCCGGTGATCAGCCGCGGGTCCTCACGACGGCGGACAGTGCTGCCGAGTATCGATCCAGGCACCGGCTATATGTACAACACGACCGATCGTGGAGTTTCACGCCAGACTTGAATCATGGTTCGCGCCCTCGTGTTCGACTTCGACGGCCTGATCCTCGACACCGAGGTGCCGGTCTACCAGGCGTGGGCTGAGGTGTATGAGAAGCACGGCGAGCATCTTCCTCTGGACTTCTGGAAGACGATCGTCGGACATGGACTGAGCACGTTCGACGCGATGGCCGAGCTCGAGCGACGGGTGGGACGGGCTCTTGACCGCGAGACCATTCGTGCCACACACCGGCGCCGGGAGGCTGAGCTTGCCACGGCCCTGCCAATCGAACCGGGTGTGCTCGCCTGGCGCCAGGAGGCGAGCGAGATGGGGGTCCAGCTCGGCCTGGCTTCCAACTCGTCCCGGCGGTGGGTGGTCGGACATCTGGAGCGACTGGGACTTGACGGCTGGGGGTGCATCCGGTGCGCCGAGGATGTCGCGGAGGCCAAGCCCGCACCCGACATTTATCTGGCAATTCTGCAGTGCCTGGGCGTCAGCGCAGCGGAAGCCGTAGCCGTCGAGGACTCGGCCGCAGGGGTGCGGTCGGCAAGCGCCGCAGGCCTGTACGTGGTGGCGGTGCCGAGCACGCTGACGGCAAGCCATGACCTCAGCGGAGCCGACCTTGTGTTGAGGTCGCTAGCGGACGCGACTTTCGGCGAAGTAGCTGCGCGCGTGGTCAGAGACCGGCCATAGGTCCGCTTGAAGCCACGGGCCCACGCCCCTCAACGCCCGGCATCAGGCCACTAACGGGCGACCACGCCGGCGCCCTTAGAACCCCGACGGCTCGTGAGGGCCGAACGCCAGAAACTCGAACAGGCCCCACCCCACCTGACCGTCCCACTCGAAGCGGGCGAGGTGGTCGACGAGGCCCACCAGTCGCGCTTGGTCCTCCGCGCGTTTACGGTCGAGCTTCAGCCCCTCCACCTTGAGGCGACCCTGGTAAGAACCATGCCGCCAGCTCGCGTCACCCCCGTAGCCCGCCACGCTGAGGTGGAGTGGCAACAGCAGTTCGACGCGGACGTCGAACCTGGTGCTGCCCGGAGGCGTGAACGCCAGCGTGGCCGCCTGGACGTTGCGGGTGCCCGGCTCGTAAGCCAGGCGGTGCTCAGGCCGGCCCAGCGGCTCAGGCGAACGTCCGGCAGACGCCGGCCAGACCCTGACCGCCTCCTCGAGGATGCGGCCGCCGTGCCGGTCCTCCTGCACGATCATGAGGATCGAACAGTCAGCGAACTGCATCGGGGCGTAGATCCAGAAGAACGCCGGCGGCTCCGTGGCGCCGATGCCGGGTGGCTCCGGCTCGCCCACGGGCCTGATGCCCCAAGATCGATCCCGGAATCCCCACCAGCGATCCGGTGTCACATCGAGCGTGTCGCCGGCAACGCGCAGAGCGCCTGTCCAGCGTCCAGTCTGGGCCAGGCGGATCGAGTCGAAGACGACCCGGTTCTGCTGGCGTACGAAGTGGCGCGGCTCGCGGGTGGCAGGGATGCCGCCCTCCCAGGACAGGTCGAAGTCGAGGTCCCACTCATTCGGCTCCAGCACCATCCGCAGCCGCCGCAGCCCCTCCAGCACCTCGACCCGGAATGGGCCCACGCTCGTGTCCATTCGATCAGAGCCAAGCTCCCGGGAAGCGCGCACGACGTGATGCAGCCCACCCTTTGTCACCACAGCGAACGCATCCATGACGCCGAGGTTGGGGTACTGGCCCATGCCGGCGGCTAGAAACAGATCCGGGCTGCACCGGTGACAGTTGAAGTAGTAGCGATCGTAGAAATTGCGGTCGCTCGTGCCGACGTGGCGCATCACCTCGGCGATCTGGTGGATGGGGTAGTCGTCGAGCGGGGTCAGCATCGTGCCTCCAGGACCGTGCAGAGCAACCTCGCGGCACTGTTGTCGGCGGGGTAGTCGCTGTCCGGAGGCAGCCAGCCGAACTCGATGAAGAGCTGCCCGAGACGCGCCATGATGACGGCGAACCTCAGCGCTGCAAACACCTCGTAGTAGGTCATGTGGCGCATCTGCCGGCCCAGAAGCCGCTCGTAGCGGGCAATGGTCTGCTCCTGGCTCGGGAAGCCGGCAAGTCGGGCCGCGCCAGACGCTTCGCTGTGGTGGCGATCAATGTAGAGGAACCAGGCCAGGTCGACCTCCGGCTGGCCCAGCGTCACCATCTCCCAATCCAGCACGGCGCGTGGCTCGAAGTCACTGAAGATCACGTTGCCAAGGCGCGCGTCACCCCAGAGCAGGCTGGGCGGCCCATGCTCCGCGGGCTGGTTCCGCCGCAGCCAGTCCAGGGCGGTCTGACAGACTGCCGGCGCGGGCCTTCCGATCCAGGAAAGGAACCGCTCGAAGTAGCCGAGCTGCTGGTCGATTCCGGGGCTTCCGTACTCGGGCCGGTCGACGAAGGCCAGACCGAGCCTGCCCACGTCCAGTCGATGGATCTCGACGAGTACGTCGATGCTCCGCCACCACATCCGTGCCCGTTCGGCGGGCGACGCCTCGGTGACCCATCCATCGACGTGGTAGGTAGGGTTGTCAGCGGGCACCCGGCCTGTCACGTGATTTGTGACGACGAACGGAGCGCCCAGGAGCCCGGGGTCGGGCTCGTACCAGCGAACGGGCGGGATCGGGAGGGCAGAGTGGCGCCCGAGGATGCTCATGACGCGGCAGTAGTCCTCGAACCGCGGCTCGGGGAACAGCTGGTATGCGGTGGGTGCGACCCGGACGACGAATTCCTGCCGCCGCCTCACGCTGTCCTCCGTCCATTCGGCATCGAAGAGGAGCGTCTCACTGGAGAATCCGCTCGCTGATGGGGTGTGGAGCCCGGATACGGTCAGTCCTTCGGCGTGCGGCATGTGCTCGGCAAGCCAGCCCGCGAGCAACAAACACGTGAGCTGCGCATCCCGCTGGTTGGGCACCGGCAATGACTCGCCACCTCCCGCTCGTTTTCTGGACGACTCCGACAGTATGGGGACTCAGCGAGCTGGTCGGATGTCGTACTGGCGCAGGTCGGCCCACAGTGCCTCCAACGCAGCCTCGGGGTCGCGGTAAAAGGCGGCGCCGCGGATGCGGGCGAAGGGCAAGCCGCAGCGCTCCAGCATCCTCTGACGCGTGAGCTCACGCTCGAAGGCGTCATCGCCGGGCCACTGGTCGCCGTCGCACTCTACGGCCAGCCGGCCGCTCCGACCCTCCACCATCAGGTCGACCCGGTAGCCGGCCACCTCGTGCTGTGGGATGACCCGGAAGCCCCTGTCTTGAAGACAGAGGAAAACGTCCAGCTCCAACCATGACTCGAATGGGTATGGCACCTGGTCGCCGCTCACGCGCTCAGCGACCCGCCGGCGCCAGGCCTCGACCGCCAGGCTTCCTGCCGGTGCCGGCTCGATGCGCGGCTGCAGGCAGTAGTGCAGCAGGCGGTGGGCTACGCCCGCGGGGTGGAGGTCGTCGAGCGTTGCCGAGTGGAACAGCCAGAGCTGGTCTCGGGCGCGGCTGGCCGCGACGTTGAACCGGCGACGGTCCCGGTCGTGGGTGCCCGCGTACAGCCGGTGGCCGGCGCGGGGGGCTTGAACCAGGCTCATGAACATCACGTCGCGCTCATCGCCCTGGAAGGCGTAGGCGTCGCCGCAGATGAGGCGGCGCCTGTCGAGCTCGGCCGGGTCGACGCGCTGGGTCAGCATCCTGGCGATCAGCTTGGCCTGTTCCGAACCGACCAGGCTGACAACGCCCATGGTCTTGCCCGCGTAGCTGGGATCGTCCAGACAGGCGACGACCTGATCGGTGATGGCAGCGGCCTCTGCTTCGTTGACATGGCCGTCCGTGTAGACGCCGTCGTGAATGCGCCGGACCTGGATGACCGGGCGCAACCGATCGCTGCCGAACTGGCGCAGAGGCACCAGTGGGCGGTCCCTGTAACAGAGCGAGTTCGAGAACTCGATGATCTCGGGCATACACCGGAAGTGCTCCTGGAGCACGAGCCGGTCGCCGTACCGGATCGCCGCGTGCGTGAAGTAACTGGTGTCCGCGTCGTAGTGCATCGCCAGTGGGACGTCATGCAGGTACTGGGTGTTCAGGAACTGCACCTTCTCGCGGTCGACGCCGACGTTGTCGGGGCTGATCTGCTGGTCGTCGCCGACTACGATGACCCGCCCGGCGAGGAACTGCAAAAAGAGCGCTTCGGGGCCAGACTGGCTGGCCTCGTCGACGATCACGACATCGAAGGCCTCGGCAGTCATATCCACCGTTTCGGCGATCTTGAAGATTGGCATGATCCAGGCCGGGATGGCGCTGCGGCAGCCGTTCATGGCTTCGCGGGCTCGCTGCCGCCATCGAGGGGCGTGCTTGCCAGTCCCCTTGCCAATCTTGCGGACGGCCTCCTCCCAGGCCTCCAGGTGGGCGCGCTCGCGTTCCGACAGCCGGTCCAGGCAGTGGCGCCAGGCCAGCTCGGCAGCCAGTCCGCGGGTTGCGCGCTCGATGCGCTGCCTCGCGTCATCGAGGTCCCTCTCCAGCCTGGAGACCACGGTCGGGTCGGCCTGAGCCGCCAGCCAGGCGTTCGCGCGAGCCCAGTCCCAGGCCGCTGAAAATGCGCGCACCCTGCCGTCCCAGGCTGAATCCGGCGCCGTCGCTGCCAGACGTGCCGCCAGCCGAGGGGCGGCCATTCGCAGTCGCTCGGCGAGCTCCCGCCGCCGGCGGAGGCCGTCCCGTCTCGCCGCCAGCCGCTCCAGCGCCGAACGCTGAACGGCGTAGGCCAGTGCGTCGCGATCGGCGATGGCGGCGCGCAGCGCCGCCTCCGCCGGGTTGCCGGAGCCGGCTACAGCGAGCAGGTCGTCCAGGCGGCTGCGAGCGGCCTGGAGCCGGCGCTCCCGGCGCACGCCCTCGACTCTTCGCAGGAGCTCGCCCAGCGCGGAGTCGTCTTCCCAGGGCGGCGCGGCCAGACCCGGCACCGACGCCACGCAGTGCAGGGCGGCAGTGGTGATCTCCTCCAGCGCCAGCACGTCCTGAAGCGTCGTGGTCACGTCTGCGTACTCGGCGCAGCGAAGAGCTGCGCCACCCGCGCTCGACTGCCTGAGCGCCGCCCAGGCGCCGTCGAGCCGAGCCAGGCGGTCATGCACGTACGCCCACGCGGCCACGCGGGCCAGCGCCGTCGCGTCCCGGCAGGGCGCCCCGTCG
>Ga0126381_100008345_pt1 | contig 11575 bp, 9 predicted proteins | sample PanSoiMetPlot_28_FD_96465 | JGI IMG/M metagenome (GOLD analysis project Ga0126381, IMG submission 96465) | Tropical forest soil microbial communities from Panama - MetaG Plot_28 | ecosystem: Environmental > Terrestrial > Soil > Tropical forest > Bulk soil | place: Panama | collected 2016-02-17 | reverse complement strand
GTTTTGTCGGTCTTTTATAATCTGTAAGTTACACAAACAAAAGACGTTATTGAGCTCGACTCCCGCCGCCTCCACCAGTCCCTCATTATCTTTCGTGGCGCCCTAATGCCGCTGTTTGAATTTAAGGGTGCCCAAAATTCCAGCCAATCCAGTCACCAGAAAAACAACACTGCTTGGTTCCGGAACCGGACTGCCGAATGCGCGGAACAAACCGCCGTCCGGTTTGACCATCCGGTGTTATGCCGCGTTTTGATCGATACTTCAGGATCAGGGACGACGCTTCCGCCTCGTGCCGGAGTGCAGCCGTCACTCCGTTCGAGGTGATGGGATGGACCATAGACACTCACTCGTCCGCAAACAGCCTCACAGGATTAATCGGCAGCTCAGTCTGCGAGGCTCGCGCCTTTGCTTGACACCTATCCGAAAGGGATAGCGATTAACACTTGGGTTTGCTAATCCCGAGCGTACGACAAGTCAGTGGTCTCGCGACGCGCACCGTGCATTTCCCGGAACAGCGTACGAATCAATCATTTGTAAAGCCACGACGGCCTGCGCTCTCACCCGACTGCGGCTTGGCACGCAGCGTGCAACTCATCATCGCGACGAAAGTCGAATTTAAAGGTTGTGGGTGAGGAGACAAAACGCACTGTCGTGATCGCAATGTGCGAGGCTCCATCATTCTCGACCCCAAGGAGGATGTATGAAACGGCAAGCCATTAGTCTCATTAGCCTGCTGAGTCTGCTCCTAGTGGCAGGGTCGGCAATCGCACAGTCTGCACCGGTGCGTTCGAATATTCCGTTCGATTTCACGGTTGAAGGGAAAACAGTTCCAGCGGGGACCTACACGATCGGACACGTCGGCCGCGGACCCGAGCTCCTGTTGCTCGAGTCGCAAGACGGCAAGATGCATATGATCGTCGGAAGCAACGGCGCGGAGAATCTCGCCGGCGCCGACAAGACCAAGCTGGTTTTCAATCGATACAAGGACCAGTATTTTCTGTCTGAGATCTGGGTCCAGGGTGCCTACAGTGGACGCCACATACCTCAGACCAAACGCGAGAAGGAACTGGCGAAAGAGCTGGCCTCCGCGAATCTCAACCGTGAACGCGTCGAGATTGTAGCCTCACTGCGCTAGCAATCTCTGCAACGAATCTGGAAAGGGCACGGACTTCGTGCCCTTTCTTTTTTTGGTCGATATGAGTGGTGATGTTGCAGAGCACCATCCGAGAGCGCATCGCGGTTCCCTGCCGCAATACCTTCAGTGATGGTCCCGTTTCCAGATTTACGTCGACAGGGTCTCGTGGCGCGAGTTCGCCAAGCAACACGCCGGGCGGCCTATCAAATTTGCCAGTTGCCGCGTTTGATTCCCTACCTGGAAGATTACACATCAGTCCTACTGCAAAGCGTAGAAGAATCGCGGGGAAAACGTTACCGCGGAATCGGTTGCCCTATTTTTGGTGCATGGTAGGAAATTCGGCTCTCTCACAAGTGCGTATACAGTATTTTTAGGAGATTCATCTGATTGACATCGTCTATCTGATGTTGGAGACTTCGAGAAACTGTCGATGGGGAAGGCCTCGAGTTCCACGAACCCGCCGAACGATCCTGTTATGAAGAACAGCGCCAGCTTCGATCCTGAACCTCTGCAAACGCTGCTGGCGAGCGCGTATATGGTTCAAGGCAGCGGCATGCAGCCACAGGTCCTCGCGCGGATCATGCAGATCCAGAAATCGATTGAGACGCGCGATTTCGATCTGAACGAGGTTCTTGAGGCGATCGCAGTGCAGGTTCGCGATATCGCCCCCGCCAGCGGAGTTGCGATCGCGCTGTTGCGAAAAGGTCAGCTTGTTTACGGCGCCGGTTGCGGCAGCGCGGCGAGCTACGTAGGACGCTCTGTGGCTGCGACGCTGAGCACTTCGGGCTCGCACGCGATGACCGCCGAGATTCTACGCGTCGAAAACGCCGACAACGATCCTCGAATCCAGGCCGCGATCTGCCGGCAATTTGGAGCCAAATCGCTCCTCATCCTGCCTGTTCGAAGCAAGGGCTTGGTTACGGCGATCCTGCAAATTATTTTCGATGAGGCTCACTTTTTCGCTGACGAGGAGGTTCGTGCGTACTGGGTCTTCGCCGGCTTGATTGGAGATACAATTCGCGCCTCCCAGCCAACCGTCGAAGCATCGCCAGCACAAGCCATTGTTCGCGAGCAGGCGGCGACGAGTGCTGGCGCGGCAAAGCCCGCACCGGCACCAATTCCAGCCGCCGCGATGCCGGCTGTTCCAGTGTCCAAGCCAGCCGTAGCACCCGTGGCAAAGATCACATCTTCGGAAGCTCCTCCGCCCTCGAAGGCATCGCCTGTTCCGAAAGCAGAACGGATCCCGCGGCCCGAGCCAGTTCCGAAGTCAGGCGCTGTTCCAAGGCCAGAGCGTGTCGCGAAACCAGAGTTGGTTCCACCAATCGCTTGGTTGAAAGATCCTGCACCAAAGTCAGATTTCGCAACCATTCCACAGTTGAAAGGCGTCCGACTTCCTCGGTTCCTGATCCAGGCTTATCCGTATTTCGAGCGCGCGTGGGATGCAGGAGTTGCCGTGGCGATTGTTGGCGCGCTAATCACGCTGGTTTCTTATCGCGAGCGCCCGTCCGCGATGATGCCGCCTACCGGATCGGTCGCCGAGAAAACAACTTCTGTTCAGACATCCGCTCCGGTAGCGTCAGCCAAACCGGCGGTCGAAGATCCGGTCGCGCAAATTCCCGCTCAGCATCGCCTGTCTCACGCATCACAGAGGTTGGCGTACGCGTCCAACGTTCGCATTCGTCACTTTGGCGATGACGTGACCGTGCGTTACTTCACTCCTCAGTCGGTCGTTGTGCGCGCGAATGCTAGCGACAACCAAGTTCGTCACATATCCGACGACGTGACTGTTCGTTACTTCAAACCACGCGACGCCGTCCAAAGCAGCCAATAGGCTTTTTCGCTGATAGAATTCTCGCTTGCGAAGCCAGCGCCCTACTTGCCTCGATCACTTACATCAAATCCGTACCCAGCGAGAATTTCGGCGACCGCCTTGCTCTTCACGTACGAAAGAAATTGTTGCGCCGTCTCTTTGTTCTTCGACGACTTAAGAATGACGCAGGCCTGGTCAATGGGCGGATACTCACCAGCGGGAATCTCCGCGTAGCGGCCTTTGTCCTTCATGTTTGGCGATAGGGCGAGGGATAGGGCCACAATTCCGACATCCGCCGACCCCGACACAACGAACGAGGCCGTTTGTGAAATGTTCTCCCCCAACACTAGTTTGTCTTTGACTTTGTCGTAGATTCCCTCCTTCTGCATTGCCGAGACAGCGGCCTGTCCGTAGGGTGCGTGTTGCGGATTTGCAATCGCGATCTTTTGCACGCCTGGTTGCAGTAGAGCCTGGAGGCCGAGATTCAAATCGACCTTCGATTCTTTCGGAACCCACATAACGATCTTCCCGCGAGCGTACGGGTAAAAGCTCGCCGGCTCGACTAATCCGGCCTCCTCAAGTTTTTTGGGATAGTCGAGATTCGCGGAAAAAAACATGTCGAACGGCCCGCCGTTCTGGATTTGCTGGAAGAAATTTCCCGAAGAACCATAGATCGCCTTCACCGACTTGCCGGTGTCCTTCTGAAAATGTGCCGCGACCTGTTGCATTGCGGCCTGCAGATCTGCCGCCGCCGCAACGGTGAGTTCTTGCGCCGCGCACGACGCACTTACGCATATGATCAGAAGTATCGCAATCACCATCAGTCTGCTTGCCTTCATTCCGTACTCCTCGCGTTTATAATTTCCTCATGCCGATCTCAGCTCGAAACAAACTGCGCGGAACAATCGAAGAAATTCAACTTGGCGACATCATGGCGCACGTCGTCGTTCGTGTCGGAGATAACCTGATTGAAAGTGCCATCACTCGCCGCAGCGCCGACGAACTGAAGCTCAAGAAAGGCGACAAGGTCACAGCTGTCGTCAAAGCAACCGAAGTGATGATTCAGAAGGATTGATTTTCGTCACTGAACTTCAACGATCTTCAGGGTCGTTACCTGACGAACCCATCGGGCCATTCGCTTCTCATCAGGAATTACGACACGGTACGGCCCTTCTTTCTCGCCCAGCGGTTTCCCGTCACGCAGAAATGCCAGCACGATCTGCTTATCCGTAAAAGCCGGATCCATCTCAGGAAGGGCAATGACCGCGCGATAACCATCCGCCGCCTCAACTAGCAAACAGTTCGCCAGCCTTTTCCCCTTCATTGACTCTCCAAAGTTGACGCCGCCCTTCTCCAGGACGCTCCTCAGAGTCACGCCTTCGAACTCCGCTGGAGTGCCCCCGTGCTCAGCAGCGCTGACTTTGACATGAGGCAAAGCGTCTAGATCCGTGCGCTTTAGAACCACCTGCCTGCCGGCTTCGCCCTGCACCGTCAATTGCTGACACTGCAACGCGAGGCTACTGAAAACCAGCGCCAAAATTGCAAACGCAGAACGCTTTCTCATTTCACACTCGAAGGATCATGACTTCGGTTGATTTGATCAGAGCCGCCGCCGTCTGGCCGACTTTGAGATTCATCTCGCGCGCCGACCGCGAGGTGATGATCGACGTGATGTGCTGGTGACCGATAGAAAGCACCACCTCGGCCATCAAACCGCTGATGCGTACACTCTCAACCCGGCCCACCAGCTGATTCCTGCCGCTCAGCTGGCGCATCAGCAAGTTCCGCTCTGGCTCGGTCTTCGCTCTGGTTCGAAACAAAAGCCGGTCGACTTCGCTCTGCGGAATGCGGTGATGTCCACCGGCCGTTTGAACGCTCCGAATACGCTTTTTGTAGATCCATTGCTTGATGGTTGGAAAGCTCACGCGCAGTTCTAAAGCGGCGTCGCGCGGCTTCAGCCATTTTTCGTTCGCGTCTTCGCGACGTTTCGGTTTTGAAATGTTGGCCATGCGGAACTGAATCCTATAGTCCGAGCCAGTTCCGGTCAATCAGGAGGAATTGTCATAGACACGTAACATAATCAGTTTAAATACATTCATACCTACATCGGATTCGACTCGTAAACTGCCTATCATATACACTTCTCGCCACCGTCCAGCGTTAAAGTTTACAGGGGGAGGGATCATGTCTTGCGTTTCACAGGTGCTCGGTGTGGCGAGGACTCAAGTTGAGTGCGTAGATAACGTCGGAGATGATCGTTTGGCCGGAATCCTTCGGACTACTATCCTCGCAGTGCTCTTTTGCTCTGTCTCGTTGCCCGCTGCGCGGGCGCAGGTCTCGGCCAATTTGTCAGGAGTGATTACGGATCCATCCGGCGCTGCGGTTCCTAACGCATCCGTGACCGCTGCCAACCTCGATACGGGCGCGACACGCACCGCGTCTACCGACCAGACTGGGCGATACCGCTTCTTCGCCTTGTCGGTAGGAAGCTACGAGATCAGCGTCACCAAGGATGGGTTCGCGGAAGCAATCCGCTCGGGCATTCGGCTAGCCGTGGGTCAGGATGCCAGAGCGGATCTGAGTTTGCGGGTAGGCTCGGTGAGCGAGCAGATCAAGGTCACCGAAGACGTTCCGCTCGTCAGCCTGACGACGCGTGATATATCGGGCCTCGTGGGTACACGCCAAGTCAAAGATCTGCCGCTGAATGGCCGCAGCTACGACCTGCTGGTGACGTTGAATCCCGGCATTGTGAATTTCACCTGGGAGAAGACCGGCGGTGTCGGTGTCTCGAATTCCACCACCGGTAACAACTTCGCCGTTTCTGGAAATCGTCCGCAGCAAAACATGTTCCTGCTGAATGGAGTGGAGTACACCGGCGCCGCCGAGAACAACATGCAGCCTGGCGGAGCCAGCGACCAGCTGATCGGCGTAGATGCGGTGCGCGAATTTAATGTCCTTCGCGATTCTTACGGAGCCGAATACGGCAAGCACCCGGGCGGTCAGGTTACGATTCTGACGCAAGCCGGGACAAATCAACTCCACGGCAGCGTCTACGAGTTTCTGCGCAACAACGCTCTGGACGCTCCCAACTACTTTGATCAGGGATCGGCGCCACCCTTCCAGCGGAATCAGTTCGGCGCTGCGCTCGGCGGACCGATTCGCACCGACAAGACGTTCCTGTTTGGCAACTATGAAGGCCTACGCCAGCACTTGCACCAGACCTCCGTCGCCTTCGTTCCTGACGACACATCGCGCGCCAATGCGGTTGCCTCCGTGCAACCATTGTTAAACCTTTGGCCCGAATCGCCGATTACCGCGTGTCCCAACGCGGCTACCCCATGCGGCATCGCCGAATATTTCAGCAGTCCGCGGCAAACGATTCGTGAGGACTTCGGCACGGTTCGCTTCGATCACCTGTTTTCTACGCGGGATTCTTTGTCCGCGATCTACACGATCGATGATGGCGATGATTTCACCGCAACAGTTCTTGACCCTTATAGCTCGGACAAGCTCGACCTGCGCGAGCAAGTCGTCAGTCTCGACGAAACGCATTCGTTCTCTCCGTCGACCGTGAACGTGGCGCGTGTCGGATACTCGCGGGCCGGATATTTCTTTACCGGTCTGCCCACGCCCGGAACTCCTGCGGAAGGCGTCTCGGGATTCCTGGTAGGTCATCAGGTGGGCGCGGTGGTTGTTGGCGGGAGCGCGGCCTCGAATCCACAAGCAGCCATCGGACTTGCCGGCAGCAACAACGGCAGCAATCTGCATATCGCGCGTAACCTGTACACCTTTGAAGACCGCATCACGATGACGCGCGGGCACCATCAACTCACCTTCGGCGCATGGTTTCAGCCCTTCCAATCGAACGAGACGATCGCTCTGAGCCAGTATGGTCAGGCGACGTTCTCAAGTCTGGCGAACTTCCTGCAAGGAAACATGTCCAGCTTCCTGTGGGATCCCGCGCCCACCGCAATGAACTGGCGATCGCTGTTTGGTGCGGGGTATGGAGAGGACACGATTCGCGTGAGGCCGCGGCTTACGCTCTCGCTCGGTTTTCGCGGCGAGTTCAGTACCGGATGGAACGAGAAGCATGACCGCGCCGCCAACTACACCTTCTCCAACGGCGTTATTTCAACGCAACCACGGATCGGACATGCTTTTTTCACCACGAACAACGCAAAGTTTCTGCCTCAACCACGTATCGGGCTGGCGTGGAGTCCGCTCACGGATAAAACCGTGATCCGCGCCGGCTTCGGTATGTACAACGACCTGCAAGACGCGCTTGGCTATCGCGCCGATCAGAACGCTCCCTTCAATCCCGTCTACAGCGTTGGCAGTGCGGCCGCGCCGTTCCCGGTCTCTTCCCTGCCGATTGATCCTTCCGTCGCTCGGCCCAGCGGCGCGAAACTCGTGCCCGGCGGCGTTCAGCCCGACATGCAAACGCCGACACTGATCTCCTGGTCCTTGCGCGTGCAACACGAGATCACGCCCGACACAGCGATCACACTCGGATATGTCGGGAGCCACGGCTATCACGAATTGATCGGCGTCGATGCGAACGAACCCTTCCCGGTGATCTGCCCGGCATCGCCTTGCCCGGCGGTCTATCCAACGTACGACTCAAGCCAGCCGACCACTCCCACGAATTCTCCGGCGCTCGGGTTCCCGGTTGGCTCTCCACTTGCCGGAAAGCCTGTGCCCGCGGGCGCATATTACATTCCAGCTGGTACGCCGCGCGCGAATCCTGCAATCGCGAATACGTGGACGTGGTTCTCGCTAGGCACCAGCAACTACAACGCGCTTCAGGTCGACGTGAACCGCCGCTTCACCCATGGACTTTCGGTGCGTGGCGTCTATACCTGGTCGAAGGCGCTGGACGACGGTGATTCGCTGAATGCGACCACGGCCGCGAACGCACCCGGCTTGGTTTCGAATCCTTTCAACCTGCGCTCCGACTACGGCCCTGCCACCTACGACGTGCGCAATGTTGGAGTGATCAATGCGATTTACATGTTGCCCTTCGGACGTGGCCGCGCGCTTGCCAACAGCCTAACGGGTTGGAGTGACGCTCTGGTGAGCGGTTGGTCGGTAAACAGCATCGTCACTCTACAAGGTGGGTTTCCGTTTACGCCACAACTCAGCTACAACCCCTCGAATAACGGAGACACACGCAACCCGGTACGGCCATTTGTGAATCCGGACTTCAAGGGAGCGGTGATTCTGGGCAAGCCTTCCCAGTGGTTCAACCCAAACGCATTCATAGGGCCGCCGGCCAGCAGCGGCTTCTATGGCGATCTGGGCCGAGACACGCTTACGGGGCCGGGACTTGCGACATGGGATTTCTCAGCGTTCAAGACGACCACCCTGCACGAACGGCTCTCACTGCAATTCCGCGCTGAGATTTTCAATTTGCTGAATCGCGCAAACTTCAACACACCGAATCTGATTACGTTCACTTCGGCAACGACGGGAATCCATGTTTCCGGAACCGCGGGAGCGATCACCAGCACGTCAACCAGTTCGCGTCAGGTTCAGTTTGGACTGAAGCTCATCTGGTAAAGCGTTGAAAGTCGCTCGCAGTGGGCTCGTGATGGTCGAGTTCCGAATGCACAGAAAAAATCGGCAAGCTTCATAAGGGCTTGCCGATCCTTCTCCTTCCGAGATTTCAGTGAATTGACTTCAGTACTGTCCCGCTGACGCTCCTTGATGTTCGAGCCACGACGCCAGCTGTGGAGTTTGTCGCGACTTCAGATCGACGCAGTAGTCCATTCTTTCAAGCGACTGTTTCAGCGTCCGCTCGGCGGTCGGGACTTTGTGCGTCGAGAAGAAGTCCTGAACTTCGCCGCGCATGCCCGCGTCGCAGATCGCGCTCGTGGCATGGACGACTTCCCCGCTGGTGAAGCCGCCACCGACCTTCGCGATGTCGGTCCAGTGCGCCCGCACAAAATCCCACGCGACTCTCGTGCCTGCAGGGTTCTCCATCACAGCGGAAATCAGCCCCAACGAATCCTGCGAACGAACTGCCGGACTCACCGCAAAATCCAGGGTCTTGTGCAACAGCTTCGGATCGCGAAACTGGCTGATCGACTGGAAGTAAATGTAATAGTCTTCGAGCGACGAGCCTTTCTGCTGCAGGTGCTCCATCAACTCGTCGTACAGAGCACTGTCCCCATTTTGCGCGCTCAGCCCGAACACGGTGAACGCAAGCGTGTGATCGACTGCGCCCGGATCCTTAAGGGCCACTTCGGTCAGCTTGCGGGCTTCAGCAATCACTTCTGGATCACGCCCGGCGTGCCCCAGCACGCTCATGATTCGTGCACGCAGCGCCTTGGTCTCGTCGCTTTCCCCGGACTTCGCAGTCCACCCCAACTCCTTTGCGATCGGCGAAAACAATTTGCGGACCCATTGTTCATACGCGTCGCGATCTGTGTCGGTCACGAGGTAATCGCTGATGTAGTTGACCTGTCCGGCCATTTGCTCCAGCACGGCGCGCGTGCGATCGGTCTGCAATCCCTCGGCCAGCGCGAGATAGTCGCCGATTTGCTGCTCTCCGACGCGCACCGACGCCCACGAATCGCTGAGCAGGAAGATTCGCTCCGCCGGAGTCAGATCCGTCTCAGCAGTCTTGCCCATCGCGCGAATCGCTTCCGGCGTGTATCCCGATCGGTAGAAGCCGGTAGCGCCGGCATTGGCCACGACCCATGAACCGCAGGCGGGCAGTGTGAACGTCTGCTGCTTTTTCGTCAGCAGGACGCATTTCTGCCCTTGGCCTCCGTCTTGCTTGAGGCACATCGGCACCTGCCAGAGTTCGTCGCTGCCCTGCTCGAAGAGCGATCGGTCATAGAAGTAGCGCTTCTGCGACAGCGTAACCGCGTTTGAGTCTCCGGTGCACTGCGTCTGCACGCTGATACTCGGCGCACCCGGTTGCTTCACGAATGTCGGCATGATCTGGTCCACCGGCTTTTTCGAAACCTGGGCCAGCGTCTTCCAGAAATCATCAGCCGTCGCATTGCCGTAAGCGTGCTGCTTCAGGTAAGTGTCGACGCCTGCCCGGAATGTCTCAGGGCCAAGATACGCCTCGAGCATCCGCAGCACTGACGCCGCCTTGCCGTATGCAATTCCGTCGAACAATTCCTGAATCTGTGCGGGAGTCTCGGCCGCTTGATGAATCGGCCGCGTGTTCTTCAGCGCATCGACGCCCAGTGTTCCCGTGGTCCCCTCGGCGTCATCCAGCTCAAGGTGCCACTCCGGCTTCCACGCCGCGACCGCTTTGTTTTCCATCCAGGTCGCGAAGCCTTCGTTCAGCCAGATGTCATCCCACCACTTCATCGTGACCAGATCGCCGAACCACTGGTGCGCCATCTCGTGTGCGATCACCGTCGCTACCGTCTGATGCAGCCCTACTGACGCCTTCTTGTCGTCGATCAGCAGGATCACTTCGCGATAAGTGATGAACCCGGTGTTCTCCATCGCGCCCGCCGCAAAATCCGGCAGGCCAATCATGTCGAGCTTGTCGAACGGATACTTGATGCCAAAGTAGTGATTGAAATACTTCATGCACTGCTCGGCGACTTCGAGGGCGTACGTGCCGTCTTTCTTGCTGCCCGGAGGGCCCCATACCCGGATCGGAATGCCATCCGCCTGGCCTTCCACGTACTCAAACTGCCCCACTGCGAGCGCCACCAGGTACGACGACATCTTCGCCGTGGTCGCGAACTTCACCGTGTGCTTCGCGTCGCCGGGACCCGGCGTGTCGGACGCGATCTTCTCGTTCGAGATCGCCGACAGCCCTTTGTCCGCAATCACGGTCAGGTCGAATGTAGCTTTGTAGTCGGGCTCATCAAACGATGGGAACGCGCGCCGCGCATCTGTCGACTCAAATTGGGTGACAGCATACTTGCGTCCCTCGTGATCTTTACCGAGATAGAGGCCGCGCAGTTCGTCGTTCAAAATTCCTGTGTACTTGATATGCAGGCTGGCGGCGCCGGGCTGAATGGCCTTCTCGAAAACCAGCGTGGCCATTTCTTTTGTCTTGTCGAGCGTAACCTTGGCGGTCTGAGTTGCCCTGCCACTGGTGATGGTGGCACTTTGAAATTCGATCTCGGCGGAGTTCAGAACGATTTCAGACGTCGGCTTCAGCACACGGATCTGGATCGTTTCCTCGCCAGCGAAATTATCTTTGTCAAAGTCAGGAGCTAGCGTGATCTTGTAATTCTCCGGCGTCGCCAATTGCGGCAGACGCTGCGCCACGGCAAAAACGGATGTCAGCGCAAAAATTGCAGTCAATAAGAAGGTTCGCTTCATACTCTCCCCAAATGAAAATTTGATCTTGCTTCGACGAAGTCGCGCACGCACCCGCCCGCCGGCCTATCCAGTCGGCGGGCGCACTTCTCCTCAGGACCCACGAGGCTCTTCTGGGTTATACGGAGTTCCCTCGGCTCCGGTTCACCCCAATTCGCCCGGACCAGCCGAGGCGACGAGAACACCGTTCAACACGGTGAGAACACAACGATTAGATGCAAACCAGTAGGCAATCTCTCGAAAATCTTCCACTTCGAACACGGCCAGATCCGCGTCTTTTCCGGGCTCGATCGATCCCTTCCGGTCTGCCAGACGCAGCGCCCATGCGC
>Ga0126381_100008344_pt1 | contig 11576 bp, 5 predicted proteins | sample PanSoiMetPlot_28_FD_96465 | JGI IMG/M metagenome (GOLD analysis project Ga0126381, IMG submission 96465) | Tropical forest soil microbial communities from Panama - MetaG Plot_28 | ecosystem: Environmental > Terrestrial > Soil > Tropical forest > Bulk soil | place: Panama | collected 2016-02-17 | reverse complement strand
GGACGAGTTCAACAGCGCCCGCTTGGGCCTGCAGTGGCAGTGGCAGGCCGACCCGGACGCCAACTGGGCTTTTCCGTCGCAGGCACTCGGCATCCTGCGGCTTCCGTGTGTCGCCCTGCCGGACGGCTACCGGAATCTCTGGGACGTTCCGGACCTGCTGCTGCAGAAGTTCCCGGCGCCAAAATTCTCCGCGACGGCAAAGGTGACGTTTTCGCCGCAGGCGGATGGCGACCGGACGGGGCTGATCGTGATGGGCGCGGACTACGCCTACATCGCGCTGCAGGAAAAAGATGGCAAGCTCGCAATCGTGCAAGCTGCCGCGAAGAACGCCAACCGCGGTGGGCCGGAAAAGACGGCTGCGACCGTCCCCGCGGCGGGCTCCACCGTTTATCTGCGCGTAACGGTAGGCGAGGGCGCGCAATGCCAGTTCAGTTACAGCAAAGACGGCTCGAAGTTCGAAGCCCTTGGTGAGCCGTTCATCGCCAAACCGGGTCAGTGGATCGGAGCCAAAGTCGGCCTGTTTGCCGTTCGCTCGGCGCCGTCGCGCGAGAGCGGATACGCCGATTATGACTGGTTCCGTGTATTGGGGCAGGCGCTTTCGCCTGTCCAGCCGCCGAAAGCGGCCTCGATGAAACCGGAGTAAGTGAGGAGTTAGTTCCATGTCGAAACGAAAGCAAGCACTCAGGATTGCTTGTGCCGTCTGGCTAGCCATCCTGCTGGCGGCCGTGTGTGCTGCCCAGGAGTTCCGCGGCTCTATCAGCGGCACCATCACCGACGCAACCGGAGCAGCCGTTTCGGGCGCGAAGGTTATCGTGACGGAATCCAACACCGGCACGAAGGCCGAGACCGTCTCGGACGCGGCCGGCCACTACAATGTTCCCTTTCTGCTGCCCGGCGATTACGAAGTCACGGTGAACATCGCGGGCTTCAAGGAGTTTGTCCGCAAAGGCTTCCATCTGGGAGCCGGTGAAACTCCCATCGTGGATGCGAAGATGGAAATCGGCGCAACGCAGACCACCGTGGAGGTCACGGAGACGGTTCCGCTCATCAATAGCGAAAACGCCTCTATCGGGTCCGCGATCAGCACCAAGGAGATCGAGGATCTGCCCAGCAATGGCGGCACCCCGATGATGGTGGCCGAGTTCGCCATGGGCGTAACGCCCATGAGCCAGCCATCGCAGGTGCTGCCCTTCACGTCGGGCGGCGCGGCGTCGTGGAGTATCGCGGGGTCGGCCAACCAGACCAACGAGCTTCTGGTGGATGGCGTGCCCAACGGTACGTGGGATGGGCGCCAGGCCTACAGCCCGCCCCAGGATGCGGTGCAGGAAGTTCGCGTGAAGGCTTTCGACAGCGACGCCAGCTACGGCCACACTGGAGGCGGCACGGCCAACCAGATTCTGAAGAGCGGCACCAACCGTCTCACCGGCGCCGCCATGTGGAAGAACCAGCCGAATAACCTCGTGGCCAACGACTTCTTCCGCAACCGCACGGGCCTGCCGGTGCAGCTCACGCACCTCAATCAGTACAGTATTGTCGGCGGCGGACCTGTGGTCGTCCCGAAAGTCGTGGATGGCCGCAACCGCGTCTTCTGGTTCTTCGCCTTCGAGGGGATCAAGGACTCTCAGCCGGCGACCACGTTCATGACGGTGCCCACCGCGGCCGAGCGCACCGGCGACTTCTCCGCTCTATTGAACGTGAAGAATCCCGGGCCGACGGTCCTCTACGATCCGTACACCGCGACTCAAGCCTCCGGTAGCACCACCATCACACGGACGCCTTACTCAGGCAATCAGATTCCCTCCAGCCAGCTCAGCCCCATCGCGAAGAAGTACCTCGCGCTGTTCCCGCTGCCCAACGTGACGGCAGGTGTGCGCGAAGACGGACTGAACAACTTCGGCAGCAACGCACCTTCGGCCGACGGGTATACGAACGAGCTCGGCCGCATGGACTTCAATATCTCGCAGCGTCAGCGCACGTATTTCAACATTCGGCACACCGACTATTACCAGAGCAAGAACGATTACTTCCACAACATCGCCACCGGCAGTAACCTGAGCCGCAGCAACTGGGGCGGCACGCTCGATCATGTCTATGTCGTCAACGCGACCAACGTGGTCAACGTGCGGATGAACTTCACCCGCATGTTCGAGGACCACTCCTCGCCCAGCGCGGGCGTCGATCCCACCACCTACGGCTTCCCCGCCTATCTGGGCGGCAAATCGCAGTACATGCAGCTTCCCACCATGGCGTTCGCCGGCGCCACGGCAATCCCGACGGTGGGATTCGGCAGCAACGCGAACATTCTGCCGTCGCAGTCCCTGCAGTTGTACGGCAGCCTCGCGATGATCCGCGGCGCCCACAGTATCAGGGCTGGCGGCGACTTGCGCCAGTACCGCCTGAACTATCGCGCCTTTGGCAACTCCTCCGGGAACTTCTCGTTCAGTGCGAACAATTGGGTGCGGCAGGCGAGCAACTCGTCTTCGACCGTAAGCATGGGTCAGGATTTCGCGGAGTATCTGCTGGGCCTGCCTACCAGCGGCTCGTACGACAACAACGCTTCGGCAATGTACTACGCGTATTACGGCGCTGCATTCGTGACGGATGACTGGCGCGTATCGCGCACCCTGACACTCAATCTTGGAGTGCGCTACGATCACGATTTTCCCTATCACGAGAAGTGGGGGCGCGCAGTCAACGGTTTTGCCTTCGACACAGCGAGCCCGCTGGCCACCGCCGCCATCGCGGCCTATGCCAAGTCGCTCAGCCCGCTGCTCCCGGCATCGCAGTTCAACGTGAACGGCGGCTTGACGTTCGCCAGTCCGCAGGACAGCGCGATGTACGAGAACACGTCGCACCTGCTCAGTCCGCGCGTGGGATTGGCGTGGAGTCCGGAGCGCTTCCACAACAAGCTGGCCGTGCGATCGGGTTTTGCCATGTTCGTGCAGCCCATCGCTATTTCTACACTGCAGGTGAGCGGCGCTTATTCCACCAGTCCGCTGAGCCTGCAGCCCGGCTACAGCCAGACCACACAGATGACCGTGACCAACGACAGCAATCTTACGCCCGCGGCCACCCTGGCCGACCCGTTTCCCGGCGGCGTGTTCACTCAGCCCGCCGGCGCTTCGGCCGGCCTGCTCACCAATGCCGGCCAGGCTGTGAACTTCATGAATCCGGAAATGAAAAGCCCCTATTCCGTGCGCTGGAATCTGAGCATGCAATACCAGTTGACGGGCAATACGGTAATGGAGGTGGCCTACATCGGCAACCACAGCGTTCATCTGCCCATTACCTACACCCAGTTCAATGCCATCCCGGCGCGGTTCCTGAGTACCTCCCTGGTGCGCGACCAACCCGTCATCGACGCGCTCTCCGCCACCGTGAACAATCCGTTTTACGGATTACAGACGAGCACGTCCACCAGCAAGACCGTCGCCACGGCGCAGGTCCTCGCGCCTTACCCGCAGTTTCCGCAAGGCCAGGGATCGCCCGGCAGTTCGGGCGTGGTGATGAACGATAACAGCATCGGCAGTTCCTACTACAACAGCTTCAACGTGCGGGTGCAGCACCGGCTTTCGCACGGAGCCACGCTGATCGGCACATACATGTGGTCGAAGCAGGTCGACGCCACCACATGGCTGAATGCGTCCGACCCCGTGCCGGAACACCGCATCTCTCCGTTCTTCCGGCCGATGCGCGTGTCGGCGGCATCCACCTACGAACTCCCGATCGGCCGCGGCCGGAAGGTGAACATCCAGAATCGCTTGCTGAACGCAGTGGTCGGCGGATGGCTCACGGCGGTCACATACAGCTTCCAGGTAGGCGGACCGCTCACGTGGCTCAACGGCAGCACCAACAATCCTGGCGATTATCTATACTTCGGCGGCAATCTCAATTCGCAGCCGCGCAACGTCGATGGCTACGCTTTCGACATCAGCCGCTTCGATAACAAGACTGCGGACCAGTACCAATACCACATCCGCACCTTCGCGTCTGCGTTCGGCAACGTGCGGTCGGACGGCATCAACGAATGGCGCGGGTCGCTGCAGAAACGGTTCGTCTTTGCCGAGAAGCGCATGTTCCAGCTCCGCTTCGAAGCGTTCAACCTGCTCAACCACCCGGTATTCGCCGCGGCCAACACCACCGCCAGCAACTCCGGATTCGGCACCATTACCGGAATGGCAAACAAGCCGCGGTCGGCACAGATAGTAGCGCGCCTCGTGTTCTAAAGTGTCAAAAAAGCGGCTCCGGTGCGGGTCTACGCCCCCACCAGAGCCGCAGCTTGCTGCTCGACCGTCAGGGAGCGGAGGGCCTCACCCGGCGACGAAACCGTCAGGACAGCCACTAAACCTGCTTCCGTACTTCCAGTAACGCCGTATTGGGCCCACGGTTGCCGCCCGTGTCTACAGGTAAGAATCCGGCCTCTCGCGCCGCACGAAGTTCATTCTCAAACTCCGACGGCGTGACATGCCCCTTCGGCTCGACCAGCAGAAGTCGAGCGGCAGGTTTGGATACGCTCGCCACCTCGCGGAAAAATGAGGCCGGCGACGGCAATTCATGCACCACCGCGAATGCCAGAGTAAAGTCTACCGCCGCTCCGAGATCTCCAATGCCTAGTGAGGCAGGTTGCACCTGCCGAGTCTCGACGTGGTCGAGAACGCCGGCGCGCGCCGCAGGTATCCGATCCACCACGGACAAACGCGGTGACGCTTGTCGGCAGTTTCAATACCCTGCAAAGAGCGGGAGTCTTGCATGCAGTCCTCCTGGTGAGAAGTACGGTTCGGTCGTAAGCCCGGTTCCCGGCGCGATGGGTCGAGTGCCGGTATTCTGATTAGCGGGTCTTTCGAATCACATCCAACGTGAACGCCAGGTCCGGATCCGCCTGATCGCGATAGGGGGCCAGGGTCGTTGGGTCGAACGGGATGTCCGGCAGGATGCCGTGAACGTCGTCGCCCGGCTGGGACTTACTCGGATAGAACTCGAGGCCGGAGACACGGTAGCTGAGGCCGCTGTGCGGCAGTTTGAATGAGAACGGGTTGCCGCAAGCGATGGCCGGCTCGCCCGATTCATACCCGAGAATCTTTCCCAATCTGTAATCGCGGAATGCCGCGGTAAACATGTTCGCGGACGAAAACGTCCGGTTATCGATGAGCAGCCAAACCTTGCCGTGAAATGGCGTTTCCGGAGCGGGCTCGGGCTTGTCCTGCAAAGCGAGCAATTGAATGATTGACTTGAGCGGTTCTTCGTTGCTGTCGAGAGTCTTGCCAAGCAGAGGCGCGATCATCAGCTCGGCCATTGGCGGCATTTCGCCCTGGTTCTTCTTCCAGTCATCGATGGCCTCCCGGCTGACCCTCGCACGCATGTGACTGCTCTGCTCAACTGGTTGGGAGGCGATGTAGCGCAAAATATAATCGCCCATGGCGGAATCGCCGCCGCCATCGCCCCGAAGATCGATGATGAGGTGCTCGCTTTTCCGGGCCTTGATCTCGCGAAATATGTCGTCGATCTTTTTCTTCTCGCCGTCCGTTTTCAGAAACGCAGGATAGATGAAATGTGCGATCTTGCCGGAATCCACAAACCGCACCTCGGGTCCGTGCGTGACCCGCGGCGGCCGCCGTTCAAGCTGCATGAATTCAAAGAAGCTGATGGGCTCAACGGCAACTTCTTTTTCGGCGCCGCCGAGTTTAAGCTTGCAGCAACCGGGAGTGTCGAACAGGTTGGTGAGCCACAGCCAGAACGTCTGCTCGTCGACGAACTGGGCGGCGCGCCAGATGACGGTCTCGCCGTAGATGCGATCGAGCACCGGTCGCAGGAAATCCGCGGCTGGCACCCCATTGATGGCCAGGAGCTCGGCGCCCGCCAAGGACTTGTCTTTGGCCGCGGACACGAAGAAGCGGCCGTTCTCTGAATCGAGGAGAAAAGGCGGAAATCTGCGGTTGGCAGTAACTTCGTCCATTGGCCGCGCGGCCCAGAAGAGGTTGGTGTGGCCATCGCGAATAGAGGCGATGGCGTAATTGAGAAGTGAAAACAACTCTTCGATACGCACCTGGCCGTCTTTTCCGGTGAGCGCGGCAAGAGTCTTCTCTTGGATGTGCCGGTAGTCCTTCTCGGGAGTGCGCGCGAACAGATCGACGTGCACCCGCTCGATCGTGGCAAACAGCTCACGCGCATCAGCCAGGGCGTCGGCGTAGCTTAAACTGCCGGAATGCGTGGCGGCGAAGTTGGTATCGTACGTTCCCTTGCGCAAAATGCCTGCAGCGTTTTCGATGGCATACGAGTAGTTTCCGTTGGAGACCCCTTTCATCATGCTGATCGATCCGAATGCAAACACAGCAATAGTGCCGGAACCAAGCGGATTCTTACCGACGAAGCGCACCCGCAGATCCTTCGCCGGCGCGGAGAAATCGTCCCAACGAAGGAGTCCGTTTTCCAGCTTGAGCGGCAACGGTTCGGCCGCCAGGTGCAGCAGGCGCGCTGCTGGGTCGAGCATCGTAACGAGCAGGAACGGGCCGCTGATCTTCGCCCGCAGGTCGGGATCGGCGGCATCGAGCAGTTCGGCTTGCGGGAGATTCTGGCGGAGAGAGTCGCGGAGGCGCGCCGTTAACTCCGCCGGCAGACCTGGAATCTCATAAACGACGGTCTTGGGCGGCGCCTGTTGGCGATTGAGCAGGAGGTCCTCGGCGTTCGCGGCGGAGCAGAGGACGAGGACGAGGGCAAGTTTTCGCACTAAGGGCTCCTTTGGCCCTTAATTTAGCGTATTGCGAGGTCGTGCGCAGCTTTCCATCCGCCGGCGCGTTGGATGCCGGGAACAAAGAAGTTCGAGGCGAAATCGTCATCGGTGCCTGTGAACTTTGAGATGTCCGCGTGGAGTTCGACGCGCTCCGGTGAAACCGCGGCAGCGAACAAGGTCCAGACCGCCGCTTTTCCCAGGCCGATCAGTTCCGTCCTCGGCTGGTGCAGCCACGCGAGCGCGGTCAGGATGTCCTGCACACGATTCGCGTCGTCGCTCTTATTGAACGTGAGAAACATGCGCGCAGAGCGGTTGCGCGAAGCGACGGCGCTGCCGGTCTGGAACGCATCGATCATCAGCACGGCGCGGCCCGATTGGATCAGCCGCGCAGCTTCGGGACTCTTGCGCGCGGCTTCGGCGCCATCGGGATGCACGATCAGTACAGGCGGATTTGCGCCCTTGATCCAGATGCCCGGTACGCGGTCGCCCTGGCCTTCGCGGCCGAGCACGATACGGTCACCGTCCACCTGGCTCAGCACGAGTGTGGGCGGTTCAGCCGCCAGTGCCAGCGTGAGGCGCTCGCGTTCGTTTCCGCTCTGCTCTTTCGCCATGTGGATCCAGAGATCGCGAAGCTGATCGAACGTCAGGGCGCCGGAGGGCAGCGTGCGGTTGTGGAGCGCCAGCATGTCCTGCAGTTTCTCGATATGCACGCTGCCTTCTTTGAAACGCGCGGGATTGGTTTCGCTCAGCACATGCTTGCCGAAGAAGGTATACATGGCCTCGCGGCTCGCCTGGTTATAGTTATGCGGCGCGTCCTGAAAGAACGCCTGGACGTTTTCGGCCTTGCCGTAGAGCTCGTAAATCGCGCGGACCGCGGGGTACTCTTCCGACATCATGTTGCGTGTCCAGTCGCCCGTGGAGGCGGCGAGCAGCATAGGCTTGGGGGCCATCATCGCCGCGATCTCGACGTTGTTCGCGCCCACGCGCAGGTTGGGCACGTTCTCACAAATGCCGCCGCCCTGGTAGATGAATGACACCATGTTGGCGGGTGCGTCGAACTGGATGCGGTCGTCTACGGCGGCGAGCAGAAACGTCTGGGTCCCGCCTCCGGACGCACCGGTAGCCCCAATACGGTTGGGGTTCACGTCAGGTAGCGACTGCAGGAAATCGACTGCGCGGATGGAATTCCACAGTTGCAGGCCGAGCGACCCGAACGCCCAAAGTTGGTCACGCGGGTTGTCGCCGAAATCGTGGGGCGTCTGGATGGTGTCGTTGTAGCCCACCATGTCATACGCGAACACGACATAGCCTTCGCGCGCGAGGGTGATGCAGCGGGCTGGCACCGATGCGATGTTGGTGTGCTCCAGCCGACCGTAGTTCCAGTGGCCGTGCGGAGAGACTACGGCCGGGAATCCGCCGGGCGGCACGGGCTTGGACGGCCGATATAGATTGCCGCCAAGATAGTAGCCGGGAAGCGTTTCGAGCAGCACCTTCTCGATGGTGTAGTCGCGCCCCTGAATGCGGCCGAAGATCTGTGGGTGCAGGTCGGTCTTGGGAAACATCGGCAGCAGGCCCGCGGCGGAGAGGATCTGTTTGCGCAGTGCCGCCTTGCGCGCTTCCCATTCGGCGAGGGTGGCGTAGCGGCGCGCAGTGAAGTGCGTGCTGGTGTCGGGCAGGTCGGTATTGCGGGAGTCGGTTGCAGGGATTTGGGCGAATGTGGCGGAGGCGAGCACGAGGGCGGCGATGGTGGATCGCATTCTCCGATTATGGCGCGCCCGCCAGCACGTTTTCCACGAACGTCCGCTCGATCGGCCAGTAGCCGTAGACGCGGCGGCCTTCGGGGTGGAAGCTTCCGGAGGTGAGCACGCCGCTGAGGTCCGCAGGGTTGGGCTTCTGGTTTTCGCGCGCGATCATTTCGCGCAGCAGAGTGGTGACGCGCTGGAGCTGGAGTGCAACGTCGGCGGCATCGAGCTCGTTGCGGCAGAGCACGTTCAGTCGTGCAGCGAGGCGCCGTCCGTCGGGAGCAAAGGCCAGCGTGACGGTCTCGGCCTGGCCGACGCTGCGCGCGAAGGCGCGCGTGCCATCGGGCAGATTTTCACCGGTACGAAGCATGTCCTTGGGGATTGAAAACCAGATGGGCGCGTCGGGCTTTTGCCCTGCCGGCGACCCTGAGGTGTTGAGGCGGAGCGCGGCGGAATCGTCGGGGCTGACCGCGAGCGCCATCAGATTCGACCGCAGAGGAAAGAAGGAGATGCGACGATCGGGCGTGCTGCCCTGCATCCGGCACAGGTCGTCCTCGCAGCGGCCGCCCTGCGAGGTCGCGTACTCACGCAGCGCCTTCCAATCGAAGCGGCCGGAGAGCAGCATGAACTTGCCCGTGGGCGCGAAGGCAGCGACGGCAAGGTCGAGATCGACCCGGTAGTTGAAATTGGTTTTCTGGACGAATGAGACGTAGTCGGGATCTTCGGAGCCTTTGGTTTTATCCAGGAGTTGGAGAATGCCGGCGTTGCGGAGCTGCGCGAAATCGATGGAGAAGACGAGGGCGTTGGCTGAAGGCAGGCGCGCAATCAGAGCGGCAGTCGAGGGCATGCGCGAGCGGTACCAGACCACGCCTCCTATGGCGGCAGCCGCGATCAGGGCCGCGCCGAGGAGTACGGCGATTCGGGATTTTCGGTCCACGAGGCCAGTATCACACGGCGACAGGCTGAGCGGCTTCGCGCCCTTGTTTCCACAACTCAACGTACGGGCGCAGATCGCGCATCATGTCGCGGAAACCGTCGAGCGTGAGCGACTGCGCGCCGTCGCTGACGGCCTTCTCGGGGCATGGGTGAACCTCGACGATCAAACCGTCGGCGCCGATAGCGACGCCGGCCCGGGCAACCGCGGGCACCAGGCTGCGCTTGCCCGTGGCGTGGCTGGGGTCGAGGATCACCGGAAGATGCGTGAGCTCGTTCAACACCGGGATGGCGGCGATGTCGCAGGTGTTGCGCGTGGCGGTTTCAAATGTGCGGATACCGCGCTCGCACAGGATCACGTTCGGGTTACCGTGCGCCACGATGTACTCGGCCGACATGAGCAGTTCCTTGATGGTCGAGCTCATGCCGCGCTTCAGCAGCACCGGACGGCCGCATCCGCCCAGCGTCTTCAGCAGGGCGAAATTCTGCATGTTGCGCGCGCCCACCTGCAGGCAGTCGGCATACTCGGCCACCAGGTCGACATCGCGGTCGCTCATGATCTCGGTAATGATCGAGAGACCGGTCGCCTGCTTGGCTTTCCGCAGGAGTTTGAGACCTTCCGCTTCGAGGCCCTGGAAATCGTAGGGCGAAGTGCGAGGCTTGAAGGCGCCGCCGCGGAGAACGCGCGCGCCGGCCGCCGCAACCCCTTCGGCGGTCGCCATGATCTGCTTCTCGTTTTCCACCGAGCACGGACCGGCCATGACGATGAACTCCCCGGCACCGATCTCGATCCCGTTCAGCCTGATAGCGGAGTGTCCGGGCTTGAACTCGCGGCTGACGAACTTATAAGGCGCCGAGATGCGGACGGCGCTCTCGACTCCCGGCGTGGCCTCCAGCGATTCCAGGCAGGCCGTGACATCGCCGACCCCGACCACGCCGATCACGACGCGCTCTTCGCCCTCGATCGAGTGGACCTTATAGCCGAATTCGCGGATGCGCTCGCAAACGTGGTCAATCTCCTCACGAGTGGCGTGCGGCCGCATGGAAATAATCATTAGGAATGTTCTCTCCTGTGGAAAACGAGTTAAAACCAGTGTACACCAGCACAGTTCTATGATGCAAGTTAACTAGCTTACTTACAGCCTCTTGATCGCACCACCAATCGATGGTGTCTACGGAAACGCAACGTCCGTATAAGCCGATTGCGGGCTTTCCTTGCCGGAGCGGCTGACGGCGCTGACAGTGTAGCGAAAGTTGTGGCCGTGCTGGGCTGTGCGGTCAGAATAGGATGGCACGGGACCAGTCTCGCCGATACGCTCGAGTGTCCCGCCGGGCTCGCCGCGGTAGATGCGGTAGCCGGTGACATCCGGTGAGGCGCTGCCTTCCCAGGAGAGCTCGATCGAGTTGGGCGAGGGCACGGCACGCAGGCCAGTGGGAGCGATTGGGGGCCCTGACTCCGGTGTGATGGCGAGCGGCTCCGAAAGATCGCTTTGCACTTCGCGGTTATCGCCCTGCGGGACGAAAGTCTGAACCATGTAGCGGTACGGCGCACCGTATTGGACGGTCGTGTCGGTCCATTCCGGCTGCGTCACCGTGGCGACAACCTGGTATTGCGTGGAGTTGCCGCTGGCTCGCATGACGCGGAAGTGGTCGCCTTGCGCCTGCCAGGTAAGGCGGAGGCCGGCAGATGTGACCTCCCAGGCGATGTTGGTTGGCCGCGCGGGCGGCGCAATGACCGTGAGGTTGGCCGTGTTCGACCAACCCGATTCCTTGCCGTTCGGTCCGGTCGTGCGCGCGGCGATGACGATGTCCTTGCCGACCCATTCGGAGGCAGGAATCTCATAATGAACCGGCTCGCCCGGATGCGCGCCGGCGGCCGGTGTGGCTTTGGCGCGGGCGACCCATTCGCCTTCGTTCCACGGATTCGGTCCGGGTCCGACGCGCAAGTCTACCGCGAGCGTCGACGTGATCGTCACGCCCTCGCTGGTGAGCTCGGGCGCGGTGAATTGCACGATGATGATAGGGCCGCGCTGTATAGCGGCCAGGTCGGCGATGCGAGCGGGCACATTCGCGAGAGGGGGCAGTGGGCTGGCCACGTAGCCGCAGCCGGCGAGCAGGCACGCGGCGAGCGCGAGCGGAACAAGACGCATGAAAGAAATAGTGTAGCCGGAGTC
>Ga0126381_100008343_pt1 | contig 11576 bp, 9 predicted proteins | sample PanSoiMetPlot_28_FD_96465 | JGI IMG/M metagenome (GOLD analysis project Ga0126381, IMG submission 96465) | Tropical forest soil microbial communities from Panama - MetaG Plot_28 | ecosystem: Environmental > Terrestrial > Soil > Tropical forest > Bulk soil | place: Panama | collected 2016-02-17 | reverse complement strand
GCGCAGGCTCTCGCGATAGCCGCTCTTCGCTCTTGCGATATATCCTGCTCTACGGGATTCAACGCCGTGACTGGCCATTCACCCGAAACCACCTTTTAGCGGCGACTTACGTCGAGGCCCTAGCATGTCTACTGCAACATTCGCGCGATTCAATCGATGGCTCGAAGTGTAATGTCGCTCTCACCGGCGATTTTTTGCGCGAGCAATCCTGGTTTTGGCGCGCAAGCGCACCAGTCGAGTAGCTCACTAGCATGCTCTAGGTTCAATGACATCAATTTCTTCACGTCGATCGCGGACAGAATATCCGAGTAATCGACGTTAGACCCCGCGTTAGACCCGCGTTTATCTTAGTGGCGGGCTCTCGGCACAACATACTGATAAGATTGGCTGTGGACGCAGTCTGCAGCGAACCCGTCTCTAACGTCAAATTCCCTGATAAACAGGGAATTTGCAGGGAATTTCGTCGCTTCTGGGGACACCTGGCTCGAATGCGTTGCGCCCATAAAATCGAGCGCATTGAGTGCTTATTGGTACTTTTTCCGTGCAGAAGAACAGCGAATTTATTTGAGCTAACAGCGAAGTTGCGGGGATAGAACAGGGAATAGGGTCGGCGGCTGGCCGTGTTATGAATGGGTAGATTCCGTGCAGCCAATGCGCAAAGACCGCCGCCCCATGCGGACCCGTCGACAATCTGGTCATGGCTATTTAAGCTTGCCTTCAGCCCTGGGGGTTGGGAGTGGTGGCATGGCCGATGCTCGTCGCGCTGGGTATAAGCACGACATGGCGATCGTCGACGCGATCCACCATGCGCTCATCGACGCGGGCATCAATTTCGCGACCTATTTACCCGATAGCCTCAATTATCCGCTCGTGCGCACGCTTGAGGCCGACCCGTCATTCGAGTGCGTCGGCTGTACGCGCGAGGATGAGGGCGTGGCAATTGCCATGGGGGCTTTTCTCGGCGGCCGCTGGCCGGTCTTGCTGACCGAAGGATCGGGACTTGGCTTGTCGGGCCTCATTCTGGCGCGTGGTATCGTGCAGCGAACACCGCTTCTCATCCTCGCAAGCCACAACCGCGCGCTCGGGGAGCAGCATGACTATCATGCCGCGACGCGGCGCGTTACCGAACCGTTGCTGGACGCGCTGCACATACCCTACGTCATCGTTTCGGACGGCGCCGACGCTGCATTTCTCATCCGCGAGGCGCAGCTCTCTGTCCGAGGCGAGCGTCGGCCGGTAGCGGTTCTCTTCCCGCGTCACAGCCTTCACCTGGGGGCGCAGCAATGAACCGGAGGGAAGCGCTTCAGATCTTCGCGCGATACCGTGGTGACGCGCCGACAATCGTCGGTCCAAGCTGGGGCGGACGCATCCTTTTCGATATCGATCATCGCGATGCCACGATCTACAATATGGAGCTGGGTTACCCGACCGCGATGTGCCTCGGTCTCGCGCTGGCTTTGCCGCAGGAGCGAATTTTCGCGCTTGAGGGCGATGGATCGATGCTCGCGGGCCTTGGAGTCCTTGCGACTATCGCGCGCTATCGCCCGCGCAACCTGGCGATTCTGGTCATCGACAACGGCGTTTATGCGACCACCGGAGCGATGAAATCAGCGACCGGCGCTGGCACCGACATTGCGGCCGTCGGCCGCGCCGCTGGAATCGGCGCAGCGGAGCGGGTCGGGGATACCAACGCGCTCGCCACCGCGCTTACGAGGGCCACGCGCGATGACGGACCGTTCCTCATTGTCGCGGAAGTCGAGCCGGACGATCCCAGGATGGCGAGTGAAGCCCGGGCCATGCCTTTCGACATCGTCGAGGCGGCAATTCGCTTTCGGCGCGTCCTCGAAGAGCGCGGGCTCGTGCCGACGATCTGGGCGGTGTGACGATTCCGGCCCGGAGCATATGCCATGCTCTATAAGGACATCCTGCGGCCATTGTTGTTCCGCCTCGAGCCCGAGACCGCGCATGAGCTGGGACAGGCCGCGCTTCGTCCCGAATGGCCGTGGCGCCTTATGGGCCTGGATCGGACAGATCCGCGCTTGCGAACAAGGATTGGCGGCTTCGATCTTTCCTCGCCGATCGGGCTTGCAGCCGGCTTCGATAAAAACGGCGATTCGGTCCCGGGTCTGCAACATCTTGGCTTCGGTTATCTCGCGATCGGCTCGATCCGCCCGGAGCCGAGCGGCGGCAATCCGCGACCGCGTCTCATCCGCTATGCAGAGACGGAATCGCTCGGCAATTGCTATGGCTTGCCGAGCGCCGGCGTCGATGCGTGCGCCGAAAAATTCCGCGTACTGGCTGCCGGCAAACCGCGCACGAGCATCGTCGCCAACATCAATGCGGAGACAGTTGAAGAATATGTTCGTTGTGTGGGAACGCTCGTGCCTTATGTGGACGCGGTGGAGCTGGCGCTACGCTGTCCAAACCGCTTCGATCATCTCAGCGTCTACCCGCCCGACGATCTGGCGCTGCTGCTCGGCGAGATCCGTCGTCGTTGGCCCGAGACGCCGTGTTTCGTCAAGCTTCCGCCCTATTTCAATGAGGCGGAACGCGACAACCGGATGGAGCTCGTGGAATTATCGATTCGCCTCGGCCTGGCTGGCGTCGTCATACCCGGTAACTGGTCAATACCCGAACCGCGTCTGTCGCGCGGGCAAGCGTCGCTGAGCGGGCGCGTCACGTTCGAGCGCAATCTGAAAACCGTCCGCGAGGTGGCCTCCGTCGCGCGCGGCCGCATCGTCATAAAGGCGTCCGGTGGCGTGTCCACAGGCGCCGAAGCGTTTCAGCTCCTCGCCGCCGGCGCGGGTCTCATCGACGTTCTGACCGCGTTCGTCTATCGCGGATGGAGTACAGCGGCGGACATCAATCGCGAGTTGCTGGCTCTCATGCTGCAACAACGTGTCGACGACCTGCGTGCATTGCAGCCGATGTGGACGTGACGCACCCTTAGCGCCGACCGCTGCGCGATCGCTGACGTGGATCGACTGTCATCAGCTTGCTTGGGCATTCACGCCGTGACCGAGGCCCTCGATCACCTCCAGAACCGCCTCCGGCGTCAGCGGCAGCTTGAAGAGCGAAGAGGGCGGCACTGCGCCCGCGGGGACCAACGCCCGGCAGATCGCATTGATGATCGCCGGAGCGACCGGAATGATCCCCCCCTCGCCAACGCCGCGCACGCGTAAAGGATTTGTTGTCGGCAGGGTCGAGATGTGATCGAGCCTGATACGCGGCGCTTCCGCTGCCGTCGCCACCATGTAATCCGCCAGGCTGCCGGTCAATAGCTGCCCCTCGGCGTCATAAACGATCTCGGACAGCATTGCGCCGCCGATCCCATCGACGACCGCGCCAAGGATCTGCCCTTCGACAAGCTTCTCGTCGAGCATCACGCCCGCGTCATGCACAACGAGATAGTCGAGGAGATGCCACGCCCCTGTCCGCGGTTCGACGATTAGTCTTGCCGCGTGGACGGAAAGCGCGAATGTTAGTTGATTCTTGGTGTCGAAGAGAAACGTCTCCTCGAATGCCATGGCGCCCTCATGGAACTGCCCATAAGGCAACACCCCGCGAGCGATGTCGCCAAGACCGAGCGGCGTTGCTTCGCCGTTTGTGCGCAGAATACGCCCGCCTTCGATCGTTAATGCCGCCGGGTCGCTCTGCAGGAGCTGCCCGGCATAGACAAGTGCCCGCTCGCGCAGTCGCAGCGCGGCACCGTGAACGGCATTCGCGCCAACCACCGTTCCGCGGCTCGCGAAAGTGCCTCGCCCAAAGGGCAGCAACTGCGTATCGCCGAGACGAAGCGATACGCGCTCCTCGTCGACGCCAAGCGCCTGAGCACAGACCCGAGCGAGAGTCGTCGCGTGACCTTGGCCGTGCGAGGTGAGGCCCGAATAGACGAGGACGTTGCCCCGCGTATCGACCTGAACGCGTGCGGATTCGTAATTGAGAAATCCGGTGCTCTCGAGCCCGACGGCGAGACCCCACGCGCAACGGCGGCCGGCCGCGTCGGTCTCCACGCGTTCGTGATAGCCGCTCGCCGCGACAGCGCGCTGCAGCATCGCTGGAAAATCGCCACTCTCGATGTTGCTCTTGCCGGCATAGCTTGACGGAATCGAATAGGGCAAATCGGCCGGCGCGACGATATTGCGCAAACGCAACTCCGTCGGCGAAATGCCCGAGCTGCCACCGACAAGATCGATGAGGCATTCGAGCGGGAAAGCGGCCTCCGGCTGACCCGAGCCGCGATAGGGCGCCAGCGGTGTCTTGTTGGTTCCAGCGCACACGACCTCGATGGCGATATTCGGGATCTTGTAGGGCCCGGCCGCATGGCTCGCGGCGACCTCCGCGGTAATGATCCCACCCGTGAAGCTGTAGGCGCCGCTGTCGATGACGACACGTCCTTTGAGTGCGAGGAAGCGCCCGTCGTCGTCGAAACCGATCTCGAGCGTCGTATCCGCAGCCCGTGAATGGGTCGTCGCCTGAAGATTCTCGAGCCTGTCCTCGACCCAACTGACGGGACGGCGCAACATGCGGCTCGCATGCGCGACGAGAATCTCCTCGACGTAAGGTCGCGATTTCGTGCCGAAGCCGCCACCCACATCATCCGCAATCACACGAACGTCGTATTCCGGAATGCCGAGCAGCATCGCAAGATTTTGCCGTACCGCATAATGGACCTGTGTCGAAGTCCAAACCGTGAGGGCGTTGCGGCTTGAATCGAAGTCGGCGACGCAGCCGCGCGCCTCGAGCGGAAGTCCTGTCTGCCGGCCAAAGTGGAAAGTACGCCTAACGTGATGGGGCGCACTGGCCATCGCCGCATCGGCGTCGCCCACGGCATGCGTGAACGTGGCCGCGATATTGCCGGGCCACTCTGCGTGAATTTGAGGTGCACCTGGTGCCAGCGCCGCGGTGGCGGATGCGACCGGAGCAATCGGCCGGTATCGCACCTCGATGAGCGCGGCGAAATCCTCTGCCAGATATCGGTCGGGCGCGAGCACCATCGCCACTGGCTCGCCGACAAAGCGCACGCGGTCCGTTGCTAGGAATTTCGGCAGGACCTTACGCACGCTTGGGTGCCAACGCGGAATGAACAATGTTTCGTTGATGAACGGTAGGTCGCTGGCGGTCACGACCGCGAGCGCGCCCGCCACGGCGGCGGCTTGGGTGTCGATGGTCTCGATCTCGGCGTGGGCGTGCGGCGAGCGCACGAAGGCTGCATGGACCATGCGGTCGAGATGAATGTCTCCGACGAAACGTGCTTGGCCAGTGAGGAGCCGCCGGTCCTCAACGCGCAGAAGTCCAGTTTCGCGGGAGGTCACAGGATCGCGTCCCTGACGCAATCGGCGAGGCAGACCGCGCCCAGCTTGCTGCGGTACGACGCGCTCGCGCGAAGATCAGAGAGGCAGTTGATTCCGGCGATCTCGGTCGCGACGAGCGTATCAAGCGTCGTGGCAAGCTTTTCGGCGTGAAACCCTTCCTCGATATGCCGACAGATCAGCGGCACCGTGCTGATCGCGCCGAGACCAACGCTTAGCCGGTTGTCTTTTGGCGAATGCTGGGCTGCTGCCGCGACGATGGCGAAATCGCCGTGGCGGCGCGCGTGCTCGCGAAACGAGACTTTCGTCCCGTCGAGGGCGGCGGGAAGGACGATCTCCGTCAGTATCTCATCAGGCCGAAGCGCGGTCGTCATGGTATCGAGGAAGAACTCGCTGGCCGCGACGGTGCGCGCCCTCGTCTTATCGCGCAGCGTAACACTTGCGCGGAGCGTGATCGCGGCGAGCGCGAGCTCCGATGCCGGATCGGCATTCGCGAGACTGCCCCCGATCGTTCCACGGCAGCGTGTGGCGTAATGTCCGACGTGCCGCAGCGCCGCGGCCAGAAGCGGCGCGCGTTTTTGCACGAGATCGCACTCGAGAGCGGTTTGCTGGCGCGTGCAGGCGCCGATCCGAAGGAGGTCGCCGTCTCGGCGAATGCCGGCGAGCGCGTCGACGCCGTTGAGATCGATCAGGACAGACGGCGTAGCGAGTCGGAGGTTCATCATCGGCACCAGGCTCTGGCCTCCCGCGATGAGCCGCGCCTCCGCCCCATGCTGTGCCAGAAGCGCCAGAGCGTCCTCTAGGTCTCGCGGCCGATGCATCGTGAAGGCGGCGGGCTTCACGGTCCTTGCTCTACGATCGCGTCGATCATGCCCTGGTAACCAGTGCATCGGCAGAGATTGCCGCTGAGGAGCTCGCGCGCCTCCTTCTCGCTGCGTGGCCAGGCATTGCGCTCGCGCAGCGCCTGCAACGTCATCAGGATACCCGGTGTGCAGAAGCCGCACTGGAGCGCATGATGCCGGCTGAACGCGATCTGTAGCGCTGAGAGAACGTTGTTCGCCGCCAGCGATTCGACCGTACGCACCTCTGCCCCGTCGGCCTGCACGGCGAACATCAGACAAGACCGAACCGGTGCGCCATCCACGATGATGGTACAGCTGCCGCAGATGCCGCTCTCGCATCCCACATGGGTGCCGGTCAGCTTGAGCTCATGCCGGATGAAATCGACGAGCAGTAGTCGTGGCGCCACGTCGGCCTCGACCGGTTCGCCGTTCACCCTGCAGCGGAGTATCATGCGCGATCTCCCGTTAGTCGCGCAGCTTGCCATCGATCCCGACCTTTGCCTAGATCGGGACAAGTCCCCTTATTTCGCTTGCCGCGGGCGTGCCGCCGATGTTCAATATCGGAGGGGCAGGGCGCCATGATCATCTATACGCCGCCCAAAGCGGCTGAGACCATTCCCATCATTGATCTCGCGGGCACGTTCACCGAGCATGCCGAAACGCACCGGGCGATCGCATGGGAAGTCCACAAAGCCTGTCGCGAGACAGGCTTTTTTTACGTCGTCAATCACCGCATCTCGGAGTCGTTGATCGCCAGGCAGTTCGACGGCGCACGCCGTTTCTTCGACCTGCCGCTCGAACGCAAGATGGCGATCCACATGACTAAGTCGCCGACCTTCGTCGGATACGAGCCGCTCGGGGTGCAGGTCACCGACAGCCAGGATCCGAAGGTCAAAGCATCGCCGCCGGATCTGAAGGAGGCGTTCTTCGTCGGTACCGAAATCGGTCCTGACCATCCCTACGCGGGCAAGTCGATTCGCGGCTACGGAAACAACCAGTGGCCGGAGGACTTCCCGGGCTTCCGCGAGGACGTGCTGGCCTATCACGCCGCGGTGTCCGATCTTTCGATGCGCGTCGTCAGGCTGATCGCACTGTCGTTGGATTTATCGCCGGATTATTTCGAGCCGATGTTCGACATGCCGAATACGACTCTCCGCATGCTGAAATATCCGCCACAACCCGCGACGGCGGCCTTCAATCAAATGGGCGCCGGCGCGCATACAGATTGGGGTGGCGTCACGTTGTTGGTCCAGGACGATGTTGGCGGTCTCGAGGTCCGCAATGCCGATGGCGAATGGATCCGCGCCAAGCCGATCCCGGGCACATTCGTCGTCAATCTTGGCGACCTCATCAAGCGCTGGACCAACGGTCTCTACAATTCGAACCTGCACCGCGTGATGAACAATGCGTCGGGCCGCGACCGCTACTCCATGGCGTTCTTTTTCGGGCCGCGTCCATCGGCAATCATTGAGGCGCTTCCCGGCTGCATCAGCGCCGAACGCCCCGCGCAATTCGCGACCTGCACCGCACAAGAGCATGTCAACGAGATGTTTCGGCGTGCCTACGCCGCCCTCAAGCCGGAACTGGCGGATGCCTGACCGGCGAACGGTCGCTCCAGGGAGAATCGCACCGATGCTGTACCGATCGAGGCTCCTCGTCACCATCCTGGTTGTGCTTGCCGGGCTCTCAGCACGTGCTCCAGCGCAAGTCGGCGACGCGGCGAAATGGGCGGAGATTCAGAAGGCTGCCCTGGCGGAAGGCGGCGAGTTGAACGTTACCGGCCCGCCTTCTCCGGCGCTCCGCGCTGCGCTGAGCGCCGCTTTCAAGGCACGTCACGGCATTACGCTGAACTATTTCGCCGACACCACGAGCGCGATCGTCGCCCGCATCGACGAGGAGTTCAAAGCCAAGAAGTTGTCGATCGACGCGCACATTGGAGGCATGTCGACGTGTTGGCTGTTCGCCGCCCGGGGCCAGCTTCTCGACATAAACGGAAAGCTGGTCGATCCTGAGATCTTGAAGCCCGGCGTGTGGCGGACCGGGGCACCAAAGCTGACCGAGTTGAGCGCGACAGGGACCGGACCGAACGATCCGAAATGCGCATTTCAGACGACGGAATGGGTGTACAACTCCGTCTTTGAAAACACCAACGTCGTAAAAACGCCGATTAAAAGCTGGAACGACCTGTTGAGGCCCGAATTCAAGGACAAGATCGTCTCGTTCGATGTGCGCAGCAGCGGCCCCGGCGAACCGCCGGCGGCGTACCTCGCCAAGGTGATGGGCGATGACTACGTGAAGAAGCTCTATGTCGGCCAGAACGTGAAGTTCTCGACCGACAGCCGGCAGCTCGCGGAGTGGGTTGCGCGCGGCGAGGCTTCGATCGGGATCGGACTTGTGCAATTCGCGGTTGAGATCTATCGCCGACAGGGCCTTCCGATCGCGCCCGTAATCGTCGATGACGGCTTTGGCGGTGCGTCGACTACCGGCGGCTTCGGCTGCATCATGCTGTTCAAGAACTCGCCGCATCCGAACGCAGCGCAGGTCTTCGCCAATTGGATGGGGACCAAAGAGGCGCAGGAGATTTACGAAAAGAACATGTCGGAGAAAAGCCTGCGGACAGACGTCGACACCGGCGATGCCGTGCCGGACTATGTTCGTGAGCAGCCTGGCGTGAAATATCTGATCAACGACTATGTCTATAGCTGGTACATTGGCGAGCGCGCGGAGCATCTCAAGGTGCTAACGGCTGAGCTGCCGCGCTAAGTGAGCACGGTTTGGCCACTTTGGTAATAGAGGGCCGCAGCTGGGCCGCGACACCTCGTTTCCAGCTCTTCCTCGGAATTCTCACACTGACGCTGGTCGCGGTCGTGACGGCCGCTCCTGTCGCGCTGGTCGTCGTGGGTGCACTCGAAGGCAATCTGTGGCGCAGCGTCTTCATCGACAGCACAATCAACCGCTCCGCCATCGCCTACAGCTTTTTGCTGGCGCTGCGCGCCCCGGTCGCGGCGGTCGTCGGCTTCGCGATCGCGTGGCTCCTGATTCGCGTCCGCGTTCCCGGTAGTCGCTTCATCGAATTCGCGCTGTGGTTGACCTTCCTCGTGCCCGTCCTGCCGGTAACGCTGAGCTGGATCCTGCTCCTAAGCCCGAGCTATGGGCTTATCAACAAGATCGCGGAGATGTTGCCGTTCGTGACCTCGCCGCCTTTCAACATCTACTCTGTCGGCGGCATTCTATGGGTCCAGATGCTCACCTCGTCCATCCCCGTCATGGTAGTGCTGCTGGCGCCCGCACTTCGCCAGCTCGATTCGTCATTCGAGGAGGTGGGCCGCATTTCCGGCGCCAAGCCATTCGGCGTCTTCTGCCAGGTCACGCTGCCAATCCTCGCGCCGGCCATCCTGACTGGCGCGCTCGCTGGCTTCATCAAGAGCCTCGAGACGTTCGAGGTTGAGCGGCTCCTGGGCCAGCCGAGCGGCATCTGGGTCTATTCAACCCGCATCTACGATCTCGTCTCCCTCGAGCCGCCTAATTTTCAAGCGGCGATGTCCCTCAGCACCTTCATCATGTTCTTCCTGCTGGTGATTGCCGTCGCCTATCAGCGTGTAAGCTCGCGGTTCGACTATGCCACGATCCTGGGGCGCGGTACCCGGCTCGAGCCAATGCAGATCGGGCGCTGGCGATATATCATGTCGGCCGCGCTGTTCCTCCTTATCGCGATCTCACTGGCATTTCCGCTGTTCATGCTGACCGTTGGCTCCTGCATGAAGCTCTTTGGCTTCTTCACGATTCCATCTCCGTTCAGCCTCGTTCATTGGACCGAGGTACTGAACGACCCGCTTTTCGCCAAAGCATTGAGGAATTCGCTCGTCGTCGCGGGCGGCGCCGGCTTTGGCGGCGTGCTCATCTACGCCGGGCTCGCTCAGATCGTGCGCCGCTCGAGGCTGCCCGGGAGGCAGATGGTTGAGCTGCTGGCATGGTTGCCATGGTCGATCCCGGGAATCCTGCTCGGCATCTCGATGCTGTGGATCATCCTGACGGTGCCGGCGCTCTCGGCAATATTCTATGGCAGCCTTACCTCGCTCGTCACGATCATTGTCATCGCCCAGATGCCGATCGGTGTGCACATGATCAAGACGTCGATTGGACAGATCTCGCGCGAGCTGGAACAATCCGCGCGCGTGAGCGGCGCTGGGCCCTTCAGCACCTTTGTGGTGATCGTACTGCCGCTCGTGAGCCCGATGCTGGTCAGCATTTTCGTGATCGTGTTCATCTCCGCGCTGCGGGATATCTCGACGACGATCTTTCTCGCGAACGGCAACAGCCAGACCTTGTCGCTTCTGATGATGCAATTCGCGCTTTCCTCGAATCTCGAGGGAGCCGCGGTCATCGGTGTCATCACCACCTCGATCATCCTGGTGGTCGCGGTCGTCGCGCGCCATTTCGGCCTTGAGGTGTTCGGTCAGCGATAGGTGTCGCGCGCATTTATTCCGCATGAAGCGCCACCGGGCAGACGTCAGCCCGATGGCTTGTCCCGCCTTCTGGCCCTGGCTAGGGTTGCGACGAGGAGAAAGCGCCATGAAGCACAGCACCAATAAAATTCGCACGACCCATTGCGGGCGGCTGCCTACGCCGCCGGGGTTCGGGGAGATGGCCTTCCGCCTCGCGCGCGGCGAGGCGAGCGATGAGGAGGTGCGCGCCAAGGTGGTACCGGTCGTGACCGACGCGGTGAAGCATCAGGTCGAGATCGACATCGATTGCGTCGGCGACGGCGAATATTGGTCAGGACTCGGAGTCAAATGGTACGAGCAGCAGATGTCAGGCCTCACCACGCGCCCGCTCGAGTCCGGCGAGACGGCCTCGATGCGCGAATCCACGCGCGAGCGCGAGACGTTCCGCAGGCTCTATGCCGACATGGATCGTGTCGGCACCATCGCCTGCATTCCCGGCGAGCACCCCATCCCGCCTGCGCGCGAACGCGTCGTGGTCAGCGCGCCGGTGAAGTCGAAGGGCACGGCCACGACCGAGCGCCAGCTCGCCTGCTTCAAGGAGGCCATCGCCAAATCGGGCGCGACGCCCGACGAGACCTTTGTCCCAGCGCTGGCCCCCGGCTGGCTCGACCATTTCATCTATAATGAGCATTACAAGACCGACGAGGAATTCGTCTATGGCCTGGCCGACGCGATGGCCGACAAGTACCGTGCCATCGCCGCCGCGGGCCACGTGCTGCAGATCGATGATCCCGGCATCGCGACCTCCTGGGACATGCTGAAGCCGGAGCCTAGCCTCGCCGACTACCGCAAATACGTGACTGTGCGCATCGAGGCGCTGAACCACGCCCTAAAAGGCATCCGGCCCGAGCAGGTGCGCTATCACTGGTGCTGGGGCAGCTGGCACGGCGCGCATGTCAACGACATCCCTCTCAAAT
>Ga0126381_100008341_pt1 | contig 11577 bp, 11 predicted proteins | sample PanSoiMetPlot_28_FD_96465 | JGI IMG/M metagenome (GOLD analysis project Ga0126381, IMG submission 96465) | Tropical forest soil microbial communities from Panama - MetaG Plot_28 | ecosystem: Environmental > Terrestrial > Soil > Tropical forest > Bulk soil | place: Panama | collected 2016-02-17 | reverse complement strand
CTGCCCTTCTGGTTTTTGCCAGCTCTTCGGAGGCTGGCGCGGGATTTCGACAAATTGACGTCCCGGATCCGCCGGGTAGGCCGTTAACCATTGGAATTTGGTTTCCCACCAACGCGCAAACGTTCACTGGAGCCATCGGCCCGTTTCAACAGAACGTAGCTCTGAACGCCAGCTTCCTCGGAATGAAACTGCCAGTAGTGTTCATCTCCCACGGAACAGCAGGTTCGCTCGGCAGCCATTACGATACGGCTCTCGCGCTGGCCGAAGCAGGTTTTGTAGTTGTGGCTCTGACCCACACCGGGGACAACTATCAGGATCAAACCTATGCCGGTAATCGAATCGACCTTACCGACAGGCCGCGGCAACTGAAACAGGTCATGCGATTTGTGCTCGAAGAATGGAGCGAGCGCATCCATCTTGATGCGACGAGGGTCGGAGTATTCGGCTTCTCTCTTGGTGGCTTTACCGCTCTGGTTGAGGCTGGAGGGGTTCCAGACCTCCGACGAATGAGGCAACTTTGCGACGAGCGTCCTACTGCGCCCGAGTGTAGCTTCATCGAGCAACGCCAGGGAGACCTGTTGGGACAAATCAAGGATCCTCCTGTGTGGGTACACGATTCTCGAATTCGAGCCGCAGTGATCGTAGCTCCAGCCGTTTGTTATCTTTTTGCGTCGGACGGTCTGAAGCAGGTAAGCATCCCCATCCAACTATGGCGTGCCGCCGTGGACGGGCAGGCTCCGCACGCATGGAACTCGGCTGTGGTAGAAAAGGGCCTAGCTACACCGCCGGATCTACACACCGTCTCCGGTGCTGATCACTATGCGTTTCTCCCGCCTTGCAGTGACGCGCTTAGACAGGCAGCGCCATCCATCTGTACGGACGGCGCAGGCTTCGACCGAGTCAGCTTTCACAAACAGTTCAATCAGGAAGTGGTTGCGTTCTTTTCTCAAACGCTTAGTGGGAAAAAGTAGCCGAGGTAGTCAGTCGGAGTTCGTGAAGTCGACCTGAGATGCGGTTCAAGCCCCCTACAATGCTTCCCATGGATGGCATCGGCAGCGAGGTTAACTCTCATGGCCTACTTGCCCAAGGGCAAACTCCGTTGCACCTCGGACTACATTGGTCTTGCGCGCCTCTCGGCGCGCCAGAGGTGTACACTTCTCCCCGCTCTGATACACTAAGAGATTCGAAATCAGCCGCACAAGTGGCTGTGGACCGTGCGCACCGCGCGTGAAACGGACTACCGCGAGGCTGCGTAATACCAAGGGGGATTATTTTGCCAAAGCGCACCTTTCAACCGCGCCGACGCCGCCGCGCCAAAACGCACGGCTTCCGTGCACGCATGAAGTCGCAAGGCGGCCGCAAAGTGCTGGCGGCACGCCGCAGGAAGGGGCGCCATCGGCTCACCCCCGAGTAGGGCCGCCGATGCCCGGCCCTGCGGGCAAAAAAAGTATGACGTTTCCGCGTGAGGCGCGGTTGGTGAGGCGCGGCGAGTTTGACGCCGTGTACCGTGCCGGAAGGCGCCGCTCAAGTTCCCACTTCACAGTTTTCTTGCGCGCCAACGAATTGCCAGAGAGCCGGTTTGGAGTGAGCATTAAGAAGGCGCTCGGTGGCGCAGTGGTGCGCAACCGCATCCGGCGGCGCCTGCGCGAAATCGTGCGGTGCCACCGGAGCGAGATACCCGCGGGATGGGACATTGTGATTCACCCGAGGAGCGCCGTGGACAAAGCGCCGTTTGCGGAGCTAACCGAGGAGTTGCTGCGGCTGCTCGAGAGCGCGGAGCAGACGAGGAAGTGAGCGAACAAGAGATGGCGAAGCTCAGGAGAGCAGGGGACAGACTAGACTTTGTCCTACCGTCGCTGCCGGTGCGTGTCTGCCTTTTGGCTCTCAGGTTCTACAAGACTTATCTATCCATCTTATTTGCGGGGAGCTGCCGCTTCGATCCCACCTGCTCGCAATATGCCTACGAAGCGATTGAGCGCTTTGGCGTGGCGCGCGGAATTTGGCTGGGCGTCGCGCGACTGCTGCGCTGTCAGCCGCTTTCGCGGCGGTTCGGCTACGACCCCGTTCCGGAGCGTTGGGACCACCATGCGCACACCGCATGCGGCCCCGCAGCTGCAACCATCGCGAACCACCGAGAGATTGGGCATGAGGTGCATTCTTGAGCCTGCCGGGACAACAAGACAAGTTCACGCCCGAATTGCGGATTCTGGTCGCGTCGCTACTGTCGATCTTGGTGATTCTTGTTTGGGCAAAATTCTACGGGCCTAAGCCGCCAGTTCAGCCCCCGCACTCTAACCGGCCGGCACCAACGGGTCCCGCGAGTTCCGGTCCCTCTACAGCAGCTTCCTCGGAGGGAAAAGCTTCCGAGCGCCCGTCGGCACAAGCCGCAGTTGCCGCGGCGCCAGCGAACGTTCCCCAAGTCAGCGATGCTAGCGAACGCACGATAACCATCGAGAACAGCCTCTATCGCGTCGAGATTTCGAACAAGGGCGCGGTGGTCAAGAGCTGGAAGCTCAAGAAGTATAGAGACGATACCAAGCCGCCGCAGACGTGCAGGGATGGTTCGAGCCCGCCGTGCGTGCTCGATCTCGTGCACCAGGAAGCCTCCGAGCAAACCGGTGGCTGGCCTTTTGCGGTCGCTTTGGACGACGAACAACTCGAAAGCGCAGCGAACGGCGGGCTCTATCGAGCTCGGGTCGCGGAGCCGGGTTCGGGTGTCGGAAAACAACCTGAGAACTATGCGGTTCCCCCCGCAAGCCAGCTCACCGCCCCGGTCGATTTACAGTTCGTCTGGAGCGACGGTCATCTCGAAGTCACCAAGCACTTTCGCTTCGATCATAGCTACGTTGTGCGCGTGGAAACCTCCGCCCGTCTGAACGGCAGTCCCATCAAAGCGGGTCTCGGGTGGCTTGGCGGGTTCGGAGACTTGACGGTGAAGAATCCCACGCCGATCACGACGGTGAGCACCTACTACAGCGAAGGCGGGAGAATCACGAATTATCCGCACAAGAAACTGGAAGGTATCGACAAGTGGGGCCCTGGTCTATGGCAAGGCGGGAAAGATTTCGTCGGTATCCAGGACACCTACTTTACGGCTGCGTTTCTTCCGCCGAATGGCGGCGCGCCGGGAACGCTCGAGACGCGTTTCTGGAAGGCCTGGCGCAACGTGAAGGTAGGCGAGCAGGAGACTCCCGAGCCCGTACCGGAAGTTGCCGCCGCTTCGTCCGCGAGCCCGCTCGCACTGCGCGTTTATGTCGGGCCGAAGGATTACGACGACTTGAAAAAGATGAACCCGCCGCTCCAGGGGCTGGTCAATTTCGGCTGGCTTGAGTTCATCGCCGAGCCGTTGTTCCACGCATTGAAGTGGCTGCACAGCTACATTCCGAATTGGGGATGGGCCATTGTCGTGCTCACCCTGATTTTGAACATGCTGCTTCTCCCGCTGCGCATCTCCGGCTACAAAACGACACTGAAAATGCAGCGCGTGGCGCCACAAATCAAAGCCATCCAGGAAAAATACAAGAAGTATTCCATGCGTGATCCGCGCAAGGCGGAGATGAACAAGGAAGTGATGGCGATCTACAGCCGCGAGGGCATCAATCCCATGGGCGGCTGCATCCCGCAGCTTCTGCAGTTTCCGATCTGGTTTGGGCTGTATCGTGCCTTGCAGGGCACGATTGAATTGCGGCATGCGCCCTGGTTCGGCTGGATCACGGATCTGTCGGCAAAAGATCCCTATTACATTTTGCCGCTGCTCATGGGGTTGTCGATGTATTGGGCGTCGAAGATGACGCCCATGACCGCCACGGATCCGCAGCAACAGGCCATGATGAAAATCATGCCCATCGGCATGGCGGCCATGTTTATGGTAATTCCCTATCCGAGCGGCCTGGCGGTGTATATTCTCACGAGCAGCGTGGTGGGGATCGCGCAGCAGTGGTATTTGAATCGGACCCATCCGCTGCTGGCTCCGGGGAAGCCCGCGCGGGGGAAGAACGGAAAGAAATCCTAGCGGGCGAGTGCCGGAGCCGAGCGCGGCAACTCACCGGGCCTGTGTTTCTTCTGTTGCGATTTCTGTGATTTTTGCTCGCTTTGCCGGGAGCGCGATTTCAAATCGGATGCCTTATGTCTGTTGAACTCATTCGAGACGGAAAGCTTGACCCGCAGGCCACCGCCGAGGCGCTGCGGCAGTTTCTCGAAGACATCGTGCGCGCTTCCGGCCTCGAATTGAAAGTCAACGTGCGCGCGGCTTCCGCGGACGGCCCCGGGGCGGAGGGCGAAGCCGAAGTGCTTGCCGATCTCGACGGACGCGACAAGGAAGTTTTGTTGGAGCGAGGCGCCGACGTTTTGAAGGCGTTCGAACACCTGGCCTTCAAGGCGCTGCGACTGGAACCTGCCTATCACGAGAAAATTCACATCGATAGCGGTGGCTACCGCGCGCTGCGTTTTGAAGAATTGAAAATGACCGCGCGCGTCGCCGCGGAGCGCGTGCAACAGACCAAGCAGCCCTTCCGCCTGAATCCCATGTCCTCCCGCGAGCGCCGCATCGTGCACCTGGCGGTGAAGGAGATTCCTGGTGTGCGCACGCAAAGCGTGGGCCTGGGAGAAGATCGCCAAGTGGTCATTCACCCAGCGGACAGCAAACCACCCGCCCATTAGTATCTGCTCGATAACTTATTAATTACGCTCCTTAATGAGATATGAGAGTCTGGAAGGGCCTGTCGTTGGTTTGTGCTTGCGCTTTTTCCAGAATTTCACGAGGCCAAAGCGCAAGAAGTCCGGCGCTGGCGTCACTGCTGGATTGCCTGCGCGGCAGGCGTGCGTTCAAGGAGGCTCGACAGACGGACGGATCGAAGTAGAGAAAGATTACGAGGTCGGTGTCCAGATCGAGCGCAAAGCTGTTGTGGAGTGGATTGATAACGGGAAACACTTTCGTTCGAATCACGGGTTCCGCAGGCCGATATTCGAGGACGCGCGTGGTTGCCTCTTGCAAGTCAGCTTGCTTCAAATCGCGGACTGTGCGCGTGAGGGCGTTCCGCTCGTTGAGGAGTTCCTCTGACAGCAGTCCGTGTGAATCTGGACGCGCTCTGCTTTCTTGGGGGAAGCAGCCGAGGAAAGAAGGATTGGCCCCAGGAGAACGGACCACAAGGCAAGCCAGGCAATTCGCGAAGTCAGGCCGGCTGGACGACGTGCCGGCCAAACAGATAGCTCGTCCGAAAAGCCCTCTCGTCGGAATAGCGGAATTTCGAGCTTACCGTGTCGCCCAGCCCTGCGAGAGCAGGCTGCCGTCCGCGCCGAAGCGAACACGATAGGTAAAGGCCGGCGGGCGGTCTGCCGTGGTGCGTGAGAATCGGACGTCGAAGATGTCCACGATGGCCTCGCTGCCTTCCTTATGAAAACGCGTGACCGGAAAACGTGCGAACCACAGCACCTTCTGGACTTCTGGCAAGCGTTTGGCTTCTTCAATGTACGAATTGGGCGGCGCATCCGGATAGTAACGATGCTCGTGCGCGAGTAAGTCGGTGCCGCTCGCAGACCTGTCACTGAGATCCATCCGGAGCTCGTAGACACCGCGCGCAGATCGAACCAACCCGTCCCAATGCCAAAGTGAGGGTGGAAGTGGGAGTGCGCCAATCGATTCGACCTGCAAATGATCGAGGTCCGAGAACTTGTGGATGCGCGCGAGCGCCTCGCGATGCGCGAAGAATGCGAGCGCGATGTAACCCAACGCCGCGGCAAGTCCCGCGCGGTTCCACGGGCCTTGTCCCACCTTCAGGCCCCAACCACGAATGGCGGGCAGAAGAAAGACCGCGGTGATGACCATCATCGCGCCCAAGACGGTTTGTGCCGAAATCGGCGCGTCAGCCCCTTCGGCGATGCGGGCAACCAGCACCGGAACCGGCATGAATACGAGCCACGTGCCCAGCGCGCGAGGCCACATTTTCTCCGGCCGGGAATAAACCCATGCCAGCCACTGTGGAACGAGGAGAATAGCTGTGAACGTGAAGTCGACGATAAACAACAGGTCCCAGGCCGGACGCGACCATCCGAGCGGTGACCAAATCATCGTGCCAAATGAAGTAACCAGGTCCAGCAGGATGTGGCTCAGAATGCCGACAGCGTAGATGCCGCTGAGCGCGGAGAACGAAGGTGCCTCCCATTTGCGCCAGCCCGTGAAGGCGCGTGTGATTCCCGCGAGCAAGACGGCCCAAAGCGGAAGCATCAGGAGCGAATGCGTGATGCTCCGGTGCCAGGTGACAACGAGCAGTCGGTCGTGCGAGAAAATGTCGCGAAGCACATCGGAGTCCGGAAAGATCGCGCCTAGCATCAGCGACCAGGTAACGATACGGCCCGGGTTCAGCTTGTATGATGGCCGGTCTTCAGACCCGTTCTTCGCTCGCAGGCTCAGAGCGCCAGTGGACGGGCCAAACAGATCCTCGCCGCTGAAAAGTGCCTTCCCGATGAGCGCCCCGGCGATTCCGTGCGTAATGGTATCCATATGCAGTGCCCGATCTTTGGACCCGCGCCTTTCTTCTCCCGGGATGTCGTTCCGATTCCTGCGTTAGGCTAAGCGATGCGATCCGCATCCTCACCAACTAACGGTGATTTCAACCCTCAGTTCGGAATCTTCCGCCGACTGCCGCAGGATCTGCCTTCAGAATCCCGACTCATTGTACGTAAATCAGCGGTGTGCCTTTTGGAACCGTCACCCCGATGCGACGGGCAGCCACACCGCCGCGGTCGAGGGCTTTGAGCGCCTCGTTCCCAAATTCTGGCGCGACGGCAATGAGCAGGCCGCCCGAAGTCTGCGGATCGAAGAGCAGGTGGCGAAATTCCTGCGGGACGGCGTCGGCGAAGCCCACGCAATCGCCGAGGAAGTCGCGGTTATTCTTCAAGCCGCCGGGGAGGAAACCTTCGCGCGCGGCTTGTTCGGCTCCGGGCAAATAACGAATCGCCGTGTGATCGATCTCGAGTGAAACCGGCTCGGTTTGTCGCGCCCTATCTCCGAGCGCCATTTCTCGCGCGTGGCCGAGCAAACCGAATCCGGTAATGTCCGTGACCGCATGAACCGGGCGGGCAGATCCCAGCTTCTCCTCGAATTCCTGAAGCGCCTCGGAGGCAGCACGGTTCAGCTCCGACATGGACGCGACCGCGGCTTCGAGATCGGTGGTCGCGGCGGCGTCTTTTTTGAGCGCCGTCGAGAGAACGCCCGTCCCGAGCGCTTTCGTCAGCAGCAAAACGTCACCCGTGTGCGCGCCTACATTACGCCAAACCCGTTGCGGATGAATGAGACCTGTAACCGCGTAGCCAAACTGAATGTCGTCGTTCCGAATGGAGTGCCCGCCGATGACGCTGCAGTTCGCTTCGACCATTTTGGAATGGCCGCCGCGGATAATTTGCTCGAGGATTTCCGGATCCCCCTTGTCGGGAAAGCCGACGATCGACAGCGCAGAGATGGCCTTGCCACCCATCGCGTAAATGTCGCTCAGCGAATTGGCTGCAGCGATCTGCCCGAACGTGTGCGGATCATCGACGATGGGGGTGAAGAAATCGACCGTCTGCACCAGAGCCAATTCTGGCCCGAGTTGATACACTCCGGCGTCGTCGTTGGTTTCAAAGCCTACGAGCACGTTCGGGTCATGGGCCCGCGGCAAGCCGCGCAAAACGGAGTCCAGCAAACTGGGACTCAGCTTCGCCGCTCAACCCGCTGCCTTGACCATCGCCGTCAGTTTCACGGTGTGAGTCAAGCCGCACCTCGCTTTCTTGCGTCTCGATTATAGCTAGGTCAGGCCTTTCGTGCTTGGCGATTCGACTGAGCAGCGGTCGCTGGTCTGGTTCGAAATCAAAGCCGGCGAGGACGCACTATCGCGCGCCAAAATTATCCCTTCCTGGGAAGCCAACCAGGTGGGCACCCGAGGAGTCTCCTCCGGGGGTGAAGGTTAGGGAATCAGGCATCCCTGAAATGGCGAAGAGCGAGGACCAGAAGAAATCTCCTCTTAGTCTTCCAAGTGTCCGCTCTTGCGCCAAGCGGGCAGAAAGTGTTCTTATCTGCGGGTGCCTTGGGACTTCTGGCTGATCTTTTTTGCTCTCGGCGTACTCCTGCCATGGCGCGGTCGCGCGCGCATGCAGAAGCTGCTGGCGATGCCGCAGGTCAGCTCGATGGAGCGGCTCGTGCTGTATGCGTCGACGATCGCCTTCCAGTGGGTGGCCGTTGCCATCGTAGGCTGGCGGGTCTGGGTGCACGGGTACACGCCGCAGCAGCTGGGCTTGGTGGTTCATGACCGCACTAGGCTAGTGATCGCCGGGGTTATGGGTGGCGTGATAATCGGCGGCCTCCAGTGGCTCAACCTACGCCGCATCGGGCGGCGGATCCCGGTGAAGTCTCGCGGAGTGATGCAGGCCGTTGCCGAGCGCATTCTGCCGCAGTCGGCGGTCGAGCTGCTTCCCTACTTAGCGCTCGCCGTTACCGCGGGGCTTTGCGAGGAGTTCCTCTACCGCGGATTTGCCATGGCTGCCCTCGCTAGCGCCGGGCTCGGGGCGTGGCTTGTCGTGCTGTTGTCTTCCCTGCTGTTTGGTTTGGCGCACAGCTACCAGGGGAAGGGTGGGATGGTGATGACGTTTGTAATCGGTGTAGTGCTGGGATTGAGCCGCTTAACGTACAATAGCTTGGTACCCGCGATCTTGTGGCATAGCGCAGTAGACGTCGTGGCCGGGGTGGCCGGGGCGCGGTATCTCGGGCGAAATGCGATGGGCTCACAGGAAGGCAATCTGCGTTCAGAAGGCGAGTAATGGTACTATGACAAAAGTCAGTGCGGCGCCTCCCTCTATGGCCGTCATTCGTCGCGCCCTCGAAGAATTCAATTTGCCCGCGTACGATGATCAGGTCCTACAAATTCAGCAGTACATAAACATTCTGCTGAGTTGGAACGACAAGGTCAACTTGACGGCGATTCGCGACCCACTCGAGATCCTTTACCGGCACTTCTGCGAAAGCATGTTTGCCGGTACGTCTGTGCCTATCGAGCGTGGTCGGCTCGCCGACGTGGGTACTGGTGCCGGGTTTCCAGGCTTGCCGTTGAAAATCCTGCGGCCGGGGTTGCAGGTGTTCCTGATCGAGTCGAGTATCAAGAAGGCCACGTTCCTGGCGGAGGTCATTCGAACGCTCGGACTCAAAGAGGTTCAAGTGCTTGTTCGACGCTACGAGGAGCTAGGGGAAGAGATCGCGCCCGTGGATTTCGTCTGTGCCCGAGCCCTCGGGGAATTCCCGACATTCTTGGACTGGGCGCACCGAGAGCACCTGGGGGCAAAGGAAGTCGTGTTGTGGATTGGTTCCCAGGATGTCCCGAATATCTTGAAGAGCCGAACCTTCGAATGGCGAGAGCCAATCCGAGTGCCGAACTCTCTGCGGCGCCTGCTGCTTGTGGGAGCAAGAATATGTGAGACGGGCCAAGTGAGCTAGACCGTGGGATGCCCCAGGCGCCTGGCAATTCTCGTCTCCGTCCGAGGAGTGTTCCAGATGGAACACTTCCTGTGCCCCCCCTGATGCACGGCCCCGAGGGCAAGGCTCTTCAGTGCACTAGATGCCGTCGAGATTGTTCCACGTGGAACATTTGGGGGGGGCGGATGGGGGTCTGGGGAGGCAGTCCCAGACGGCCGGGATCGACCCCCTCTGACCGGCGTGACCTGGCTCGAAGAGCCAGCAACTGAAGTGCTCCACGCGGAGCGATCTTAGAGTACCCCTTCCGTTCATTCGTGGCCCAAGACCAAACGTTCTCAGATGCGTCCGATGCTGTCGAGATTGTCTCGCAGGGAGCACTGAGCAAGACGGCCGTGAGGGACCAGGGCATGCCAGTTGTGGGGAGGCACTCTCTAGTTAAGGCGAACTTGGTCCGCCACCGTGTGGAACACTTCCTGTGGCCCGCCCCCTGATGCACGGTCCCGAGCGCAACGCTCTTCAGTACACCAGCTGCCGTCGAGATTGTTCCACGTGGAACATTTGGGGAGACGTGGATGAGGGTCTGGAGGGGGCAGGCGCTGACGCGGGGATCGATCCCCTTTGCCCGGCGTGACCTGGCTCGACGAGTCAGCAAATAGAGTGTTCCACGTCGAGCCTTGCCGCGCCTTCCGTTCATTCGCGGTCCAAGATCAAACGCTCTCAGATAGGCCCCATGCCGCCCGAGACTGTCTCGCAGGGAGCACTGAGCAAGACGGCCGTGAAGGACCAGGCATGCCAGTTGCGGGGAGGCACTCTCTAGTTAAGGCGAACTTGGTCCGCCACCGTGTGGAACGCTTCCTGTGCTCGCCCCCTGATGCACGGTCCCGAGCGCAACGCTCTTCCGTACACGAGACGGCGTCGAGAATTGTCCACGTGGAACAGTCGGCCAGGAGCGGATGAGGGGCTGGAGAGGGCAGCCACAGACGCCGGGACGACTTTGCCCGGCGCGATCTGCCCCGACGAGCCAGCAACTAAAGTGTTCCACGCGGAGCCTTGCCGTACGCATTCCGTTCATTCGCGGTCCAAAACCAAACGTTCTCGATACGCCCGATGCCGCCGAGATTGTCTCGCAAGGGACACTTGAGCAATCCTCGGAAGTGAAACCGCGCGGCCCGCCGGGAGCCCTCTCGTGAAGCGCTCAAGTCCATCCAGGTCAGGGAACCTTTCCTAGGATTTCTGCGGGTCCGTCGATTTGTTCCACGTGAAACATCTTGCAACTCGAGCAGTCCTTTGCTAGATTTCCGCTCGCGGGGGCTCCGTGGCGCGACTCATCGCGATTGCCAACCAAAAGGGTGGGGTCGGAAAAACAACCACGGCGGTCAATCTCTCGGCGTGTCTAGCCGCCGCTCACCAGCCAACACTTCTGGTTGATTGCGATTCCCAGGCCAACACAACCTCCTCGATTGGCTTTGCAAAAGATCCTTCACGCCATACGCTCTACCACTCGCTTGTCTTGAACGAACCCTTCGAGAAGATCATCCAGAAGTGCCAAGTCGAGGGACTCGACCTGATCCCTGCCGACAAGAACCTCGCTGGAGCTGCGGTCGAGCTGGTGTCCGAGGATCAACGAGAATACCGGCTCCGCGCGGCCCTCAAGGTTTTGGAGGACAGATACAACTTCATTGTAATGGACTGTCCGCCTGCGCTGGACCTGCTGACTTTGAACGCCCTCGTCGCAGCGGGCTCTGTTCTTGTTCCCATTCAGTGCGAGTACCTGGCTCTAGAAGGGGTATCAGAACTACTGGACACACTGATGCGCATCCGGCGGACGTTGAACCCCAACCTCGAGATCGAAGGCATTCTGCTGACGATGTACGACGAGCGCACGAGCTTATCGCGCCAGGTAGCCAGTGACTTGCGGACGTTCTTCGGGACGCAGATCTTCAAAAGCATTATTCCGCGCAACATTCGTTTGGCGGAAGCACCGAGTTTCGGCAAACCCATCATTCTCTATGATCCGAGCAGCAAGGGGGCCGAAGGCTACACGCATCTTGCAAGAGAGGTGATCTCCAATGGCCAGAAACGCACTGGGACGGGGACTCGGAGCGCTAATACGGGAGCTTGAAGGCAAAAGGTCCGAG
>Ga0126381_100008340_pt1 | contig 11577 bp, 14 predicted proteins | sample PanSoiMetPlot_28_FD_96465 | JGI IMG/M metagenome (GOLD analysis project Ga0126381, IMG submission 96465) | Tropical forest soil microbial communities from Panama - MetaG Plot_28 | ecosystem: Environmental > Terrestrial > Soil > Tropical forest > Bulk soil | place: Panama | collected 2016-02-17 | reverse complement strand
ATTAAGTCCAACATCCGCAGTTGATACGGCGTCGGCGTGAACCGCTTTGGTGCGGGCATTCTGAACAGCGTGTGCATTGTCACGTCTCTGTCGCACCGCTCACGTTAACAATGGCAGACCCCGGCGGATCGACCGTCACGGTGATCGTCGGTACAATGTCGGGATCGACCTGAGCGTCCGGCGGTGCGCCGCCGTTAACCGCTACCTTCGCGCCGCCGGTAGGATCAACCGTGAGATTGACCACCACGGCATTGATCGGATCAGGTCCAGGTCCGGGTTCAGGCGTGCCGCCCTCGACAATCAACTGAACCTCTTTCAGCATTTCGTCGGCGTCACGCTTGATCTCGACCTCGCGACGATTGATCGGCCCCCAGTGCTGGCGCAGGTAACGCATCCCCAGTCCGGTCACGAACGCATGGAACGCGGGTGCGAACTTACTCAGGAATTGATACTTCGCACCGTCACCCGTGCCGTAGCCGCCAAGATCGCTCGACTTGAGCGTCACGCCGTCTTGCCATGTAGGGAGAAACCCGTTCGGGTTGTTCCATGCCTCCGGCAGCAGCGGCGCGATCAGGCTAGAGCACGAGCGGATATTCCAGCTCGTTTGGCAGAACGACGCCTCTGCTGTGTCTGCGCTGACATTGGAGGCTGACTGGTCGCGGCCTTCCGAATAGCGGCCGCTCGACTCACGCATCCCCAGCCCAAGCATCATCACGAACAGATGGCGCATCGTGTCGAGGCTGTCGGTGTTGTTGGTCATGCCTGCGTTGGCAAACTCCTGGCGATACCATGACAGCGCGTCGGTGTTGGGATCGTTGCGATCCTTTTGCGCCAGTGCCACAGGAACGTCGTCGCCTTCCTCCAGGTGCTTCATCGCAACCGCAAAGCACAGTGCAACACCGGACGTGTAACCGACAGGCGCACGCCCGCGATCTTTCCAGTTGTATCCGGCGATGGCCGACGTTTCGGCGACTTGCGTAATGGCGTCGATCTCGACCTGATCAAGCAACGGTTCGCCAGTAGCCTTGCGCGCATCGAGCGCGTCGATCTGCGTCCAGGTTTGTGTCCCGACCTGACCGTCTACCGACAATCCGGCCGCCGCCTGGAAACCGCGCACCGCGCCATCGGTGATGGAGCCAAAATCGCCATCGGCCGGAAAGACACCGAGAGAGTTCTGTAGGCTGACGACGTAAGGCCCGGTCGAACCCTTGCGCAGGACTGGACGACCTGACGGCGGCACCTGCGGCACCGGCACGTTGGCGGGCCACATGTAGCCGGTCACGGCCGATTTAGCGTAGGCCGAGACGTTCACCATGTCGGACTGGTTGCCGCCGCGACAGTTGATGTTGCTGCCCGCATCGCTCTCGTAGAACGTGACGTGATTGCCGCCGCTGCGTTTCATCACCACGATGCAACCGGGCACCGGGGCACTCAGTGCGATCATGTTGGGATCGGTGCGGTAGCTGTCGGCCCACAAGAATCGGTTGGTGTCGGTCGTTCCGAATGGTGGGGCAATGCCGGACGAAGCGAGGCACCAGCCCGCCGCCAGCCCGCACCACGGGGTTTCGTCGTGCTGATACTGTGCGCAGTAGCTTTCCATGTAGGGGTAGATGCGGGCGATGTCGTCGGCCATCGCCAGAATTTGCGGGTTGTCACCGCTGCCGGGAACCTCTTTGGTCCCGGTGATCACGCGCATTTCCTGTAGCCACGGGGGAATGTCCGTCTCGTTCGTCGTGCGCTTGCGCATGATGCTGCCTCCTGTTTCGAGGAGGTCAGAGTGACATCATTACCGAGTAGTTGCATCCGTTTTTTCGGATGTTGGTTTCTTCTCCACACTCCTCACAGACGCCGCTCGTGTAAAACTTGTTCGCCTGATCCATCGTCTGCTTGATACCGCAGTGAGCGCAGTTGAATTGCTGGTGGACTAGCGCGCCTTGCTCCATCAGCTCCGCCGCCGCCTTCACGCATTCATCGAAAGGGTAGAGTTTCATGGCAGTGTTCCTTGTTTAGACCGATTCTAGTTTCATCTATAACCAATCTCGTTTTGTTCTTTTCCCCAAATTTTTTGCAATTTTTTTTTCATTTTTTTTTGGGAATTTTTCACCACAGCATCCTCGCCGTGACAAGTCAATCCCTTTACAGTAAAGATTAGGTCTTGACATATCGCCCGCGTTGTGCCTTGGCGTTGGCCGCTCAGAATCCAAGACACGAATCGCCGCCCGTGTCAAGAGCATGGCTTGTCAGTCCGATCACGATAATGTGTAAAGAGAAGGGCTTGACATGTGTCCGCGCCTATGCTAGAACGCCGCTACGGTGTTGCTTGACAGCAACGCTAGACTCGGGGCCTCCCCGGAACGTCTCTCGGACTGTAGTGACGAAAGCGCGCCCGCCCCCGTGCGATTTTTCCCAAAAATGGAATTTCACTTTCGGACTTTGCTTCCTGCGCACATCCGGTTTTGCGAGTTGAACGGGCGTGCGCGGACGGATCGTCGGCGTGGTGTTCCCAACAAGAACAACTTGGTCAAGAGCGATGCGACGTATGAGGCGGATGTTGAGCGTGACGTTGCGGCGATGATGTGCGAGGCGGCGGCGATGTTGTTTTTCTCGCCTTGTCACTGGGACATTGGCGACCGGCCTGGGCTGGCGGACATCGAGGATTTCATTGACGCCAAGCGTGGGCGCACGGAGCGGCATCGTTTGCTGATGTATCTCGACGGGCGCTTGGACTGGGCCTACGTGCTGGTGTGCTCGGTCGATCACCCGAATTACTGGCTGCGCGGCTGGCAGTGGGGCGAGCGCATCAAGGAGCTGGGCGTGGTGCGCGAGCTACAGCCGGGGCGACCGTGTTACGTGCTCGAACACGAACACTTGCGCCCGATGTCGGAGCTGTTGCGCGAGGTCAGGCGCAGGCAGGACGTGCGCGGGTTCATCGGCCTTAGCGCTCTGCGCTAAAGGTCGGCCAGCACGCACCCGTTTGCCTAATCGGGGTGGTCGAGGGCATAAAGCTCGGTCAAACGCCCGATGCAGTGGTCGGTGGTACCGAAGCAGCGATCAACGTGGATCGTTAAGATCGCCAGTTTGCGCTCTAAGTTGTAGAGACGACTGGACAATTCTCGATTTTGAACCTCCAGACGCTCGATTTTTTTGTCCTTGTCGTGCTCAGAAGAACGGGACATCATCGTCCTCCGGGGGTTTTTCGGTGATTTCTGTAGATGGCTCAGACACTTCGGCCCACTCGGCGAGGTCGTCGGTGACGGATGCACAAGCGTCACTGTGACGCTTAGGCGGATGTCTATCCGTCACCTGATTCGTCAATGGGTTAACCCCTAAAAGTGACGCTTGGACGGATGTACCGGGAGGGGGGGGGTCTTTTTTTCCGTTCAGCTCGCTCAGATAGGCTTTCCAGTGCCTCTCGAAGTCCTCGCGGTGATACCAACGGCCGTCGTTCTCGCGCCTGGATTCGACCTCGAACGGCTCCAAAATCTTGGCCAGTTGCTTGGTCGTGATCGGCTTGCGTGCCCTGCCCATTTCCTTCCAGTGATCGAGCTTGCCCAGCTCGTCGGCCAAAAGCGTCGCCAGCTCCTTGTCCTTGCCGAAACGCACGAAATACTCGTAGGTGTCGGCCAGCATCCACTCTCCCCAGTCGTCGCGGTCGGCCTGCTGGCGCACGTTGCCGACCACCGCCTCGCGCCCTTTGACCTTCCACTCGGCTCCGCCGAGTTCGGCAATCGCCAACAACGATTCCGCGTTGTCGCGTACCCGGTCGTCGCTGATGCTCGCGGGAAATTCCGGCACGTTGGCACTGAGCTTGTCGCGGTGATCGTTTGCCCAGCGCACGCACTTGCGGCGCGTGTCTTTGTAGGCATCGGTCTTGCGCGTCAGACGGATCGACTCGATCAGCTCGTCGGATTGTTTTTTCTGCATTCTGATGTCGAAGGAGCGCGACAGCAGCGGATTGAACAGATGGCTTAGAGTCCCGATGTGGGCATAGGCGGCAGGCGCGAAACACGAAAACTGGCGCGGCTCGTGATCGTCGCCGACCGTGCGCAGCACGCAACCGTCTATCGAATAACCCTCGTTGAAGGCGTTGCGAATCTCGCTGTCGTCCTGCACGAAGGAGTCCAGCTCATCAATCAGCATCGTCGGCGAGTGCTTGGCGACCGTGCGAAAGAAACTCGACGCCGTGAGATTGCCCGCCATCTGCGGCCGGTACACGACCATCTTGAGCCACGACAGCAACCGGCTTTTGCCGACACCCTTCGTCGGCCCGACGATGTGCAGGCGCGGCGTGACCTCCCAACAGCGAAAGACGTAGGTGTGCAGCACCCACAGCGCGATGATCTCGGCCGCATAGAGCGGCAAGACGAGGAAGCGCTTCACCTGCCGGACGAGCTCATTCAACAAATCATCTGTGTGGATTTCCTCGAGCCAAGGTTCCGGCTCCTCGAACTCCAGCGCCTTGCCCTGCTTGTTGTCGGGGACCAGATGCAGCTCGCCGCGCCGCAGCTTCACCAGCTTTTCGAGATCGCCAACGCGAATGCCGAGAGTCTTTGCTGTCGGCTTGATCGACTTCGCGCGCTCGGTTTCCGATGCTCGTGCTAGTCGGTCGATCTCCGCGTCTGTCGGATCGTCCTTGTGCGGCTCTGCCGCATGGCCGTTCGCCTTGATCGGCGCTTTGTCCATCAACTGAATCAACTCAACGAAGTCGTGCGCGTTGAGAAAGTCGCGCACGTCGCCACCGGGTCCGATCTCCGGCCAGTGATCCTTGAGATCGAGGCGGCGGACCTCTTGCGAAATGCCGGTCGAACACTTCACGACGGTTTCAGCGTGCGCGTAACCGGGGCCGTCGTTGTCGTTGAACACGCACAACCGCGCGCCGCCTAACTTTTCGCTGTGCGCTTTCGTCCACTTCGGCCGCTTGCCCGTCTCGCTCGCGCCGTGCGCGTTGCACGTCGCGGGAATGCCGACGAGCCACAACGCATCGACATCGCTCTCGCCTTCCGCGATTGCGATCAGCGTCGATCCATGCTCCTGCAAAATCTTGATCACTTCGTCGTAGCGGTAGAGCGCATCGGGCGGCAAATCCTTGCTGCCCTTGACCCAGGTGCCATCCGCATCCTGGTGTTGCCACGCGCACGGCGGCGTGCCGCCGCGATTGCGCACCTTGCGATTCCCGTTCGGGTACAGGTGGTAGATGCGACTGTCCGGTCGCGATCCCTTCGCGCTCCCCGGCTCGGGAAACGTCCAGCCGCAGTGATTGCAGCCGCCATAGATGCGGTCGGAGCCGATTCTAACTGTGAGGCATTTCGCCAGTCTTTTCTGGCGGTTAGCGGAGCATTTCGGACAGGTCGTCTGGTGCGTGCCGACGCCGTAGCTCGCGAGCTTGATGCCAAGCGCAAGCAAGAACTCCTGGGGTGATTGCATCGCTCACCCTCATAGGTTCGGATTTTTTTGATTGTGCTGGGGAATCTGAGCGGGTATTTTTGGCATCGCCTGAACCTTTCTTCGCTAGGGGTGAAGGTACCTTCGTTCGGAGAGACACGGGGCCGGTGTTTCAAGCACCGGCCCCATCCTATTCCTGTCACGCAATTGTTGTGAAGCCGACTCGCGGGTAAAATTCGATTTCAATGGAAAACCTCTGGAACCTCAGTCCGCGACCGGAGCTGGTCGTCAGCGACCGACCCGACAGCGTTGCTGACCCGTCACAAACGCGCGTCGGCGTCAAAGGTCCGTTCGGCCGCGCTCGCGTCGTGTTCGCTCTGCCGCTGGAGAACGGCCCGGTGCAGCTCGTCGCACCCGCCGTAGTGCGCGACGATCAAGCAGGCTATCTCGGCGATCCCAGCGGCACGCTGATCGGTGTGCCCGGTGTGCGTGTGAGCCGCGTGCTGTCTGCACGCTGGGTCGAGGACACCCGCCGACTGGCTTAAATTAACAATCGCTTTGCGTTATGTTCGGTGAACGTCTCGCGAACAAACTGCAACAGTCATGCCGCTGTCACGCCGCTACACCCCAGAGCACGCACCGGGCGAAAAGGGCGACTATGGGCTGGACTACAGCTTTGTCGTCCCTCCCGGCGTCGGCCTCGCGTCCGGTGCGCTCGCAATCTTCACCAACGTCGCCAGCCCCGTCGATGCCAGCTCCGATTTCGTCATCGGCCCGGTGACGGTGCGGGGGCGCGTGATTTACGCTAATCTCAGCGGCGGCGTCGCCGGGAAGGACTACCAGCTCCGCTGGACCGCCACCGACACTGACGGAAATGTTTGGCCGCGCACCGCACTCGTCCTGTGCGCGCAAACCTCGTGAGGGCACTATGCTGGCACCCGCACCCCGCTCCACCGCAATCTGGCCAATCGCAGGCGATGTGCCCGATCTACGCACGATCATCGCGGATCAAGCTGTAACGATCACGGCGCAGGAAGCGTTGATCCACGCCTATCAGTCTTGGCTCAACACGCAGCAGACCCCGCCCGCTCCATTGCCGACCGCAACCGGCAACGGCACTGCCTCCGCCTCGCCGAATGGCACGACGCTCACAGTGTCCGGCGTGACCGGCGGCAGCATCGTCATCAACGCAGTGGTTGCTGGCAGCGGCGTTCCGACCGGCACCACCATCATAGCGCAGCAATCCGGCGTGACCGGCGGCAACGGCGTTTACACCACTAGTGTCACAACAACGGCATCGAGCGCGCCGCTGACCTTCACTCCGCCGCCGCCCGTGTCGCCCTGGCCGACGCCGAATGATGCGCCGACCTTGACCTCGGTGCAGCAGCAGCAGACCGCGATTCTGCGCACGCAGACGGCGTTGATCCAGCAATATCAAGACTTGCTCAACACTTCGCAGACGCCCGCGCCGCCCAGCGGGCCGTGAGGTAGGACGTGTCCGACGATTTTGTCCTGAACGTCAAACAGATCGGGCAGTATCCGGCCGCCACGTCGGTCGTGCCGAAAAACGGCGACGTGCTGCTGCTGCAACAGAACGGAGCTGGCGGAGCCTACGCCTCGCTTGATCCTCGCGTTCTGTTCTCCACCGCACTGCTGCAAGGCGGCTTCATCAATCTCGCACCCGGCAACGGCATCGCCTGGAACGGCGCGGCGCTGACCTGGAACGCAGGGAGTTTCTTTTTTTCTGAGCCTGTTCAAGTGCCATCGCTCCTCGCGAGCGGAAACATTTTCATCGGCGCTAACCCGGTTGCGACTCAAATCTGGGTCAGCAATGCGATCTCCGCTTTTGCACAGCAGGGCTTCGTCAACACGTTCAACGGCCGCAGAGGCACTGTCCAGCTCCTCGATACTGACGTTCTGCGTGCGGGCGGAGTGCTCGCAATCAACCCGCATTTCGCTGGCGTCGTCACCGCACCGACGCCGTGGAATTTCAACGACAACGGCGACAATGTTGCCACCACGGCGTTCGTGCAAGGCGCGATTCTCAATGCCGCATCGAACGGCTGCATTGTCGGCAGCTTCAACGGTCGCGGCGGCTGCGTTGTTCTCAGCGCCGACGACATCACTGCTGCACTCACGGTGCCCGGTGTCTACGCGATGGCGAACACGCCGCCCTCCGGTGACACTAGCAAGCGAATCGCCACGACGATGTTCGTTGACGATGCGATGGCCGGACTTAAAACAGAACTCGAATCAGACCTCACGAACATCGCAAACACGCTTGATCAGAAATATGCGCCGCTCGACTCGCCGCAACTGACTGGCATCCCGACCGCGCCAACTGCGGCGCAGACGATCAACTCGGGACAAATCGCAACCACGGCATTCGTCCACGCCGCAGTGACCGCCTCGACTACTGGCGTATCGTCGTTCAACACACGCACTGGCGCGGTCACGCTCACGACAGCAGACGTTACGGGAGCTGGTGGCGCTCCGCTGGCGGCACCGGCTTTCACCGGCAACGCGACCTCGCCGACACCGGCTCCTGGCGACAACACGACAAGGATCGCAACGTGCGCGTTCGTCCAAGCGGCAATAGCCGCCGTCGCCGCTGGCGTGACGAGCTTCAACACACGCACTGGCGCGGTCACATTGCAGACGGCCGACGTGACTGCGGTCGGCGGTGCGCTGCTAGCGAGTCCGGCATTCTCTGGCACGCCCACTGCGCCAACTGCGCTTCCTTCCGTCAACAACACGCAAATCGCCACCACCGCATACGTGACTGCCGCGATCACGGCATTGCCCGCGCCGGTCAGCTCGTTCAACGGCCGTACTGGTGCGGTAACATTTCAGTCTAGTGACATCAGCGCAGCCGGTGGCGCATTGCTGGCGTCGCCGATTTTCACTGGTGCGCCGACCGCTCCGACAGCATCGGCAGGCACATCGAACCAGCAGCTCGCCACGACCGCCTTCGTGGCGGCAGCGGTCGCTGCCGGAGTATCCGGGGTAGCGAGTTTCAACGGCAGGACCGGCGCAGTCACACTGACCTCTGGCGACATCACCGGAGCTGGTGGTGCATTGCTTGCGGGTCCGACCTTTACCGGAGTGCCAAGTGCCCCGACTGCCGCACCAGGAACGAACACAACGCAGCTCGCCACGACGGCGTATGTGACGGCGGCAATCGCGGCGAGCGGCGGCGTCGCCAGTTTCAACGGCCGTACCGGCGCGGTCACATTCCAGGCCAGCGACGTGAGCGCAGTTGGCGGAGCGCTTCTCGCCTCGCCCGCGTTCACCGGCAGTCCGACAGCGCCGACGCAAGCACCGGGCACCAACAGCACGAGCATTGCGAGCACCGCCTTCGTCGCCGCCGCGATTGCGGCAGCTCCTGGGGCAACGGCAGGCCCGCTTGCTATTCGGGTGTTCACGACTTCCGGCAGCTATGTGCCGACTCCAGGCATGACCGTCTGCGTCGCTGAACCAGTCGGCGGCGGTGGAGGCGGCGGTGCCTGCGGTGCGAGCGGCAGTTACAACATGGGCGGTGGTGGAGGAGGGTCAGGGGGCTACTCGCGCAGACGTCTGACTGCTGCCCAGATCGGCGCATCGCAACCGATCACAATCGGCGCAGGCGGTACCGGCGCGGCGGTAGGGACGGCGAACGGCACCCCAGGAGGCGACACCTACATGGGCGCGAGTTTTGCCACGGCATTGTGCGCGGCGAGGGGCGGCAGTCCCGGTTTTTCCGCCCTCGATTCAGGCGCTCAAGCTACAGGCTCCGGCGGCGCTGGCGCAGTCACGACGGGCGCAGTTGGTGATTTTGTTGCAGGCGGCGATCCTGGGCAGAACGGCATGTGGATGAATAACCAGACCTCGCTCGGTCAACCGGGCGGCGGCGGTTCGAGCGTCTTTGGCGGCGGCGGCAGAACCCAAAACGTGACTGCATCAACCGGACAGGTGGGCGCAAATGCAACGAACTACGGCTCCGGCGGTGCTGGTGCTGGCGTTGTTATTGCCGCTGGCGCTTTCGCGGGCGGCAACGGTTCGCCCGGTGTCCTCGTCATCACTGAGTGGTAAGCTTACGCAACAGAGAGTGATCCCATGCCAGCAGTAGACCTCGACGCTAACGAGTGGGGACAAGTGATGGCGATTCTCGCCACTGCGCCCTGGCGCGACGCTAATCCGCTGCTGATGAAAATCGGCAATCAACTGCGCACCGCGCCACAGTTTCCCGCACCGGGCAACACGGCCCAGCCGGAAGGAAATGGCAAGGAGGTTGGCCATGAATAGTCTCGTTCCGAGTCCCGGCACACGGTCGGGGAACATGATGTGGACCGGATCGCAATGGGTTTGTTGCGATCCTGACGATCAGTTTCCGCTTTGCCCTCCGCCGGGATGGCCCCCAGCCGGTTGTCCGCCGTGGTTCTCAGGCATCAACTCGCCGCCCTGGTATCCAGGCGCGAATGCAGGTGTGAGCTTCGGCACGACCGCGCCGATGAACGCCGTGCGCGGGCACTTTTGGTGGAACGGCAAGGTGCTGGCGATCTTCGACGGCGCAGCGTGGGTGAACACTGTGACCGGAGTGATTGTCCCGCCCGATGGCAGCGGTGGCGGAGGAGGCGGTTCTGGTCAGGGCACGGTGATCATTTCCAGCACCGCACCGGGCAATCCGGTTGCCGGAATGCAATGGTGGGATGGTTCGCAGTTGCGCGTGTTCGACGGCACGCAATGGAACGTCGTTGGCCCCGGCTCTGCTGTTGGTCCTGTGCCCACGACAACGCACACTTTCAGCATCACACAGCCGACGCCCGTGACCGTTCCAACTGGTGCATGGGGAATTTTGAATTTCACCACCACACCGCAAGTCGATACGACGCTCGGATGGGATGCAGCTACGATGCGCTTCACGCCGAAAAAGGCTGGCATCTATATGTTCACGATCAGAGCGTACATCGCGACGAACGGCGGACTCGTGCTGACAAAGAATGATCCTGGCACGTACAGCGATGCTCCGACCGATCAGGTCGTCGCTTCGTCCACTCTCGGTGGAGCTGGAACAAGCGCTTGGCAAACAGCTTCGGCGATGACGTTGATGAACGGAACGACCGACTTTGTACGCGCATTCGTTTTAGAAGCCGCCGGAACGTTCTCGGGAAGCGGTCAGAACCCGGTCATATCGGGATGGTTGATGCCGTAACTTGATTCGTTTCCGACTAGCAATAAGTGTCCATTTGACGGGCACTTATTGATGGTTTACGCGAATCACCCTGCGGCGCAAGCCGGTGGCGACCAGTCGAGTGCTCCCTTACGCGCGCTTAGGTACGCGCGAACGCCTCGCTCGGTTCCGGTCTTTGCGCGTAGCGGTTGGCCGCTATCGTCCTTGAGCCACACTTCGTACAGGTGAGTTATGTGTTCCTTCAGCGCGGCATCGAGAGCGTCGAGCATCACGCTGCGCACTTGTTCGCGTGTTTGCTCGTCCATGCACAGCTCCGGCTTGTTCTCGGCGCTCGCTAGACGGAACGACGGAAATGTGCCTTCCTGCGGCACGATCTCCCAGTAGTCGTGTCCGATCAGTGCGAGTGCGAGGATCACGTTGAGCACGACGGACATAAAGAGCAAGAAGCGCATGACCAACGGTCCCATTCAAGTTGCCGGATCATTCATCGACGCGATGAAGTCTCAGCCGTTGGCACTCGCGCTTGCGGTGATGAACATCGGCCTTCTCGGCTTCCTGTACTATAGCGGAGTCGTCGCGCACAGCGAACGCCAAGAGGAAATGAAAATGCTCTACGAAAATCGCAAGTACGTTGCGGACATCTTGGCGCGATGCACGCTTCAACCGGAGCAACACTGATGCAGGCTTATGCGAAAGCGATTGCTGCTGGCGTGATGGCGGTTGCCGCTGTGACCGTGACTGTGCTCGGAACCGAGTTGCCGTCGTGGCTCAACGAGGATTACGTGCTCGCGATCCTCGCGATGATCACTCCGTTCGTTGTGATGCTGACACCAAACGAACGCTAGCCGCGAGCTGACGCCAACGGAGGAGGCTTGACGCGATATTTGACGACGGCTTCGTCGCCATCCGCCTTGTGATCGACGCGCACGCACACCAGCTCGATCACGTCGCCCTCCTTCGGGTACGGTAGAAACCACAGTTCCTCGTTGAGTGACATGACCCAGCGGTCTGTCCTCGCCATGTGT
>Ga0126381_100008339_pt1 | contig 11578 bp, 11 predicted proteins | sample PanSoiMetPlot_28_FD_96465 | JGI IMG/M metagenome (GOLD analysis project Ga0126381, IMG submission 96465) | Tropical forest soil microbial communities from Panama - MetaG Plot_28 | ecosystem: Environmental > Terrestrial > Soil > Tropical forest > Bulk soil | place: Panama | collected 2016-02-17 | reverse complement strand
CCGCAGTATTATTTATCCCGGTAGTGTTATTCTGCAGAGCCCCGAAACCTGTTGCCGTATTGTTGATCCCAGTCGTGGTTTGTTGCAGAGCTTTCGCGCTCAAGAAAGGCGGCAGACCCAGTCCAGGCGAGGGACCTCGCGCGCCCAAAGGCAGAGCCTCGGTCCAAGTGCCTTCGCTCCAGCAGCCAATCGCCGCCAAGATGTCGTCAAAATTAGGGAGGCGCCGTTTCTTTTAAATAGGCGCAAGAGGCAGGCGCCTTAATGTCTCCACGCCTTGTCCCGAATCACCTGGCGTGCGGCGTTCAATCCCGGCGTGCCCATCACCCCACCACCGGGATGGGTGCCGCTGCCGCAAAGGTAGAGTCCTCTGAGCGGTGTACGGTGGTCGGAGAAGCCGGGGACGGGTCGCATGCTGAACATCTGATCGAGCGTCAGGCGGCCATGAAAAATGTTGCCGCCGGTCAGGCTGTACTCGCGCTCCAGATCCAACGGGGTGAGCACTTCCCGGTGCAGGATCGCGTCCTTGATATTCGGTGCGTATTCTTCCAGGACGTCAAGGCAGCGATCGCCGAACGCTTCGCGCTGTTCGTCCCAGGTCGTCGCGGTTTGCAGCTGATATGGCCCATACTGCACGAAGATATTCATCACATGGCAGCCCGCCGGGGCCAGGGTGTCGTCGATAACACTTGGAATGGTGCATTCGAGGATCGGAGCCCTGCTTGGCATGCCTGCGATCGAATCGGCAAAGGCGCTCTCCATGTAACGCATGCCGGGGCAGATATGTATCGTGCCCCGATGCTGAGGTCCGGCCTCGGCGCCGGCGCAGGCCCTGAAATCCGGCAATTGCGAAAGCGCCAGGTTGATTTTGACCGATGCGCTGTCGTAGTTGATGAGCCGCACATTCTCGATAAACTCGGCCGGAAGTTCGTGACTGCCGATCAGCCGATTGAAAGTGACGTTCGGATCGGCGTTGGAAATTACTACTTTGGCCTGAAACTCTGCTCCGCCCTTGATAACTATCCCTACCGCCGAACTCCGGCGAATCAAAACTTTCTCGACCGGGGCGTCAGTGAAAATGTCTACCCCCAGATTGCGGCATGCCTTCGCGATCGACTGACTCAGACCTCCCATTCCCCCTCTCATGTAGCCCCACACGCCGCGTGCTCCGTCGCATTCGCCCATCACGTGATGAAACAGGACGTAGGCGGTCCCCGGCGTGCTCGGGCTTGCATTCATGCCGATGATTGCGTCGGTGGCGAGCGTCGCTTTGAGTTCGTCGCTCTCGAACCACGCGTTGAGCATGTCGGCCGCGCTGCCCGCTAACAGACGCACGATCTCCGGCCAGCGTCTTTTCAAAACGGCGCGCTTCTTTAGCATGAAGGGGACATAGCTCGAAAAATCGGACCATCCGAGCCGGCTGAAGTTCGGCGCAATCATGCGCATGATCGGTTCGAGAAGGTCAGCGATCTCGACCAGGAAGGCCTCGTAGGCGGGATAAGCTTCGGCATCCTTGGTGGAGAATTTTGCAATCTGCTCGCGGCACATCCTCTGGTCCGCGCCCAGGAAGAGATGCCGCCCATCGGGAAGCGGGGTGAAACTCGACGGGTGGCGCGGCAACATCTCGTAGCCGAATTTCTTGAGCTCGAGGTCTGCCACGATCTCGGGGCGGAACAAGCTGTTGACGTAGGCACAGGTCGAAATCTTGAAGCCGGGCCATTTTTCTTCGGTCACAGCGCAACCGCCTTCGATATGCCTTTTTTCGAAAACGGCGACCTTCAGGCCCGCTTTGGCCAGGTATCCCGCGGTGACGAGTCCGTTGTGGCCGGCTCCAATGACAATTGCGTCGTAGATACCGGACCTGCTCTGATTCACGAAACGCCTCCTTGCCTTGTCCGTCCTACAGTCTCAGCGCTTGCCCGCCTGGTTGCCAATTCTGGCAGACATAATCCGCGTCGTATGACTCATAACACCGTGTTTCTGGCTATCGCGCCAAAGTGGCGCCTGGTGTACTGCCTGCCTCACATTCAGATCTTCCGGCTTGAGTCGTGTTGCTCCATGAAAGCTGGCGGGACCGGGCTCCGAGTCAGATTGGCTATGGCAAACTAATGCCACCAACGAGTCGACCAGTCGAAATTGTTACGCCGAGCTGGTGTGTACCCGCCCTCGAAACAGGGTACGGGCACGGAATCCCCGCAGGTTTTGCCGCCACATCGGAAATGGATAATCTGACTCGGATTGGAAGTTTGGCACCAGCCGGACTAAAGTCAGGTTTGAAGGAGAGCGGCATGGACTTCGGGATTTTTTATGAAATTCAAGTTAACAGCCCGCTAAAGCATCGCGAGCGCGAGGCCCAGGTTTTTCACCAGGTGCTCGAGCAGGTGGCGGCGGCGGAAGAGGCTGGTTTTTCCAACTTCTGGAGCGTGGAGCATCACTTTCAACCTGGCTTTTCCCATTGTTCGGCCCCCGAAGTTCTCTATGGAGCATTGAGCCAACGCACCTCCAAGATTCGGATCGGGCACGCCGTGGTCCTGCTGCCGTTCCCATATAACCATCCAGTGCGCGTTGCGGAACGAATCGCGACGTTGGACATTCTCAGCAAGGGCCGGGTCGAGGTCGGAACCGGGCGCTCTGCCACGATCCAGGAACTGGGCGGCTTCGGCATCCCCCCGGAAGAGACCCGCGCGCGCTGGGAAGAGGGATTGCGCATCCTGGTGGACGTGTGGAAAAGCAAAGATGGCACCTTTTCCTGGAAGGGGCGTTATTTCGATATCCCGGAGCGCACCGTGGTGCCGATGCCGGTGCAGCAGCCTCATCCGCCTCTGTGGCTCGCCTCCAGCAACGAAGACACGCACACGCTGTGCGGCAAGCTTGGTCTTGGACTTCTGACTCTGGTGGTGATGGTCGATCCCGATGAGGTCGCCCGGCGTATCAAGATTTATCGCGACGCGCTCAAGGAAGCGCAGCCGGTGGGTTCCTACGTCAACAATCGCGCCGCCGTCTTCTATATGGTTCATTGCGCTGAAACCGACAAGGAAGCGCGGGAGAACGCGGAGCGCGCCTTCATGTCCTACGTGAACACCCTTTTCACCGTGAACGGTCAGCTCCAGGCCGCAGTAAAGGAGGGCACCCGCGACGTACCTCAACGCGCCGGCGCCAACCTGCCCAAGGGCGTGACGCAGGACCAGATCAACATGGACTACCTGATCAACAATCGGACGGTTATCTGCGGCAGTCCCGATACCTGCATCAAGCAACTCGAGCACATTCAGAAGGTCACCGGTTTGGACCACCTGATGGGGATGCAGCAGTTCTGGTCAATACCGCACGAGAAGGTCATGAAATCGATTCGGCTGTTCGGCAAGCACGTGATTCCACATTTCTCCCGGAACTGACGTTTAGTCGATGCCGAGCCACAACGATCAAGCACGCCGCTGACGAGGCGGTCGCTGGAAGGCGAATACAATGAGACTTAAAGACAAAGTCGCGATTGTGACCGGAGCGGCATCCGGTATCGGCAGGAGCGTGGCCCAGGTGTTTGCCAGGGAAGGATGCAAGGTTGCTCTGGTTGACATCAACGAAGGAGGCTTGAAGGAAACGCATGCGTCCATCGCCGAGGGGCAGGCCTATCTCACTCCCGCCGACGTTTCCAGCTCCAGCGATGTGCAGCGCGCGATCGACCAGGCGGTGTCGCGATTCGGCAAACTCACCACGATGGCCAACTGCCACGGCATCTCGATGATGCAGGATACGAAGATCGTGGACGTATCCGAGGAGACCTTCGACAAGACCATTGCGGTGAACCTCCGCGCCATCTTTCTGCTGTGCAAGTATGGGGTTCCGCATCTTAGGCGCGCCGGCGGCGGCTCGATAGTCAACCTCGCCTCCGGTGCGGCGCTAGGGGGCGGAGGCGGCACTTCGTACACGGCCAGCAAGGGCGGCGTTGCCGCGATCAGCCGCGCGGTCGCCTTCCAGAACGCCGCCGACAACATCCGGTGCAATTCAATCTGCCCCGGCCCCGTGGACACGCCGATGCTGCAGATCTCGATGAAGAAGCTGGGCTTGACCAGCATGAGTTCGCGGCCGGGCACAATCCCCCGTATCGCACAGCCAGAGGAGGTCGCATACCTGGCGCTGTTCCTGGCCTCGGACGAGTCCGCGTTCATTACCGGCTCCACCTGTACGATCGACGGCGGCGCATCGCAGCACTGAGATTCAATCGAGGGAGAATCAAATGCCGGAAGAGTGGCGTGAAGTAGCGGCGCGGGTCCGCAACTGGGGAAAATGGGGCAATTCCGACCAGGTCGGAACCCTCAACTATATAACGCCGGAGAAGGTCACCGCGGCGAGCCGCCTGGTCAAGCGGGGAAGAAGCTTTCCGCTGTGCGCGCCTTATGACGCTGACGGGCCGTGGAGCGGTTCCTTCTTCCGCCGCAATCCCATCCGTCTGATGATCGTGCACGGCGGCGACGAGCAGATCACCGACCATCTGGAGGGATACGGCGGCAGCCTGGGTGAGGCGTTCAAGGCGATGTATGCGGGACCGATGCGCTTTGCCGACGACGTGATCGTGATGAATCTGCAGTCCGGCACCCAATGGGACGCGCTGTCGCATGTCTGGTACGACCAGAAGATGTACAACGGGTATCCGGCTTCGGCAGTCACCGGCCTCGGAGCCACCAAAAACGGAATCGAGCGAGTGGCCGAGCGGGGCCAGGTGGTCACGCGCGGCGTGCTGCTGGACGTGGCGGGCAAGCGCGGCCTCAAACATCTAAATCCCAATACCATCGTTACGCCCGAGGAACTGGAAGAAACGTCCAAGGCGCAGGGTATCGCGGTCGAGCAGGGGGACGTGGTGCTGGTGCGGACCGGATGGTGGGGGCACTTCCTGGAGACTCGCGACGGCGCGGGTTTTCTTACCGGGTCGCCGGGCCTCTCGTGGCGCTGCGCCGAGTGGCTGCATGGCAAGAAGGCGGCGGCGGTGGCGGTGGACAATGTTGCGGTCGAGGTCGCGCCGGCGGAGATCGAAGGAACCTCGCTGTTGTTCCATATGCTGGCGCTGCGCGAGATGGGCATGATGCTGGGAGAGATATGGGCGCTGGACGAACTGGCGGCTGATTGCGCGCAGGACAAGGTTTACGAGTTTATGCTGGTGGCGCAGCCACTGTTGATCCCGGGAGCGGTGGGATCGCCGGTCGCTCCGCTGGCGATCAAATAAAAGTAGTTTGTGTAAAATCAGAGTACAGGAGAATCGCGTGTGGAACTGAGTCTGTTTTTTGAACTCGAAACCTCGGATTTGTCCGAAGCCGGCGTCAAGCGCACTTTCGACGAATGCGTGGAGCAGGTGATGCTCGCCGACCAGCTCGGATATAAGGGAGTGTGGTTTACCGAACATCATTTTCTCCCCGGCTTTTCCTACAGTTCGTCCCCTGAACTGGTGCTTTCGCATCTGGCCGCGAAAACCAAAAATATACGTCTGGGCCATGGTATTGTGCTGCTGCCTTTCCGCATCAATCATCCCGTGCGGGTGGCCGAGCGGATCGCCACGCTGGACGTGCTATCCAACGGACGCGTCGACTTCGGCGGCGGGCGCGCGATTTCCGAATCGGAGCTCAGCGGCTTTGAAGTCGATCCTGATTTAACCCGTGCCCAGTGGGAGGAATCGCTCGCAATCATTCCCAAGGCATGGACCGACGACACGTTCAGCTGGCAAAGCCCCACGATCAAAGTCCCGGAGCGCCAGGTGGTGCCCAAGCCGGTGCAGAAGCCCCATCCGCCGATGTGGGTTGCCTGCACGCAGCCGGCCAGTATCGAGTTTGCCGGCGACCACGGAATCGGAGTGCTGGGTTTTGGTATCGGCCAGGGCCAATCAAATGATTACGTCCGCATGTACCGGGAACGGATCAAGAAGTGCAAGCCGATAGGTTCCTTCGTCAATGACAAGTTCGCGCTGCTGACGTTTACGCTTTGCTGCGATACCGACGCGGAGGCGCTCAAGATCCAGGGCGCGAACTTCAGGACCTACAACGACGCGGTGCGCAATCTCTTCGCGCCATGGATCGACGGCAAGCCGCCGAAATCATACGAATTCTTCATGAAACAGTTCATGGAGGGGCGCAAACAAGCGCAGACCGTGCCGATGGAGGAAATCGTCAAGGCGGGTGGCGCGTGCATCGGCAGCCCCGAGACCTGCCGCAACGTTCTGCAATACCTGTCCGACGCCGGCGTGGACGAGGCGCTGCTGTTCATGCAGATGTACACCACGCCGCATGACAAGATCATGCGTTCGATAGAGCTGCTCGCCAAGGAAGTGAAGCCCAAGCTGAAGAACAATTCCAAGTAATTCGGTTCGGCAAATCGAGGGTCTGTTAAGCCAGGGGCGCTGCGGCAACCACAGCGCCCCTGGCGTTTTCAGATGAGGTGCAGCGCGATGGCCCAGGACGGTGGCTACGAGACCTTGCTCGTTGACAAGGAAGATCGGATTGCGATTGTAACCCTCAATCGGCCCAAGGTGCTCAATGCCCTGTGCCGCCAGATGATTCTGGACCTGATGGCTGTGCTGGACGCGTTGGCCGCGGACACCGATACTCGCGCCGTAATCCTGACCGGTGCGGGACGTGCGTTTTGCGCCGGCCTCGACCTGGCCGAGCAGCGTCAACCGATGACGCAGGAGCGAATCGCCGAGGCGCGCGAGCTTGCCACCACTGCGCCGCTTAAGGTCATGCGTTTTCCCAAGCCCCTCATTGCGGCGATTAATGGTATTGCCGTCGGTGCGGGCGTCGATATGACGCTGCCGTGCGATATCAGGATCATTTCGGAAACCGCCACCCTGGCGCTGACTTTCGCGCGTGTCGGGCTGATTCCTGAATTCGGCGGGACTTACATGCTGCCCCGCATCCTTGGTTTGGCAAAAGCGTTGGAGTTCGTGCTCACGGGTCGCACGCTAAACGCGCGGGAAGCTGCCGAAGTCGGTCTGGTCAACAAGGTTGTAGCGCATGAAAGGTTGATGGATGAGGCGCGTGAAATGGCCCGGATGACTCTCAAGGCGACTCCGCTGGCGCTGCAGTTATCCAAACAGGCGATCCACGCCGGCATCAACTCGGGTTTCGTGGAAGCTACCCAACTCGAGGTGCTGTCGGAGGTGGCATGCATGAACACGGCCGACTTCAAGGAAGCACTCCTCGCTTTCGCACAGAAGCGGGAACCGAAGTTTACCGGCCGCTGAGTTCCGCTCTACTTCCGCTCGTAGATTGGAAATTCCTGGCCGACCATTACCGACAGACTCACGTTGTTATCGATAAAGCTGTCCTCGTCCTCGCGCAGGCGTTTGCAGATGACCGGGTCTGCGAGGACGGCGAAGGCCTTTTGCATTTCCTCGGCGTTGTCGAACCACATCTCAACCGCGCCGTCATATTCGGTGGGCAGCGACGTCTGACCGTAGCGCTCCTGCGCGTCAAGGGCGGGAATACTGACCCGATGGACCTGGATGTACTTGCGTACATGGCGGGCGAGTTCAGGAATGCTGGCTACGAGCGGCCCGTGATCGTCCTTCCAATGGCGCAGAAACTCTTCGCGGCTGATACCAGGCTTGCGCTTGATCAGCCCAATAACTTTGATCATCGCTTCCTCCTTTGCGAGTCGCGTCGCGGCATTGATGGCCACGCTGCCGATTCATACGTCATCCGCAAAGCGGCCGCCAGCCTTTCCCGCGCTGTGCTCAACCGGCCCGGCGTTTGCCGACGCCGGCGACCTGCGTGCCGATCCGCGCCAGCTCCTTCTTAAGGCGCGGCACCACGAAGTCCACGAAGACCCGCGTTTTAGCGGCGCTTAGCCGCGCTTCAGGGTAGATCACGTGAACTGGAAGGGGAGGCGGTTCAAATTGCTCCAGGATCAGCTTGAGCCGGCCACGCGCCAGTTCCTGCTCGGCCTGATAGGACAGCACGCAGGTTACGCCGCGTCCCTCGACCGCCGACGAAACTGCGGCTTCGGCCTCGGTTACGGTCAGCCGCGGCCGCACTCGTACGCTTTTTCCACCGGCGAAGGTCCATACATCTGCCGGAAAAGCGCCGGAAAAAGAGATGCACTCATGCGAGGCGAGGTCGGACGGTTCGCGCAGCGGATTGCGCCGCCCCAGGTACGCGGGGCTCGCGCACGTCACGCGCCTGACCTCACCGGCCTTGACCGCGATCAGTCCCGAATCCGGCAGATGGGCGATCCGCACCCCGGCATCCATTCCCTCATCGATAAGGTTGACCACCCGATCAAGCAGGAGCAGACGCGCCTGAACCGCGGGATAAATGTCTAGATAGGCGTCCAGCAATGGACGAACGTACAGGCGGCCAAACAACAACGGCGCGGTAACATTAAGGACTCCCCGGGGTGCGCTGCGCTCGCCTGCCGCGACCAATTCCGCCTCCTGAAGATCGACAAGGATGCGCCGGCAGCTTGCGATATATCGCTCGCCCGCCTCTGTGAGCCTGACGGTTCTCGTGGTGCGGTAAAGCAGGCGCGTGCCGGTGCGGCGTTCCAAGGCGGCGATCGCACGGGTTACCGCCGCGGGCGAACGGCCCAGGCGCCGCGACGCGGCGGCCAGGCTGCCTTCGTCCACCGAAGCAACGAAGGCGGTCATCGCATCGATCCGGTCCATCGTAATGCCTCTAATATGCCGATTATTGCAACTTTCGCAATAGTGCCTTCCGAAAATCGGCTATTCCCCCGATCGGCGCAAGCGGTTAACTTCGAATCATTAGATCGACCGAAGTTCCATCAATCGGAGGAAAAAGACGATGGCGGCGATTTCCAAAAATGAACACCGGGTGCATTACCGCACTGTCAGCGTGGACGGCGTCAACATCTTCTACCGCGGCGCTGGTGATCCAGACGCTCTGACCTTGCTGCTGCTGCATGGTTTTCCTTCTTCTTCTCACATGTACCGCGAACTGATTGGACTGTTGGCGGACGGATTTCACCTTGTCGCACCCGACCTTCCCGGGTTCGGCTTTTCCGACGCCCCCGACCGCTCCCGCTTCAAATACACCTTTGACAACCTGGCGCGAGTGATAGATGGCTTCACGCACGTGCTGGGCGTTCAACGCAATGCAATTTACGTCTTCGATTACGGTGCGCCCGTTGGGTTCCGCCTGGCGCTGAAGCATCCGGAGCGCGTTGCCGCGATCATCTCGCAAAACGGGAACGCCTACGAGGAAGGGCTGAGCGACGGCTGGAATCCAATCCAGAAATATTGGCGCGAGCCGACCGAAGCGAATCGCGCGGCTTTGCGCGATTTACTGACCGCGGAATTTACAAAGATGCAATACGTGCACGGCGCGGTGGACCAGACGCTGGTGGCACCGGAATCTTACACCCTGGATGCTGCGCTGTTAGCTCGGCCGGGCAACGCCGACATCCAGCTCGACCTCTTCCTTGACTACGCAAGCAACGTCGCGCTCTACCCGAAATTTCAGGAGTACTTTCGCGCGAGCAAGCCGCCGCTGTTGGCGGTATGGGGCAAGAGCGATCCGTTCTTTCTACCGGCCGGAGCGCAGGCGTTTACCCGCGACAATCCCAACGCGGAGGCGCATCTGCTCGACGCCGGCCACTTTGCGCTGGAAACGCATGCAGCGGAGATCGCAGGCCGAATCAGGACGTTTCTCGCCCGCCTGGCGCGTTAATTGAAAAAGGCGCGAGACCAGGACCTTATTTCGTGAGGGAGGATCATTACCATGGGCGGTAAAACATCGAGCGACGTTGCTTTCTCTCCCGCGGTCAAAGCGGTGCAGGAACGTCGAGGCTCGCGGCAGGCATACCGCCACATGGAAGAACGCGGCGGTTGGGAGACCAGCATAACGCCGGAGCTGACCGCATTCATCGCACAGCGCGACAGCGTCTATCTCGGCACGGCGAGTGCGGCCGGGCAGCCCTACATCCAACATCGCGGCGGTCCGAAAAGATTTATCCATGTGCTCGACGAAAAGACGCTCGCGTTTGCCGACTACGTGGGCAATCGCCAATACATCACGACCGGCAACCTGGCCGAGAATGATCGGGCGTTTCTGTTCCTGATGGACTACGTGCATCGTCAGCGGGTGAAGATCTGGGGACGTGCGCGCGTCGTTGAAGATGATCCGGAGCTGATCGCGCGGCTGACGCCGCAGGGCTACAAGGCGCGGGTCCAGCAGGCGATCGTTTTCACGGTCGAGGCTTGGGACACCAACTGTCCGCAACACATCACGCAGAAGATCGACGCGGCCGATGTGGCCGCGTCGATCGGGAAGCTCAAGCATCGAATCGAGGAATTGGAGGCGGAGAATCGCCGCCTGCGTGAGTCCTCTGAAAAGTCATGAGAGGCGGGGCGAGGCGCCCGCCCGGCTCTCAGCCCCGATACTGCTCTTTCTCCTCGCGCCGATATGTGACAATGAAGTGATGGCCCCGCCTGACGGCGCGGTGGGATCATTATGAAAATCACGATTCTTGACGACTATCAAAACGCGGTCAGGGCCATGGCCTGTTTCCAGAAACTTTCCGGTCATGACGTCACGATCTGGAACGACCACACGAAGGATGTCGATACTCTCGCGCGCCGGCTCAAGGAGACGCAGGCGCTTGTTTTGATTCGCGAACGCACGCCGATTACCGCGCCGCTGCTTGAGCGGCTGGACCAGTTGAAGATCATCAGCCACGTTGGACCGTATCCGCACGTCGAGGTTGACGCCTGCACGCGCCGGGGTGTGGTTTTCTGCTCGCGGATGGGTGCTGGTGTGCCGTCCTACGCCACTGCCGAATTCACCTGGGGGCTCGTGCTTGCGGCGCTGCGCAACATCCCTCAGGAGGTCGCCGCGCTCAAGTCCGGTAAATGGCAGGCGTATCCGGTCGGCGTCGGTCTGCGCGGCAAGACGCTCGGAGTTTACGCATACGGTCTGATTGGCGGCGTGGTCGCGGGTTATGGCAAAGCCTTCGGCATGAAGGTAATCGCGTGGGGACGCGAGGCATCGAAGACCCGCGCGGTGGCCGGCGGATTTGAAGTGGCGCCTTCAAGGGAAGCGCTATTCGCTGAATCGGACGTGCTCTCCCTGCATATTCCATTGGTTCCGGAAACCCGCGCCATCGTTACCGCCGCCGATCTCGCGCACATGAAGCCTGGCGCCTTGCTGGTCAATACCAGCCGGGCTGGAATCATCGCGCCCGGAGCGCTGGAGGCAGCCTTGCGGGCGGGCCGCCCCGCAAGAGCAGCGGTGGACGTGTTCGAGGAGGAACCTGCCCCGGCCGGGTACCCGCTGCTTTCGATGGACAACGTCGTCTGCACGCCGCATCTGGGTTACGTGGAACGCACGCAGCTCGAATTCATCCTTTCGATGTGCTTCGACCAGATCTTGGAGTACGCGGCCGGCAAGCCTATCAATGTGATAAATCCCGCCGCGCTCGAGCGCCAATCCGGGTGAGCCGGTAAGTCGCTTGGCCGATTCCAACCGGGTAATGTCGAGGGCGCCATGCGACTGGTGCCGCTAATCTTCGCCTGCCTCACCCTGATCTCGACCGGTTTGGGCGGTCTGGCCGCCATTCGGTTGCGCGATCGGCTGCATCT
>Ga0126381_100008338_pt1 | contig 11578 bp, 15 predicted proteins | sample PanSoiMetPlot_28_FD_96465 | JGI IMG/M metagenome (GOLD analysis project Ga0126381, IMG submission 96465) | Tropical forest soil microbial communities from Panama - MetaG Plot_28 | ecosystem: Environmental > Terrestrial > Soil > Tropical forest > Bulk soil | place: Panama | collected 2016-02-17 | reverse complement strand
GTTCCGGCGTGTCCTGGCTCGACCTGCCTGTCCGGCTGCGTATCGTGACCGAGCACGGCGAGTACCTGGCTCGGGATGGCCAGGGCGAACAGTCCCTGACGCTCTCGATCACCGAGTTTGAACTGTTCCGCTTTCTGATGGGCCGGCGCAGCGCGGCGCAGCTGGCCGCGATGGACTGGTCCGCCGACCCGTCGGCCGTACTCGGCCAGCTGACCGTTTTCGGCCGGCCACCGCCGACGTCGTGGAGTAACCGGCCGGTACTCAAGCTACCGCGGAGCAGGACCGCCGCTGGCGCCAGCCTGAGTACCCGGCGCGTACGCCTCGACCGCCCGGAACCGCCATCTGGCAAGCCCCCTGCCGTCAACCTCAAGTAGCGCCAGGTAGTCGCCGGGGCGCTCAAGTACGAAGTTTGTCGCGTGCGCCGCCACGGGCATGATCGTGAAGTCGCCTACCCGCATGTTGGGCGCGGTCCCGACCCGGAACTGACCGTCGAACCTGGCCGCCAGCGCCATGCCGTCGGCGTCCTCGAACGTGATCGCGAACTCGTGCTCATGATGATGCTGATGCCAGGGGATGTGCATCACGGCCGCCACGCCGAAGGTCCTGGCGACCGGGTATGCCGAGCTGTGCACCTGGTTCCAGAAGCCGCCGTTCACGTAGAGCTTGCCGTTCTCGACAACGGCATGGTCAGCCAGGAAGAATGCACACGCCTGAATCTCGGCTGGCATCGGCTGCTCGCCGATCGGCTGTGCGGTCATGGTTCTAACCTATGAGGTCGGAGGCATCAATGACTCTAGGGCTAACTGCCAGGGGAATCGACCACCTAAACGCCGTGGTCGCCGAGCACGTGGGCGATGACCGGGTCCCCGGGCTGGTGGCGCTTGTGGCCAGAGGCGATCAGGTGCACGTCGAAGCGCATGGCAGCTTGGCTATCGGCGGTGCGGCTGTCGCCAGGGATTCGCTCTTCCGCATCGCCTCAACGACCAAGCCAATCACCGCCGCGGCGACACTGGCCCTGGTCGACGAAGGCCTGATCCGGCTCGACCACCCGGTCGACGCGCTGCTGCCGGAACTCGCGGGCCGGCAGGTGCTTCGACAGGTCGACGGGCCGCTCGACGACACCAAGCCCGCCGACCGCGAGATCACGACCAGGGACTTGCTGACGTTCACGTTCGGCTTCGGCATGGTGATGGAGATGTTCACTGCTCCGCAGCCGTTGCCTGTGGTCGCGGCGGCTGATGCGCTGGGGCTCGGCACGTTCGGGCCGCCGGCGCCGGACACGCAGCCCGACCCCGACGCGTGGATTGCCGGGCTCGGCTCGCTGCCGCTGATCGGCCAGCCCGGCGAGCGCTGGATGTACAACACGGGAGCCTCGGTGCTCGGAGTGCTCCTGGCCCGGGCAGCGGGCCAGCCTTTTGCCGACGTCATGCGGACCAGGTTGTTCGAGCCGCTCGGCATGCGTGACACGGCGTTCTGGACCAGCCAGACCACCCGGCTGGCGACCTCCTACCAGCCAACCAAGGACGGGCTGGTCGTTTACGACGAGCCAGATGGCGCCTGGAGCCGTCAGCCGGCCTTCTGCGACGGCGCCGCCGGGCTGATCTCGACCGTCGACGACCTGCTCGCGTTCGCCAGGATGCTGCTCGGCGGCGGCGGCTCCGTGCTCTCCCTGCAGTCGGCCAGCGCGATGACCTCCGATCAGCTGACCGCCGAGCAGAAGGCGCGCGGTGGCTTCGGCCCAGACTTCTTCGTCGGCCGTTCCTGGGGGTTCTGCCAGCAGGTGCTCGACAGCGGTGCGTTCGGCTGGGACGGCGGCCTCGGCACATCCTGGCTGGTTGACCCGAACAGCGACCTGGTGGTCATCGTGCTGACGCAGCGCATGTGGGAGTCATCGCAGCCGCCGACCGTCCACACGGCCATACAGGAAGCCGCCTACCAAGCGCTGGCCTAGCCGCTCTGATTCACCAGGCCGATCGGTTAGGACCAGAATGGCAAAGCGTCTGGTATCTTCGCGAGCGTCCAGCTGTAAACAGTTTTATATCGCCTCCCGTCGATTGCCCATTTCAGTGTCATTCGCGAGAAATAGCCGACGCCGTCCCTCGTCCTGACTCGCGACAATGACATCACGACCGGCACCTTTATGTACCTGCCTGCCGCGCAGCTCGGCACGCAGCTATCCGACCACCGCAGACCGCGCCCCAGGGCGGCCTCGCGAGTCCACCTGAGCCAGCGCAGGCCGCGTACCAGCAGGTTGCCGCCCGCTCCGAAGTAGATAGCGTCCGGTTTGACCTGGCCGTCGGCCCAGCCGGAACTGGCGTCGAACCCGTAGGCGACAGGCAGCGACGCCGGGCCAGATGCCGCCGTGACCTGATTCGCCAGAAATGCCACTCCGATCACCACGGCAACAATGCCAGCGACCACCGCCACGCTTTTCATCCCCGAGTCACCTTCGACTTGCTCGCCCGCCCCGTTGCGCCGGCCGAAATCCCGCGCTACCTTAAGTGTGCCACGTAGAATGGCAAGCAAGGCGATCGGCCACGCCGGCATTTAGTCCGAAGAAAAGCCCGAACCGCGTTATCAGGTGCAGACGGTCATCTCAGCGATCAGCGGCCCATGCGGCTATATTGTGCTGCCATGTTGACGCCGGCGCAGCGAAGGTCAGTGACGCAGATCGACGCCGACCTGCGCAGGCTGATCAGATACGACGACGAGTCGGTGGTCCACGACACCTGGATCAGGCAGCGCTACGACTGCGGCTGCTACCCGACGTACGGCCCCGCAAGGCGCGCCGTCGTGCGCACCGCCTGGCACGAGGCAGGTCACGCGGTGGCGGCGCTCGCGATCGGGGCGCGGTTCACCTCGGCCAGCATTCACCACGGCCGGGACAGCGAAGGCCGGGTGCACAAGATCAGAGGAGCATCGGACCGCTCCTTCGTCATCGATGCGGCCGGGCAGATCGCCGAGCGCCTGATGAACTGGACGATGCTCGAGTCTGACGCTGAGCTCGCCCGCTGGCTGCCGACATGGCGAGGCGACGGCGGCGACGCGCGGCATTTCCGGCGCTCAGTCGCCGGGCGGTTTGGCCCCGACGAGGTCGCCGCCTGGCGGCACAGCGAAGGCATACTGATCCCGATGCGCCCGCGAATACGCAGGCTCGCGAGGGCGATGCTCATACATCCGCGCCATCTGCCGTTCTCCGTCGTTGCCGTGCTGGCCGAATTCGGACCAGCAGAACCTGGTCTGGCCGGTGACCAGGCAATTAACTCGGACATCCTCGTCGGACGCAAACCGCCGTCGCCGTGGTAAAACTAATCGACAGCCGTGCGAAATCCGGAAAGGTGATGAAATTGCGCCTGCGAGCCCTGGCCACGGTGGTGGCGGCGGCGACCGTCATGCTGACGTTCACGTTGTCCGATGTCGCAGCCACCGCCGCGTCGGCCGACCCGCACCAGGCCCAGGCGAGCGCCGCGCCGGCCCCGGCGGTTGTCCTCGTTAACCGGCCCGTGAGTTCCCTCTGCTCAGGACACCGATTCAAGGTCGGTGTCTGGTACCAGTCATTCTCAGGCGGCTCGCGCGCGTACCGGATTTCGATCTGGGGACCGAGGCATATCCGGTTCTTCTACCGGCACGGACGTGCCTCGCGCAGGCACTGGCGCTTCTGGAGGGTCAAGGCCGGTCGCCGCGGGCGTTACCGCATCGTGTACTCCGGGCACCGGCCGGGCTCGAAGAAGTGGACCAAGTTCCAGATCATCATCCACGCAAGGCGCTGCTCCCGGCGCTGAGAGTGTCGTGCCAGGCTAGGACAATGGCAACGGAAGACTCGACGCACCGCGGCGTCACCATCACCAGGATCGCCGGCTCGACGTATCTCGTCACGAACGAACGTGGCGGCGAGATGACCATCAGCGCCGGCGAGGCCGCCGATTTCACGCCAGTTGAACTGCTGCTGGCCGCCATCGGCGGCTGCACGGCGATCGATGTCGACATCCTCACGTCGCGTCGCTCGGAACCTGACGCGTTCACGGTGCGCGTCGATGGCGAGAGGGTACGCGACGACCTGGGCAACCACGTCTCCGACATCGCGGTGACATTCCAGATCGCTTTCCCTGACACGCCCGGGGGCGACGAGGCCCGGGAGATACTGCCCGACGTCGTGCGCAAGTCGCACGATCGGCTCTGCAGCGTCGGCCGCACGGTGGAGATCGGAACACCGATCGCGACCCGCATCGGCTAGCGCGATGACGCAAGGCACCGGTCTGGTCGATTCACACCAGCACTTCTGGGATCTGTCGGCCAGGGATCAGCCTTGGCTCAGGAGGCCTGGCAACGAACCCCTGCTCAGAAATTTCACCGAGGCTGATCTCCGCCCGCTGGCGGCGGCGGCAGGTGTCACCGCCACGATCGTCGTGCAGACCGTGATCGAGCCAGGGGAGACACCTGACCTGCTGACGGTGGCGGCGGGTAGCGACCTGGTGGCTGGTGTCGTCGGCTGGGTTGACCTCCAGGCTGACGACGTGGCTGACGATCTCGCGGCGCTGCAAGCCCGCCGCGACGGCGGGTACCTGCGCGGGATCAGGCACCCCGTGCTCGTCGAGTCCGATCCTGATTGGCTGCGAAGGCCAGCCGTGCACAGGGGCCTGTCCGCTGTCGGCCGCGCCGGGCTCTGCTACGACATCGTCGTGCCGCCCGAGGTGCTGCCCGCGGCCGCCGATGCGGCGGCGGCCTGCCCTGACGTGGTCTTCGTCCTCGATCATCTCGGCAATCCAGACATAGACGAGCGCCCAGACGAACGATGGATCGCCGCAGTACGCCGGCTGGGTGGGCTTCCCAACGTCTTCTGCAAGCTATCGGGCGTTCTCGGCCAGGCAGACGCCATCCGCCTGAGGCTTTGGTACGAGACCGCGCTCGCGGCGTTCGGCCCCGGCCGGCTTATGTTCGGCTCGGACTGGCCACCCTGCACGCTCTCAGCTTCCTACGGCGAGGTCGTGGCTACGGCCACGGCGCTAGTGGCCGACCTTAGCGAAGCAGAGCAGGCCGCGATACTCTCAGGCACCGCCAATCGCGCCTACCGGCTGGGCTAGTCGTGCTAGGTCGTGTCCTCGCCCGGGTATCCCGATCGGGGCCAGCCGGCCTCAGGGGTCGGCGGAGCGGTCAGGTAGGTGCCAAGGCCGCGGACGAGGACGTCGAGACCCCACTCGAACCGGTCGTCGGCGTTGCCTGCCACTAGCTTGTCCGCCAGCTCAACGGTGTTGGGGAACTGATCCTTGGGCAATGACTTGAGCCAGTCGGCGGCCTGCCTGACGAAGTCCGCTGGCTCGGTGATCGGGGTGATCTCTTGCTCGAGTGCCACCGCGCCGACATAAAGGCTGCCCAGGTCGCCGACAAATGCCGCCACCTGATCCGGCAGGCCAGCGGCGCGTAGCCGGCTGAGCATGTACTCGCCCCCCGCAAGCATGCTTGGCCCGAACGGCACCCGGCCCATGGTGAGCGCCGCCACGCCGGGATGGCGCTTGAAAATGCCGAGCATCTCGCGTGCGAATGTCTTGACCAGGTCCTGCCAGTCCCCGCCTGGGGGCGGGATCGGGATCTCGGCGATGATCTCCTCGAGCACGAGCTGGACGAGCTCTTCCTTGTTGGCGACGTAGCCGTAGAGCGCCGAGGCCGACACGCCGATCTCGTCGGCGAGCCGCCGCATGGTGAGCCCATCGCCCCCGTCTGACTCGATGACCTTGAGTGCGGCGCCAACGATGAGCTCCCGGCTGAGCTGCGGCCTGGGCACGGAGCGGCCACGTCGGGGCGGTGTGCGCCATGGCGGCTCGGGTGTCATGCCAAACAGCGTACTTGACGAGAACGTTGTTCTCTAGTAAACATTGTTCATGTACAGAACAAGGTTCTCAAGTAGAACAGTGTTAGGAGCAAGTGATGGCACATGAGGCCGCGAGCGCCATCGTGGCGCAAGACCTCAGCAAGATCTACAAGAGCGGCAAGCGCGGCTCGGCGGGTGTGCGAGCACTCGACGGGCTCAGCTTCTGCGTTCAGCCAGGCACGGTCTATGCCCTGCTCGGGCCGAACGGTGCTGGCAAGACGACCACCGTGCGGATTCTGACGACGCTGTCCAAGCCCGACGCAGGCCAGGTCAGCGTGGCCGGCATCGACGTACTCGCCAGGCCCGGCCGGGTCAGGTCGGTGATCGGCGCGGTCAGCCAGCACACCGGCGCCGTCGGCAGGCTCACCGGCGAGGAGAACCTGCTCATGCAGGGCGGGCTGTATGGCATACGCGGCAGGGAGCTGCGTCAGCGGGTAACTCACCTGCTTGAGGTGTTCGGGCTGGCGGAAGCCGCAAGGCGACAGGCCCGCACGTACTCGGGCGGAATGCGACGACGCCTTGACGTCGCAACCGTGCTCGTGCACCGGCCTGCGGTGCTCTTCCTCGACGAGCCGACCACGGGCCTCGACCCGGAGGCGCGCGCGAACTTGTGGGCTGTGCTCACCGAGCTGACCGCCGCTGGAACCACGATCCTTGTCACCACCCACTATCTGGAGGAGGCCGACCAATACGCCGCCAAGATCGCGATCATCGATCGCGGCCGGATGGTGGCCGAGGGCACCGCCGACGAGCTCAAAGCAGGACTGCGCGGCGACTCGATCGTGCTCGAGCTTGACAGTGCCGATGGCGCCGAGCGGGCCCAGAAAGTGCTGGTCGAGGTCCAGGAAGTCACCGCCTCAACGGTGAGCGGCAGCGTCGTCAGGGCGCGGGTCGCCGATGGCCGGCGCGCGCTGCCTGCTGTGCTCGGCGGGCTTGAGGCCGGCCGGCTCGGTGTCCGATCGGTAACCGTCGCCAGGCCATCACTTGACGACGTCTACCTGCACCACTCAGGCCGTTCGTTCCGCCAGGCAGAAGGGATCGCAGCCGCATGAACGCCATACGTCAAACTTGGGTGATCTTCACCGGCCGGTACCTGCGCGAGCTTTACCGGCAGCCCGCCGTGATCTTCATCGCGCTGCTGCAGCCGATCATCTGGCTGCTGCTGTTCGGCGCGCTGTTCAAGGACGTGTCGAGGATCCCCGGCTTCGGAACGGGGAGCTACATCACCTACCTGACGCCCGGTGTGGTGATCATGACGGCAATCTTCGGATCTAGCTGGACTGGCATGTCGTACATCGAGGACATGGACAACGGCGTCCTCGACCGGTTCCTCACCGCGCCGGTCAGCCGCGGCGCCCTCACCGCGGCAATGCTCGCCTACCAGGCCGTCACCACGATCGTGCAGTCAGCGATCATCATCGGCATCGGCTGGGCGACTGGCGCCGATTTCCCTGGCGGCCTGGCTGGCCTGGTGGTGCTGATCAGCATCTCGGTACTGATCGCCCTGGCCATGGCCGGGCTGTCGAACGGCTTCGCCCTGCTGACAAAGCAGCGCGAAGCGCTGATTGGGGCGTCGACGACGCTGGTGCTTCCGCTGACGTTCCTGTCTGGCGCGTTCTTGTCGCTGCGGCTCGTGCCGTCCTGGATCGCCGACGTCGCGAGGTTCAACCCGGTGCACTGGGCCGAGAGCGCAGGCCGGATCGCGGTGCAAGCCAGCCCGACCTGGGGCACGGTCGGCTCATACGCCGGCTTCCTGGCAATCGCTGCCGGCGTCACCGCCTTCGCTGCCACCAGAGCCTTCCGCACCTACCAGCGATCGATCTGACGGGCCGCGACCTGGCACGTCGCTGGGGTTGGCCGGCGAGGCCGAACCCCAGCGGCAGATTGCAGGGGTGAGTGGGAGAGGAAACACAACACCTAGGGCGGGCCGCCTGCTTGCAGCGGCCCGCCCTAGTCTGGCTTTATGCCAAGTTCAGGACTTATCGCGTTGTTCGGGGCGGCGACGTTCGTGCTCACGGTCACCCCAGGCCCAGGCGTGCTCTACGTGGTCGGCCGCTCCGTCGGAGGCGGCAGGCGAGTCGGCCTCGCCTCGATGCTCGGGATCGAGACTGGCGAGGCCGTCTACATCGCCGCCGCGGCGCTCGGCATCACCGCGGTGCTCGCGACTTCGGCGATCGCGCTGTCGGTCGTGCGCTACGCTGGGGCCGCCTACCTGCTCTTCCTTGGCATTAAGGCCTGGCGCAATCCGGACGCCGACGAACAAGCCGACGACCGGCCCGGCGGCAACTGGGGCGCTTACGGGCGCGGACTGGTCGTGCAGTTGCTCAACCCGAAGGTGGCCGTGTTCTTCGTCGCCTACTTCCCGCAGTTCATCAGGCCGGGGCATCCGGTCGGGCCGCAAGTGCTCGTGCTCGGATGCGTCTACCTGGCGATCGCGGTGCTAACCGACTCCGGATATGTCCTGCTGGCGTCCTGGGTGGCCAACAAGCTTGCGAGGACCGCGCGAGCGCGCCGCAGGAGAGCCAGGATCAGCGCGATCATCTACTTCGTGCTCGCCGGGGCAGCGATCGTCATCGGCGACCGCGGCGACGCGGCCGAGGCCATTGCGCCGGCCCGTTGAAACAGTGACAAACGTTACGTAATTCAACGGATGAGCGAATCATAGCACTGTGAGATGAGTCGCGTAGGTTTATCAGCGTTTACGGTGCAGAGCCGAGATGTCTACGGCATCGTGGTCAAGCAACAGCACCCTTGCGTGCGCGACGGTCACTTGAGAAGTGACGACTTCGCCTTGACCTTGCGCGGCGTCCGCACGCCGCTGACCGTGGGCATACTAGCCGGTCAGCGGACTCATGGTAGCCGCCGAGCGCTAAATCTGGCGCCCGACCTAAGGCCATACAGTGTCGCAGCACAAGAATACGGCGCACCGCCGCAAGCGGCCGTCGGCCAAGCACCGTAAACCATCGGCCGGAATCAACACGACAAAGGTGGCGACCGCGGCAGCCGGGGCGGTCCTGATTGGCGGGGGAGTGGCCCACGCGGTGACACCGCCCTCGTGGCTGGGCAGCCCGGCCGCGCTCAACCACGTGGCCGGCGGCGGTCTGGTCGCGGCGGCCAGCCCGAGTCCATCGCATCGGAATCAGCCTGGCTTCACGGGCGGTCTTCCTCCCCTCGACGACGAGGTCATCAACCCGCATCGGCACACTCTGGTAAGGCCCTCGCCTTCACATTCGTCGAGGCACCCGCCATCCCCGACCGCAGCACCGACGCCAACCCCGGCTCCGACACCGACCGCCTCGCCAAGTCCTAGTCCAACCGCGTCGGGTTACGCCAACCCGCTTAGAGCCGTCAGCGGGCTGATACCTGAGCGCATCGACATGGGCGTCGACTTCGGCGGATCTGGTCCCGTGTACGCGATCGGCGACGCCGTCATCACGAACGCCGAGGGCGACAACGCCGGCTGGCCTGGCGGCGGGTGGATCACCTACCAGCTCACCAGTGGCCCTGCGAAGGGGCTGGTCGTCTACGTAGCCGAGGACGTCACGCCAGCCGTCGCGGTTGGCCAGGATGTGAATTCATCGACGGTGATCGCCAACATGTACAACGGCGGCGCCGGGATCGAGACCGGATGGGCAATGCCGGACAGCGCATCGGCCGAGTCGCAGCTGGCTGTGGCGGGCGGGATCAGCGGCGGCGGGCCGTTCCCCACCAAGGTCGGGCTCAATTTCGAAGAGCTGCTGCAAAGCCTCGGCGTGCCTGCCGCGAGCAACCGCGGTGACGCACCTTCTGGCCTCCTGCCGCCCGGTTATCCCACGAGCTGGTGAACGGTTCACCGCGATCACTTGTTGGTGGACAGGAGGCGTCGCGACCAGAAGCCGTGCGACCAGCCAAGCACGACCACCGCGGCTCCGGCGGCGAACAGCGCCGGACTGCGGCGGTAGGCGCCGAACCCCATCAGCGCATCACCGGCTAGCCGCGCCGCCTGCGCGGCCGGCGGCATGTGAGCCAGCACGTACCTGCCACGCCTCGTTCGCGCCAGCGCGTCAAGATCGGCCATCCCGAGCACCGCGGCCGAACCAGCGATCGGCAGCGCATACCGCACGGCGACCGCGGTTACCGGCTTCTCGCGGTACAACAGGACGTTGGAGATGATCGAGGCGCTCACGTCGGCACCAATCTTGGCCGGGTGAACCTGATGCAGCAGCGCTCCTTCAGCCATCCGCATATCAGTCATTGTTCTACGCCGTGTATGGCGATGGATAGCTTAAAGTCGCTTGCTTGACAATCGCGCTAGGCCAGATCGGCTAGGTTAGCGGTCAAGTAGCCGCCGGCGTCGCCAGTGTTCACGACGCCCTTGGGCTCGATCAGCATGACCGAGGTCTCAGCATGTGCCTTGGGGCAATGCTCGACGCCCCTCGGTACGACGAACAGCTCGCCTGGCTCGAGCACCACATCGCCCTCACGCAGCTGAATCGTCAGCTGCCCATCGATCACAAGAAAGAACTCGTCGGTGTCCGCATGCCGATGCCAGGTGAACTCGCCCTGCAGCTTCACTATCTTGACGTCGTAGTCGTTGATCTCAGCGATCTTCTTCGGCGCCCAGTGCTCGCTGAACTTGGCCAGCATCGAGGTCAGGCTGACCACTGCTTTGTGCGCGTTGCCCATATCCCTATTCTGGCAGCCGAGCCACCTCAATCCCGGCGCGGAACGTAGGTAACAGCCCGCATGTGCACCGCCTTGCTGAGTATCGAACCCGGCCACCCCTCGCTGCTTGTCGGCGTGCGGGATGAGCTGATGGATCGCGCCTGGGAACCGCCAGGTCCGCATTGGCCTGACCTGCCGGACCTGATCGGCGGTCGGGATCTGCAGGCGGGCGGCACGTGGCTTGCCGTCTCGCCAGGCGAACATCGGGCAAGCTGCGTGCTTAACGCCCGCGGTCAGCTTGCTCCGACCGCTTCACGACAGAGCAGAGGCGTGCTGCCGCTGCGAGCGGCCGCAGGCCAGCCCATCGACAAGGACGCCCTGGCCAACACGGACCCGTTTCATCTGATCACCGCAGAGCCCGATCGGGCGCTCTGGCAATCATGGGACGGCCATGTCCTCACCGAGCGGGTGCTTGGGCCCGGGCTGCACTTCGCGGTGAACAGCGGCCTGGCCGCTGATCTAGTCCCGCTGGCGCAACCTGAGTCGACCGCGAGCCAGCACGAAGACGGTCGAGCTCACGAACTCGGCCGCATCGCACACTTCCTGCCAAGGCTCAGGGCCGCGACTCGCCCGAACCCGCTGCTTGTCAACCAAGGCCAGGCTGGCCGGTCCGTGCCGGGCGCCGCAGACCCGCCAGGCTCGGCCGCCACAGGCCAGTCAGTTCAAGCCGCCTGGGGCGAATGGTTTCCCCTTCTCAACGGCGACGGGCTCACCACCGAAGACGAGCGCGCCCTGATCGTGCGCCGCGATCTGGGAGGTGGCCGGATCTGGGGAACTACCTCTATTTCGCTCGTGGCCTTGTCGGCCGCTGGAATGCGCTACGACTTCACCGGCTCGCCAGGTGATCCCGCTTCCTGGTACAACGTGCTCCAGGATTAGGCGGATCATCCCATCGTCTTGGCGCCATCCAGCGATTCCCTGATGATGTCGGCGTGACCGGCGTGCTGGGACGTCTCGGCGATTATGTGCAGCAGCGTCTGCCTGGCTGACCTGGTGGCGCCTGGCTCG
>Ga0126381_100008337_pt1 | contig 11580 bp, 9 predicted proteins | sample PanSoiMetPlot_28_FD_96465 | JGI IMG/M metagenome (GOLD analysis project Ga0126381, IMG submission 96465) | Tropical forest soil microbial communities from Panama - MetaG Plot_28 | ecosystem: Environmental > Terrestrial > Soil > Tropical forest > Bulk soil | place: Panama | collected 2016-02-17 | reverse complement strand
GTAGATTCCGCCCTTTTCCGCTTCGATGATCGCGTACACGCGATTCCCGTCAGCCCCAGAAACCGAAACCCCGATGCGCCCCAGCACTCCGCTCGGCAGCCCATGGCCCTCGAGCCGCTTCCAGCTTGCGCCATCATCGCCAGAGCGATACAGCCCGCTCCCCGCGCCGCCGCTGATCAGGGTCCACGGTGTGCGTTGCGCTTCCCAAAGCGCCGCAAACAAAATGTGCGGATTATTCGGGTCGAATACCAGATCGATCGCGCCCGTCTTGTTATCCTTGTACAACACCTTCTGCCAGGTCTTGCCGCCGTCGTGCGAGCGGAACACACCGCGCATTTCATTCGGCCCGTAAGCGTGTCCCAGCGCGGCCACGTACACGATGTCCGGATTCTGCGGATGCACCACGATCTTGGCGATGTGCTGCGTATCCTCGAGGCCGATGGGCGACCAGGTCTTCCCCCCGTCCGCGGACTTGTACATGCCGTCGCCATAGGAAATATTTCCGCGAATGCACGACTCGCCGGTGCCCACGTACACCACGTTCGGATCCGAAGGCGCCACGGCAATCGCCCCGATAGACATGATTCCGGTCTTGTCCGTCATCGGCGCCCAGGTCAGCCCGCCGTTTTCCGTCTTCCAGACGCCGCCAGCCACGGCCCCGAAATAATACGTTTCCGGGTCTCCTGCCACACCGGCCACGGCCAGCGCGCGGCCGCCGCGAAATGGCCCAATCTGCCGCCATTTCATGCCCTTCAGCGCCTTTTCATCCAAGGTCTGCGCAAAGACCGTTTTTTGTCCAGTCACAAACCCCATCGCCAGCAAGAACGCAGAGTAAACCGCAAATCTTTTTAGACTGCTCATCGCCTTTCTCCCCCCGAAGAATCGATTTGAAGAATGGTAGACCGCAACCGGCCCTTTCCGTCATTCGCAAACTGATAGACGCCGCGCCGCTCGAATCCGTTTCGCGCATACACCTGCGCGGCGCTTCATTCTCGGTTGTCGTCGCTATTTTTTCTACTCGAAAATGCGAACTGACCTGTTCGTATTGGGGGCCGCCACGGGATCAAGGCAACAAGTACGGCGTGCCGGCGCGACCGCATGGCAACGACATAGGAGATGACGCCATAGAACCGACGGCGGCAAGCGCCGGCGCCAACACACAGAAAAATCCGGAGAGCATAAGCCCGCCCCTTCACGACTGGAATATGCATGGCGCCACGGCAACCGCAGTCAAGCCCGGCAATTTGCTCCGCATGCACAACCCGTGGCGCACATCTTGAACTCGGCTTTCAAGGAAGCGCACTCCCGGCGCATCACGACACCGTTCTTTTGGCCAGCTCGATTCCGCCAAATTCCGGCCGCTCCCGCCGCCTTGCCTCTTCTCGGCCCACCTTGCACATACTTCTCAACTTGCTGCGCCCGGTGAAACGGCAGTCGTCCTCCAATTTCCTTTCCACGGACTTACGCCGCAACAAGGCGCACGCCAAACCACAAATCACTGATCATTGGCTTGGCTCTTAGTCTCTCGGCCGCGACTTTGCCTTCCCGCCCCTCTGCTTCCTTTGGTTCCTCAAATTCGTTCACCTCCATCTTCATTCATACCGCAAGGCCACCATCGGATCCACGCGCATCACCCTTCGCGCGGGCATATAACACGCAGTAAAACCGGCAAGCAAAACTACGAGGGGAGCTATGACTAATACCCACGCGCTGTGAAACGTGAAAGTGTCAAACCCCATCGCAACCAGCTTTGGCAAAGCCAGCGAAAGCAAAACTCCCGTCCCAGCGCCAACGCCAACCAGGGCCATGCCTTTTCGAATCACGAGGCGTAGCAGCGCGCCGGGTTCTGCGCCCAAGGCCAACCGGATCCCCATTTCTTGCGTACGTTGTTCCACCAAATAGGAAAGCACGCCGAAGATTCCCACGGCCGCCATAAGCAGCGCCAGAAAAGCGAAGACTCCCATCATCCCTGCCATCAAGTCATCTCCCTCGCTGGAATCCGCGATCACGCGGTCCATCGTTCGTATTTCCGTGACAGCTTGATCCGGGTCGATGGCCCACACCGCGCGCCGCAATCCATCCGAGAGGCTTGCCGGATCCGTTTGGGTCCGCACGATGAACCTCATCAACGCGTTAGGGTGCGTGGCAAATGGAACGAAGATCTCGGGCCGAGGCTGAACTTGCCCAAGGAACTCCCTCACATTTCCCGCCACGCCTACGACCTCTCTCCATTGGTCTTGGTCCTTATTTCCAAGATCGAGTCTGATATGTCGTCCAATGGCCCTTGTGGTGCCAAAGAATCGCCGGACAAAGGCCTGGTTCACGACTATCACTGGTGGCGCATCACCACTGTCCGATGAAGTGAATTCCCGACCCTGCAGCAGAGGCACCTCGAGCGTCGCAAAATGTCCGGGGCTGACGGCAAACCAGCCGCATTTCGGCCGCTCCTGCGGTTTTGTCATCGGAAGGCCTTCGACCGTGAACGAAACACGGCCTGGAAACCTGAAGGGAAGATCCGTTGTTACCGTAGCCGACTCCACTCCCGGAAGAGTCGCAACGCGCCGCAGGGCATCCTCGAAAAACTGCTTCTGGCGCTGGGGCTGCAGGTAGGGAAGGCCCCGGAGGGAGACGGAAGCCGTCAGCAAGTTATGCGAATCAAATCCCACGCTTGCACGAACTTCTTCTAGGAAGCCTTCGACGAACAGCCCCGCGCCAACCAACAGAAACAACGACAAAGCCAGCTGCCCGACGACGAGCAGGCGTTGAAGGCGGAGCCGCTCGGGACCTGTGGTCGAGCCGCGGCTGCCCTCTTTCAAGGCGTCGCTTGCTCTTCGACGTGCAATCTCCATCGCCGGCGCCAGACCAAACAAAATGCCGGCAGCAAGCGATATCCCGACGGTGAATTGCAGCGCCAGTCCATCGACCGAGACCTCTTTTGCCATGGCCTGCGCATATTCATTCCAATTCAATTGCGAACGAAGCGCGGCCACCCCCCAACATGCTCCCAGGGCTCCCAAAACCCCTCCGCTGACGGAGAGGAGCAAACACTCGGTAAAAAGCTGGCGTGCGAGCCGAAAAGGTCCGGCACCGAGCGCAGAACGAATGGCAAATTCCCGTTCCCGCGCCGAATTCCGCGAGAGCATCAGGTTCGCCAGATTCGTGCACGCAATCAGCAGCACAAATGCCACCGCGGCCATAAGGAATGCTGTGGCCGTTTGCGCATTCGAGTCGGCAATGCTGTACCGCTGAAGAGACTTCACGCTCGCGCCCCATCCTTCGTTCGTGTCTTTATGTGCTTGCGCGAGTCGGTCTGCGATGAGCTGCATTTCCGCGGTGGCCTGCCGCACTTCCGTGTCAGGTTTCAGCCGCGCGAAAACCAACAGCCATCTCCAGGACCGCGCCGCCGGACGCAGCTCATCGGCTGAAAATACGAGCGGGACCCAAAGTTGCGCTTGAAAGTCCCAAAGGCGAAACGTGCTCGGCATCACTCCGACAACGGTAAAAGGGACGCCATTGATCTTGACGAGACTGCCAACCACGCTCGGGTCGCCGCCAAACCTTTCCTTCCAGAGACCGTTACTTAGAACAACAACTTTGTCGCCACCGGGCCGATTTTCTTCCGGCAGGATCTCTCGTCCGAGCGCAAGGGATACGCCGAGAACCTGAAAGAAACTGCTCGAGACTCGGGCGCCTGCCACACGCTCCGGAGCCATGCCACCGCTGAGGGTGAAGTCGTCAAAAACAGCCGCGGTCATGTTGCTAAAAGAACCGCTCTGGGCGCGCCAGTCGAGATAATCCAGTGCTGAGGCAGGAGTTCGATCTGGCGCGTAAGCGTCTTTCGCAGGATTCGAGCTGCTGATGACCATCACGCGATCAGGATCCCGAACGGGCGGCTTGCGCAAAAGCAAAGCGCTTGCCACACTGAAAATCGTGGTGTTGACCCCGATTCCGAGCGCCAGGGTGATCACGGCAACGGCCGTGAAGCCAGGCGACCTCCGCAACATGCGCAACCCGTAGCGCATATCCTGAAGCAAGGTATCAAGGAATTGCACTCCCCGCGCGTCGCGGCACTCCTCTTTCGCCTGTTCGAGGCCACCAAACTCCATGCTTGCCCGCCGCTTTGCCGCTTCTCGGCTCAACCCTTCCCGCACATACTTCTCAACTTCCCGCTCCAAGTGAAACCTCAACTCTTCGTCGAGTTCTCCCTCGACGGCCTTGCGCCGGAACAGTGCCCGTACCCGAATCAGCACCTCACTCAACATGCCGCACCTCACTCGTATCGCAGCGCCACCATCGGATCGACCCGCATCGCCCGCCGCGCAGGGAGATAACCCGCCAAGAGCGCCACAGCAATCAGCAGCAGAGAAACCCCGGCAAACGAAATCGCGTCCCTGGGGTTCAAGCCGAAAAGCATGGAGGAAAGCAATCGCGAAATCGCAGCTGACACGGCGATCCCAATCACTGTTCCAAATAGCATCGGTCGCGCGGTCTCTCGCAACACGAGCCCAAGCACTTGCTCCCGCTGTGCGCCCAGCGCCATCCGAATTCCGATTTCTCGTGTGCGCTCCACAACGCTATAGCCCACCATCCCGTACACACCCAGGCATGCCAAAAACAGGCCAAGCATGCCAACAACGCTCGAAAGTATGCCGCCGATGCGTGAGATCACGAAGTAAGGGTCAAACGAAACCATCCAGTCGAGCGGCGCGGCAACGACAGGAAGATTGGCGTCCACACGCCGGATCGCACTGCCCAGTCCAGGCAATAGACCGGGCGCGCTGCCGCTCGTGCGTACCAACAACGTGCTGGTCCACCGGCTCTGCGAGAGCGGCAGATAAATATATGAGTCATCCACCTTGTTCAAAAACAGGCTGCGCACGTCCCGTACTACACCAATCACTTCGCTACTCGGAGAAAAGGGAACCCGCTCCCCGGCGAAAGGAGGACGCGCATTCACCGATCCGATCACCAAGCGCCTGCCGATAGGGTCCTGACCGGGCCACAAACGCCGCGCCGTAGCTTCGCTAATGATCACCACAGCAGCTTCCCCGTCAGCCTCTTGGGCCGTGAAACTGCGTCCGCTAACGACAGGAATGCCAAGGGTCTCGAAATAGTTTCGCGACACATAGCTGAAGGCGACTGTAGGCCGTTGGTCCTCACCCTCGCGATCAACCGGCGGCTTCGTCCCGTGTGTCGTGACCTGCACAAAGCGGTTGCCGCCGGAGATCGGAGCACGTGACGCTTGCGTAACCTCAGTCACGCCAGGAAGGCGGGCAATCTCCTCCCCGAGTTGGCGGTTGAGTTGAATTAATTGCTCCTGGCTATAGCCCAGCTGCTGTGACTCCAACATTTCCAGGGACAGGTGCACCAGGTGTTTGCTGTCAAAGCCGGGATCAACCCGGAGCGCGCGCTGCGAGCCCCGCAGCAGGAGCGCAGAGTTGATCAGCAGCACCAGACACGCGGCAACCTGAACAACCATGAGCAAGTCCCGGAGCCGCGACTTGCTCAGTCGCTGCCCCAGCATGCTGCCGTTGTCTTTGAGCGCCGAGTTGACATCGACACGCAGTGCCTGCAATGCCGGAGTCAACCCAAACACCATTCCCGTAAGCAGGGAGATGAGCACCGTGTAGCCAAAGATGCGGACGTCGGGAGTGACCTGCAGTGCGATCGCACCCCAGTAGGAAGGAATCGCGGAAGAAATCTCCGCAACCAGTAGATGCAGCGTCCAAGAGGCTAAGGGAAGACCCGCGGCCCCGGCAAAAAGAGCGATCAAAGTACTTTCTACGAGAAATTGTTGTAGCAGCCTGCCCCGGCCGGCTCCCAGGGAAAGGCGCACGCCGACTTCGCGGCGCCGCGCTGCCGCTCGCGCCAGCAGAAGACTTGCGACATTTGCGCACGCAATCAGCAAGAGCAACGCGACTGCGCCCATCGTAGCGACTACGATGGGCCAGGTCTCCGAATCGATGTGAGCAAACACGCGCTCGCTCGCCACCCATACGCCGGAGTTACGCTCAATCTCTGGGTAGGCGGCCCGCAGTTGTACCGCCAGAACGTTCAGTTCCGCTTGTGCATCGGCCAAGGAAACGCCTTCTTTCAGGTGCCCATACACAATCCCCGCGCCTGCGTTGCGGCTCCGCAGGCTTTCGCGAGTGCCGTCCCCTACGAGGGGTCGCGCCGCAATCGGCGCCCACAGAACCGGAAGACTCGAAACCGTGCCGAGATAATCCACCGGCGTCACGCCAACAATGGTGAAAGCAACCCGATTGAGGTGGATCCTCGAGCCCACCACGTCCGGGTTTGCGTGAAACTGGCTACGCCAGAAATTGCCGCTCAGAACGACCACTGGTGGAGCGCCAAACTTGTCGTCCTCAGGCAAGAACAGCCGGCCGGCCGCCGGTCGCGCCCCGAGCAACTGAAAGTAATTGCCGGAGACGAAGAAGCACATCAGTGGTTGTGCGCTTCCCTGCAGTAATTGCGGCAGGCGAAAGCCAAATGTGGCCCCCACGCTTGATGCAGGTTGCGAGCTGACGGCAGGAAGGTCGGGGGTAGCAACTAGAGTCCCGCCGCCAAACATGGCCAAGTCGGAGAGGGTTTCGCTGTGGTCGCGATAATAGATGTAGTCGGGATAGGAAAATGCGCCGCGCTTTTGTCCCTGCGCCTTGCGATAAACGCCCACCAGGTGGTCCGGATCTTTCACCGAGCGTGGCCGCAGTGCCAGAGCGTCAAATGCCGAGAAGACCGTGGTGTTGACACCGATCCCAAGTGCCAAAGCGAGTATGGCCGTCGCCGTAAAGGCGGGCGACTTCAAGAGCATGCGTAGACCGAAGCGGACGTCCTGAAGCAAAACCTCGAGGAAGCGCACTCCCCGCGCGTCGCGGCATTCCTCTTTCGCTAGTTCCAGTCCGCCAAACTCGAGGCGCGCACGCCGCGTCGCTTCTTCGCAGCTCATTCCGTCATGCATATACTTTTCGACTTGCCGCTCGACGTGAAACCGCAACTCCTCATCGAGTTCCCTCTCGACCGATCTACGCCGGAACACTGCCCGCACGCGAAACCACAGATCCTTGAACATGGCGAACTCCTTCGCCCTAAACCTGAGCTCGTCTGCCTTTCTTCAAATCAATTCATACCCGCCAAGATCGGGTCTTGCGATGCGAATCTCTAGGACCGTGCGTTACTCATGATGCAGCGCCACCATCGGATCTACCTGCATCGCCCGCCTTGCCGGCAAGTAACGGGCGAGCGCGCCAACCGAGAGCAGCGTTGCCGCGCTCATCGCCAACGTTGCGGGATCATGCGGCGACAGCCCGAACAGCATGTTCCCAATGAGACCCGAGGCAGCAATGGCGCACGGCACACCGATGGCGATTCCAGCGAGCGTCAGAATGAGCGTCTCGCGCAGGAAAAAATGGCGGTGTTCGCGCCAATACCCAGTCCCAGAGTCAGGACGGCTACCGCCGCAAAACCTGGGCTTTTCCGGAGCATGCGCAACGCGTAGCGAATATCTTGCAGTGTTGTTTCGAGGAGCTGTACGCCACGCATTTCGCGGCAATCTTCCTTGGTTTGCTCCAGCCCGCCCAGAGCGAGTCGCGCACGACGCGCGGCCTCTTCCCACGGCACGCCTGCGCGGATGTATTTCTCCGCTTCCCGCAGAACGTGGGCGCGCAATTCCTCATCTAACTCGCCTTCGATAGCTTTGCGCCGAAACAGGGCGCGAAGACGGAAGACAACATCGCTGAACATCCCGCACCCCTACGCGGTACCCAATACCTGCGCCACCGCTGCCGTCAGCTTTTCCCAAGCGTCTTTTTCCATTTCGAGTTGCTGCCGCCCGCCCTTGGTGAGCTCGTAGTATTTCGCTCGCCGGTTGTTCTCCGAAGTTCCCCACCGCGCCTTGATCCAGCCGCGGCGCTCCAGCCGATGCAACGCCGGATACAGCGAGCCTTGCTGCACCCGCAGCACATCACTCGAAATCTGCTGGATACGCTCGGAGATGGCCCACCCATGCTGGGGCGCGAGCGCCAGCGTTCGCAAAATCAGCAAATCCAAGGTTCCCTGCGGGAGATCAATGCGTTGCACGCCCATGTGCTCCCCTTTCGCTTCTACAAGGGAACCCTAGCACTTCTCCTGTCGAAGTGCAAGGGGAAGATCCGTGGGCCATCCCCGGGAAGCGGAAAGGCCCGAACCGACGATGGAACAGTCATTTTGGGGGTCCGCTGGGTGGTTAACTCTCGCCTGCCCAGCGCGCGTAAACCTCCTTGACTTATCTCTCGAAAATGCCGTACCTAAATCATTGGCCCGGCTCTTCATCCAAATCTTGCCAGGAGGCTACATGCCCGAGGAAAAGAACTTCTTTGCGGGTCTCATTGACTTCTCGTTCGAGCAGCAAATCATACGCCGCCTCGTAAGGGTTCTTTACATTATTGGCATTCTTGCCGGCGGCATCTGCGTCGTAACGTATGTGGTCCTGGGCTTCCAGAATTCTCCCGCCGAGGGACTCATCAACCTGGTTGCGGGAATCGTGTCTTTCTTCGTGGGCCTCCTCATTTGGCGGGGCCTGTTAGAGTTGGCCCTGATCGTTCAGCGCATCGCTGAAAGCATTGAACGCGCCACACATTAGCTAACCGGTGATCGCGCGACAGGACGAAATGACATCCGTCGACTCTTCTGCCCCAGCCCGAGCCCCCGCTCCCTTGCGTTCCGCGTCACCGTTGGGATGGCCGCGCGACATCTCTCCCGCGGAACAGAAATCTCTCATCGCGGGAGGCCTCGGCTGGATGCTCGACGCCATGGACGTCATGCTGTACTCGTTCGTGCTCGCTTACCTGATGGCCGAGTTCGGCATGAGCAAGTCCACGGGCGGCCTTTTGAATTCCCTCACGCTCATCGCTTCCGCGATTGGCGGGTTTCTCTTCGGCGTTCTGGCCGACCGCTTCGGCCGCACTCGCGCCCTCATGGCCTCCATCCTCGTCTATTCCATCTCCAGTGCTGCCTGCGGTCTTTCTCAGTCTATTTCTCAACTCGCGGTCTTTCGCTTCCTTCTCGGCCTAGGCATGGGAGGCGAGTGGAGCAGCGGCGCCGCGCTCATCGCGGAAACTTGGCGAGCTGAGCACCGCGGCAGGGCTCTCGGCCTAATGCAGTCCACCTACGCCATCGGTGAAGCGGCGGCGGCTGTTATCGTTTTGCTTGTGTTTCCGCACTTCGGCTGGCGCGCCGTTTTTTTTGCCGGGGTCTTACCTGCACTTCTGGTCCTCTGGATTTACCGGGGCGTCCCTGAACCTGAGGTGTGGAAGAACCGTGCGAAGAAAAACAAGTCCGCGGTGCTCCGCAAGCTTCTTCAAAGGGATGTCCTTCGGAATGGGCTCCTAGCCACCACCATGAACGCCTTCAGCATGTTCGGCTACTGGGGGCTGTTTACCTGGATTCCGAGTTTCTTATCTCTTCCTGTCTCGAAAGGGGGCCGCGGCCTGAGCCTCGTCGTGGGCACAACGTTTTATTTGGTGCTCTCTCCGGGTAAGTGGCTTGGCTACGCCTCGTTCGGATTCTTTGCCGACGCCTTTGGCCGTCGCAAACCTTATTTCACCTACTTGCTCGTCGCGGCGATACTCGTCCCGCTCTACGCCCTTATCCGAAGCCCTCTTTTCCTTTTGCTTCTTGGCCCTTTCGTAGCGTTCTTTGGTACGGGATTCTTTTCCGGCTACGCCGCCATCGCTAGCGAACTTTTCCCTGGAGAAATTCGCGCGGCCGCGATGGGTCTGAGTTACAACCTGGGCCGCGGGTTATCCGCGGCGTCGCCGTTTGCCGTTGGCGCGATGGCTTCGCAATTCGGATTTCTTCCGGCATTTTTTCTACTGGCGGGAGCGTTTCTCGTGGCCGCCTTGCTTGCCCTGCTGCTTCCGGAAACGCGCGGCCGCGAACTGACCTAACTTGAATTCCGAAAACGAACCACCGTGTCTGGGCGTGGAACCCAACCAGGTGTCATCCCGACGCTTAGGCTGCGGTGTTCCGCGGTCTCGAGGATCCGCTTTGCTTTTAGGGGTCCTGGCCCAGCTAGATTCCTGCGCCATGCGCGCGCATCTGGGCACCGCCGGCACGCAGCGTGTACTTGAGAGCAAAATACGGCGCCTGGCCTAGGAGTTTCTGAAATTCCCGCTCATCGGAGTACCGTCGCCGCGGGATCCGGCGAGCCAGAATGCTGACCTCCAGCGGATCGCGCCGGAAGGGATAGGGCTCGAGCGCCACGGCATGGTTGCCTTCGGGCTGCAAATTCCAGTCCACTTCCTCGCCGTGGTAATCGGCGGGAACCGCGTCGATCGTTGAGGCTTCCAGCGGCCCCATCGAGAAATACAGCGAAAGGCGGTCCAGCGCTTCGAGCCGCAATGAATTCGCCTGCAGCCATTTTTCATCCGCGAAATCTTTCGTCTTGGGGTCCGCACGCAAATCCACTTTCAATCGCAGCTGTTGTAGGCGCAGCGTCTGCAAAAAATCATTCACCATTTGCGATTCATGCGACTTCACGTACTTCGCCGAAAATCCCGGCATCGTCGCCCGAGTGCGATCATACAGCCCCAGGCAATGCATGCTCACGAGCAGGCCCGCGTAGCGGTCTACTTTCACGACGCGCTCAATTCCCCGCTGGTAAAGCTCGATGTGCTCCCGAGTCGGAATGGACATGAAGCTGTACGGCAAGTACGTTACCGGATCGATTTCCGGCAGCAGTTCCCACTCGTTCCATCCGTTATCGTGTTCGGTAGCGGCCAGTGCGAAAGATTCTTGGGGCTGTGGCACGGCAAACGTGTCGTTTCCCAGTTCGCGGGCAAAATGCCCCGCGAGCACTGCGTGATCGGTTTGCCGAATTAAAACAAGATGGTCGCCCTGTTCTTGAATGATCATGACGCTGCCCTCTTACGCAGCGGCGGATTATGAGCATGCCTAAGGGCAAGGCATCCGGGCTTGATGGGGAACTTGTCAAGCGCTCTACGAATGCAACATTATGCCTCTAGCACTTTCCAGAATCCAGAAATATCGTGACACGAACCTGATGGAACGCCAGCAATCGATGGAATACGAGCATCCTGGGGCGTGGCGGACTGGCAGACGCGCAAGACCCAGGAGCAAGGACGTTTCCACTCCGTGCTCGGTGGTCGTCGCGGGCAGACCAGAAAATGGTCGCGTTGATGCTTGCCAGAAAAATGAGCGACGAAGTCCGCCGCCGAACCGCCGGAAATTGAAACTGAAAACTTGGGCGACAGAGACTTCGCTGGCAGCAAAGCGCTGGAGTTCTGTGCATACCTGAATATAAGTTCTCCAGAAGTATCGAACTATAGCATTTTTCCCCTTCCAATTTGACCCGTAACTCATAGAAACAAAGAGGCCTTAGTAGCGCAGCACATTGGAGCGCAACCTGCATTCGCATGCGCAAAGCTCAACCGGAATCTGCCTGTCTGGAATGGGTTTGCTTCAAGGGATTCCGCGCGCAGAGCTGCAGGTCATAGGGGTTGTTCATTCAAAACCTTGAGATGGTTCCGTCGAATGGAGGGCAGCAAAATGAATTGTGAAAGAACTTTGAGTATGGGCGGC
>Ga0126381_100008335_pt1 | contig 11582 bp, 8 predicted proteins | sample PanSoiMetPlot_28_FD_96465 | JGI IMG/M metagenome (GOLD analysis project Ga0126381, IMG submission 96465) | Tropical forest soil microbial communities from Panama - MetaG Plot_28 | ecosystem: Environmental > Terrestrial > Soil > Tropical forest > Bulk soil | place: Panama | collected 2016-02-17 | reverse complement strand
TCACATTGCAGAGGGCCTGGGGAAGCAGTTCATCGTATGGGGCGATGTTGTTCTGCACAAGGATCCACGAATCCTGGAGCGACTAAACAAAAGCATAGTCGTCATGGATTGGAACTACAGGGAAAAGAACCCTGCGAGAATTCAGGAGACTCTTTCGACGATCCACAAGAATGGTTCACGCGGGATCGGAGCGCCGGCACTAATCAACTACAGGTGGGGGCCGCGCGCCGGTACCGACCAGTTGGCAAATATAGATGCATTCGCCGACGCCTATCTTGGAGGGGACGATGCCGGTTCACTGGGGGTGATCCTGACCAACTGGGTACCCAGCCGTTACATCCAGAACTCGATTTGGGACGGATTTGCATATGCCGCAGTGGGATTCAAGGAAGGATCAGGCACGGCACAAAAGTTCGGGTTTCGGCGCTTTGTAGAGAATCACTACCGGACAGTCTGGAACAATCATTGGGATGAAGCGTTCCGGCTGATCTACCAAACCGCGCCACAAGTTGAAGAAGGGGAAGCCGCGGCAGAAGTCGTGCCACTACATGTCCCATGGAGCAATGATGACGAGCTTTCTGCGGTGCTGAAAGATCGAGTACCTCGGTCCAATCCTTTTACGCGGCTGCGCAGCCTGTCGGTTCAACTGGAAAGCCAGGTTGTCAAGAACCTCCCGGACTTTCAAGCTTTCGCGCTTTCAGTTACATACCTGGAGCAGTTGTATTGGCGCGAGACAATTGTCGTTGAACAAGCCGTCAAGAAACATCTCTCGCAGGAAGATGCAAGCCTCGTGATCAAAAATATTGCAGAGCGGGACCGTGTTTTGGCGCAAACGCTTTCAAAGGATTGGGATCACGGAAGATTCTCCGATTCCGCCGCAAAGTTGAGACCTCTATTTGGACTCGAGCCAAAAGACCAGCTCGTCTTCCAGTTTGAACGCGCGGCGGGGTACTCCGCTTCTCTAGCATCCCATCCTGATCGCTTTTTTCAGATCTTAACGGCGTCAAAGCCTGCGTGATCTGCCGAGGATAAGAATGTCGTTTTTGGAGAGTTCGTCGCTCAACGGGCTCGTTGTTCACGTTGCGGAATCTCGTGTCGCCATGGGTAATCAAGCTGCAGCCGGAATAGGGGATGAGATTCGTGCGTGCCTTCGAAAGCAGGCCGGCGTTCGAATGGTTTTTGCAGCAGCACCGAGCCAGGCGGAGATGCTCGCGGGCCTTTGCCGAGAGAAGGACATCGACTGGGCACGCGTTACTGCTTTTCATATGGACGAGTACCTCGGTTTGGCGGCCGAATCTCCGCAGCGATTCGGCGCCTGGCTACGACACACCATTTTCGATCACCTTTCTTTCGCGACGGTGCATTTGATCGATCCAGGTGACGACCCTGTGCAATCAGCCACGGATTATGCCGCGAAATTGAATGAGGCGCCAATCGACATTGTTTGTTGTGGAATTGGCGTCAATGGACATCTCGCCTTTAACGATCCGCCCGCCGACTTCGATGATCCCTTCACTGTTAAGGTCGTCGATCTCGACTCGCTGTGCCGCCAGCAGCAGGTGGACGATGAGTGTTTCGCTACTCTCAATGAAGTCCCCACCAGCGCGCTAACGATGACAGTTCCTGCGCTCTTGGCGGGTCAGGCAGTCTTCTGCACAGTGCCTGGTTCTGCCAAGCGATCTGCTGTTCGCCGTGCACTCCTGGGACCCATCGATCCTAGGTGTCCGGCTTCTGCCCTGCAGCGGCATTCACATTGCACAATTTACCTCGACCAGGATTCCGCCTCAGGATTGCGACACAACGCCAGTGCACATTGCTGAAAATACGCCCGATCTCCGGGAAAGGCCTGTCGCCACTCAGGTATTTGAGTAGGCGAGAGTGCGGCCAGAACAGCTTGGTGAGCGCAAAGCTGCCCTGATATCGTGAACCGAAGAATTCAGATCGCCGTCTCGCGGAATAACGGTCGCGGCAGTTCTAAATGGTGCGATTGCGTCCAGAAAAATGTTGGGTACAAAAATAGGGTATCGTGTCAGTGTTATCGCACAAGTCATTTGGATTCAGTGCATAACTGCCTGGGGGCCCAAAGCTCAATCTGAGCAATTCCAAGCAAGTCTGACGCAAGCTGAGTGTTCATCGCGCCATTTGAACATAATGCGATGTTCGCGGGAACTGTCACAAGCGACAGGTGATTCCTTTGCATGCTGGTTAAAGCTTCGATTCCCGAAGCATGGACTGCCGGATACACCTGTCATTTGAGACAGCTTGCCTCGAAGTTTCGTGGGGTTCAAAATACGCATCAGCAATCGATCGCTGCAAGGGCTTTCAAAGCCGGTGTGATGATGTGGAGCAACTGATAGGGTGAGGGTCGACCGCGTTTCTCTGCTTTGCCAATCTTGGCTGAGGCACGCTGTAGGGATTCGGATTCTGACGGGAATCCTCTTCGTGATTCTCATTGCCTGGTTGCAGTCGGTGAGTTCAACAAGCTTCTTCCTGAAAGCAAACTGAGCCAGCTCATTTCCAGCCCGATGCGGAGTTGTCCGGAGAGCCTCAAAGAGCCTGATCGAGGCGAAGGGGCTTTGCTTCTTCTCTCGAGTCCCATCCTGCCGAAAAACAAACCAGGAGAAGAGTCGTTATGAGAAATACAGGGTTCAAACGCTTCAGGATTTCCCTCCTGCACGCCTGGTTCCTGGCGGGCGTGGCATTTGCGTGGCCGCTTGTAGCTCAGGGGCCGGAAGCGCAGCAAAGGATCGCCGAGCTGAAAGAGGCTGTGGCCAGAAACAAACAGGGCCTCGCGCAGTACACATGGGTAGAGCAGGACACGATCATCCTGAAGGGCGAGCAGAAGAAACAGGAGCAATTCCAGGTTCGTCTTGGACCTGACGGCAAGCCGCAAAAGACTCTGCTCAATGCAACGGCGCCTACGCAAAGCGGTCATGAGGGACGGCTAAAGGAGCACATCATCGAAAAAAAGAAAGAGGAGTACAAGGAATACGCCGATCGGATCAGGGAATTGATTCGGCAGTATCTCCCGCCTGACAAGGATGCGCTTGAACAGGCCCGGCAAAAGGGAAACATCTTGGTGGGGGCGGAGCCAAATATGCCCGGCCAATATCGCGCCGTGATCTCCAACTACATCAAACCGGGCGACTCGATGACTCTGGTGATTGATCCGGCCCAGAAGAACATCGTACGTTTGTCAATTGCCACATATCTGGATGATCCAAAGGATGCGGTCAAAGTGGATGCGGTCTTCAGCCCGATCTCTGGCGGCCCGAATCATGTATCGTCCGCGACGATCAACGGAGTCAGCAAGCAGTTGACCATCACTGTTGAGAACAGCAACTACCAAAGGCTTTAGGAATGCACGGTCTGGTCTCGGTCTCTCAAGCACAAGAACAAGTAGCCGTCGGAGAATAGTCATGAGCAGAGTCCGAAGACGTAGGTTTGCGAGTGCCAGTTGCGTGAATGCCGGGTCCGCAATGTTTACTTGGAACTTTGACAGGGATGGAAAGTTTTTGGGAACGTGCTTTACGGGCCTGCTCCCGCCACCTCTCAACTAATTGCCTATGTAGTTTCCGGATTACGGGTTGTTGGGGAGTAGAGATGAGCCGAGTCAGCCGCCTGATTCTCGCTGTTATTCCAACGGTCACGGTCGCACTGACCGGATGTAAAGACTTAATTCTGCACAACACGCGGAGTCTCCTTCTCCCCGAATTTCAAAGGTCGGAGACCGAGTTGCACCTGAGTTACAACATCAGGCCACGATTCTGGGTTTCTGTCGATGGCAACTACTGGCGCGGCGGTGAAACGAGTCTGAACGGGAAGGCCACACCCACAACACTGCAGGCCAATTCGCGATTAGGAACTACAGCATCCATTCCAATCACCAAGCACCAGCCATCAAAATCAGTTATAGCGGTGGTACCTACATCACCTTCGGCGGAAATTTCCAGAATGTCCAAGCCGCCTGGCAGTACTCCTGGATCGGCAAACCGTAATTGAAATTTTGACAGGTCACTAGCCCGTAGGAAAGGAGAGGTCGCTTCAGCGTCCATGCGGTGCCCTCCGCACATCCAAGGTTGTCGGCGACCGATCGCTGATTGTCCAATCTTGATCTCAACGAGACTTCAGAAGCAAGTGCTCCAACTGACAGCCCCAAAATTTCCGCATTGCCTCAGTACCAAGCATGAAATGATCCTGTCCGGCATTTCAACTTCGAAAACTGTCACTCCTGACAGGTGCGGAAGTGCCCAATGCTTTCTTACCGTCTTTTGGGAGCGCGTGTCTCCGGCCTTGCTGACTATCATCAGGATCAAGTCTTGCATTGAGAGACGCGAGAGAAGCGCAGTCGTGAAAAAGAGTCCCCAGGTAATCGAAAAGCGAGCGGGTGCTGCGAAGAAGCGGAAATCAGTGTTGCTGCTCTTGCTTATCGTGGTCGTTGCGGGAGCTACAGGAGTGATCCTTCTCCGGAACCATGCAGATTTTCATGTCAATCCAAGAGCCACCTCTCTTCCGTCCACCCCGGCTTCAACATCCTCATCCGACATCGAGCAGATGCGTGTGGCCTTCGGTCCGACAATTCCCAACAAGGCTTCAGCTCCGTCTCCTGTGCCGAAAGAGATGGTGTGGATTCCGGGCGGAGAGTTCTCCATGGGTGCTAAAGGTGGAGCTGACATGAACGAAGTGGGCATGAATGCAATGCTCGATTCTCGTCCGATCCATCGCGTCTACGTAGATGGCTTCTTTATGGACAAGACGGACGTGACCAATGTGCAGTTTGCAAGATTTGTGAAGTCAACCGGGTATGTAACCGTCGCTGAACGCAAACCGCGCGCGGAAGACTATCCAGGCGCGACGCCGGAGGACCTCGTGGCAGGTTCAGTGGTGTTTGCTCCACCGGGCCATCCAGTTTCTCTCAACAATCATTTGCAATGGTGGGCCTATGTTCATGGTGCCAGCTGGCGTCATCCGTTGGGACCTAACAGCAGCATAGCTGGGCGAGAAAACTATCCTGTGGTGCACATCGCATATGAAGACGCAGAGGCCTATGCGAAGTGGGCAGGAAAGCGGCTGCCGACCGAGGCTGAATGGGAGTTTGGTGCGCGAGGCGGGCTTGCAGGGAAGGCGTATGTCTGGGGAGATGAGTTCCGAGTGAACGGCAAGTGGATGGCAAACACGCATCAGGGGCATTTCCCTGACAAGGACGCTGGAGAAGACGGATATGCCGGAATTGCGCCGGTTGCGAGCTTTCCACCAAACGGATATGGCCTCTACGATATGGCTGGAAATGTGTGGCAGTGGACAAGTGACTGGTATCGTCCCGACTACTACAAAGAACTTTCTGATCAGGGTGGCGTAGCACGGAATCCGCAAGGGCCGGATTCGGCCTACGATCCGCAGGAGCCGGGGCACGCAAAGAAAGCACAGCGCGGCGGATCATTTCTGTGTACCGACCAGTACTGTTCGCGCTACATGATGGGCACTCGCGGCAAGGGTGATATAGATACTGGAACAAACCATCTTGGCTTTCGCTGCGTCATGACACCTGAGCAATGGCAGGCGAAATCCGGAAGAACTTCCGACAAACACAATCTTGGGCAGTAGCTTTTCGACGACGTGGTTGGCATTCGAAAATCTGCGAGCCGCCGCTGATAGACCACTACCTCTCGCACGAGATCATTGCCATTGACCTCCTCATGTCGTGAAGTATCAATCATGTCGTGAAGTATCAATCGATGGGAACATCGAACAGCTCGGCCCCCTGCTAATGCGGTCTTCACTGCAGACAAGTTGGATGCTCTTGATCGCCCCACCGGCTGGCAATGGCGCGGTTTCGGCTATTGAGCCTCGTGTGCCTTTATCATCTCCTGAATCTGAGCCTTGACGGCATCCAGATTGAATGACGCGGACTTCTGCATGGGAGGGAAGTCGACGAACGACTGCGCCGCCTTAGCCACGGTCTGTTGAACGACCACGAAGCGCCAGAACTCGCGCCCCATGAAGTCGTTCAGATAGCCTCCTGTGCCTGTGTTGAGTGTCTCTCCGCGGAGCATGGGCGTGCGCTCGAAAGGATCCTGGCGGATGTTGATGACTGTAGGCATGTCGGTCGAGACCTTTTCACCAGGCCATCCGTAGGGCTCCTGCTGAAACTGGAACTTGAAGTCGTCGATGCGAATAGCACCGAGATGCGGGCCCTCGAAGTAGAAGAGCTCATGTCGCGCCGACGGGCCTTTGCCCTCAAGCATCGCTCTTTGGTCGTATCCGTCGAGGTGATTCTTATAGGTCCGGTCGCCGAGCTTCACTCCCTTCAAAAGTTGATCGGTGATAGTGGGATTCCCGGCACAATCCATCAGGGTCGGGAACCAATCGAGTCCGGAGGTAATCCCATTCTCGACCGATCCGGGCTTGACGTGTCCCGGCCAACGGATAATTGCCGGTACACGGAATCCTCCTTCGTAGCTCGTGCCCTTGGTTCCTTTGAACGGTGTCATTCCGCCGTCAGGCCATGTAAACACTTCGGCACCGTTGTCTGTGGTGAAGATGACGATGGTGTTTTCCGCCTCGCCGATCTCATCGAGGTGTTGCAGAATTTCGCCGACGCAATCATCCAACTGTGCCATTCCGGCTTCTTCCAGGCCGAAGTTGGTCTCGTAGTTCATCATTGCCTGGTACTTGGGAGGGATGTACGTGAAGACGTGCATGCGGGTGGTGTTATGCCAGATAAAGAACGGCTTGCCGTCCTTCTTGGCCTTGTCCATGGCTTCCTTGGTGTGCCCGACGAGAACTTCGTCAAAGGTCTCCATGTTGTACTTGGCTGGACGGCCTGTTTGCCACCTCTGACGGCCCTCCATATTTGGGAAAGGCGCCAAAGGGCCTTCATCTACGACTTTTTGCCTCCCGACCGGACCCCAGCGCGGCATGTCCGTGGTGTCGTTAGAGTCCGTAGCCCAGCAATGGACAAGATTGCGCGGGCCGGTCTTGTCGATCCAGTCTTGCGGGTAACTGTACCAGTAGGGGTCCGACAACGCATCGAGGTGATAGAGATAACCAAAGAATTCGTCGAAGCCATGCAGACAGGGGAGGAACTTGTTCTTGTCTCCAAGGTGGTTCTTGCCGAACTGAAACGTCTCGTAACCCTGAACCTTCAACGCAGTGGCCAGGGTCGCAGCTTCATCGGGAATTCCGACGTCCGCTCCGGCCTGTCCCACGGTCGTCAATCCTGTGCGAAGAGGAATCTGGCCAGTGATGAAATTTGCCCGGCCGGCCGTGCAGCTTGCTTCGGCATAGTAGTCGGTGAACATCATGCCTTCGGCGGCAAGTTTGTCGAGATGAGGAGTCTTACCCGACATAATCCCGCGATGATAAGCGCCAATGTTGAACCAGCCAATGTCGTCGCCCATAATCACGAGGATGTTCGGTGGCTTCGATGTCGCTGCCTGCCCGGCATGGGCCGCGCGGGCCGCGGCATTGGCAGCGGGCCCAGTGCCGGCGTGCAGGAAACACGAGCAGACAAGCGCTATGAGTGACGATTTTTGCGAACAGTCACGAAGGTTCATTTTTCTACTCCCAGTGAGTGGTTGCGCCAATGTGTGCCGATGCCGGCGCTTGTCCAAGCCGATTGTCCAGTTGCGAAGAGAAAAAGGACGAGCATCAAGGGCAACCTTGTTCTCATGCGGGCCTCGTTTCTCAACACGTGCGAATCGGGGCGGTCCAGACTCGTTCTCATCTAGAGCATTGCGAGAAGTTGGACTTACTTGGGCGGGAAGTTCTTGAGCAGTTTTGCCATCGCCTTGTTCAGGCGCTCTTCGTTCTTTGACTGTTTCGAACTGGGGTCAAGCGTTTTGCTCGCTGTTCCAGTCCAGACTAGTTGCTTCGTTGACGGATCGTACATGTCAAGAACAAGTGAGCCGACGTTGATGGTCGACTGTGTTGCAGTCCCCATTCCACCGGCCCAACGGCCTCCCATTCCGTAGGCATTCCATTGTTTTTCCTGATCGACGGCTACCTGGTAGCCCACAAAAAGGTCCGCCTTATCGCCGTCGGTCTTGGTAAGGCCCTTGGAAGCGAGCTGCGAATCGACGGACTGCTTGATCTCCTGGTCCACGATTTGGTTCGGGTGGGAGGCTCCCTCGATGGGGACCCATTTATACGTGTGGAACTTTGAGAAATCTACTCCAGGCATGGAGTTTGTCTTCACATCCTGCGCTGCCACAGGAGTCGCCGCTAACGTCAGCAAGAGGCTGAATCCAATTGCAGCTATTGCTTTGCGAGTCTGGTGCAACATGACTTGTCTCCTATTTCTTTGCGAAGTTTGAAATGGTCACCAATCAGCGCCGGGTGACGCTCAAATCGGCTCACTCGATTCGCATATTCTCGCGCGCGGGCCTGAGCTATTCCTTCGATTCAACCGGATTGCTCTTGGCCGGCAACCTCAGGTCAGGAGTGTCTTACTTATACTGCGTTCAATCGAGGCTAGCAATCTGTTACTAGTGACAGTTCTTTTCGAGTGCCGAACGTGCTTCCTGGAGGCTATCGTGACTACGCAACAACCAATGCGATGCTGTCCACTCACGCAATGCATGATGCTGGCAGTGATGATGGCGTCGCTGACATTGCGATCGGTGGCGCAAGCCGATGAACTTCTGCCTGAGATCGACATTCACCACAAGTTGAACTCAAATGTGCGCGTCTATTTCCAGGCGAAGCAGACGCGAGAGGGCGGCCTTCCAGTCACAGCTGAAATTGGCCCCAGTATAGAGATCTATTCGAAGAGACTGAACAGACTGGTCGACATGATTGCTTTTGACAAGGATGATTCGAAGACGCAACTGTTGGTTTTCTCGGCCGGATACCGATATCTTCCATATCCCGACGCGCCTTCAACAAACAGGTTCGAGCCGTACGTAACGCTCAACGCTGGCACGAAGAGGCGGATACTGCTCTCCGACAGAAATCGCGCCGACCTCGATTGGCAAAGCGGTAAATTCAACTGGCACTATCGCAACCGTGTCACTCTCGAGAGGCCGTTCAGGCTTCGCAACTATCACCTCTCGCCGTATGCCAGCGCGGAGTTCTGGTACACGAGCCAATATGAGAAATGGAGCACCACTTCGATTTTTGCCGGTTGTTTGTTTCCTCTAGGAAAACACTTCGACTTTGCACCGTACTACGAGCACCAAAAAAATACAGGCAAGAAGCCGAATGAGCGACTGAATCAACTTGGCCTGGTTCTCAAGGCGTGGTTCTGACTTGCCGCGGCGCTGCCTTGATCTCATGAGAATGCCCCCGTATCGTCAGGAGTGCATTGGGGATGCAGAGATCTGTTACTTGTGACAGCTATCTATTCTGCTTCGCGACTTTGATAATGCAGGCGAGGAGATTGTGAAGAAGTTTGATCTCACGATTCCTTAGCGGCCTGCCTCGGCCTTTTCAACTATCGGAACAGTCAGAATCCGATCGCCGGCAGGCTTGCTGAGTGAATATCAAATGTCCAGTTGTGAATTACTGCAACAGGAGAAACAGCAGCACTTCCTGAACGTTGCCGGTCCCGTCGCCAATAGGCTGTTTCAGTGCGGGATGATTCCTTAACCGGAGGTTCTGGTATGAGTGCTTCCGCCGCAGCTCACGCTGTTTCCCGGTGGCCCCGCTATCCTGAGCTATACGAGATCGACACATGGGTCTGGCTCTCGGACTTGAGCCAGAAGCACGGAAAAAGTATCAACTTGTCGTCGGTTCCTGCCGCCGAGTGGGAGGCCATTGCGAAATACGGCTTCGATGCAGTGTGGTTGATGGGAGTATGGGAGCGAAGCCCGGCCGGGATCGCGATCGCGAATCAAAACAAGGGCCTGCTCGATGACTTTCGCCGCGCCCTGCCTGATTTTCGTCTGGAAGACAACGTGGGCTCCCCTTATTGTGTGCGGCGCTATGTTGTCGATAAGCATTTTGGAGGGCCTGAAGGTCTTGCAGTTGCCCGAAGAGAGCTTTCAAAACGGGGCATGAACTTGCTGTTGGATTTCGTGCCCAATCATGTGGCGCCGGATCATCCGTGGGTTCGTGAACACCCCGAGTACTTTGTCCATGGCAGCGCTGACGACGCAATGCGTGATCCGGCTTCTTTCATCGAACTCAATGGAATTACTTACGCCTTCGGTCGCGACCCGTACTTTCCGGCATGGCCTGATGTCCTGCAGCTAAATGCTTTTCAGCCCGGCCTCCGGAAAGCTGCAATAGAAACCGTCTCAAGCATTGCCGACCAGTGCGACGGGGTTCGCTGTGACATGGCTATGCTGTTTCTGAACGCAATCTTTGAGCGCACTTGGGGCGCGCGTGCTGGAGCGCAGCCCAAGACAGAGTACTGGACAGAACTGATCACAGCTGTCAAGAATCGTCACCCTGGCTTCCTCTTCATCGCGGAAGCGTACTGGGATCTCGAGTGGAATCTGCAACAGCTGGGTTTCGACTTTTGCTATGACAAGAAGCTCTACGATCGCCTCGAGCACGCACCGGCGGAAAGTGTCCGGCTACATCTCTGTGCAGATATGGGCTATCAAAACAAGCTGCTGCGTTTCATAGAGAACCATGATGAACCACGTGCGGCCGCGACCTTTTCGCCCGCGAAGGAGCGCGTAGCTGCTCTGACGATGGCGACGCTGCCGGGAATAAAGTTGTTTCATGAGGGGCAGTTTGAAGGTCGCAAAGTCAGACCGCCCGTGTTCCTGGGCCGACGCCCAAATGAGCCTGTCGATCAGGATTTGCGCACGTTGTACGGCAGGCTCTTAGCTGCCGTCGACAAACCGGTCTATCGCGAAGGGCGGTGGAGTCTTTGTGAACGAACCGGATGGCCGGATAACGGGAGCTTTCAAAACCTTGTGGCATGGAGTTGGCTCAAAGAGCAAGATCGCTCCCTGATTGCGATCAATCTTAGCGACCAACCCGTGCAGGCTCGCATTCGCGTCCCATGGAGAGAATTGGCAGGGACGACGTGGAAACTGACGGACATGCTTGCCGACCTGAGCTACGAGCGAGAGGGCGATGAAATGCTTTTCCCCGGCCTCTATGTGGAACTCAGGCCTTGGGGTCACCACCTATTCCAGTTTGAACAAGCCGGCAATGATCGGAAGAGTAGAGCGCAGGTAGCAGCCTGAGCGTCAGCCCTTTGGGCCTTCTGAGCCGTCTGACGTTAACCGACAGCTTCACGCTCCGCTCCGAGATCGTGAACTCAGAGTGTTCTTTTCGACTACGCCAAGGCGTCATCCCCTGCATGCACGACCAAACCTCAACCTAATCAAAACGAGGTGCAAAATGGCCCAGAATCAGGAAGCCACCAGACTGAAAGATGCGCGCAATCCCAACACGCCGTGGAGGAAATGGGGTCCCTACTTAAGCGAACGGCAGTGGGGCACAGTTCGCGAAGATTACAGCCCGGGTGGAGACGCTTGGGACTACTTCAGTCACGACCAGGCTCGATCGCGTGCCTATCATTGGGGCGAAGACGGCCTGGCTGGCATCAGCGATGAGAAGCAGTACCTTTGCTTCAGTTTGGCGCTTTGGAACGGCAAAGATCCAATCCTGAAAGAACGCGC
>Ga0126381_100008333_pt1 | contig 11582 bp, 9 predicted proteins | sample PanSoiMetPlot_28_FD_96465 | JGI IMG/M metagenome (GOLD analysis project Ga0126381, IMG submission 96465) | Tropical forest soil microbial communities from Panama - MetaG Plot_28 | ecosystem: Environmental > Terrestrial > Soil > Tropical forest > Bulk soil | place: Panama | collected 2016-02-17 | reverse complement strand
GAATTGCCGAGTACAGGTCTGACCAACCGTCACGCGTGCGAACTACGCTTTCGAGATACTCCTGCAACGCAACCATATCTTGCACCGGATCTTTGACCACCGCGCCGACAAGGTTTGGCGCAAGACTTTCCGCTGTCATTTCTCCGTTTCCGAAGTGCGCGGCAGATGCCCATGCGCTAACTCCTACGGAAATGGCTTCTGCCGTCGACAGCGAGCCGGTAGGGGATTTTAGCTTCGTCTTCCCATTCATGGTCTTGCCGTCGCGCAATTCGCGAAACAAGGTAACGACTCGAACCAACTCCTCATCAGCAGGTCGGATGGGCGGCAACTCGAGGCTGGAACCGATCTCAAGAACTCGCTTCACGACGATCCCGGTTTCCTCTTCCAGCGTAGCGGGAGAAGGAAGCACAACAACGTTGAATCTGCGCTTGAGTGCGGACGACAGATCGTTCACACCCTTATCCCGATTGTTAGCTGTCGCAATGATGTTGAAGCCACGCTTGGCCTCGATCGACTCATTCAGCTCAGGAATAGGCAGAATCTTCTCAGACAGGATTGTGATCAGAGTGTCCTGCACGTCTGAACCCATACGTGTGAGCTCTTCGAGCCGTGCGATAGCTCCTTCTTCCATCGCTCGGGTCAGCGGCGTCTTAACGAGAGCTTCGCGCGACGGTCCCTTGGCCAGCAGCAGCGCATAGTTCCACCCATATCGAATGTGGTTTTCATCGGTTCCCGCTGTGCACTGAATCATGCGTTGTGACGAACCCGAAACCGCCGCTGCCAGATGTTCCGATACCCACGACTTCGCTGTTCCCGGCAATCCCAGCAGTAGCAATGCGCGATCGGTCGCAAGCGTCGCAACCGCAGTTTCGATGAGTCGACGATTGCCAATGTATTTCGCCGAAATCGCCGTGCCGTCCGCAGCCTTGCCGCCAAGAATGTAGGTCACGACCGCCTTGGGAGAGAGCCGCCAGTTCGCGGGACGCGGAAGTTTGTCTCCCGCCGTCAGAGCAGACAATTCGTTGGCATAGACTTCTTCGGCTGATAGCCGGATTCGGCCAGAATCTTGTTTAGCCATGGGGACCGTCAATCTCCATTCCATCAAGGATGTCGAGCAATGCAAGGGGAGTAGCAGTGATTGATTGATCGAAGTCTGCGAGCTGCTGCCGAAGCTCGTGGCGCCGCGCCGGCGGGCAAATCGCGGTCAAGAGTTCAAACCAGACAACGCATTCGTGCTCGGGGATTTTCTTCAATAATTTCGCATGAAGGACAGTCGACATGACCGCAACGGGCGCTTGTGCATCGGTGATCCGGTGCAGCCACTGCCATAGATGGTAGATAGTCGGGAGATCTTTGCGGTAAGGATGAACAATGATCTCCTGCCATCGTTGTCGCTCCAACTCTCCCATGGTTCCGAGCGTATCGAGTCCGCTTTCCACCATCTTCTCCCAGGCGCTTGGAAGGTGCGCGACCACGAGTTCAAGCAGATCAAGACGGAGATCGCTTGTGGCGATCAGCGCCAATGCAAGAAGAAAAGGTTCGTCGTTTGAGGCGGATTCGATCAATTCTTCTTCCTTAAGATGAAAGGCACTCGCCAGTTCTCGGAGCGAAACGTCGGTAAATGTTTGGAGTATCCAGCGCGAGGCAGCTTGGTCCTTTACGTTAGCGGGAAGTTCGAGTTGCAATGCTGTGCGCTTACGATTCAGACCGCTCTTACTTTGTTTGATTCGTTCGAGACATGCATGCAAGGCCGGACTCTCTCCTGCTGCGCCGAGACGCGCCAGGAATCTCGCTGCTAGTGCTCGTACACGAGGCGCCCGATCTTTTTCCAGCACGCTCAGGAATGGCTGGTCGGTCGTGCTCAAAGCAGTTTGCAAGGTTTGCAGCAAGCGAAACCGAGCCTCCGCGGATTCCTGCCCCCAGGTTGACTCAAGAAGAGTACGAGCGGCATCTGCCCCGTCTCGTCTACGTTGCTCCAGATACGTCACTCGGCGCGAAAGCGTTGCCTGCGCCCAGTTACTCTCGTCAAGCAGTTCCGGATCGAAATAGCTTTGCGTTTCCGCCTCTGGCTTCTGTCTGTCCGCCCAATGCTGGGCTGTTGGGCCAAGCCTCTCCGCATTTGAGCGAACGAACGCATCGATCAAGGGCAAGTCGAAGGGATGAGGGCGTAGTCTCAACCGTTCGAGAGTACGTGCAAGCGCATGCCCAGGATGTTCGGTAACATTTTTGGCAGTAAGCAATCGAACAAGCGGGCGTCGCAGACTACCGGCGAGGATTTTGCGTTCGTCTTTTATCTCTGGCTCAACGATGAACGAATCTGGGGTCGTAGGGCGTTCGAACCGCAGCGCCTGTCCCATGAGGCTGAGCACTTCGAGCACGCCATCAGAATTTGGATTTGCAGGACGAACGAGTTCGGGCAGCGCATGTCGGGATGTTCCCGCGAGCAGCGACGGCAGAACTTTCGCGTGTAGCATGGTCCGGTTCACGAGCGCACCCACCGGCCGAGTTGGGTTTCAGCCCATGCCAGTGTGAACTCGTATCCGTTCCAGAGCCCGATGCCATCAATGGGACCTACGCTCGCAAGAGGCAATGCATGAGTGGCTTGCGACGTATGCAGCGGCAGCGAAAATCCGCTCTCGTCATCGTGGATGTATAGTTGTTCTCCATTTCGGCGCACATTAGCCGAGCGAAAAGTCAGAGGAATCGTCCCGAGCCAAGGGAGCTGCGCCAAGGCACCCTCGTAGTCAGTGTATGAAGCACTTAGACTCCTGGTGGGCAAGGCGAGCTGCTCACTGCTTTGTTCGGCACCTTTGTTGAGGGTGGTTATCTGTGCGCGAAGCGGGATGCTGGACCGGTAAAAGGTCACCTCGGCATCGATCTGGTCTCCAACCAGGTAGCCACCGGTCGCGGCTCCTGTAGAGATCGGTACGAAGTCAATCAGCACAGCGCATGGTGGCATACCATCTGAATCGCTTTGACGCCACATCCAGGTCTCAACTCTACGAAGCCGGTCAGGTTGCGCTTCGGACATAACCGCGACAACTCGCCATTTTGCATTGACGCGCAACGCCTCGGAATCGCTGAGTAGCGCCTCTCGTGTGATCGACCAGCCGACCGCCAGTCTTGCGTCCGCTGCCAGCAATTCAGGAAGCTCCGACGCACGTCGGTATGCCTGGCTGATCAAATAGACCTGTCCGAGTTCCCGTATGGCGGCTGAGGGACGCACAGGTCCCGGTAAGGTAAAAAGCCGCGTCGGAAGTGAATCGAGACGCCCTGCAAGCCCCTGCGCTTTCGTATCGACAAGTCTTTGCGCGATCGTGCGGCACGCCTGCGCAGCCTGGGCCACGAAGTTCGCCATTCCGTGTTGGGCTTGGTCTGATAACCACGTGTCGAATTCGTCGAGACCTGCCAGCACAGCCTCCTCGCGCTCTACCCGGTTCCGTTCCCGAGCCGCTGCAGCCCTCTGTTCCGACTTCGGATCGGCAGTTGCTGCAGCTTCAGGTATTTCCGTTAGGCGAATGGAGGGTCGCGGTTTTGGCTGGGCATCCTCCTCGTTCTTGGCCGGTGCACTGGATGAACCGCGTCTCCGCGAAAGCCAGTCCTTGACCCATTCGGGAACTGGCGCCGAGACGAACGCAGAAGACTTATCGGCTCGCATCCACATCAGGGCAAGCGAATGCTTACAGGGGAATTTTCTGCTGGGACAGGTGCACTTGTAACCAGCGTCGGCTTCGTTCACGACGACGCGATAAGGAGTCGCCCCAGAACCTTGGCATTCACCCCAAACCAGGCCCTCGGCTTGTGCCAGCGTCGGCCAAGAACATGGCTTCAACAGCTTTCTCGCCGAGGCTAGCGACGCCTGGTCGGGAGCGAGCGCCTCAATCCTTTCCAGCGTAAGTGACATGCCGCTTCATAGTAGAGCAGTTGTTGAACGGTTCCAAATACTCGATCATTGATAAGCAACACTAGTGCTTCTGCAAATCGCGCACGAGGTGTGAATTTTTTCGCTAACCTTTACGAACAAACGGAGTCTATCGTAGAGTTAACGCATCTTGTAGGAGATCACATGAGAAAGCCTCGTCTCTCGAAAGCGGAAGCTCGGATTTTGGAGCAGTACTGGAAGCTTGGGATCTGTTCTGTGCGAGAAATCCTCGACAGCTTGCCCGAGGATGAGCGCGTTGCCTATACCACTGTGCAGACACTCGTCTACCGCCTGGAACAGAAGGGCGCATTGCGAAAAGTGAAGAAAATCGGCAACGCTCAACTTTTCGCAGCGGCGATGGATCAGGGGCAATATCGCAGCGGGTTGGTCCGGGACCTCCTCGAGTTGTTTGGCGGTTCCCCTCGCCTGCTGGTCTCGAATCTTTTGGAGACAGGAGCGATCACGCTCAAAGATTTGAAAGCCCTGCAAGATGCGGCGCGGGGCGCGAAGAGTGGCCGGAAAGATGGAGGGCGAGAGCATGCTTGAGCGCGTCGCAAGCTGCTTTTATTACTACCAAGTGCACCTTTTCAATGCCTCGTTGTATTACTACGAAGTGCACCTTTTCTATGCCTCGGCCGTGGCTGTCGCGGCCTGGATTCTGACCTCCATTCGCTTGGGCAGTGCGACAACGAAATACTGGATCTGGGTGGCGACAACGCTGAATTTCATTTTGCCCATAGGCGCGGTTCTCGATAAATCGTTCACCGCGCATCTAGGCTGGGCCAGGCCACTGAGTGCAATCGGAGACCTTGCTTATCACATGATGCATGGAGCGTTTGCCCGCACCCTGTGCCTCGGGTGGTCAATTGCAGTCATCGTGATGCTAGGACGGTTATGCTGGCGCATTCACACCGAGCATCGCGACGCCCGGTCAATTCGGAAAAATTTCCCCGCCGCGAAGGGACACTGGGATGCGAGTGGCGTGCCAGTCCGGCTCAGTGAGAGCGATCAGGCTCCCGCTGTAAATGGAGTGTTCCGTCCTCACATCTCCCTTCCACGGGGAATTGACCGTTTGTTAAGTGAACATGAACTAGACGCTGTTGTCCTGCATGAGCTGACACACGCCCGTCGCCGCGACAACTTAATACGTCTGGTGTACGAAGTGACGCGTTGCCTTTTCTGGTTTCATCCGCTCGTCTGGATTACGGGATCGCGGCTGGCCTTGTATCGCGAGCTTTCCTGTGATGAATCTGTGATCGAGAGCGCACGGGGTGGCGACCTGGTTTCTGCACTGGCGAAACTCGCCAATCCCAAAGAACCGCTCTTGTTGCAGGCATCGGCTTCGTCATTTTTGAGCCTTCGTCTCGCTCATTTGACTGCCGGTCAGCCTAAGCCGGCGAGCCACGCCGCCAGCGCAGCCTTGCTGGCGCTGTTTGGCACAGTACTTGCTGCGGGCGTGCTTGGAACTGTGGCGCATACGGCTTGTTGTTGGATGGCCAAGCCGTAGTCTCGGCGAAATTGCACGACATCTCTTCGACGTCAGTCGCGCATGCTGCTTAGGCAGGCGACTTAAGGGAGGGGGAATGGGTGGTCTGCGCAAGCACTTCGCAGCGCTAACGATTTTCGTCTGCGCAGTGTTTTCAATCGGACAGCTGGCTGCTCAATCTGCTACATCCTTGACTCTGGTCAAAGCTGGCCGCCTGCTCGATCCACGTACCGGCAGCGTACTTGCGCCTGCGGCTGTGTTGATTGAAGACGGCAAGATCAAGGAGGTCGGCGTTCCTGTGGAGCTGCAGAAAAAGATGCCAGCATCTGCGAGGACCATTGATCTTGGCAATGCGACTTTATTGCCTGGGCTGATCGACAGTCACACGCATTTGCTGATGGATGACATAGTCTTGCCGGCGGAAGCCGAACGGAGTCGCCGGTACAACGGCGACTATGTTCCGGCACAAATACTAGCGATTGTCGAATCGCCAAGCAAAAGAGTGTTGGTGGGCGCGCAGATGGCTCGGGAAGATCTGGAGAGCGGCATCACCACGGTTCGCAATCTTGGACACTCCGGAATTGACGGCGATGTTGCGCTGCGTGATGCGATCAATGCTAAACGCTTGGTGGGACCGAGGATTCTTGCATCCGGCCGCAAGCTTGCGCAGCAAGAAAAGAATGGATACGTCCAGAGCCTCAATCCCGCACTTGCGAAGGCGGTCCTGCAGCAAGAATTTCTGGAGTTCACCGGGGTAGACGGCGCGCGGCAGGCCGTGAAAGACAACCTTTTTTATAACGTCGACGTCATCAAGGTCACCGTTGAGGACGACACCTCCGTGGAGGAGATGAAAGCGGTCGTCGAAGAGGCGCACCGCCAACAGGTGAAGGTCGCTGCCCACGCCGCTACCCAGGGCAGCATTCAAACCGCAATTGATGGAGGAGTAGATTCCATCGAACACGGCAATGAAGTCACCGAAGAGCAATTGAAGCTGATGCGCGAGAAGGGAATGTTTCTCGACCTTACACCGACTTTCTATGGCGACTTTTATACAAAAATGTCGGAAGCAACCATCGCAATATCCCCTGCCCGGCTGGATAAACTCCACAAAGAGGATGCGCGTGACACGCAGACGTACAACAGCCTGGTCCAGCGTGTTCTGAAGTCAGGAGTGAAGTTCGCCGCTGGAACGGACATGGACTGGCACTACCCGGGAAAAACACGTGGGCAAACCTCAGTCTCAAGATTTCCGGCTCTGCATGGGGCGGGGATGCCCTCACTTGATGTGATTCGCGCAATTACCGCAAACGCCGCTGAAATGTTGGGCTGGCAGGACCGCGTCGGCGCGATTGAACCCGGAAAATTTGCCGACCTCGTGGCCGTTGCAGGAGATCCCCTCGCCGACATTACGGAATTGGAAAGAGTCCGCTTCGTGATGAAGGATGGACAAGTGATCAAGAACGAATTGGGAGGTCACTAAGCGCGTTGATTTCACATTTCGGCGCGGAAATCACCTGAGGAAAGGCTGCTATGAATACGGCTTCGGAACATTCTCGTTTTGTAGTGATCGCCGCCAGTCTGCTGGCATTGTCTGTATCAGCACTATCGCCAGCACTGGCCGCACAGAGTCAGACTCCACAGCCCGCACAATCCCGTTCCGACGAGATGCTGCGCATGTGGAACGTAATCGGCAACAAGCTCGTAGTCATGGCACAGGATTTCCCCGAAGATAAGTACGACTTTAAGGTGCAAAAGGACGAGCGCACTTTTGCACTGAATCTTCTCCACGCCGCAGCCCTGGATTTCGTCCTGATACGGATTATTTCAGGAACAAACATGGGACCAGACTTCGGTGAGGGCGACAATCCCACGCGCGATCAATTCAAGACCAAGGCCGACGTCGTCAAATTCGTGCAAGAGGCCGTCGCCGACGGCGCGAAAGTGATTCAACAGCAGGGCGACGCCGGCCTAGACAAGACAACAAAACTTTTCGGCAATCGGCTGGCCCACAACTCCTACATTTGGGCCTCCGCAATCGAGCACAGTGCGGAGCACTACGGCCAGCTGGTCGTGTATTACCGCGCGAACCAGATGGTCCCACCGGACACGCGAAACAAAAACCAGTGAGAATTTTGAAACTCTCCTAGCAAGGATGGGCACTTCCATGACTGCTGGCGCTATAGCCGGTGAGAAAGAGCCTGATAGCTGCGAGCGGATCGCTTACCAGTACGAATGGGAAGCGAACTAGCGTGAGTTTCCATCCTTGGGAGCATCATGATTCTATGTGATGGCCAAGACTTGACCTTACAGTCGCTGTTGTGATGGCGACATGGTCCCCCTGACTTGGCAACCCCAATTCCCGTTAGCTCGGTCATCCATGTCTCACGATGTCGGCACGACCGGGAGCACGATTTGTGAGGGGTGCTCATCGTCGTGGTAAATCGTATTCACAGCAGTGGCCCACCTACGGTTGTCGTTGAGAGGCTCCCCTGTGTTTGGATTAGCATCGAAACGCGGGAAATTGCTACTGGAGATATCGACTCGGATTCGGTGCCCCTTCTGGAATATCATTGCTGTAGGGTACATTTCGATCGATATCGGATAGATCTGTCCAGGCTTCATGAGCTCTGCATGGTCTAGTGAAGTCCGATAGCGTGCTCGAATGATCCCGTCCTGAACGCCGAGGTCGAGTCCCGCAGGAAAGTCCTTACTTGGTGGATAAACGTCAACCAATTTGGCAGTGAAATCGGTGTCGAGCGCTGTTGACGATGCCCACAGCTTGATCAATAGGGGTCCCGTAACTTCGATGTTTTTCTTCAGGGGCTCAGTCTCGAAAACAAGCACATCATTTCTGGCGGAGAGCCGGCGTGTGTCGTCGCAGTTCCAGAATTCGACACGGCAGCGTTGGTCGTAAGGTCCTTGTTCCATCAGGTTTCCTGAATCCCCAGGACGCTCAATCGTGTTGTGGTGCGACAGCGGGCCGTAGTGTGCTGCAATGTTTCCTCCGATGGTCGGGACAGGATGGGTTGGGTCGAACTCGTAGCTGTTTGGACGTTCATTCGAAGGCTTTTCGGTGGAGAGCACTCCATTCGAGTGCAAGTAATATGAAGTCTGTATGGCGCGTCTGAGCGGCCATTCGGACTCATCGCGCCAGTGGCCGCCAACGAAGATGCGCCCGTCGCTCATTTTGCTTCCGTCGCCTCCGCCCATGATAAAGATGCGCACCGGGGCCTCACGATCAATCCCGTTGTCGATACCCTTAAGCCAATGGTCGAACCAACGGGAACTGAGCTGGTCAGGATCGATACTGGCCGACTCACCAAACTCAGCCTCTCCCGCACTCGTGTGCCTTGCTCCGCCATGCCACCACGGTCCGATGATCAACTTCTGATTGTGCTTCGACTTGCTCAGCGCGATCCAGTTTAGACTCGTGCCCCCCAAGTTGGAGTCGAACCAGCCGGTGAGATGGTAGACGGGGATGTCCTTATATTCAGCGACGTGATCGACTACGTCGATGCCGACATCCTTCCAATATCCATCATTGTCGCCATGAGACATGGCTTCAATGAGCCAGTGCTCATAGCTCGGAACGAGGCGAAGAGGTGTTGTGCCAGGGCGCAGCGGCAATCCTTTCACATATTCGCGCACCTGCTCTCCCAGCTTCACCATAGCCTCTTTGTTCCTTGCTCCATCACGATCGCCTTCTGGTTCGAAAAGGTTGAAGATCCAGTTCAGGTATCGCAGTTCAAAGGCTCCGTTGTGGCGCAAACCCACGCGTCCTGCGTCAGTGGTCGCATAGGCCGGAATCATCGCGCTCAGACATGGCGCGTTCGACAGAGCAAGTGCATGCTGTGTTCCGCCGGGATAGGACGCTCCTACGGTACCAATGGCGCAATTCGACCAGGACTGGGAGCCAATCCATTTGGCAGTGTCGTAGCCGTCGTTCATATCATCGCGAAAAAATTGCCAGATACCTTCTGAGTTGAATCGACCACGCACATCCTGGAGTATGACGACATACCCCTGCTTGACCCAGTAGTTGGCGTAATAAACATCGTTGTCTTTCCCATACGGCGTGCGCTCCAGGATCACCGGAAACTTGCCTTCCACAACTTTCCCGTTCTCCGCCGGACGATACAAATTTGTTGCGAGGCGCACACCATCTCGCGTAGGAATCATGACGTTGTGGAACTCGGCAATGTCGTAGTTTGAAGGATCAGACGTGTCACGAGTTTGAGCTGTGACAGAAGCGGCTACGGCGACCAGGCAGAAACAGGTGATCACATAAGGTCTAGCAGGCATCGGAGAGCTCCTGATTAGGATTGATGGCTTAACGCGGCCGTTCAAGCTGCCCGCGCGGCGGCACCCTTGGCAAGCGCAATCAATTCATCCACAGACCACTGGTCGTAGGCATGGGTCCCGTACTTCACCGCTTTGATCCGCCCGGACGGCGCGATCAGAAAGTCACCCGGAAGGCCCAGCGGGCCTCCTGGAAACGACCGCAAGCCAAAATGGCCATGCGCAATCCCGCGCGTCCACGCGCCCAATGCCTTGAGGCTGTTCAGGAACCCAAGCGACGTTTCCACGCCAAATTCTTTGTAGAGGACTTTCTTCGGATCTCCAATCAGCACGAATGGAACATGCTTCTGGTACGACCGGATCGACTCAGGTGAAGAGTGAAAGACGATCACCTCTTTGATGCCCGCCGCATCGATCTCGCGAGCATGCCCGCGCAGCTCGGCGATGTGCGTGTTGCAGATAGGGCAATCCACGAACCGCCGGAATTGCAGATGGACGAGACGGTTGGGGTCGGGGAGTTTGATCGGCTCGCCGGCCACGGATTCCAGAGTTATAACCGGAACAATGTCGCCTGGCTTTAATTTCATGTTCCTGTACCTCGCCGTGTTGTGTAGCGATTACTACAATATGCGGCTATCGGACGAGAATCAAGCACATTCTTTACCGACTGCTACAAAACAGCTATGATGGGTTATGGTGGGGATGAAAGCATGGCCAGAGCATTAGAATTCGATTACGACCAAGCGATTGACAAGGCCACCCGAGTTTTTTGGAAAAAAGGCTATTCAGGGACTTCTCTGCGCGATCTGTTGAAGGCAATAGGCATCGGGGAAGGCTCGTTCTACAACACGCTGAAAAGCAAGAAGCAGCTCTATCTCGAATGCCTCAAGCACTACAACGACACGGTGGGCCGCCGTCGCGCCGAGGCATTGTTTTCGCCCTCTTCCGCGAAGGAGGGTGTTCGCGAACTTTTTAGGACCTTGCTCGACGAACTCGACGATCCACGCACCCCGCGTGTTTGCCTCCTGGCCAGAAGCGTGTCCTCGGACGTGCTGGCCGAGCGCGATTTAAAGAAGTTCGTCCAATCGGATATGACGTCCTTTATCGGCGCGTTTTCAAAACGTTTCAAGTCCGCCAAAGACGCCGGCGAACTGCCTTCCCAATTTGAAGCCGAGGTCGCGTCCCAGATCATCGCCACCTATCTGCAAGGACTATATCGCACGGCATTGCTCAGCTATGACAGGTCTCAGCTAGAACGACAAATTGACATGTTTCTTACCAGCCTCGGCCTCTAATTAGCGTGCCCCTTCGTTAAGAACAGTTTCCAACGAAACGAAGGAAATGCGAGTTGCGGCTTTTCATTGCCGCAACACGCAATCAAATTAAATCAAAAGGCAACGATGCCGTTAAAACCAGCATTTGCTGAGATCGCATTGGCTTCGCTCAGGTTGAGAAGTGTTCCATCTTCCTGAATGGCAAAGATACCGATCGTCCCGTTTCCAGAATTCAGCGAATAGAGGAACTTGCTATCCGAGCTAACCGCAATATCGAGATTGACAGCCCCCGTCGGGTTTATCCCAACAACAGTCGCGCCGATCGGCGTCAAGGCTCCCGTCGCTCCAATGGAGAATCCGGATATTGTCGATGATGCCGCATTCGAGACATACACCCACCGTCCATCTGGAGTAACTGCGTTCCAGCAGTTTGCATTTCCCAGAGTTGGAAGCCCTGCGCTAATCGAAGAGAGCGTTAAGCCAGGAAGAACAGAATAGGAGGAGATTGTGGAAGCATCTGTGCCCCCCGCCGGACCGGTCTCGGAAACCAGTGCCGCACCATTCGGCGAAAACGATACCGCGAAAGTACCGGGCTCTCCAT
>Ga0126381_100008332_pt1 | contig 11583 bp, 7 predicted proteins | sample PanSoiMetPlot_28_FD_96465 | JGI IMG/M metagenome (GOLD analysis project Ga0126381, IMG submission 96465) | Tropical forest soil microbial communities from Panama - MetaG Plot_28 | ecosystem: Environmental > Terrestrial > Soil > Tropical forest > Bulk soil | place: Panama | collected 2016-02-17 | reverse complement strand
GATCGCCTCCGGCTTGAGCGTGCAAATACTCTCTCGCCCACGCTTCGTCTTGATCACAATCCGCGCCCGCACCAGGTAGGCAATGTGTTTTGAAATCATCTGCTGCGAGAGTGCAAACGGTTCCGTCAAGCCATGCACAGAGGCAGGGCCGCGAGAGAGCCTCTCGACCATCGCCCGCCGGGTTGGATCGGACAAAGCCGCAAATGTTGTACTCAACCTATCCACAACCATATGGTAGTGGTTTTCCGTCGCATGTCAATAGGCATTCTCGCGATTCCAGATTTCTGCTATCTGATCTCGCCTGACACCCGCCGACGAGCGCCAAATCGCCATGCACTCACCGAGCTTCGGACGGGTATCGAGAGGTGGGCTTCTGGGAACTGAACCGTAGGTCCCGAATAACCGGCAAACAGACGGCTTGATAGTATTTGGAACTCTTTTCGGTGGCACCGGCGAACCGTTCTAGTCCTTTCGAGTTCTTTCCCGCCTCAGGCCTTCGTGGTATTCGTGTTTCAACGGTCTGCGCTATGTTCAATGACCTCATCCGTCCTGAATTCGAAACCGACCAGGAAAACGCCTGGCACCACCTTGAGGTTGCCCGGGAGAATCGCAAAGAAAGGCTTGAAGGTCGAAGATTTACGTGGGAGCGTGTGGCCGTCATGATTACGGCTGTCATGGTTGCGATTAATAGCCTGTTCCTCATCATCTACCGGGGACAATTGAAGGAGATGATAAAAGCTACTGAGGCTGCTGAACAGTCCGCCCGTGCTGCGAGTGCTGCTGTCGATTTGCAAGGCGTTCAGATGCGGCAGAATCAGATTACCGAAGCGCGGCAAGAGCGGATTCAATCTGATTCGTTGAAGCAAGGCCAGAAGCAGTTTGCCGATACCTTGGCCCAGATTCGATTGCAGGTTAAAACGGCCCAAGATGTTGCTGATGCGGCTAAATCCGCTGCCACCACAGCTCAAGAAACCTTGGAGATAGAGGATCGTCCTTGGGTCACTGCAGATGTACGTGCCGAAATTAATTATGCGGAATCGGAAGCAGTCGCGGAGTTCAGGTTCACCTTCCACAACACGGGAAAATCTCTTGCGAAGAACATCAGGGCGTACAGTACACTCGTTCCCGGTCGGCGCGACCCCCTTCAAGAGCAAAATAGACTTTGCAATAAACCACAGCCTGAATTGGCAGGTTTTGATCTTTTTCCCAACGACCTTGTCGGGGGGAACAGCATCAATCGTCACGTAGGATTACCGTCTCAGCCGACTACCACAACGTTCAACTTCGTTGGATGCATCGATTACCGCTCCACTTTTGATCCGATCAAGCCGCATCAAACGAGGTTCAACTACGTTCTCAAAAATGATGGGAAAACAGAGTTTCCCTTCGGAAAGAGTTCGCAACTTGGCAAAATCACGTTGGAACGCGATTTGAACGGAAACTACGCCTATTAGCGGGCATGCAGCACATTTCTATTCCTCTGCGGTTTAGTCTCCGGCCGGTCCTCGAGAAAAATGCCGAATGAGGTAACATGGTGCAGACGAGGGGTGTCTGGAAATACCGCCACACTTCATTTCGCGATTGCGTGTACGACTCTGGGCACTGTGGTCTGGACGCGCTCAGGTAGGGGAAATTTGACCCCCATATCCCCTCCTTGGCGTGGGTGCTAAGGGCCGCACTGGATGGTCCAAGTCGCTCGAAGAAAACCGTTGCGAGTGTTACATCCTCGGCAAACTCCGGGTTGGCCGAATAACCAAACATTGCTCAATGCAAGCCCGTTTGTCGTCACTAAAGGTGTCCAATTTATAAATCAGAATTGTAGCCTTAGTGCCAACTGAGTCGAGCGCGGGCCGCCGATCTGGTACAGGGGGTTGAGTCCGCCGTTCTGGCCGCCGGTGCCGAGGTAGTTGTTCAGCATCTGTGTGGCTTGGCCGAACTGGGGCGAAGTCAGATAGTTAATCGGGTTGCCGAAGTTCGGGTGATTCAAGATGTTGAAGAAATCACCTCTCGCCTGCAGCGAAAAACGATCGGTGAAGTGAAACCGCCGGCGCAGCGTCAAGTCCCACTGCGTAGCACCGAAACCGCGGAGAGCATTGCGTCCCAGATTCCCTTGTGCAGTGGCAGGTACAGGAGTAGTGAATGCCGCTGTGTTTATCACCTTGCCTCCAGGCGCACCAGGCGAGTAAATGTAGAACGACACACCAGGGACAACATTCGGCCGCTGTACGCTGTTCGCTCCTGATAGCGAAGCATCTAGAAATGGATTATTTCCCGTCACCACATTCACCGGAGGAGCGCTGCGGGCGTAAATGATCGAATCCGTGGACCAGCTTCCGAAGATACGCTTCAACTCTCTGCTCCTTGGCCCAGGAATGTCGTAGGAAATAGCACCGGAAAAAGTGTTCCGGATGTCGTAATTAGATGAGCCACGCTCACTCGATCCCGGCGATTCACCGAGAGGGACATTTAGAAAATTCCCGTCTGAAGAGACGTCGTCGATGGAGTGACCCCAAGTGTAGGACAGAAGTGTCTGAACTCCATGCGAGAGCCGGTGACGATATTGTGCTTGCAAAGCATTGAAGCAGGAGGTTCCGGCGTTGCTCAGCACATCGAATTCTCCAGTGAAATCTGGATTCGGTGCCTGATAAACGTCACGTCGGATTAACTTCCGCCCTGCCGCACCAATGTAAGTGAGCGTTAGTACGTCAGCCGTTAAGATGCTCCGCTCGATTGCCGCATTCCATTCATAGGTTCTCGGCAGAACGTAGTTTGGATCGACAACAGTCATCTTTGACGCTGGGGGGATCGTTCTGAAGGGTGGAGGAGTCGCAGCGTTGGCGTTCAGCGGGAAGGAGGTTCCGGAGATCAAGTTTTCCTGAATGTAAGGAAAGCTGATCATCGCATTGGTGATAACCCCGTACCCCAGATCATAGAAAATGCCAGCTCCAGCTCTCAATACGAGATTTGAACGTGCGTGCCAGGCAAGGCCGAGCCGCGGGGCGAAGTCATCCTTCTGCGGATGCCAAAGTGCTGTTCCTTCTGGTGCCAACGTAGTTGTCGCAAGATTAGTCACTTGCGTAACAGTAAAGAGCGGCGTTCCGCTAAGTGAGGAAGGAGCTGTGTTGTACTCCCAGCGCACTCCATAGGTAGCCGTTAAATTGCGCGCGAGTTTCCATGTGTCTTGAGCGAAGAGGCTCCAGTTAGAGGTTATGATCTGTACATCCGGTGTTCTGGAAATCACGCTAACCTGCTGAGCCGTGTTGACCAAAACATTCGCAAGTGTGCCGAAGACAAAGGACTGTTGATAGGTACCGTATCCTTCTTCCGGCCCCAGGCGCCGGTAATCGATCCCGAACTTGAGTTGATGGGCACTCAGCATCCACGACAGATTGTCAGTCACATTGATCTGATGTTGCAGGTTGTTTGCGAGCTTGCCATCCTCAAAACCGAGGCCATAGGGGTTGAAATCGCCAAAAAACAGGAAAGAGGAAGTGCTGAATGCTTGACCTGTTGAGAATAGCACCGAACTCGAGGGGGGGACGGCACCTCCGAAATCGTCCAGAGTGTAAAAGCTGTCGCCTAGGCTTAGGCTGTAGTTGAAGCGAAACTCATTTGTCGCGTGCGGCGCGATCGTGTCATTCCCGCCGAGAGTGATGGTCTGGGTGCGATCGTTCGCCTGCAGGAGGGTGCTGTAGCCGAATGCAAAAGCAGCGCGCTGAACAAGGCTCGATGGACCATCGCTGTATCTCGCAAACAAACTCAGCCGCTTCGACGGAAGGTAGTCGACGCGGCCGCTATACGAATTTAGGGAAGAAGGATCTGAATACCCTGCCGCAAACGCGGCAATGCCGTTGCCCAGATCGGAGCCGGTCGGCTTGGGAAAGGCGTTAAGGAGAGGTTGTACAGCGTTGGGCGCATTTTGCCGTGACGCCAGCGAAGGCACGTACGTGTTGGCAATCTGCGGCTGGCGGACCCGAAGCCCTTCGTAGGAGCCGAAGAAGAACAGCTTGTCTTTCTTTATTGGGCCACCGAGAACGCCGCCGAAATCGTTCTGCCGCAGTGCAGGCTTGGATAAGCCCTTGTCATTCGCGAACCAGTTATTCGCATCAAGCAGGTCATTGCGGAGGTATTCAAACGCGACGCCATGAAGGCTGTTGGTCCCGGACTTCGTGACGACCGACACCTGCGCGCCAGGAGCGCGCCCAAATTCCGGCGCAAACGTCGAGGTCTGAACACGGAACTCCTGCAAAGCATCGAGCGATACCAAATTGCTCATTCCGCCGAATGCACTGGTTGCAGGGAGCTGGCCTGTCCCACCCTGCCCAAAACTGGAATAAGGTGTTCCGAAGTTCGCACTCACGCCATCCACCATGAAGTAATTGGCGTCGGGACGTTGCCCGTTCACGCTGAATTGCCCTTGGTCCGCGAGATTCGCTGGAGTGAGCACCACACCGGGCGTGAGATCGAGGAGCGAGCCGAAACTGCGACCGTTCAGGGGTAGGTTTTCAACGAAACGGTTGTCAACGAGAGTGCTCACGGTTGCCGATTCCGTGTTTACCAGGGGCGTACCGGATTCAACGCGGATCGTCTCTGTTGTGGAGCCGACCTGCATCTCGAAGTCGATGTTCAGAAGATCCTGCACATGGAGGATGACGTCGGGCTTGATCAGCTTCTTGAATCCGGACTTTTCCACTTCCAAGCGATAGGGGCCGGGGGGGATGTTCGGGAGGTTGTAGACGCCAGAGGCATCTGTCGTGGCGTCGTATTCTGCGCCGGTGTTTGTACTGATGGCCGCGACCTGCGCTGCGGCGATCAAGGCCTTCGATTGATCGGTTACTCTGCCCGTAAGAGCAGCATTCGTCGATTGAGCCCCAAGATCGAGACAAAGCGCAATGAACAATCCGACGAAAGCCAGCGCGCGAATCGCATGGGTTTTGACGGTAGACACTTAGGGCCTCTGAAGCACTTTGCTCCTCGGGATTCTGTCAGGTAGATGTGAGTCTAATCGGAAAATGCCGTTGGGGGAACCTCATCGAAAAATTTTATCGCTAGAGCGACCGGAATTGGCTTTCCTTATGCCATTTCGATGCATGTAATGACGGTCATCAGCCCGCAGGCCGGCGAAAGCTTGAGCGAGTATTATGGTTCCCACTGTGCAAAAAGCCTACAGACTCGAGCGCTCTCTCCGGCTGGGTACGATCTCAGCAGCTCTAATTCTCGTGTGCTCTCCTGGTGCGCTGGCATTGAATCCAGAGCTGGACGTCAGCCAATACGCGCATCGGGCGTGGAAGGTGAGCGACGGCTTTACCCAGGGTAATGTCCTCGCGATCGCACAGACGCCTGATGGCTATCTGTGGCTCGGCACAGAATTCGGGTTGTATCGCTTTGATGGCGTGCAAGCGGCTCCGTGGCGACCGCCTGCAGGGCAGAATCTTCCTTCACTTCCTGTTCGCAGCCTGCTCGCTGCGCAAGATGGAACCCTGTGGATTGGTACGGATAAAGGTGTTGCATCGTGGAAGGATGGGAAGCTGGCACTCTATCCGGAGACCGATGGAGAGACTATTCATTCCCTCCTTGAAGATCATGAAGGCACGATATGGTCGAGCGGCGAAAGGCCACTTTCCGCAGCCAGCATTTGCGCGATTGGAAAGAGAGGGGTCCAATGTTACGGAAAGGACGGCAGTCTAGGTGCTGGGTGGATCACAAAGTTATTTGAGGACCGGAAAGGCAATCTCTGGGCAATGGGGAAAAATGGGATCTGGAGATGGAGGCCGAACCGGCCAAAATTCTATCCCCTGCCGTTCGGGCCGGATTACCTTAACGGAATTGCCGATGACGATAACGGCAATTTGCTCGTTGGTGTCGAGGGTGGAATTCGACGGTTCTTTGACGGAAAAACCGAGGCGTATCCACTACCCGGCAAGGTGCCGCGGTTTACGGCCAGAACAATGCTCCGGGATCATGACGGTAGTCTCTGGATCGCTGTGTACCATGCGGGTCTTGTACATCTTCATAACGGACGAGCGGACGTGTTTAGACAGGCAGACGGCCTGTCGAGCGATGAGGTTGTGGCGCTCTTTGAAGATCGGGAAAATAACCTTTGGGCTTCGACTAGTAACGGCCTAGATCGGTTCAGGGAAACAGCGGTCGCTACCTTTTCTCTGCAAGAAGGCTTGTCGAATGGCCTGGCCCGATCGGTTCTAGCCGACAAGGACGGAAGTGTTTGGGTGGCCACGCCTGGCGGCCTCGATCGGTGGCGTGAAGGACAATTCACCACGTTCGACAAACGCGATGGAAAGCTCAAGGGACTTACGCCGACTTCTATTTTTCAGGACAGCGGCGGACGAATATGGGTGTCTTCGACGCGCGAGATCGGATATTTGGAAGGCGACCGATTTGTTTCGGTAAGCAGCACTAACGACGGAAGAATGCTAGACATTGCTGAAGACTCGGCTGGAAATCTATGGATAGCCGACCAGCAAGGGGGACTCCTTCATCTGAGCGGTGGCAAACTCATCGAACGGATTTCTTGGGCCGACCTGGGACATAAGGAATTCGCGCTGAGTTTGGCTGTTGATCATTTACGCGGCGGTCTCTGGCTCGGGTTCTATGGGGGTGGAATCTCCTATTTCGTTGACGGCCATATTCGGAAGACGTACACGGCCGAAGACGGATTGGGCGCCGGTAGCGTCACCAATCTACAAATGGACAAGGACGACACGCTTTGGGCGGCAACGGATGGTGGCTTGAGCCGGATGAAAAAGGGGCGGTTCGTCACGCTCGCTCGTCAGAATGGCTTACCTTGTAATCCGATTCACTGGATGATACAAGACGACGATCACTCCTTCTGGTTGTATACCCAGTGTGGGCTGGTGCGCCTGACGAGGTCCGAGATAGACACTTGGACCGCCGCCGCAGACAAGGATCAGGCTGCGAAGCAAATGGTCCACCCGACCGTTTTCAGCAGTACCGAAGGAGTGAGGGTACACGAAATTTCTTATCACGCGTATAGTCCACCCGCTACGAAATCCTCGGATGGGAAGATTTGGTTCTTGCAAGGGGATGGCGTGAGCATGATTGATCCGGACCATCTACGGTTTAATAAACTACCTCCGTCGGTACACATCGAACAGATTACGGCGGACGCTAAAAGTTATGACGCATCAACTGGCGCGCACCTGCCACCGTTGCCTCGCGATATCACAATTGACTATACGGCCTTAAGCCTTGCAGTTCCGGAAAAGGTTCACTTCCGTTACAAGTTGGAGGGCCAGGATCCGGACTGGAGAGAGGTGGTCAACAAACGTCAGGTGCAGTATTCGAACCTTGCGCCCCGCCACTATACCTTTCGCGTGATCGCAAGCAATAACGATGGTGTATGGAACGAGACCGGAGCCTCTTTGGATTTTTCGGTCGCACCAGCCTACTACCAGACCACTTGGTTCCGCCTCTGCTGTGCAGCGGCATTGCTGCTGTTATTGTGGGCCGTCTATCGGCTAAGGGTTCATCAATTGGAAAGGCAATTCGCTATCGGGCTAGAGGCGCGCGTGGACGAGCGAACCCGCATTGCGCGAGATCTTCACGACACATTGCTGCAAAGCTTCAACGCCTTGCTGCTTCGTCTTCAGACAGTATCGAACGTGCTTCCGGCGCAGCCAGATGAAGCCAAACGACGAATAGACCGTGCGATTGACCAAGCTTCGAATGCCATCACAGAGGGAAGAGATACGCTATTCGAGCTGCGTTCAAGTGGGTCGACGGCAATCGATCTTGACCGAGCGATAAGCGATTTTGCAAGGGAACTCTTGAGCGGCTCAATCTCGGAACCAGCCCCCGAAGTTCATGTGCAGGTTGAAGGAACACCTATACCTCTCAATCCCATTGTTCGTGACGAAGTGTACCGGATTGTAACGGAAGCGGTCCGTAATGCGATCAAACACGCAAATGCGCGGCGAATCGAGGTAGAGGTCCGATTCGATGAGCATCACTTACGAATTCGGATTGGAGATAATGGAACAGGCATTGATCCAGCCATTCTCGACCGTGATCACAATGCCGGACGCTGGGGCTTGCGAGGTATGCGGGAACGGGCCAGACTTGTCGGTGGTACTCTCGAGGTTTGGAGCCAGATCAATAGCGGCACCGAGGTCGAGTTGAATATTCCTGCTACCTGCGTTTATGCAAAGCCGCCCTCCGGGCACTGGTCTGTCTTTTCCCGCTTCAGGCGTGGCTGAGAATATGGATACGGATCCCCGTTTAATCCGGATTTTGGCGGTCGACGATCATCCTATCTTTCGCGGTGGGATTGCGAGCCTTCTGGCTGATCATTCGGACATGCAATTGGTTGCCGAGGCCTCGACCGGCTTGGATGCAGTCCGTCAATTTCGCGCTCATAGACCGGACATCACCTTGATGGATTTACAGATGCCCGAGATGAGCGGACTCGACGCGATGATTACGATCCGCGGCGAATTCCCCGAAGCAAGAATCATCGTTCTCACGACATATAGTGGCGACGTGCAAGTACTTCGTGCCCTCAAGGCCGGTGCTCACGCTTATCTTTTGAAGAACATGTTGCATAAGGACCTCGTGGACACAATCCGCGCGGTCTACGCCGGCAAGAAAGCCCTGTCGCCTGAGGCATCGTACGAGTTGGCAGAACACGCAACCGATGATGCGCTGACCCCAGGTGAGGTAGAGGTGCTTCGCCTCATTGCCACGGGAAATGCCAATAAGCAGATTGCGGATTTGCTTTCTGTCACCGAAGAAACGGTCAAGGGCCGCGTGAAGAACATCCTGTCAAAACTAAACGCAAACGATCGAACGCACGCTGCGACCATAGGCCTGAAGCGCGGAATTATCGAATGACAACTCGAAAGAGTCGGAATCTCGCTCTGAAGAGGCTGTTGCGAAGGCCCAATCCTTGGGTACCGTTGTTTGGGGTTTTACCTGTGCGTCGTCTATTCTCTAATTTTGCCGGTGGCTGGCCAGCAGTGGGATTGTTAATCATTCGGATCGTTTCAGGCATATTTCTAATCATCGATGGCACAACGAGGCTTCATTCCAGCCCGCCGGTCTTTGCATTGATTTTGGGTGTGCTGGCAGCTGGAGGCGGTGCGATGCTCGTTGCAGGATTGTGGACTCCACTCGCGGGGTCTCTTGCAGTTGCGGTGTCTGCCGGCGAGGTCCTGCTTTGGCACGAGAATCCGTATCCGGGCATTCTCGTGGCAGCCATGGGGATCGGGTTGGCTCTCGTCGGTCCCGGAGCGTTCTCTATCGATGCATGGATATTCGGGTTGAAGAGAATTGATATCGAGAAGCTGAATGGCTCTTCCGATGACACCCCGCTGCAATAGCCATTGGCACCCTCGGCAGAGGGTGCCGACAGACTCGAAAGAGGAATTTCGAGACCCGATACAGTACAACTGAAACTCGATCTGGGGATTCGCTTGCGCAGTCCTAAGAGCACAATTGACTCGTCGCTGGTAGAAGAACTTCGGCGATTCAAAATCATCCCGGCAACGCGATCTTGCAGAATTTGATCCGAGCGCTTCGACAAAGCTGGGCAAATTCCCCAATCCGGCAAATTCGAAGGCTCCTGTAGATCTGCGCGTACTTCGTCCCTGAGAGGAGGTCCTTTCCATGTCGCACGCTTTCAATCCAATTGTGTTTGTCGTCGACGCTGATGCTTCGACCCGTGAATCCTTGGAGCGCCTTATTCGAAATGCCGGTTGGCAAGCGGAGACATTCGCATCCACCGATGATTTTCTTGCCTATCCGCGCTGCGCGGTTCCTTCCTGTTTGATCGTTGACGCGGCTCTCCCAGGCCTCGGTGCGCTCTCTCTCCAGGGCCAGATCGCATCTGAACGCCTTCCTATGCCGATCATCTTTCTTTCCGGTCATTGCGATGTCGAGACGACCGTGAAGGCTATGAAGGGTGGAGCTCTCGACTTCCTGATCAAACCGATAAAAGACGAATCGCTCTTGCGGGCAATCACGGAAGCCATTAAGCGCAGCGAAAAGGTTCTTGGGCGCGAAAGTGAATTGCACCAACTGCGATCCATTTACGAGTTGCTCACTCCACGTGAACGCGAAGTAATGAAGTTGGTAGCCTCCGGATTGCCAAACAAACAGGTTGGCGGAGAGCTAGGTATCAGTGAGATCACTGTGAAAATGCACCGTGGCAATGTCATGCGAAAGATGAAAGCAGACTCTTTCGCTCATTTGGTGAATATGGCATCGAGACTTCGCGCGGCGAGGTCCCTGAGGCCGATCGCCATCTCTGCGTGATGTTCGGCAGGAGTGCATCCACATCTATCCGAAGGTATGTGCCGATACCTTGGCTTAGTAGAACTAGCGCGACATCTCGGTTTAATGGTATTTGCAGGTGGTGATCGAACCCGTATTCATTCAATCTGTCTTGGCTCAGGTGTTCACAAAAGGAGCAAACATGACCATTGCGAGCGAAGAGGTTCTCAGTAAAGAGGCTATCGTAAACTTTCAGGCTACGCGCATCGATACAAAACTCGAGGTGATTGTCATCTCGGTATCGGATGTCGATCGAGCGAAGGAGTTTTATGCGGGGTTAGGCTGGCGGATTGACGCCGACTTCGATAACGGGAAAGACTTCCGTGTGATCCAGCTCACGCCGCCCGGTTCCGAGTGCTCAGTCGTTTTCGGTAAGAATGTAACAGCGGCCGCGCCGGGCTGCAACCAGGGTTTGCTTGTTGTCTCCGACATCAAGGCCGCACGCGCTCAGCTCGTCGCATGTTCCGTCGAAGTGAGCGAGGTGTTCCACTGCGCAAAAGGATCTGGTTGCCGGTTTCCTGGCCGAGATGGCAGAGTTAGTGGCCCTCATCCCGAACGCCTCAGCTACGGGTCGTTCCTATCCTTCAACGATCCGGATGGCAATGAGTGGCAATTTCAGGAGGTCACTACACGCCTTCCGGGGCGCGTTGTCGGTAGAACGACATACACGTCACCCTCCGATCTCTCCGCTGCGCTCCAGAGGACGGCCCTAGCGCATGGGCATTACGAGAAGGGGATGGGGCAAGTGGATCCGAATTGGGCAGAGTGGTACGCCGAATACATGGTGCACGAGCAGAAGGGCACCTTGCCGCAATGAATGTGGCAATCGCCAAATGTGAAATGCAAAGGAGAAAAAACTGTGCCGATTACAAGTTGCGGAGGGTTAAAGCCGATGTGTCTGCTGTCCACCGCTCTGTTCGCGCTGAGTGGAACTTCAGTCCTGGCACAAAGCCACCACTGTAGCACCCCATCCGTGATTCCACTCACGAGTAGCGAGCCTCCGGCAAAGATCTTCATCGATCCGCCGCTACCTGGACCACTTGCCTCGCGCGGAGTGGCAATTATCCAGTATTGTGCTGAGAACATGCACATCGCGCCTGTGTTCGGATCGGGTGCTGTATCGGCCTCGCCTCGTGTTGGACACGTCCATGTAAATCTCGATGACGCGCCTTGGGTATGGGCAGACGCGAGCGGCAACCCAATCATTTTGCAAGGCCTTGCACCCGGTCCCCATAAGCTGCTCCTAACATTGGTCGACGCGAACCACCATCCGCT
>Ga0126381_100008331_pt1 | contig 11583 bp, 11 predicted proteins | sample PanSoiMetPlot_28_FD_96465 | JGI IMG/M metagenome (GOLD analysis project Ga0126381, IMG submission 96465) | Tropical forest soil microbial communities from Panama - MetaG Plot_28 | ecosystem: Environmental > Terrestrial > Soil > Tropical forest > Bulk soil | place: Panama | collected 2016-02-17 | reverse complement strand
GGCGGCGACACGATCTCGGCGTTCGCCGCCGGATGTCCCGTCGTCGTCAAGGCGCATCCCGGCCATCCCGGGACCTCGGACCTCGTCGGGACGGCGATCCGCACGGCGGCCCGCGAGACACGGATGCCCGACGGCGTGTTCGGCCTCCTGCACGGCGCCTCGCCGGAAGTGGGCATCACGCTCGTGACGCATCCGGCGATTCGCGCCGTCGGTTTCACCGGATCGCTCGCGGCCGGCCGCACACTCTACGACGCGGCCGCCCTGCGCCCCGAGCCGATCCCCGTGTACGCGGAGATGGGGTCGTCGAACCCCGTCTTCGTCCTGCCGGGGGCTCTCGCCGACCGGGCGTCCGCGATCTCCCGCGGGCTCGCGGCGTCCGTCACGCTGGGAGCCGGACAGTTCTGCACCAACCCCGGGCTCGTGTTCGTCATCGACTCGCCGGCCTCGAGCGCGTTTCTCGAAGAGGCGGGTCGCGACCTGGCGGCGACGCCGCCCGGGACGATGGTGCACTCCGGGATCAAGGAGGCTTACGACCGCGGCGTCGGCGAGGTCGCGCGCCTCGCGGGCGTTGCGATCGGCGCACGCGCCGCGGGCAAGGGTGCACATCCCGAGACGGAGGCGCCCGCCGTGTTCCTCCTGACCGACGCGCGGGCCTTTTCGCAGAACCCGAGGCTCGCTCACGAGATCTTCGGCCCCGCGACGCTGGCGGTGCGCTGCGCGTCACGGCCGGAAATGCTCCAGCTGGCCCGAGGACTGCACGGGCATCTGACCGCGACCATCCACGGAAACGAGAAGGACCTGGCCGACTTCGCCGACCTCGTCGCGATCCTCAAGCGGCGCGTGGGCCGCCTGGTCTTCAACGGATTTCCCACGGGGGTCGAGGTCTGCGCGGCGATGCACCACGGCGGCCCCTACCCGGCGACCACCGACGCGCGAGCGACGTCCGTGGGTACGGCGGCGATCGAGCGCTTCGCCCGTCCGGTGTGCTGGCAGGACGCTCCGCAGAGCGCGCTCCCCGAGGAGCTCTGGGACGCGAACCCTCGCGGCATCTGGAGGCTCGTCGACGGAGCCCTGACGCGCGAGCCTTCGTGAAAGTCGTGAAGGGGCCCGCCTTCCCGGAGACGCTGGAGGTCGTCGACTCCCACACGGAGGGAGAGCCGACGCGCGTGGTCGTGGGAGGCTGGCCCGACCTCGAGGCGCCCACGATGGAGACGCGCCGCGAAGAGCTGGATCGCCGATTCGGGGCGCTCTGGCGCGGGGCGATCCTGGAGCCGCGGGGCCACGACGCCCTGGTCGGCGCGCTGCTGACGCCGCCGGTCTCGCGCGGCGCGGTCGCGGGAGTGGTCTTCTTCGACAACGTCGGTCCGCTGTGGATGTGCGGCCACGGAACGATCGGCGTCGTTCGCACCCTCGAGCACCTCGGGCGCATCGGGCCCGGAGCGGTTCTTCTCGACACCCCGGTCGGTCCCGTCGGCGCCGATCTCGCGGTCGACGGGACGGTGACGATCGAGAACGTCCCGGCAAAGTGCCTCGCGCGGGACGTCGTCGTCGAGGTCGCCGGGGTAGGGCGCGTCGTAGGGGACGTCGCCTACGGCGGCAACTGGTTCTTCCTCGTCCGGCCGGGCATCGAAGCGGTCGAGCCGGGGAACGCCGAGCGTCTGCGAGTCCTGACGCTCGCGATCCAGCGCGCGCTGGCCGACCAGGGCGTGACCGGGGAAGGCGGGGCCATCGTGGACCATGTCATTCTTTATGGGCCTCCGTCCCGGCCCGACGCCGACAGCCGCAACTACGTGATGTGCCCCGGCGGGGCGTACGACCGTTCCCCCTGCGGGACCGGCACGTCGGCGAAGATGGCCTCCCTCCACGCCCGGGGCGAGCTCGCGCCGGGTCAGCGCTGGCGGCAGGAGTCGATCACGGGGAGCCTCTTCACCGGTTGGCTCGAGGAGAGGGTCGGGCTCCTGATTCCGCGGATCCAGGGACGCGCCTACGTCACCGGGCGGACGACGCTCCATTTCGACCCGCGCGATCCGTTCCGCCACGGCCTCGGGGGTCATGCCGTCTGATGCGATCGTCGTCGGCGCCGGGATCGTCGGGGCCGCCTGCGCCGACGCGCTGAGCGCCGCCGGGCTCTCGGTGACCGTGCTCGAGTCCCGGTTTCCGGGCTCGGGCGCGACGGCGGCGGCGATGGGCCACGTGGTCGTCATGGACGACTCGGACGCCCAGTTCGCGCTGACGCGCCTCTCGCGCGAGCTCTGGGACGCGCTGGCGCCAGAGCTCCCGCGAGCCTGCGAGGACGAGCGCGCGGGGACGCTCTGGATCGCGGCGGGCGAGGCGGAACGGGAGTCCGTGGGCCGGAAGGCCGAGCTGTACCGGAGCCGCGGCGTTCCGGTCGACGAGCTCGACGGCCGGGACCTCGTCCGCGAGGAGCCGAACCTCCGCCCCGGGCTCGCCGGCGCGCTCCGGGTGCCGGGCGACCGGATCGTGTACCCGCCCGCGGCGGCGCGCTTTCTCCTCGACCGCGCCCGCGCGCGCGGCGCGCGCGTGGTGACGGGAGCCGAGGCGTCCGTGATCGGTCCGCGCCGCGTCACAACGCACCAGGGCGCCTTCGACGGAGCGGTCGTGGTCAACGCCGCCGGCGTCGCGGCGCCGCTCCTGGCTCCGGGGCTTCCGATCGCTCCGCGCAAGGGTCACCTCGTCATCACCGACCGCTATCCGGGGTTCTGCCGGCATCAGCTCGTCGAGCTCGGGTACCTCTCGAGCGCGCACGGCCACTCGACCGAATCGGTCGCTTTCAACCTCCAGCCGCGCGCCACCGGGCAGATGCTCCTCGGCTCCTCCCGCGAGTTCGCAGGCCTCGAGCCCGCCGTGAACCGGAGCCTTCGCAACCGGATGGTCCGCCGCGCGCTCGACTTCATGCCGGCGCTCGCCCGCCTCTCCGCGCTTCGGACCTGGACGGGCTTTCGTCCGGCGACGCCGGACAACCTACCGCTCGTCGGGGCGTGGCCGGAGACCGACGGGCTGTGGATCGCGGCCGGCCACGAGGGGCTCGGCGTGACGACGGCGCTCGGCACCGCGCGGCTGATCGCCGACGCGATCCTCGGGAAAACGAGCCCGATCGATCCGGCGCCGTACCGGCCGACCCGCCGGTTCGCGGCCGCACATGCCTGAGCTGACCGTCGACGGCCGGCGCGTCGAGGTCGAAGCGGGGGTGACCGTCGCCGCCGCGCTCACGAACGCCGGCGTCGAGCATCTGCGCGTCTCGGCGACCGGCCAGGCGCGCGGACCGCTGTGCGTCATGGGAACGTGTTTCGAGTGCCGCGTCGCGATCGACGGCCAGCCGCATCGTCGTGCGTGCCTCGAGGTCGTCCGCGACGGGATGGTGATCTCGACCGCGCCGAATCCCAAACCTCAGACCGACGACCGGAGTCTTTCAAGCCGTCTCGTCTGCGACGTCGCCGTCGTCGGCGCCGGGCCGGCCGGCATCGCGGCCGGCTGCCGCGCGGCCGAGGCGGGTGCCTCGACGGTCGTCCTCGACGAGGGAGACGTCGCGGGCGGCCAGATCTACCGCCATCGTCCGCCGAATGCGCCCGAGGCGATCCGGCCGTGGCTGACGCGGCTCGACCGCTCGGGCGCGCGCCGGATGGGCGGCGCCTCGGTCTTCGACGCGTGGCGGGAAAGAGAGGAGATCCGGCTCCTGGCCGAGACGAGCGGCGGAGCCCTCGCCGTGTCCGCGCGCCGCCTCGTGCTCGCCACCGGCGCCCGCGAGCTCTTTTTGCCGTTCCCCGGCTGGACACTGCCCGGGGTCCTCGGTGCCGGCGGCGCGCAGGCGCTCTGGAAATCGGGCGCGAACCTGCGAGGCCGCAGGGCCGTCGTCGCGGGGTCCGGGCCGCTGCTCCTGCCGGTCGCGGCCTCGCTAACGAAAGCGGGAGCGGCGGTCGCTCTCGTCGCCGAGCAGGCGTCCCTGGCCTCGCTCGCGGGGTTCGGCGCGAGCCTGGCGCGCGCTCCGTCGAAGATCCTCGAGGCCATGCGCCACCGGCGAGGCTTCGCGAAGACGCCCTACCGGACCGGCCAGTGGGTCGCGAAGGCCCTGGGGACCGAGCGCCTCGAGGGCGTCGTCGTCACCGACGGCGTCGCCGCGAACGAGATTGCCTGCGACCTGCTCGCCGCCGGCTACGGCCTCGTCCCGAACGTCGAGCTCGCGATCCTGCTCGGCTGCGCGATGCGCGGAGGAGCGGTCGCCGTCGATGCGCGGCAGCGGTCGAGCCTCGACGGAGTCCTGTGCGCCGGCGAGCCGTGCGGTGTCGCCGGCGTCGAGGTGGCTCTGGCCGAGGGCGAGATCGCGGGACTCGCGGCCGCGGGGCAATCGGATCCGGAGTCGGAGCGGCGCCTCGGCCGGGTGCGTGCGCGGGGTCGCCGGCTCGCCGCGCGGATGCACTCCGCGTTTCGCCTCCGGACGGAACTCCGGGCGCTCGCGTCGGCCGACGTGCTCGTGTGCCGCTGCGAGGACGTCGCCGTCGGCGCCGTCGCCGGCTGCGCGAGCGCGCGCGAGGCCAAGCTGTCCTCGAGGGCCGGCATGGGCGCCTGTCAGGGGCGCGTGTGCGGTCCGGCGCTGCGGTTCCTGTTCGGATGGGATTCGGATACGGTACGTCCGCCGGCGAGGCCTGCCCGGATCGGCCATCTCGCCGTTTTCGAGGACGTCTCCAAGGAGTGAAGAGCCCGATGGAATGGCGCGGCGTTTTCCCGGCGGTCACGACCCCGTTTCGCGAAGACCTCTCCCTCGACGTCGGATTCCTCTCCGGACACCTCGAGACGATGCTCGCAGCGGGGTGCCGCGGGTTCGTGCCGCTCGGCTCGCTCGGAGAATCGGCGACGCTCGCCTTCTCCGAGAAGGCGGCGGTCCTCGAGGCCTGCCGCCGCGCGCTCGGCGACCGCGCGCCGCTCGTTCCCGGAATCGCCGCGCTTTCGACCGCCGAGGCGGTCGCGACCGCACGGATGGCCGAGGAAAAAGGATGCGACGGCCTCATGGTCCTGCCGCCCTACGTCTACCGGCCCGATCGTCGGGAGACGCTCGCGCACTTCTCGGCCGTCCTTTCCGCGACGCGCCTGCCGTGCATGCTCTACAACAACCCGATCGCCTACGGGACCGACGTCCTGCCCGAGGACCTCGCCTGGCTCGCGGATCGCCACCCGAACCTCGCCGCGGTCAAGGAATCGAGCGCCGACGTCCGCCGGGTCACGGCGATCCGGTCGCTCGGCGGGGAGCGCCTGGCGATCTTCGTCGGTGTGGACGACCTGATCGTCGAGGGCATTGCCGCCGGAGCGGTCGGCTGGATCGCCGGGCTCGTCAATGCCCTGCCGAAGGAATCCGTGCGGCTCTTCGACCTCGCGGTGGGCGAACGTTCGGCCGAGGCGCGCGAGCTCTACGAGTGGTTCCTGCCGCTGCTCCGACTGGACGTCGTGCCCAAGTTCGTCCAGCTCATCAAGCTCGCGCAGCAGGAGTGCGGGATGGGGTCGGAGCGGGTGCGGCCGCCCCGCCTCGTTCTCGACGGGGCCGAACGGGGCGAGGCGCTCGCCGTGATCCGGGAGCGCCTCGCACGCCGGCCGAAGATCTAGAAGGCGACCGCTACTTCGCGGCGCCCATGTCGCCGGTCGGGATCGGCAGCTGGTTCAGGAGATTCAGCCGTCCCGCCGTCGTCGTGTAATCGTCGATGAGGGCGAAGCGTCCCGCCGCGTGCGCGTTGATCTTGTCCTTCAGGATCCCGAAGTACTTCACGCGCAGGTCGGTCGTCTTCTTCTGGAGGTTGGCCGAGTCGGTGACGAGACCGGAGATGTCGGTGTCCGAGAGATTCTGGAAGTTGTCCGCGTACTTCTTGGCGAGGTCCACCCGTGCCGACGTGACCGCGTTCTGCTCCTTCTCGAAGTCGGCGTAGACGCTCCAGAACGTCTCGAGCTGCTGCGGGCTGAGCTCGCTCATGCCGGCCGCGAAGAGCTTCTTGCGCGCGTCGGAGAGCGCCATCTTGTAGCGATTGATGTTGAGGTCCGGGTTGGACGCGGACGGCGGGTTCGCCTGCCCGGACTGACCCTGCTGCCCGAAGGCGGACGCGGCGGCGATCCCGGCCGCCAGGGAAAGAACGAGAACCTTCTTCATGGCGTCTTCTCCTTCTCCGAGGTTTCGTAAAGGCCGGAGCGGGACCGGCCGGTTTTCGAAAGGGCGGATCCTATACCAAGGTATCGCCGGGGCGATGGAGTCTCAGACGTGGCAGGAACCGCCGCCCCGCTTCTCGAAGTACCGCTGGTGGTATTCCTCCGCGCGCCAGAACGGCTCGGCCGGCACGATCTGCGTGACGATCGGCCGCGAGAACCGGCCGCTCTTCTCCAGCCGCTCCTTCGAGGCGCGGGCCACGGCTTCCTGCTCGGGGCTGTGAAAGAAGATGACCGAACGGTACTGAGTTCCGACGTCCGGGCCCTGGCGGTTCAGCTGCGTGGGGTTATGGCCGTTCCAGAAGGCGTCGAGCAGCGTCTCGTAGGAGACGCGCTGGGGGTCATAGTCGACCTCGACGACCTCGGCGTGTCCGGTACGGTCGGTGCAGACGTCTTCGTAGCTCGGATTCGGGAGCATGCCGCCGCTGTAGCCGACGGCTGTGTTGAGAACCCCGGGGATCTTGCGGAAGTCCTCCTCGACCCCCCAGAAGCACCCCGCGCCGAACGTCGCCTTGGCCATGGCCGCCTCCCTTCCGGAACCCCGATTCGGAACCCGAGCGTATTACGAGAATCATGGAGAAAGCGCGTACCGTCCGCCGCGTCCTGCCGAGCGTCGAAACGCTCGAGGGCGCGGGGTTTCTCGTTCATCGGCCCTTCCCGACGTCGGACTTCGATCACTTCGATCCATTTCTCCTTCTCGACGAGATGGGCCCGATGGACCTCGGCCCCGGAGAAGCGCAGGGCGCCCCCGATCACCCGCACCGCGGCTTCGAGACCGTGACCTATCTGCTGTCGGGGCGCATGGAGCACGGCGATTCGCGAGGCAACCACGGAAGCCTCGGGCCCGGAGACGTCCAGTGGATGACGGCCGGATCGGGCGTCGTCCACTCCGAGATGCCGGCCGCCGACTTTCAGGCGCGCGGCGGGCGCATGCACGGCTTCCAGCTCTGGGTCAACCTGCCGAAGCGCGACAAGATGATGGCGCCCCGCTACCAGGAGGTGCCGGCGGCGAAAATCCCGATCGGGCGCTCCGCCGACGGCAAGGCGACCGTCCGCGTGATCGCCGGCGAGTCGCTCGGAGCGCACGCCGTGATCGACACGCGGACGCCGATCTCCTACTTCGACGTCGAGCTGGCGCCGGGTGGCGTGCTCGAGCAGCCCCTCGCCGCGGACCACAACGCGTTCGCCTTCGTCGTCCAGGGTTCCGGCCTCTTCGGTGCGGAGCGGACCCCGGCGCGGCCGCATGAGCTCGTTCTCTTCCGCAACGACGGCGCCGTGGCGCGGCTGGAGGCTCCGTCCGATGGTCCGTTGAGGGCCCTGCTGGTCGCCGGGCGGCCGCTCGACGAGCCCGTCGCCCGCGCCGGACCGTTCGTCATGAACACGCGGTCCGAGGTCGTGCAGGCGTTCGAGGATTTTCAGGCCGGACGCTTCGGCTGAGGCAAGGGTGAAGGACCGCGGCTCCTCGCGATCCCGGCATAAGCTACGCGCGCTTGCGTAAGGCGCTGAAGGCCTTTTCGTATCGCGACTTCCGCCTCATGTGGGCGGGCGCGTTCACGTCGAGCGTCGGGACGTGGATGCAGGAAGTCGCTCAGAACTGGCTGATCCTGACCATGACGGGATCCGCGTTCCTCCTCGGCCTCGACGCGTTCCTCGGCGACGCTCCCTTCCTCCTCTTCTCGCTCTTCGGCGGCGTCATGGCGGATCGCGTGGACCGCCGCCGCATCCTCCTCCAGTCGCAGTACGTGCAGATGTCGAGCGCGACGCTTCTCGCCGTGCTGCTCCTGGCCCACGCGGTCCAGGTCTGGATGATCCTGACGCTGTCGTTCGTCGTCGGCCTCGCGCAGTCCTTCGGAGGTCCCGCCTATCAGGCGCTGGTCCCGACTCTGGTCGACAAAGAGGACCTGCCGAACGCGGTCGCCCTGAACTCGATCCAGTTCAACCTCGCCCGGGTCGTCGGACCGGTGCTCGCCGGTATCGCGTTCTACAAGCTCGGCGCCGCGGCCTGTTTCGGATTGAACGCCGTGTCGTTCCTCGCGCCGATCGCGGCTCTGTTCCTGCTGCAGCGGGGCGGAGGAATCACGCCCTCGACCGAAGGCGTCCTCGCGAGCCTGAAGACGGGACTCCGGGCGGTCCGCAACACCGGGCCGCTGAAGGGCCTGATCGTCCTCTCCTTCGTCGGCAGCTTCTGCGCGATGCCGCTCGTCACGTTCCTTCCCGTCTTCGCGCGGAACGTCTTCCACCGCGATGCGAAGGGCTACAGCGTGCTGCTCGCGGCCTTCGGCATCGGGGCGATCCTCGGAGCGTTCGGCGTCGCCGCGTTCGGCAACGTCCGGCGCAAAGGGGTCCTGGCGGTCATCATGCAGATGATCTTCGGGGGTCTGATGGCCGGGTTCGCGGTCTCGCGCACGCCCCTGCTGTCGTACCTGCTGCTCGGACTCGCGGGAGCGTCGCTCATGGTCGTCTTCGCCCTGTTCATGACCCTCGTGCAGGCGAACGTCGAGAACCACCTGCGGGGCCGAGTCGTGTCGGTGTACACGCTGGCGTTCCGCGGAGCGATGCCGCTCGGCAACCTCACGGCCGGGGCGCTCGCGGGCGCGTTTACCGCCCCGAAAGTCCTGGTCGCCAACGGCGCCGTGATGGTGCTCATGGGCCTCGTCACGCTCGCGAGCCGGCAGGGGGTTCTCGATCTCTGAGCGGGGCATATGATCGCCTGTGATGTCGGGGAGGGAGGAGCCATGAGGCATCGTACGGTGCTCGGGGTTCTCGCGTCGCTGGCCTGGACCTCGGCGGGCGTTCTGCGCGCCGACGACGTCTCCGGAAAAGATCACCTGCTGTGCTCGGTCATTCAGGCGACTCAGTGCACGCCCGACGGCGAGTGCCGGAGCGACAATCCCTGGGAGCTCAACATTCCCCAGTTTCTCGAAGTCGACCTGAAAGCGAAGACCGTCTCGACGACGAAGGCGAGCGGCCAGAACCGCTCTTCGCCGATCGGGAACCTCGTCCGCGACGGCGGCCTCATCGTCATCCAGGGCGTCGAGAACGGGCGAGCGTTCAGCTTCGCGATCGACGAGAGCAACGGAATGGCTTCGATGGCGGTCGCGCGGGACGGATTGACGGTGTCCGCGTTCGGCGTCTGCACGCCGCTGCCGGACGCGCGATGAAGGGAGGTCGGCCATGAAACGAGCGGCGATCGCGGTCGTGTTCCTCGCGCTTGCGGCCGGCGCGGCCGTGCGGGCGCAGCAGACGACGACCGTCACGACGAAGACGACGACCACGACGACGACGAAGACGCTCGGCGCGGCGATGAACGTCTACGTCTTCCCTCAGAAAGGCCAGTCGAGCACCACGCAGTCCGTGGACGAGGCCGCCTGCTACAACTGGGCCGTGAAGGAGACCGGGAACGATCCCTTCCAGCTCATGAGGAAGCAGCAGGCGCAGGCGCAACAGACCGCCGCGGCGCAGGGCGCCGCCGGGCAGGCCGGCGAGGGGTGGGGACTTCGCGGAGCTGCGGGGGGAGCGGCCGGCGGAGCGCTCTTCGGAGCAATCGGCGGAAACGCCGGTGCGGGCGCGGCGATCGGCGCGGCGACCGGGTTGGTGTTCGGCCGCGTGCGCGCCCGGCAGGCCCAGTCCGCCGCCGAGGAGGCCGCCGAGCAATCCGCCGCCGCCCAGCAGGCGACGGCTCAGCAGATCGCAAACTTCAAGAAGGCCTTCTCTGTCTGCCTAGAAGGGAAGAACTACCTCGTCAAGTACTAGCCGCGGCGCCTCGATCTGCCGCGTGAGAAGTCTCCCCGGGTCCTGCGCGGCCTCGCGCGGATCGCGGCTCTGCGGTACTAGGCCCGTGTCGCCCTGGCGGTCGCCAAAATCGGGATTTAGACTGCCGGCATTCGGCGCCTGAGCTCCCTGTCCTGCTTCCGCCTTCTTTTTTGCCAGGCTGGCGAATCCTGAGTGTCGCCCTGCTGCTTGATCCCAACCAGACAGTCCGGGTACGGAAGCCCTCGAGGTATCAGGAGCAGGTGGCAGCGCCCTCGGTGAGCGAAAACGTCGGGCGTCGTGACCTTCTGCGGCTCGGTCATGTACCATGCCTCATAGCTCATCCTCTGGCACCAGTCGAGGACCGCGCGACCGTTCGCCGCCATCGACAGCTCGGGGTTGGAGTGCATCTCGACGATGAACGTCACGTTGCCGCGGTGCGCGAGCTCGCGGGCGCCCTCGAGGACGAGGCGCTCGGCACCCTCTACGTCGATCTTCACGAGGTCCGGCTCGATCTTCAGCGCCGAGACGAGCTCGTCCAATGTCGTGGTCGGCGTATCGATCGAGCTCCCGGCCTTCGAGGCGGTCGACGCGTGGCCCGCATACATGCTGCCGGCGGCGCCTGCCGCCACGGTCCAGAGCCGTACCGTCTGCTCGGCCACGTTCGAGGCGAATGCGCACACGAACCGCGCGCGTTCAGAGAGGTGATTCCGCACCAGAATCTCCGCGCCGATCGCGAGCGCCTCGGGATTCGCCTCGATGAGAACCGTCTCCTTCACGTTCGGGCAGAGGAGAGCGATCAAAGCCGCCTGACCCTGGTTGGCGCCCACGTCGAGAACGATGGAGGCACGCTGTGCGCAAGCGTAGAACCACGCCTCGTCGTAGTCCGGCGGATCGCGAATGACACCGTGGAGGACGAGCACCCTGCGGCCGAGGTACGAAACCTCGTGAAACTCGCGTCGGTCGCCGTGCAGTCGTCGCTGCAGCGCTCGCAGCGCTCTCGTCGCGTCCATCAATCGAGTCTACGCTCCGTCGGAAGCGCCGAACGGCGAGATCGGGGTTAAGAAAAATGGAAAAGCGACGCCGCGGGGTCGTGTCCATTTCATGGAGACCGAAGGAGGCCGAGAGTGTTCAGGACGAGAGCAGCATTCGACTCGCCTCGTGACGAAGTTTCGAGATTCAGCGCGCGCGAAACGACTCCGCGGCGAATTCGATCCGGTCGCACCCTCGCGGCGCAGGGGGCATCTCGTGATCGTTTTCAGTGGTGATTGGTGGAGCTGACCGGGATCGAACCGGCCGCGCGACTTTCGGCCGCGGCGGTCGCTTCGCAACCGGCGGCCGAGAGTTTTCAAAACGAAGGCCCCTATCCAGGCGCGACCCTTCGAGTGAAGGTGAGCTACTCAAGCCGACAGCCCCATTTGCTCGCCGCGCGACCAAGTTTCGCGAGTCAGGGCGAGCGAGTCGTCCACCGAAGGCAGACCCTCGGCAGTAGACAACGTCGGCCGAAGGCCGGCGGTACCCGAATTGCGCGGCGGGATCCCGAGCGAGTGGAGGCGACGTGCTTGGTGGAGCTGATCGGGATCGAACCGGCCGCGCCTCGCTTCGCGCGGACGCTCGGCGACAACTCAGGCG
>Ga0126381_100008330_pt1 | contig 11583 bp, 7 predicted proteins | sample PanSoiMetPlot_28_FD_96465 | JGI IMG/M metagenome (GOLD analysis project Ga0126381, IMG submission 96465) | Tropical forest soil microbial communities from Panama - MetaG Plot_28 | ecosystem: Environmental > Terrestrial > Soil > Tropical forest > Bulk soil | place: Panama | collected 2016-02-17 | reverse complement strand
TTCCAGCGTCGCGTGGCCAGCTATGCCTTGGGCCAGAACGCGTTTTACCACTTCGGCAACGTTTATTTCGGCAAGGACAAACCGGTGCTGCCCACCGGCTGGCAGCCCGACGCCTCGACGCTCGACCGCTTCAAGCAGTTCCTGAAGGCGCAAAACATCCAGTTCACGGATGACGAGTTCAACGCGAACCGCGACTGGATGAGCGACCAGATCAAGTACGAGCTTTACTTCCGCGCCTTCGACAAGAAGACCGCCGACCGCGCGGCCTGGACAAGCGATCCCGAGATCAAAAAAGGCATCGAAAGCCTTCCCCGGGCCCAAAGCCTGCTGATGCAGGTCCAGCGCGTCCTGGCCGCCCGCGGCGCCCGGGGCTAGCGTACAGCTTCAAAGCCTGCTTTTATCGCGGAGGAGCGGAGAAACCCATAGAATAGTCGCCATGGGCTTTTCTCCGCAACCTCGGCTCCTCCGCGTCTCCGCGCTGAAGGCACTGCTCCTCGTCACCCTCGTCCTTCCTCTCTTCTCTCAGCCCAACTACGAGATCTACGCCGTCCGCTACGCCACCATTCCCGATTTCGGCGTCAATGAGCTAGTCGCTGGGGCCGATCGTTCTCGCAAGCTCGATATCGCCATGATGGTCTGGCTGGTGCGGGCGGGCGACCGCAACATTCTGGTGGATTCCGGCTTCTATCGCGACAAGTTCTTCAAACAGTGGCACGTGAAGGATTTCGTGAAGCCCTCGGAGGCGTTGGCGCGCCTCAATGTCAAGCCCGAAGACATCACCGACGTCATCATCACGCATCTGCACTGGGACCATGCGGATGGCGTCGACCTCTTTCCCAATGCCAAGATCTGGCTGCAGCGGGATGAGCTGGAATATTACGCCGGCTCCGCATGGCAGTCGCGCCGCACGCATGGCGGCATCGACCCCGATGACGTGTTGGCGGTCGTCCGCCTGAACCTCGCCGGGCGCGTCGGCCTGGTGCCGGGCGATGCGCAAGAGATCCTGCCCGGCATCACCTGCTACACGGGTGGGAAGCACACCTACGCCTCGCAGTTCGTCGGTGTCCACACGGCCGCCGGCACGGTGGTTCTGGCAAGCGACAACATGTATCTCTACGAGAACATGGACAAGCATGTGCCCATCGCCGCCACGCTCGATGCGGTTTCCAACTTGCGCGCACAGGACCGCATGAAGGCCATGGCCGTGAACCCGAAACTCGTGATTCCGGGCCACGACCCCGCCGTGATGACGAACTTTCCCAATCCTGCTCCGGGCGTAGCCAAAATCCAATGACCGGAATTCTGCTGGCCCTGCTGGGGCATGCTCTAGCTTGCCCACAAGTTGTCGAAGGGAGCCAGCCAGCATTCCGCGCCGATGCCGCTCTTGTCACAGTCCCTGTCCTTGTCACGGACGCGAAGGGCGCTCCCGTTCGCGATCTCCAGCCCCGCGAATTCCGCCTCTTCGACAACGGTGCCCCACGTGACATCCAGCATGTCTGGTTCGAAGAGCAACTGCCGCTGGTCATAGGCATCGTGGTGGATGTCAGCGCCAGCCAACGGTCGTTTCTGCGGGAGCACCGCGCAGCTGTCGACGCGTTCGTCAACCGCATACTGCGCACCGGCGATCGCGCTTTCATCGTGGCGGTCAATGAGAACGTGAGGCTACAAGCCGAGTTCATCGGCCGCCCTGCCGGCGCGAGCCAGGTGTTTCTGCTGCGCGGGCAACAGGCGCTCGGCAAACCCTGTGGGACAATTCACGGCCGAAGCCTCTGTGGCGGAACCGCGCTGTGGAACGCGGTGTACGCGGCCGCGCACGAGAAGCTGAGCCGCTATACAGGCTCCAAAGCACTGCTGATCCTCTCGGACGGTAACGATACAGGCAGCACCCATCACCTCGACCAGGCGCTCGAAGAAGTCCAACGCGCCGGCGCGCTGGTGTACTCCGTGCGGTACCCGGATCCGCTCTCGCACATTTCCGATGAGGGTCTCGCGCGCCTGGCGGCAGAAACCGGAGGCGCCGAATTCACCGCGCCGGACGGAAACTACGACGCCATCTTCGACCGCGTCGAGCGCGATCTCCGCAGCCGTTACGTTCTTGGCGTCCCCCCTTCGGAGGCCGCTGACCCGGTCCATCGGCTGCGCGTCGCGGTGACACGTCCCGGCCTCACTGTTCGTGCCCGCCAACAGTATGTAGCGCCGGAATAAGCCCGCCTCGCGATGGGAATTGCCCGATCTAGCGGAGCGTCCCGGTCACTTTCTGATCCCCGACGGTTCCGCTAGGCTGGTAGCCCAAACTTCGGCGGTTGTAGAATAACTGCATCGGCTACGACGAGCAGTTGAGTACGGAGAGGACGTCCGAGGCCATTGACCAGCAGGCGATCACACAGCTGCTGCGGAAACTGGGCGGCGGAGAGAAGGAGGTGTTCGATCAACTCGTTCCGCTCGTCTACGATCAGCTTCGCAGGCTGGCGTCGCGTTGTATGCAGGCCGAACGGCCGAATCACACCTTGCGTGCCACGGCCCTGGTGCATGAAGCTTACCTCCGCATGGCCGGCAGCGGGGGCGAGTGGCGCGACCGGATCCACTTTTACGCCGTGGCCGCGCGCGTGATGCGGCACATCCTTGTGGATTATGCCCGCGCAGGGAAGCGGCAGAAGCGCGGGGACGGGTTCGGGCGCGTCGCTTTGGATGAGGCGGTCCTGGTCTCCTCCGATTCGTCCGCGGATTTGTCCGCCTTGGATGAATCTCTCCGCCGTCTGGCGGCCCACGATGAGCGGAAGAGCCAGGTGATCGAGCTGCTCTTTTTCGGCGGCCTGACTTACCAAGAGGCGGCTGCGGCCCTGGGAATTTCGGAGGCCACTTTGCACCGCGACTTGCGGATGGCGAAGGCGTGGGTGCACCGGGACATGACAAGTCGTCCTGATTGAGGAGCCGGTCCTTGACACCCGGGGCACATGACCCACAACGTTGGCACGTTCTCGAAGATATCTTTCAGGCGGCCTGCGACCTCGAGCCCGCTGAGCGGCCAGCGTTCCTAGACCGTGCTTGCGGCGGCGATCGTTCCTTGCGGCTCGAAGTGGAATCGCTCCTCGCCTCGTCCGACCATACTCTCGGCTTCATTCAAGAGCCGATCGTGGAGGCGGCGCGCGCGGTCTCAGGCGGTTTCACCCCCAGCGGCAAACGAGTCGGTGCCTACGAAATTGGCACCCTCATCGGCGAGGGAGGGATGGGCCGCGTCTACCTGGCGCATCGCGCCGACGAGGCGTACAGCCAGAAGGTGGCCATCAAACTGATGCGCGCCGATTTCGGAGGCGACCGCGAGATGCTGCTGCGCTTCCGCATGGAACGCCAGATTCTGGCCAATCTCAGCCACCCCAACGTGGCCCGCCTGCTGGATGGCGGCGTCACTCCGGAAGGACTACCCTGGCTCGCGCTCGAATACATCGAAGGTTTGCCGATCGACCAATACTGCCGGCGCCACGGCGTTGCTCTCCGCCAGCGGCTCGACCTGTTTCTGACCGTTTGCGGCGCGATCGAATATGCGCACCGCAACCTCGTAATCCACCGCGACATTAAACCGGCTAACGTGCTGGTGACGGCCGAGGGCGTCCCGAAACTGCTGGACTTCGGCATCGCCAAACTGCTGTCTACGGATCTTGCCGACTCGGCGCACACGCGTGCCAGCGAGCGGCTGATGACCCCGGAATATGCAAGTCCTGAGCAGGTGCGCGGCGAACCCGTGACCACGGCGGCCGACGTTTACGGTCTGGGTGTGCTGCTCTACGAGATCCTGACAGGCCGGCGGCCGTTCCGCGTGAAGACCGGCAGCCCGCTGGAAATAGCCCGGGCGATTTGTGAGACCACGCCGCCGCCGCCGAGCGCGGCAACCACTGCCGAAGGACAGCAGGCGGGTCTGGATCCCCGCCGCTTGAAGGGAGACCTCGACACGATCGTGCTCATGGCGATGCGCAAAGAGCCGGCGCGCCGCTATTCCTCCGTAGCGCAGCTTGCGGCGGATGTTCACGGGCATCTGGACGGATATCCGCTGGTGGCTCGGGGCGATTCGTGGAGCTACCGGTCGCGCACGTTTATCAATCGGCACAAAGCGGCAGTAGCAACCGGCGCGGCGGCAGCGGTGGCGCTCACCGGGTTCGGCATCGGAATGGGAATCCTCGCCCAACGGGCCAACCGCGAAAGCGAGACTTCGCGCCAGGAAGCGCGGTTTTTGGCGGATATGTTTCAGGCGGCAACTCCCGAAGAAGCACGCGGCAAGGATATCAGCGCACGGACTCTGCTGGATCGAGGCGCGGCCCGTATCAACCGCGAACTCTCACATGAACCGCAAGTGCGGGCGTCGTTACTGGAAACCATCGCCGAGGCGTACCGCGGTCTTGGCGTCTTCCCGGAGTCGCAAGCCCTGGCGAAACAGGCGTCTGAGCTGGCCAAAACGAGCCGCGGTCCCGGCAGCCCCGAGGCTGCGAGAAGCCAGGAACTTCTGGCCGAACTGGAGCGCGACCAGGCCCACTACGCCCGGGCCGAGCCGCTGCTGCGCCAGCTGATCGCGGCGAAACAAAAAGCCGGAAAAGCACAGGCTCCGGAAACGGCCCGGCTCATGGCTGAACTGGGTGAGTGCCTCTATTGGGAGGCTAAAGACGACGACGCCATCGCCCTGCTGCGGCAGACTCTGGCGATTGATCGCAAGAACGGTCCAGACTACGGCGCCGATACGCGCAACTACCTGGCGCTGGCGCTGGAGCGGAAGGGCGATTTCGATCAGGCGCGGCAGCTGCTCGCACAAGCCGTCGAGATCAACCGGCGCACCCGCGGGCCCGACAGTCCGGAGTACGCCATCAGTCTGCACAACCTGGGCAGCTCGCTCATCGATCGCGGCGACCTTTACGGCGCCGAAGCAAAGCTGCGAGAAGGGCTCGCGATTCGGCGACGAATTCTCGGTCCGGGGCATCCGGATCTTTTTTACTCGCTCAACAATCTCGGTTATGTTCTGCTGCGAAGAGGCGAATGGCGGCCGGCCGCGCCGTATCTGAAAGAGGCCGTCGATGTCGTAGTGAACCGTCTGGGGCCGGAGCATCCGCGCTTGGCGGGGCCGCTGCACAACTGGGGGCTCATGCTGCAAGCGAAAGGCGATTACAAGCAGGCTCGCGCGACCTTCGAGCGAATTTCGTCGGTGCTGCAGAAAGCCAACGCCGCCAATACGTGGCCTGCCGCTCAGGTCACTTCGAGTATCGGGTGGCTCGATTTCGATCAGGGGCACTACGCTGCGGCGGAACAGAACGCGCGCGCGGCGATGGATCTGCGCCGTACGCTGGGGGGCGATAACACGCCGGAGTTTGGGGTCTCACTGATGCAGGTGGCCGAGACGAGTCTTTATCAGGGCGATGCGCGAACCGCCGAGTCTCTGTTGCAGCAAGCACTGGAGATACGCCGGAAACGTTTGTGGGCCGGCCACCCCGATATCGCCACTACCGAAGTGAGGTTGGGCGAAGTGCTGGTGGTTGAGAAAAAATTCAGAGACGCCGAGCCGCTACTGAAGCAGGCCCTGAACGCTCTCGCGCATCCGGCATTCCGGGTGCCGCCGTGGCAGCTTGCCGAAGCCCAGGCGGCATACGGCGTCTGCCTGGAGGATATGGGACACCACACTGAGGGTGCGGCCCTGATCGGCGAGAGCCGGGTGGATTTGGAGGCGGATCCGCGGCCGGTATTTCGCCTGGACCCGGCCGTGCGGCTTCGAGGGCTAAGAGAAAAAGAATTGGCCGTCGATCCACGCCGATAAACGCCGATCGAAGCCGGGTCCTTATTGGCGTTGCCGCGTTTATCGGCGGCCCTGATTCGCTTCTAAAGCTACTGGGCGACGGAGGTCCAGATTCGCAAAGTGTTGGTATTGTCGTCGACCGCGGCGAGTTGAAATGTTCCCCATCCCAGGTTCTTCATGGCGAGACCGAAAGCGCCGCCGTTGTTCGGGTCAATCGGCATCTCGTCTATGAACGCGCCCGCGGACGTGAATTCCACAAGCTCACTGGGCTGGTTCGGATCCGCGTTGCTGCCGTCGCTGTTGGCCACGAGCAAGTGGCCGTTCGGCAGAAATCCGATATCGAGGGGACCGTGCAGATGGACGGCATCGGCGAACAGCAGAGTCGCGGGTTGCGTCGAGGTGGCGGTCGCGGCATTGGCGATCTGGTAAATCGCGTTGTCCGTCGAGGACGCCACCAGCAGCACATTGTGAACGGAGTCGTAGGCGAGGCCGCTCGGCCCAACAGCCAGGGCGGCGGGGTCAAGGCGATGATTGAAGCCTGTGGCCAGAACCGTTACGGTGGCGCCCAAGCCGCTGGGCGTGTAGCTGAGGTCGAAGCGCGAGATCACCCCGCTGAGAACGTTCGATACGAAGACGTGAGCGGTCCCCGTGCCGTTGGTGCCCCGGTCATCGACTGCCATGCTCCACGGGCCATCGATGTTGGCCGGCGCGTTTCCAATGGTGCCTAAGAAGTGGCCGAAACGATCCAGAACCGCAAGGGAGCCGGGGCCGACAGTAGCGGCGGTGCCATCCGCAGTGGGAAGATTGCCGATGAGGACCACCCCGTTCGAGAGCAAGCCGAGGGCGGCGGTCAACCCGCGCTGCTGCGCAGAACTGGTATAGAAGGTGGATACGCTGCCGGACGCGGTGACCCGAATGATCGTGGTCCCGGTGCCCTGAAGATTTGCAGAGTTATTGAAATTCGAAACCAGGATGTCGCCGGCTTGAAGCCCTAAGCCTTTTGGGATCGTCTTGGGCACGATCACGACTCCGTAAGGGTTCACGTCGCCGTTGCCGGGAACGGTGGATGCCGACTGCGGGAAGAGTGGGAAGATGCCCTGCGCCGGCGCCTGCGGCACAGCCGCCAACGCGATTACGAACAGGGAAAACGAAAGAGACACGTAGCGTTTCATGATGGATCCTTCTCCTAAAATTTGTTGGGAAGTTAGTGTTTGGAACCTGTGCCGGCGCGCGATTTGTGCCGCCGTGCACCCAGTGCGAGGGAAACTAGGCCCACAGCGAAATTGGCAAGCGGGGCGGGCTCAGGCACCGCGCTCACCGTGAGGTTGTCCACGGCGAAATCCGTGGCTCCGGAGGATATAGCGATCCGGTTGAAGACCGCGCCATCGAAGGCGGCTTCTCCTTCGGGGAACGGGAAGCCGCCGAGAAACATTCCGCCGGTGGTTGTCGAACCGACCAGCACCGAGTCCTGATAGGCCGACAGAGTGAGCGGGGAAGGAGTAACGAAGTCGCTGGTGGCGAAGTTGAGCGTGACGGCGTTCAGCTCGCTACTGAAGTTGACGTTGAGCCTGAGGTTGTCCTGCCCGGCGGGGCCGGGATCGCCCAGCACGTTTCCGGTGAGCGTTTCGAACACGCTCTGGTATACGATGAATCCTCCCGGGTCGGCATCGCTTGAAAATGTGGCTGAGAGCCCGTTGACGGTATCGGTGAAGTTAGTCGATGTGCCCAGGCTGTCGCCGTCGAAGTTGAAGACGGCGATCGATGCAGCATTCGCCGCCGCGCCCGTGACGCCAGCAGCGAGGAAAAGTTGCAAAATGCGGTTGAAAGTCATTGTGATTTCCTGCCACTCCTGTAAGCGCCGAAATCGCACGAATTCCCTCGCACGAATCTTGAAAACCTGCAGCCCCCGACGGGGGAGCGGGCAGCCAAGCTGATACCCATCAGCCCGGCCGCGAAAAAGGCTATCGTGCCGGGCTCAGGCACGGTGGACGTTTCGACTGGTGGGGTGTAGGTGTACGTAACGGTTCCCGACTCGCGCCCTTCGAAGGCCTCGCAGCCGCTGGGTGTCGGCGCCGACCCGCGGCAAGCGGTGAATGGCGTAGATGTCAGATCGACCGTTCCCGCGGTTTCGAAATCGGTCCAGTCCGAGATAGGTACCGTGAAAGTGCCGGTTTCGGTTTGCTCTACCCGCCCGATCAGAAGCGGGAACGATATCGTTGCCAGAAGCGCCGTACCGTCGTCAATGCCGATCCGGGTGGATAGCGCGTCCCCCTCCAGGAGGATGGCGGTAGCGGAGTATGAAAGGTTGATGCTGTCGAGGGTCCCGAGCGCCGGGTTAAATCCCTGTAGCGGTGTGTTGACGCTGGGGCCGCCGAGGAAATTGACGCGTACGGGACCGTAGTTGTACTGAACCGTCGCAGCGCGCACATAAGGGTACGAGGCCGTAAGCAATGCGGCGACGAAGAATTGAGAGAAAGAGCGAATCGTCATTTGGTTCTCCACTTGGGAAGCGGCAAAACCGGTGCGATTCCCTCAGTAAGAAGAAGCTCGCCCGAAACCGCTCATTTTTCGGCGAGGCTGTAATTTTGGCTTGCCGCGGTTGACAATCTGAATGTGGACCAAAGCTCCGACGATGGCACGCACACGAAGAAGTTTCGGGACCTGATTGCGGCCGATTCCGTGCCGATCCGCCGCCTGTCCGCCGTTACGCGCGCCAAACCGCGGATCGCGAAGACCTCTTCCCAGGGCTGGTGCAGGTGGTGAACCTCATTGCGTGGTGGAGGTTCCGGGTCGTCCGCTCGATCCCAGCCTGCCGACGCAGAGTCATGTATCGTTCTCGATTGCATACCTGGCTTGGCGAGCGCACCTCCTACGGCGCACAGCCTGGTGGGCAGGTATTCCAGCCGCCATCCTGGACGCTGTCGTGGCGGTTGTCGAACCTGTAAGATGCCACAGGCTGCTGCACTGCCGCTGGTATTCAAGTATTCGCTCTTGCCCTCGGGCTCTGGAGCACTCGTTACGAGCTTCGCCCGCGTCGCCAGCAAGCAGGTGTCGCTCCAGCGAATCCTCGAATTCCTCTCCGCCGGCCCGCCTCTCGCTTGACACCCGCCCCCGCATCGCGATATGAGTTTGAGAACACCGATCAGCCTCTGCAAGCTCAGAGCTCAAGGCTCATAGCTGATCGCACGAAAGGGCTTTGCTCGCATGAAATCGCAAATCGTCCGCCTGGGAAGTGTGCTGGTATGTACCGCGATGGCCGCTTCACTCATCCTCGCGCAAACCAAGAAATCGAAGCCCGCCGCAGCGCCGGCCGCTTCAGCGCCGCAAAAGCTCGATGAAGAGTACACCAAGCTCATCAAAGAATATCTGCAGGATCCCCGCATCACCACCGAGCTGGTGGACCACATGCCCGCCTCCGACACCGTCCCGTCGCCGCTCAAATTTCTGGGACGCATTCCGGGCAAACCCGGCGAGCTGACCTACGCCAAGGACATCAACCGCTACTATGCAGCCCTAGCCCAAGCGTCGCCGCGCGCCAAGTTCTGGAAGATCGGCCAATCCGAGGAAGGCCGCGACCAGGTCGTGCTTGCCATCTCCGACGAAGCGACCATCCGCGATCTCGACAAGCACAAGGAAATGCTGGCGCAGCTCGGCGACCCGCGCAAACTTACCGACGAGCAGATCAAGGCCGTGCTGCACACCGCCAAGCCGCTCTACTGGATCAACAGCGGCATCCACTCGCCTGAGACGGGCGGCCCGGAAATGCTGATCGAGCTGGCCTACCGTCTGATCATCGAGGACTCGCCATTCATTCAGTCGATCCGCAACAACGTGATCACCTTCATCACGCCGGTGATCGAGGTCGACGGCCGCGAAAAAGAGGTCGACACTTACTACTTCAACAAGAAGCTGCCGCAGGGCGCCATGCGCCTGCCCCTGATGTACTGGGGCAAGTACGTGCAGCACGACAACAACCGCGACGGTATGGGCCAGATGCTCAGGCTGACGCAGAACTTTACCCACGCGCTTGTGGAATGGCACCCCACCATCCTGCACGACCTACATGAGGCGCAGTCATATCTGTACGTTTCCACCGGCACCGGCCCTTACAACGTTTCGCTCGACCCCATCCAGATCGACGAATGGTGGCTGCTGGCCGAGACCGAAATCATGGAGATGGCCAAGCGCGGCGTGCCCGGCGTTTGGACCTACGGCTACTACGATGGCTGGGTACCGAATTACCTTTTCTGGATCGGTCTCACGCACAACACGTTCGGACGCTTCTACGAAGTGCAGAGCTACGGACCCGACCTGAACGCGAACCTGCAGCTCGGCGCCACGCAGACCAGCCGCGAGTGGTTCCGCCCGAATCCGCCGCTGCCCTCCATCAAGTGGGGACCGCGCAACAACACCAACATCCAGGAATCCGCCATTCTCTTCGCGCTGCACCAGGTGGCGCAGAACCGCGAGCTGTACCTCGAGAACTACTACCTGAAGAACAAGCGCGCCATCGACAAGGGCAAGGCCGGCCCGACCTACGCGTGGGTGATCCCCGCCGCGCAGCGCCGCAAGGCCGATGCCGCCGACATGGTCAACTCGCTGCGCAGCCAGGGCCTCGAGGTTCACACTGCGACATCCGCGTTCAAAGCCGGCAACGTCAACGTCGCCGCTGGCGATTACGTCATCCGCGCCGACCAGCCCTACCGCACGCTGGCCGACATGTATTTCAGCGTGCAGAATTATCCGCCCGCCAATCCGCGTCCGTATGACGACACCGGCTGGACCATGCAATACATGCGCAACGTCAAGATGGAGATCGTCACCAACAAGTCCATCCTCGACAGCCCGATGACGCTGCTAACCGCGAACGCTCGCGCAACGGGTGGCATCGAAGGCTCCGGCTCCATGCTGGTGCTCGACCATACCACCGACAACAACCTCATGGCGTTCCGCTACCGCAACGCATTTGTGAAGATGCAAGCGGCGGAGGATGATTTCTCCATCGGCAGCCGCAAGTTCCGCGCCGGCTCGTTGATCATCGCGAACGCGGACCGCAACGCCATCTCACCTTCGCTCACCGATCTCGGCCTCACGGCCGTGGCCACCGATGCCGCCCCCCAAGTGAAGACGCACGACATCACGCTGCCGCGCATCGGCTATATCCACACCTGGTCGCGCACGCAGGATGAAGGCTGGGTCCGCGGCGCGCTCGATTATTACCACGTGCCCTACACTTACTTCAGCGACCTCAAGCTACGCGACGGCAACCTGCGTTCGAAGTACGACGTCATTATCTTCCCGAATGTGGGCGGCACATCCGCGTCGGTCATCAACGGCATTCCCAAGACCGGCAACGTCCCGCTACCGTATAAGATGACCCCCGAGACGCCCAACCTCGGCGGTATCGACTTCACCGATGACATCCGCGGCGGCATGGGCATGGACGGTCTGATGGAACTCGCCAAGTTCGTGCAGGAAGGCGGCACGCTCATCGTGGAAGGTTCCACTGCGACGCTGATGGCCGAATACGACCTCGGCGGCGGCGTGACCGTCGAGCATCCTGCAAACCTCTTCGCGCGCGGCTCCATTCTGCGCGGCATGATTGCCGACGCCAAGAGTCCGCTTGCTTACGGCTACGACACCAAAGATCTGCCGATCTACTTCAATCAGGACCCGGTGTTCAACGTGACCGCGGCCGGCGGCGGAGGCTTCGGCGGATTTGGCGGCGGCGGTGGCGGACGCGGGGGCGCAACCATGCCCGAAGGTCTCGGCCAGAACGTCTTCCCCATGGCCAACCCGATCCATGTTGCGCC
>Ga0126381_100008328_pt1 | contig 11585 bp, 10 predicted proteins | sample PanSoiMetPlot_28_FD_96465 | JGI IMG/M metagenome (GOLD analysis project Ga0126381, IMG submission 96465) | Tropical forest soil microbial communities from Panama - MetaG Plot_28 | ecosystem: Environmental > Terrestrial > Soil > Tropical forest > Bulk soil | place: Panama | collected 2016-02-17 | reverse complement strand
CCGTGGTCGATCCGGAATTTTTGCGCAACGGGACCGTCCGCGGAACTGTAGTGCGCGGGGTCAACCTGGAAGTACTCCTCTGCGGAGCCGGTCCGGCGCTCGGGCAGTCCGTTGACGAACTCGCTCACGGGGCGACGCCCGCGCGGGTAGCCGGCCACCCGCGCGGGCGCGGTGTAGGTCCGGCGAGCGCGCAGCACTCGGAACGTGAAGCGGGCCGCGCGCGTCTGGACCACCTCGGTGGCGGTCTCGGTGACCCGCAGCCTGCGCCCGGTATCCGCGTGCCCCACGATGTAGTGGCTGGCGGCGAACCGGGTCGCTGTGGCGTCTGACGCGCGGGGGCACCCGCCGCGGCCGCACGAGCGCCAGGCGTAACCGACCTCGAAGGTGAGCAGGCGGTCACCGGCCGGCAGCGAACCGGGCCGCCAGGAAAGGCCGCGGGCGGTGACGGTGCCACCGTCTCGGAAGTCGCCGCTGATGCGCAGCCGTCCGTGCGGCACCGGTGCCTGGATCCGGGCGGACTGGTTGCCTGAGCGGGCACCGGCGGTGAACGCTCCGGCCGGAGGGGCCGCGATGCTCGTCATCGCGATGGTCAGCGCCAGCCCGGTGATTGGGGCCAACACGGGCGCGGCGCGCGTCACCTGCCTAGCCATGGCGGTGCTCCCTGATCGGGGGTTTGGCGGAATGATAGACCACAAGCGGGCCGGTGCCGGGCAAGTCCGGACGGCGTGAGCCCGTCCGGAGCTGTTGGCAGGTGGCTGATGCGAGGGCTACGCGACAAGGGCGTGCTGATCAGCGGCGGTACCAGCGGGATCGGGCTGGCCACGGCCCAGCGCTTCATCGAGGAAGGCTCTAGAGTCTTCGTCTCCGGCCTCGACGAGGGGGAGGTCGCTGCTGCCGTCGCGGTGCTCGCTCAGCACGGCGACGTCGCGGGAATCGCATGCGACGTGAGCGTCGAGGCCGACGTCGGCCGCCTCGTCGAGGCCGCCGAGCAGACCCTGAACGGCATCGATGCCCTGATCAACAACGCGGGAACGGCCCGCAGGGATCGTTTCCTCGACATCGCGGTGGCTGACTGGGACCGCATCCTGGCGGTCAACCTGCGCGGCATGTTCCTGGTCGCGCAGCGGGTGAGCAGGCTGATGGCTGAGCGCGGCCGCGGCGTGATCGTGAACATGTCGTCGACCAATGGGCTGGCCGGCGAGGAGGACTATGCGCACTACAACGCGTCCAAGGGCGGGGTGCTGCAGCTGACCAGGACGATGGCGATCGAGCTTGGGTGGCGCGGCATCAGGGTCAACGCGCTGTGCCCTGGTTTCATCAGGACGCCGCTCAACGACGCGATCTCGGCCCAGCTTGGGGCTGAAGAGTTCGAGGCCGCCTACGTTGCCAATCAGATACCGCTGCGGCGGGTCGGCAGGGCGGACGAGGTCGCTGCCGCCTACGCGTTCTTGGCCTCCGACGATGCGTCGTTCATCAACGGCGCCGCGCTTGTGGTCGACGGCGGTCAGCTCGCGGCGATGTGAGCCGCTGGTCCCCGGGGCCGAGTCCGCATTCGCAGGCGCTCACAGCTCGGCGAAGGCGTCTTCGACCACGGACAGGCCCTCGGTGAGCAGTTCCTCGCTGATCACCAGTGGCGGCAGGAAACGCAGTACGTTGCCGTAGGTTCCGCAGGTGAGAACGATCAGCCCGGCGGCGTGACAGGCCTTCGCCACACGCGCCGCGGCCGCGGCATCCGGCTCGATCGAGCCCGGCCTGACCAGCTCGAGGGCGAGCATCGCGCCGCGGCCGCGGACGTCGCCGATAACGGGATGCCGCTCGGCGAGAGTGCGCAGCCTGGGCAGCATGATGTCGGCGATCCGCCTCGCAGCGGCGGGAAGGTCCTCCTTGCGCATCGCCTCGATCGCGCCGAGAGCGGCGGCGCAGGCGACCGGATTGCCGCCGTAGGTGCCGCCGAGACCGCCTGGATGTACCGAGTCCATGATGTCGGCCCGGCCAGTGACGCCCGCAAGCGGCAGGCCGCCCGCTATCCCCTTCGCCGTCGTCACCAGGTCGGGAACGACTCCCTCGTGGTCGCACGCGAACCAGTCACCGGTGCGGCAGAATCCTGACTGGATCTCGTCAGCGATGAACACGATGCCGTGCTGCCTGCAAAACTCGGCGAGCCCGGGAAGGAAACCGTCGGGTGGGACGATGAAGCCGCCCTCGCCCTGAACCGGTTCGATCACGACGGCAGCCACCCTGTTCTCGCCGACCTGTGCGTGGATCAGGCCCGTGACCAGGTCGAGCGCCTCGGCCGCACACCGGGCCGGGCCGCCTGGCCAGCGGAACGGGTAGGCCATCGGCGCTCGGTATACCTCGCCAGCGAAGGGGCCGAACCCGTCCTTATAGGGCATGTTCTTGGCCGTCATCGCCATCGTCAGGTTCGTTCGCCCGTGGTAGGCGTGGTCGAAAACGACGACAGCCTGGCGCCCGGTGGCGTGCCGCGCGATCTTGACGGCGTTCTCGACTGCTTCCGCGCCCGAGTTGAACAACGCAGAGCGCTTGTCGTGCGTGCCTGGCGTGACCCGGTTCAGCTCCTCGCACACCTGCACGTAGCCCTCGTAAGGCACGACCATGAAGCAGGTGTGGGTGAAGTGAGCGACCTGCTCGGTCACCCGGGTTACGACTAGCTCGGCGCTGTTGCCGACGGACGTGACCGCGATGCCGGAGCCGAAATCGATGAGCGAGTTCCCGTCCGCGTCCACCAGCACTCCGCCGCCGGCCGCGGTAACGAACACCGGCAGCACGTGGCTGAGGCCGCGAGCCACGCTGGTCTGCCTGCGCTCAAGCAGTTCGCGGGAGGCCGGACCGGGTATCTCAGTGACGAGGTGGCGCTGCTGTGCCAGGCCAGGGCCGCCAACGCTGGAGTGCAGGTTCATACCGCGAGGATAGACCGGACGCGAGCACCCATGCAGGGCTGGCCGGGCGATAAGCCCCACTGCGCCCCCCGCCGGCCAGGAAGGCGGCCAACTTCGACGGGGTTATCGACTTCCTTGCCGCGGAGTTTGCATAATGATGCCCGCAGGCTCTCGAGTCTGTAGTATCTGGATGACCGAATCGATCAGGCACTTCGGATTTAACGCACATCAGTGACAGAACGGCTAGGTCAGGTACTAAATCGTATAGACCTATGACCGCGTAGAGTACAGACCCTTTACTACGACGCACGGAGTTTAACGACCCGGCAAAACGGTATGTGAGCCGGAATGGCCCGCCCCGATCTCGAGGAGAGCCTTATGCTGACACATGAATGGTTTCGGTCAAACAGCTTCAATTACCGTGATTTCGGCAGCGCGCGCCAGCTGGGCCGGACCAAGCGTGACCGGGAGCTGTCAGTATCGCTGATCCTGCCCACCCGCAACGTCGCGGAGACGATCGGCCCGGTTCTTGACGAGGTCGACTACCTGCGCCGTCCCGACATTCGGCTGATCGATCAGGTGATCGTCGTGGACGCCGACTCCGTGGACGGAACCGCGGACATCGCGAGATACCACGATGTGGAGGTCTACTCAGAAAATGCCCTGATGCCGGAGTACGGCAGGGCGCATGGCAAGGGAGACGCCATGTGGCGCGGTCTGTCGGTCGCGATGGGCGACATCATCGCGTTCGCCGACACCGACACCGGCAACTTCTGCCGCCAGCTTGTCACTGGCGTGGTCGGCTGCCTTGTCACCAAGCCCGAGATCCAGTTCGTCAAGGCGGCCTACCGCAGGCCGTACACGCAGGAGACGGTTTCTGTGCCCGACGGCGGCGGCCGGGTCACCGAGCTGACAGCGAAGCCGGCGCTGAATTTGCTGTTCCCGGAGCTTGCCGGGTTCGTTCAGCCGCTGGCGGGCGAGTTCGCCGGGACCAGGGACCTCTTCTACTCGGTCCCGTTCCTTTCCGGCTACGCCGTCGAGGTCGGCATGCTCATAGACGTGCTCGAAGCCTGCGGTCTTGAGGCAATGGCCCAGGTCGACGCGGGCATGCGCAAGAACAGGCACCAGGACCTGTCGAACCTGTCGAGGATGGGCTACTCGGTATTGCGGGCCGTGCTGACCCGTGCGATGCAGGGCAGGTCGCCGGTGGGGCCCGCACTGTCGCAGACACCGTGGAGCGGTGCGGAGATGAGCTCGTACCTGCACGCGGTGGCCGCGGCGCGCGGCGTGCAACTCGACGAGTACGCCGAGGTCATGATCGAACGGCCGCCGATGCGGGATGCGCTGATGGCAGAAAGGGAGCTGACCGCCGCGGTCGCAGCGGATCGCTGAGCGGCGGGTCCGATCTGCGGCTCACCGAACGAGCTGACGCGCGGCCGCCTCGATGGCGTGCTGCGATAGCAGCACGGTCGCGGCGGCCTCGCCGAGCGGAACGAAGCTGTCCTCGCTGGTCACCCTTGCGATCGAGCCGCGGAAACCGCCGTCTATCAAGGTCGTGATCACCCCTTCAGACACGCCGCCCGAGCGCCTGGTCTCGTCAGCGACCAGCACGGCTCCGGTCGCGTCGGCCTCGCGTAGCAGGTCTTCGGCCGGGAGCGGGGCCAGCCAGCGAAAGTCGAGCACTCGGCACGCGATGCCGTCAGCGGCCAGCGCGGCTGCTGCCCGCAGGCTTAGGCGCAGCCCGTTGCCGAACGTGGCGATCGTCAGATCGGAGCCTGTGCCGTGCACCCGGGCCTGGCCTACGGCGCAGTGGCCGAGCGGCCACGCTGCCGGAGGGCGGTAAGGGGCGAGCCAGCCTCCGTCACCCGGCTCGTGCAGGTCACGCTCGTGGTACAACGCGATCGGCTCAAGGAATACGCAGACACTGCCGTCAACGCGTGCGCTCGCCAGGCAGGTGCGCAGCATCGGCGCCGCGTCCTCTGGCCTGGCCGGGCAGGCGACTATGAGCCCGGGGATGTCGCGGAGCGGCGCTATCGCGTTGTCGTTATGAAAGTGACCGCCGAATCCGCGTTGGTAGGCCAGGCCGGCGATGCGCACGACCATCGGGTTGCGGTACTTGCCCTGGGAGAAGAACGACAGGGTGGCCGCCTCGCCGCGGATCTGGTCGGCGGCGTTATGGAGATAAGCGAGGTACTGGATCTCTGCCACCGGCAGCAGCCCAGCAAGCCCGGCGCCGAGTGCGAGCCCGAGCACGGACTGCTCGTCAAGCAGCGAGTCGAACACCCGTCCGCCGCCGAACGAGGCGAGCAGGCCTCTGGTGACGCCGTACACGCCGCCCTTGCGGGCGACGTCCTCGCCAAAGACGAGCGTCTGCGGGTGGGCCGCGAGCTCGTCGGCGAGCGCCCGGTTGATTGTCTGCGCAAGCGTCAGCGGGCCCTCGTCCTCCGGCAGCCGGCCGCCGAAAGCCGCGACCCTTGTCGGGCCTGCCGCCGGCTGGACGCCGGCCGCGAGTTCGGCCGGCCGCCGGGGCGCGAGCGGTGCCATCACCTGCGCTGCTGAGGTGAGCTGCGGCGCGCCCTCGATCCGCGCGGCCAAGTCGAGCACGGCGGTGCGCGAGCGCTCGTATCGCTCGGCCACCTGCGACCCCGACACCAGGCCGGACTCGACCAGCAGCCTGGCGGTGCCGAGCAGCGGGTCACGCTGCCGGTCAGCGGCGATCTCGGCCGCCGAACGGTAAGCGGACTCGACGTCGGAGCCGGCGTGGCCGCCGAGGCGCACGACCGACAGGTGCAGAACAGCCGGTGCGCGCCGCTCCCGCACATGCGCGACGAGGTCCACCACGGTGTCGTAGACGCCCGCCAGATCAGCGCCGTCGGCGCGTTCGTACCTGACGCCTGGCCTGCTGCGCAGCACGGTCGCGGTCCAGCCGGCCGGGGTACGGACGCTGATCCCGATGCCGTTGTCCTCGCATATGAGCAACAGCGGGAGCGGCAGGCGTTGGTAGGCGCAGTAGCCGGCAGTGTTAACGGCGCCGGCCGCCGTCGAGTGGTTGACCGACGCGTCCCCGATGCTGGCGACAACGATCGAGTCGGCCGGCCACGGCGTCTGGCGGCCGAGCCGTGCCGCCCGGTCAAGCGCGAACGCCAGCCCGACCGCCCTGGGCAGGTGCGAAGCGATCGTCGAGGTCTGCGGGATCACGTTCAGTTCGCGGTGCCCGAACACCTTGTGCCTGCCTCCCGCTATCGGCTCGTCGGCCGCCGCCGCCACGCCGAGCAGGATGTCGGTTGTCCCTTCGTCTGCCCGACCTGCCTGCGCGGCCCTGACCAGGTAGAACGCGCCGGACCTGTAGTGCAGCAGCGCCGGGTCGGTGAGTCGCAGCGCGGCCGCGACCGCGGCATTGCCCTCGTGGCCGGCCGAGCCGATCGTGTAATAGCCGGAGCCGCGCTCGCGCAGCCAGCGCGCGGCCTCGTCGGCATGCCTGGACGCGAACTGAGCATCGAGCAGCGCAAGGCAGTGGCCAGCCAGCAGCCGAGTTCCCGCGCGCACTGGCATTCCACCAAGGTCCCCTGCTTGCGCTTGCCCACCCGCGGTGCCGCCGGCCGGGCGGATCGCGCGGATCGCCTCAAGCAGGTCGAGGTCGGTGCGCTCGGTTGGGGCCACGCCCGGCTTCCACATCATTCCGACGCTGGCACGAGCATGCTCAGCGCACCAGGTAGCGCCCTGATCCGCAAGGTGCATCCCGCACCAAGCGGCGCAGCGCATGGCAGTGGCTCGCCGTCCGCTCCGGCAGGCATGTCCCGGCTAACGGTGACCGTCACCTCAGCGCCTCGGCGAACCGAGATCTGCGGAAGGGTCACGTGGCTGCCGTCTTTGATCTTGGCAAGCGCCCTGATGAAGGTCAGCTTGCTGGCCGTTCGCATCAGCACAACGTCGAGCAGCCCGTCGTCGATGACGGCGGCCGGCGCGACCCGCATGCCTGCCCCGAACCGGGCCGAGTTTGCCACCACTACCGCATAGCCATCGAACTCGTCGGCGCCACCGTCCGTCACCGCCACCGTGAACGTCGCGGGCTTCCAGCGCGCGAGCGCGCGCAGCGCCGCCGCGGGGTAGACCAGCGAATCACCTGCCCGCCCACCCGGCCACCTGGTGGAGTTGGCGATCTCGCTGGCGACTGCGGGAATTCCCGCGTACACGCTGACGGCGACGACGGCCTCCGGATGGCCGGGGGAGCCGACGGAGATCAGGTCGATCCGCCTGACCTGGCCTTCGGAAAGCACCCGGGCCGCCGCGGCAGGATCGGAGGGGATGCCAAGAACGCCGGCCAAGTCGTTGCCACGGCCCGCCGGGATGAGCCCGAAGCTGGCATTGCCCGCGGCCGCGACTCCGGCCAACGCCCCGGCCAGGCCATCACCACCCACCGCGACCACCACCTCGCCGCGATCGGCTGCCGCGGCTGCCAGGTCCCTCGCATGAGCCAGGCTCAGCGACTCGACCGCCCGGTACTCGACGCCCGCCGCGTCAAGCGCGGACGTTGCGGGCAACACCAGGCCGCGTGCGCGGCCGTGGCCCGCCGCGGGATTGACAATGAGGGACAGCGGACGGCCCACGAAAACCTCCTGGTTGCCAGGAAGGCAAAGGTTACCGCCGTGGCGGCGTACCATCTGCTGGTATGGCAGCGCAGCGCGATGAAGCTGGCGACGAGGCGCGATTCCTGCACGTCCAGACCATGACCGATTCGCGTGCCGAGGCGATGGAACTCGCCCATGACGCCGTGCAGGCCAGGCTCGCCGCGTGTGCCCAGGTCTTCGGGCCCGTGGCGAGCACCTTCTGGTGGGAAAACGGTATCGAGCGGGCGGAGGAGTGGATGGTCACGCTCAAGCTGCCGGCCGACAGGTACCCCGAACTGTCCGAGTTCCTGCTCGAACGGCACAGCTACGACGAGCCTGAGATCATCGCAACGCCGATCGTGGCCGGCTCCGCGGGCTACCTAGACTGGATTGACGACGAGACACGGCCGCGATAGCGGCAATGCCGGCGAGCGCGCGCTTTAGGAGGGCGCGATGACCGCGGAACGCGACGATGGGCTGTTCGGCCCGGGCTCGGTGACCTGGCGCGTTCTCGGCGAGCCGGTCATGTGGGTGGCTGGGCTGCGTGCGATGTATCTGCAGGCACTGCATCCGCGCACCATGCGCGCGACCTGGCAGAACACCGCTTTCGCTAAGCCAGGCGAGGCGTGGGGGCGGTTCGCACGGACGGTGGAATTCGTCACGGTGCGGACGTACGGCTCGCTTGCGGAGGTGGAACGGGCCGGCCGCCGGGTCAGGAAGGTGCACGCGTCGCTGACCGGCATCGATGCCGATGGCTCGGTTATCAGGCTGGACGAGCCCGACCTTCTGCTTTGGGTGCACTGCGGTGAAATCGCGTCCTACGCGGACGTGGCCCGCCGGTCCGGCATCGGCCTGTCGGGCGCGGATCTCGACCAGTTCGTCGCGGAGCAGCGGCGGAGCGCCGGGGTGGTCGGGCTTGACCCGACAAGCGTGCCTGGCAGCATGGCCGAACTCGCGGACTACTACGACCGGATGCGCCCGCTGCTGCACGCCTGCCGGGAGGCGCGCCAGGCGATGCTCAGGTCATTCCACCCCGATATTCCGTGGCCTTTCACGGGCCTGAAGCTCGTGGTCCCTCCGCTGAACGTGCTGGCCTTTGCCTGCCTTCCGCGCTGGGCGCGCCGGATGTACGGTGCCCCAGGCAGTCCGGTCACCGATCTGAGCGCGACGATCGCGCTCCGGACTATGCGCCAGGCCACTGCGCGGATCCCCCGGCAGTTGCTCGGCGTCCCGTCCGCCAACGGCTCAGTCGGAGCCGGCGCTGTCGCCGACGCGGCATAAGCAAGCACCTGTGGCCGGCGGGAACCTACGCCGCCCCGGCGCAGTTGATCGAGAGAGCTAGTCGCGTCGGCGATTGCTCATGGCGCCGCGGCACCGGATGAACGGAGATCTGATGCGCATTGGGGGCGAGTCGGTAGGGGCCCGCGGGATTACGGTGCTGGCCGTGGCCGGCGTCGTTGGGATCGTGCTCGGAATACACGGCTGGTCCGTCAGGCACAACGGGCTGCATCCGTCGCTTGCCGGGCCGCAGGCGTCACCGAGCGCGACCGCGAGGCCCTCGCCGACGTCGGCAGCCGACCAGAGTTCGGCCCCCACACAGGGCCCGGTTGCCGCAGGGCCTGCGCCGACGTCCTCGGCGACGGCGCCCGCGGCGGGGCTGAAGCTCAGCGCTCAGGCCTACGCGCGGTACGCATTCGAGGTCTGGCCAGGGCCGGTCAGCCAGAGCGCGAGGACGGCCGCGACAGGTCTGGTCGTCAGCGTGCGTCGCCGCGGCTCGGGGATCATGGTCGCCGCCGGGGTAGCCGGCCAATCCAAGCCTGTCACCAGGTTCTACCCCGCGGGCGCGAAGGTCTACGTGATAGAGGCCGCGCTGGGCGACGACTCGGGCAACACCGACTTCAACCTCGGCGACGACGGGCTCGTAGTCACCGACTCGCAGGGAAGGATCGTGCAGTGAGCGACGGCGCAGAACCCGCTCGTCTTGACCTGCCAGCGTGGGCGCATCGCTTCGCCGCTGAATGGTCACCGACCCTGGCCAGGGTCCTGCTTGGGCTCGTGCTTGCCTGGTTCGGCTATCACGAGCTCGTGGCGCCCGCGCTCTGGACCGGTTATGTGCCCGGCGTGACATCTGGGTCGCAGGTCGCTGTCGCAGCGGTGCTTGTGCACGGCTGGGTGCTGCTTGTGCTAGCCGTGTCGATCATCGCCGGCGTGGCGCTGCGCCTGGTCGCGGCGGTGGCCGCGCTGCTTGTACTCCAGATCGTCATTACGCTGACCATCACCGGCGGGCTCACTGACCTGACTCTGCGCGACGTCGGCGTTCTCGGCCTCGCAGTCTGCCTGACAGGCGGTTCCAAGCAGCGGGCCGTTCTCTCCGACTAACCTATCGCCAGGACAACCGGCTGGCCTTTTGCATGATCGTGGTGGATTGACCGGGCTATTCGACGGCAACCCACCACGATCAAGGAAATCTAGCCTGGACGAGCGCGGATGCCACCCGCCACTGCGATCGGCCCCTCGTGGACGACCTCGAACCCAGTTCATCCGCCCGGCCCGGGCGGCACGTTCAACGATCCGATCACCGGCTGCTCATGCTCACGCCCGAGTGTCGACAGCGTCCCGGTGTCCAAGCGGAACAGCCGGCCGCTGGCAGGGTCGAGGTCGAGCCAGCGCGCCGTCAGCACGCGGAGCAGGTGACCGTGCGCGACCAGCGCCACGTCACCGTAGGCCAAGGCGGGGCGGACCCTGCCGAGCACCGCATCAGCGCGGACCGCGACGTCGCCGATCGTCTCGCCAGGATGCGCTGCGTCTCCAGGGATGACACCGTCGCGCCACAGGTACCAGCCGGGGCGCTGTCGCCTGATCTCGGCCGTGGTTTTGCCTTCGTAACCGCCGTAGTCCCACTCCGCCAGGTCGGGATCAACTTTCACCCCAGCCAGGCCAGCGAGTTCCGCGGTGCGCGTGGCACGCTGGGCGGGGCTGGCGAAGGCAGCGATGATCGGCAAGCTGGCGAGCTGACCTGCGAGCGCGGCGGCGGCCCCCTCGCCCGCCGCGGTCAGCGGCACGTCGGTCCTTCCGGTGTGCTTAAGGTCGCGGCTCCATTCCGTTTCGCCGTGCCTGAGCAGAATCAGGTCACCCATTCGACACACCCCAGGTGATGTTGGTCACAATGCGGCGGCGTCCACTCACCGGACGAAGTTGCGTCCTGACTTCGTTTTCCGAGGTAAGAACGGTATCGCGGTCTGGACATGGTTCGCGCGTACCGGCCCTGTGTACGGGCAGCCGCGGGTATTGTCCAGGGAACTTCGCGGGGCGCTGCTTCGCTGATCGGGTAGTCCTCGTCCCCGGAAGGTCTTTTGATGCAGTTGAGTGCTCCGCCTGCAGTCCGGCTCGCCGAGGCGGAGGACTCATCGGAACCGGATCCGTCTGGCCCGGCGTCCGCGCCGGGCCGGACCAGGCCGGTCACCGAGCGCATCGCTTGCTGGAGTGCGCGACATGCCGTCCTTGCGCTCACCGCATGGCTGTTGATGGTCGGGGGCGCCGTGCTGGCCGGGCACGTCTACGGCACCCAAAGCCAGCCCCAGTACGACCCCGGGCGATCAGGCGTCGCCGAGCGGATGCTCGACCGGCTCCACGTGGTAACCCCGCCATCAGAGAGCGTGCTGATCCAATCCCGTACGACCGGGTCAGGGCACACCTACGGCTCCGACCCGGCAATGCGCCTTGCCACTCGCGACGTGGTGGCCGCCTTGCGGGCGCTGCCGGGAACCGCGGCGCACATACGCTCGCCGCGCGGCGGTGGCGGCCGCCAGATGATCGCCAGGGGCGGGCGCGGTGCGCTAGTCACCTTCCAGGTAGCGGGCCCGCACGACAAAGCCGAGACGACCGTCGCCCGCGCCCTGCACGCGGTCGCCTCGATCCAGGCCAGGTACCCGCACCTGATCGTCGCCGAGGCAGGCGACGCGAGCCTGGACCGGGCGGCGAGCGCGATGATGGGCCAGGACTTCCGCAAGGCCGAGCTGACGTCGATCCCGATCACGCTGCTCCTGCTGCTGATCGTCTTCGGCGCCCTCATCGCGGCCGG
>Ga0126381_100008326_pt1 | contig 11585 bp, 5 predicted proteins | sample PanSoiMetPlot_28_FD_96465 | JGI IMG/M metagenome (GOLD analysis project Ga0126381, IMG submission 96465) | Tropical forest soil microbial communities from Panama - MetaG Plot_28 | ecosystem: Environmental > Terrestrial > Soil > Tropical forest > Bulk soil | place: Panama | collected 2016-02-17 | reverse complement strand
TGAGTACTCCAATTGCTGCCACTACAGACCGAGCGTCTGACACAAAACAGTCGAGCACGCTTTTACGCGTTCTCGCGGCAATCAGCTTCTGCCATTTGCTGAACGATATGGTACAGGCACTGCTGCCCTCGATCTATCCGATTCTTAAGTCCTCGTTTCATCTGAATTTCGGCCAGATTGGCATTCTCACGTTTACGTATCAGGTCACTGCCTCTCTCCTGCAGCCAGTAGTTGGACAATTCACTGATCGAAAACCCTCGCCATTCTCTTTGCCCATTGGTATGGGCTTTACGCTTTCCGGTTTGGTATTGTTGTCCATCGCACCAACCTTTGCGTGGCTTCTGTTGGCAGCAGCGCTCGTAGGTGTCGGCTCATCGGTCTTTCATCCAGAATCCTCACGGGTAGCACGCATGGCATCCGGCGGACGCCACGGCTTCGCGCAATCCTTCTTTCAGGTAGGCGGAAATACAGGCTCCGCGATTGGTCCTCTATTAGCCGCGTTTGTTGTCCTACCCCACGGGCAATCGGGCATCTTGTGGTTCACGATTCCCGCCATGGTCGGCATCGTTGTCCTCACAAAGGTTGGCTTCTGGTCGAAACATCATCTAGGGCTTGCATCTCTTAAAAACCGCGATCGCCGCAGCGAGGGCCATCAGACACTCTCAAGAAAGAAGGTACTCAGCGCCATTGCCATCCTCGCAGCGCTTATCTTTTCCAAGTATTTCTATCTTGCGAGCCTCACAAGCTATTACACCTTCTATCTCATCAGCCGCTTTCATGTGCCGGTGCGCACGTCACAAATATTTCTATTCATCTTTCTGGGAGCCGTCGCAGCGGGCACTCTCATTGGTGGCCCAATCGGCGATCATTATGGCAGAAAGTATGTCATCTGGGTCTCGATTCTTGGAGTGCTGCCATTCACTCTCCTTCTCCCACATGCCAATCTCTATTGGACAGGTGTGTTGAGCGTCGTGATCGGCTTCGTCATCTCTTCAGCATTCTCCGCCATTCTCGTTTATGCGCAGGAACTCGTTCCCGGACGCATCGGCCTGATCTCAGGAATATTCTTCGGCTTCGCATTCGGCATGGGAGGAATCGGAGCTGCAATTCTTGGCAGACTCGCCGACATGACAAGCATCATCTTCGTTTACAAGATCTGCGCTTATCTGCCGGCCATCGGCCTGCTGACAGGATTTCTTCCCGATATCGAGTCAGCGTATAAGAAGCAAATTGTTCAAGGTTAATCCCTGCCGTGAGCTACCTGGCGCTCAGGCCAATTGTTCGCGTCCCCAGCATTTTTGGAGAACTCGCTGGCGTCCCCGATACGGGCGCATATTGCAAATTGGAACCGCCTTCTTCATCAGGCCAAAGTCGATACGACCGCCCAGCTTGCATCTCGCAAGTTAAGACTCCATTGCTATCCTGAGTAACCGAAGTCTTTGTGCCGTCGTCAGCAACAATCACCACAACACGGTTAGGCCACGGATTGCGCATCTTCATCTCTCCTACTTTTACAGCCTCTATGCCGAGCGTAATGATCTTTCTCTGACGTACCTGCAAATGAATCCGGTTTCCATGACGCACAACCACCGATCCATCGGCATCCCAATCCTTCGGCCACGCAGGAACGATTCGCACCAGCCCGTCATAGTCCTGTACCAAGCCACTCTGCAAAGCATCTGCCACAACTCCAACTTGCTCTACATAAAATTCAGGCGAGTCGGTGAGTTGAGCAAGGCCTGATGGATAAAACTGATAGCGTTCTGTGATCGCTTCAAGCGCCGTTTTCATCTCATCCGCCAATCCAAGACGCGCAGCCTGGACTGGATCAGCACTCCAATCCGCGGCTGATTTGTTTGGCCGATGCATGTAAGTATTTACGCCGATCGTATGCAGCGGACCATCATCTCCGATAAGCGAATAAGGCCACACGGGTTCCAGCCCAAGATTTTCCTCGTTGTGAACGACGGCTCCCGGAGTGTACGAATTCGCGATCACTGCCCCGGTTTGATTGCGCTCAGATTTCGAGAGCAGTTTCTTCTCACCAGGCAGAGCAAGCGGAAAATCCGGCAAAGACGACAACGCTTCACGAGCCGCCTTCACTGTCTCATCTTCTATGCCCAGAGTACCTGCAGCCTGAATCAGCACAGGAAACAGAGCATGCATTGCCGCAATGTCCGTGGTCGGATTCCGCACATCCCAGTTAGACTCATGCGCATTGGAAGGATATGTGTAAAGCACTCCATCGCTGTCTTTGTGCGCATAGGCCAGTAGAAATTGCGCAGCATTCCGCATCAAAGGATAGGTCGATTCGAGAAAACTCAGATCATCCGTATAGAGATATTGCTGCCACACCCACAGCGCGATTTCCGCACCTGTCGAGATAGTACGAGCGTTGTAGTAAGGACGGCCATATGCAGTACAGTTGATGCCTGAAAACTTCAGCCATGTTTCATTCTCATATCCGGCGCCGTTGAATCGCATCGTCTCAGGAACGCATATTCCGGGGAGGCCACTCATATGCTCGCGCGTCCAATGCGCAATTGCATCCATGTTGTCGTTGTAAAGATTGAAGTACGGCTCATTGAACTGTGCCAGCCCGGCGCCAAGATTCGCGGAGACCTGCATGCGCAAATTCCAATGCCAGTATGCAGACGGCCCCCATTGATGACTGTCTCCAAAGGAAGAAAACAAATCCCCAATACCCGCCTGCGAACCGGGAAAGCGATCACGGCTCTCAGCAGCCGCAGTGAAAAGATCGATCATGCGAAGGTTTTCGAAATATTCCGCATGCTGATCCGGTGAAGAGAGTTTCAGAAGCGCCGTCGAAGCCCAGAAAGAATGCCACCACTTGCGATGATCATCAGCAGTTAGCGAGAGTGCGTTGTTCAGAAGCGTTGAAGCCTTACCCACGGCATCTCCTCCACGCCATTCCGGAACCGCAACCAGAACACGGTACGATCCATCGCTCTTCGGCTGAAACGAAAACTTCACCCCAAAAGGCCCGTCAGGAGAAACGTGCACCTCGCGTGCATCGACTTGCATTGCGCTTAATGATCCAAATGTGAGACCACTTGCGCCCATCTCGCTGGTATCCCGCCATGTTTCTGCCAGCACGCCAATCTGATCTGACGCAGTTACGGTTGGATTTCGTCCAGGCCAGAGCTTCAGTTCCGCAGTCTGATTCTGATTGGCGTCCGCGCCCTTCACCTCAACCACCATCACATCCACGCTTTCATCAACGTAGGTGGTTGCCGTCATCCCTCCGCCATGTTCCTCAAATTCGCCGTTATACAAATCAAGCCGCGCAGCATAGTCAGATGCCCCAACAAGCTTCTTAAGTCCCGGAATAGATACATGCCCTGGCGACAGCCGCAGCGGCCATGTATCTTCACGATTCAACTGAGCCGTGTAGCCATCCTGAGCCCACACACCCAGACCCAGCCTGCCATTTCCTAAAGGCATCGCCTGCGTTCGATCTGCATTAGGACGCTGAAGAACAATATCGGATCGCCCGACGACGCCCGGCACGTCCACCTGAAAGCGGCCATCCTTCCATGCTGATGTCGAAGTTTCAGATGCTATTGATTGCTTTTCCTGGCAGAATCCGCACAACGGAATGACAGTGAGCAATGTTATGGCAAGAGTTCTCTGGATCATTTCAGCTACTATACAGAGCCGATCCCTTTGAAACTAAATGCGCAGTGAGCTTCGACACGCACCCTCTATCTGTAAATTCACATTCCATCAATAGAAAAATTGTTGCGAGACAATCGACTCGACGTTAATCTTCTTGCCTAAGCTCTTCAGACGTTAGAAGGTACGCCGATTCTCCCGCGACTCGCGGACATTGGCCTTTGTCTTATTAAAGTTCCCGGGCCCAGGTCACGTTGTCTGCGCAGGAGAATGGCAAAATGAAAGCCTCCAGGCCATACCTCACACCTATCCGCAGGTTTCCGATATCCAATCGCCACCTCCAGAAACACCAAACCTTATGTTGCAATCTGCTTTTGCTGATAGCTGTGGCATTTCTCGTGCTCACAGGCTGCGGCACCAGCCCACAGACGCAAACAACCACGACAACGCCCTCTCCATTGCCACCCGTCGGATCGGGCGCACCCGGACCCGAGACGTGCAATGAAAAAGGCAACATTCTGCCACCAGGAGACCAAAATACCGATCTCCAGATCAGCAATGGAACAACATGTATCGTCGACGGTTCGGCGCCCAATGGAACCTACGTTTACCGCAACGTGAATATCTGGGGAAACGGCAGCCTCACCTTCAGCGATGCCAAAATCAATTTCCATGCCCATTCGATCCTGATCGAGAACACCGGCGCATTAATTGCCGGAGCAGATAAACCAATCACGGGGCCTTTGTCGATATGGCTTTATGGCTCCAAGAGTGACGACATCCCCAGCATCACCTGTCTCAGTGATGCCACCTGCGGAGTTCCGCAACAAATCTGGAACTCCAATCCGAATGTCGCAATGAAGCCGATGGTCATGCCCACCGGCCCATGCACAAAAGCATCCAGCATCGATCCCGAGTCGCCTGCCGGAACAGACTGCTTCTATCAATACGAGATCTTCGACAAAGACGATGTAGCCGGAGCATTTTTTGGCAGGAAAGTTCTCGCGGTTTCCTATGGAGGAACACTCTTACTGCGCGGTCAAAAAGGAATCCGCGAAGTAACACCCAACGGCCCAGCCATCGACGCAAACCCATCCGACTCCGGCACAAGTTGGGTGCGGCTGAACAAAACAATTTCAAGCACCGATGTCGGAACAACAACCATTTACGTCGATCGTTCTGTTCCTACCTGGGGGCCTGGTGATCAGATTGTCCTTACCAGCACCGATTATTCACCTGCTCACAGCGAAGAACTGACCATCAGCAGCATCTCCAGTGACTCGAATGGAACGAAGATCACGGTCCAATCTCCGGGAGTTCAGTTTCCGCACTGGGGTGAAGCCTACGACTACAGCAAATTCCCCGCCGCTGCCGGACCGCGCGATGATCCCAACAGGCCCGCAACACAGGCATCCCGACATTTAGAAAATCGCGCTGCAGTCGCGCTTCTCACCCGGAGCATTCTCGTTCAGTCCGAAGGCGCAACGCCGGTCCTTGAAGACCGCAACACAGCCGACCCAAAGAACGACCCTCACTTCAAGCTCTCCGATGGCTACTACGGAGGCCATACCGTAGTGCGCGATGGCTTTGCCAAATTTCAGGTACAGGGAGTTGAATTCGCCAATCTCGGTCAAGGCGGACTCATCGGCCATTACCCCGTACATTTCCATATGGCCCGCACCGTTCCTCCGCCCAGAACTGACCCCTTCTCTGCCGGAACTTACTTAGCTGACAGTTCGATCCACGACTCAAACACCCGCTTTGTAACGATTCACGCCACACAAGGACTCCTCGTCGCTCGCAACGTCGGCTTCCGTTCCATCGGCCACGGCTTTTATCTCGAAGACGCGACCGAGATTAACAATCGCTTGTATTCGAACATCGGCATTCAGGCGATTGCAGCTGTGTACAGCGATCAAAATATCCGCAGTGTTCCAGGCATCCTGTCTCGAACAGGCCAATCCGAACAAGAAGTGGTGCCCTTTCATTCCGACTTCGACCATCCTTCGATCTTCTGGATCATGAATACGTGGAATGATTTCCGCTATAACGTGGCCGTCGGAGCCGGTACGTGCGGAGTGTGCTACTGGACACCTCCCGCCACGAATAGCGGCTACTCTGTCTATGAAACGTGGGACTCGTACGCTGCCATACAAGCTCCTGGTTCCTCCACCGGTGCAGGTTCCGCTCCGCTCATGAACTTCGTCGGCAATTCCTGCAGCGCCGCCATGACCGCATTTCAGGCTACAGGCACCACAACGCCCTGCTTCGGTGTAACTTCGTCCGACGTGCAAGCCACCGGAAAACTTCAGGCCGTTCCAAATCCCGCTCCAACTCCAGACGCCGCCTACCCAACAACCACAGACAAAAGAGCCAACGCAACTGTCTGCGATGCAACCAAACAAGACTGCACAAAAGTGACTGCGTGTACCGGAGAGAATGGTATGGAAGGAACCTGCATTCCCACCATCCTCGATCACTTCACCACATCATTCACTTGGGCCCAACTGAACTATGCCGCCATACTGCTTCGTGGCTGGTGGTATCTGCTTGAGGACAGCGCAATCACCGACGTCCAGAATGGCGGACTGCAGATGGTCACCGGAGGTGGCTACTCTCGATCCGATGTTGCCCAGGGCTTCTGGAATCTCTCCGCACACAATCTCTTTGTCGGAAACACGCAGCCGATCATCACGGGTACCGACGATGGAGGAGTTCCCGACAATCCGTTTGCTTCAAATGCCGGACCCTTCAATCCCTACGCCTTGAACAGCGGCGCTTCGCCCGAGTGTCCCTTCAGTCCAAACGGGCCTTTATTCTGTGCCTCTCCGACACAAGGCATCGCTTTTGAGAATGCAGGCTTCAGCAACTCTCAGCGACTGCTCAATATTTACGATGGCCCCACCTTTGAAGACTCCGATGCGTTCTCTGACATCCACACACTCGATATCGGCACGCTCGGAAAATGCAGGCCCGATGGCAACCATAGCTCAGGCAACTGCGTGCAGCAAGGATGGATGAACGCCTACGTCTCCGGAGTGATGCAAAGTCCGACCGGGAATAACCCCGCGAATCACTGCATCCTCCCCAATGCTGCCATCAGCTGGAAGCAGCCGAACGGCTTCTACTATCCGCCCTCATTCGATTCCAGCAATCTTTACTTCAATACAGATCCTGATCACAAAGTCGACATCCGCCACTTTGTCATCGATCCTCTCTGGTTGCCGGGAGGCTTCCAGCCCAACACGAACGCCGCAATGAATACATATTGCAGCTGGCAAACAAGCGACTTTACCAATTTCACCGATGTTGACCGGCAGACAGAGTTGACCGATCTCGACGGCTCCCTTACCGGCCTGCTCTCGCAAATTGGTACCGAAACAAACCCGACCATTTCCGTGAACAACGACCCCATCGCAGATCCCACATCCACCGTTTACGACCCGTCCGCCCCGAGCAATTTCTTCAACGCGCCGGTTATCACCAATGAGTGCGCAAGCTCGGTTCCTGGCGAAACTTCGACAGTCAATACCAGTCCATATGAATACGTCACCACCGCTGTCTTCCCTGCCTGCGCTGCAACCGGCAGTTGCGGAGTCAACTGGGGCCAGGCCTGCACCAGCCAGATTTGTTACGGGTTGCCGCTTTATCGCACTTATCTCACTGATTCGGAATTCACCGGATGGCAGTCCGATCACACGAAGTATCCCAGCATTCGCATGATGGGCCAATCGCTTGGTCAGCGCAGCAACCTCACCATGAATCATGGCAGCTACTACTTCGACACAACAGTGCCGCTCTCAGTGCAGCAGACGACTCCGCCCGGTGGCATCCCAGTCAGCAGCCCGAATGTTTTCGTCGCCAATCAGACTTACTATTTCTACGTGCTGTATGCGAAGCCGTCGCTTCATCAAACTTACAGCCTGTATATCGGCAAGGGACTCACGGAGTCGGCAGCGTTCGCCACGGTCACCACTGGCTACACCACTCCATGGAAGGGTGTAGCCACTACATTCACATCCGGAATGATCGACGGTGCACCCGATTGGATCACAAACAAAAAATACGACGCCACCACCGGCGTCATTTCCATCACAATGGATCTGGGTCAGCAAACCAGCGTCTTCAACACCGACCGCCCAAAGTTCTGCCAGCCAGCTACGTACTGCAGCATCCACTCCGACGGCTCTTGCGGATGCAACACCGCCAACAGTCAATGCACAGACGACTCGGTCTGCGCATGGGGCATCAAAGAACTCGATTGTCCTGTTGACGGCTGCTTCGGATTTTCAATCAAAATGCCGGACACTTTCCAGACAGCACCCGCGGGACAGCCGATTCCACCGCCAATCCCAGTTACTTTCGCCCAAAGCGGCGATCCATATTTCAACCCCATGCCCCCCAATATCAAGTTTCTCAGTGCTCCGGAAACTGTAGCAGGTGCATGCCACTACCCCACGCCACCAAGCGCGTCGATCATCAAGTAAGCAATACCGAGAGATGCGGCAGGCTGAAGCATCATGGTATTCGATGATCATCGCCCGCACCGCACGAAAAGAAGCGCATACAAGCGCTTCAGTTGGAGGCCCAGTATTTATTGAAGCCGATATAGTCCGAAGGCATGGCTGCCAGAATCTTCCTGCGCATCTCTAGCAAATCCACCGAACCCAGAGTTTTGTAGATGACCTTTCCGTCAGGCCCAAGCACAACCGTATACGGCACAGCCGATTGCCATGCCGGATCGAATGCCGCCTGCAGTTGAGCCGTATCGTCAGACCCAAACAGCAGATTCCGCGTCGTTGCATGTTTCTTCTCCAGAAAACGCAACACACTCGGCTCTTCGTCCGGCATGTTCGCCGAAACCGTCACCATATCGAAATCACGCACGTTGTACATGCGATAGGTGTCCTGCAAGTCTGCGAACTCCGCCACACACGAACCGCACCACGTAGCCCAGAAGTTGATCAACGTTACATGCCCGGCTGTGCCCGAATGCAGTTTCTTTAACCCGGCAGCATCCACCTTCTCCACATGAATAGGCTCAGCGTTGAGTTTTTGCTCTGCGGCGATTCGCTGTTCAGCCTTCTCCGACCACTTTGTCGAGCAGCCAAAAACGCCCGTGTGCTTGACTGCAACATCCTTGCCCGCTAGTAGCGCATCAATTGCATCCTGTGCATCGTGCGTCTTCACCATCTCGATGCGGTAGCTGTTATCGAAGTGCCCTTCATAGCGCAGCCGCCTGTCCTTATCAAAGATGAAGACATGCGGCGTCGCCTGTGGGCCATAAGCGCGAGTCACCGCCTGCGTATCCCCCGCATACAGATATGGATAGTGCAGGTGCTTGTACTGGACACGAATCTTCATGTCGTCGAGCGTGTCGCTCACGTCAGAGGAATCCAGTTCATCGATCCGGATAGCCTTCGGATCATTCCCCTGAATCGCCACCACAGCCACACCCTTCTTGCTGTAATCCTCATACAGCTGCTCGATTCGGCGTTCATACATCTGCGAAATCGGGCAGTGATTGCAGGTAAAGATCACGGCCAAAATCGGGCTGCTCGCATAATCGCTGAGCTTATGAACCTTGCCATCTACACCCGGCAGTGAGAAGTCCGGCGCAGGCGATCCCAAAGCAAGGATCGGATGTGTCTGCTGCCCCCAAAGAGACAGCGACATCAGCCATACTGAAAACACGACAACAATCTGCTTCACCTCGATTTCCTCCACTGCACGCAATTACGCAAGCTTTCTTGCAAATGCCACTTCCTGCGCCACATCTTGATTGACGTCGCCTTCCTTCTCGTATTCGACGGCCACTAGGCCCGTGAAGTTTTGCCGGTGCAACTCCTGCATCACTTCAGGGATTCTTGCAATCCCATTGCCAAGCAGCACATTCACTTCCCCGCCTTTCGCCTGGATATCTTTCAGGTGAACCAATCTCAATCGCGGAGCCAGTTTTCGAATCGCATCTACAGGATCGTATCCGCACGACGCAAAATGCCCCGTATCCGCAGTAGCGCCCATCGTCTTCGATAGCCCCGCAAGAGCATTCAGCACATCTTCCGGACTCTCATATGCAAACTTGTATGGGAAGAAATGGTTATGAAGCCCGAACGTCAATCCTTCTTCCGTCAGCCGCTTGTCAATATTCTTCAGAATGTCTTCGTCGGCATCGCCCGTAATATTGGTGGCGCCAAGCAGTCTCGCAAACCGAATCGCATCTTCGATATCCTGGCTGCTCTTAAACGTAGCGGCATAATAGGACACGCAACGAATTCCCGCTCGATCCAGCTTTTCTTTCGTCGTGCGAAACAACTGATCCGTTGGATGACTTAGCAGCATGAACTCCACACGCGACATCTCAATTTCCCAGACGCGAAGCGCCTTCAACTGCACAATCATGTCATCGACCGAAAGCCCATGATAGCTGTAGGTCCCGACCCCAATATTCAGTGAAGCGAACGCACGAAGCGGCCCTGCTGCACCGGCTAAACAGCAACCCACAGCAAGCTTTACGAAGGTGCGTCGACTTGGCATCCGCTCACACTCCTGCTTCAATCGTCTTCTATCGCGCCGCAGCAACAGACGGCGATGGCGTCACGTCCGCATCCACCAATCCCATCGCCCATTTGATCGCTTCCGTATACATCTGTTGCAAACGAGGATCATCCCAATTCTCTTCCGGATGGCCCAAAGTCGAATAGTAGACGCGCCCCTTGCCATATACCTTTGCCCATGTAACGGCAAAGTCGTGATCGGCGCGATGCACTTTCGGATTCCCGAGATTGAGCTTGCTCGCATCCAGGCTCATAAGCACATGCACCTTATCGCGTGAGAAAGACTTCATCTGATAGATTTCATCGCGCAAAGTAAACGCTCGCGGCCACTGCGCCATGCCCGGAAATTTCGGGTCTTCCACAACAATCGGCGCGTCGAAGGTTCCCCACGGGTGCTCATCAAAGGTCCCGCCCACCATATCTACAAATTCCGGCCACTTTGTCAGCGTAATAGCAGCACTATGCACGCCGATAAATCCTTTGCCATCGTCGTGAACGAACGACAGCAGATCTGCCTTCTGCTGATCGTCCATTTCCAAATCGCCGCCGGTGAAAAAGAGGACGGCGTCGAAGTTCGTTAAATTCTTCGCGTTGTACTCAAGCTTCTTCTTCGTCAAAGCCTCAGTGTCCGTGCGAATTGTCGTATCCCACAAGCCGTTTTGCTTGCCAAGCCGTTCAATCGTCGCCATCGCATGTGAGACCGACTCGTGCCTGTAGCCCTTCTCCTCGCCGATAACCAGAAGATGCTTCTTCTGCCCATTCCCCGCCTGAGCAACGCAGACCATCGCGCAAGCCACGCAAAACAGCAGAAGGCCATAATGCAGAGCCTTGATGGTCAGCTTCAGTCTGTTCAAAGTTAAAATTCCGGGCATTTCAAGAGCCAACGGGGGCAGGTGTTTCTAATGTTTTATAAGTAAGTCACGACACATAGCCTGTCAAGCATTTGTTAGCATCTAGCCCAAACTGCTTAGGCCAGTAATTGTGGCAGCAGCACCGATGACACGGCCTCAAGAGCAAGCGAAACCCCGCCCCAAAGCACGGCTTGTGCTCCAAGAGCCCCAGTGCCTATTTTCGTGACAGCGAACTCGCTCCCCTCAAGCTGCTTCAGAACAGCATTCACCAGCACAGGATGGCTGCCGATTTCCCCGCCGAGGAGTACAAGCCCAGGGTTCAGAATCAGCGACAAATTAACGATGATGTCCGATACGATGTCCGCTCTGAGTCGAACGATTTTCCGGGCATGTAAATCGCCCGCCTGCGCCATATCAAGCACATCGACAGCACGCATGTCCTTCGGCTGCGCTTTCATCTTTCGGCCACTCTGTCTTTTTTCGACGGCCCAGTTTTTTAGAATCCCGGAGCTCGTCAAAACCCCTTCCAGTTCCCCGAATT
>Ga0126381_100008325_pt1 | contig 11585 bp, 9 predicted proteins | sample PanSoiMetPlot_28_FD_96465 | JGI IMG/M metagenome (GOLD analysis project Ga0126381, IMG submission 96465) | Tropical forest soil microbial communities from Panama - MetaG Plot_28 | ecosystem: Environmental > Terrestrial > Soil > Tropical forest > Bulk soil | place: Panama | collected 2016-02-17 | reverse complement strand
CGACCAGAAGTTCAATCTGCTGGTCGGTAGAGAACTGCAGAAAGATTACGGCCAACCGTCGCAGATTGTCGCGACCGTGCCGATTCTGGAAGGCCTCGACGGCGAGAAGAAGATGTCGAAGTCGCTGGGGAATTACATCGGCATCACGGAGGCTCCGGATGTGATGTTCCGGAAAGTGATGCAGATCAGTGACGAGTTGATGTTCCGCTATTATGAATTACTCACCGATGTGAGCCTGGCGGAGATAGCGATAATGCGGACGCAGATTGCGGAAGGCGAGCGGCATCCAATGGAAACGAAGATGGCACTGGGCCGGACGATCGTCAAAGACTTCCATTCCGCCGAAGATGCAAAGCAGGCGCAGGAGACCTTTACGCGTGTCGTGCGGCAGAAGGAAGTGCCGGACGATATCGCGGTAGCTTCGATGCCGGAGGGCGTCGTTGTGCCGAACGGGATTCGTATTGACAAGTTGATCGCGAAAACCGGGTTGGTGGAATCTGTCAGCGAGGCGGTGCGCAAGATCAAGGCCGGCGCGGTCCATGTGAATGGGGAAAAGGTCGCGGACCTTGTGTATGGGGTGGGCGACGGGGATCTGATTGTGCAGGTTGGTAAAAACTGGCGGCGGGTCACCCGGTGACGCTGCTACGCTGGTGAGTATCCGGAAACTCCCATGTTGGCGATTCAGGACAATCTCAGACTGTCCGTCGACTCGCTGCGCGCACACAAGCTCCGCGCGGCGTTGACGGTCCTCGGTCTGACGATGGGAGTCGCCACCCTGATCACCGTAATGACCATCGTGCAGGGCGCGAATCTGTACGTCGAGCAGAAGATCGCCAACCTGGGGACCAACGTTTTCCGGGTAGCGCGCACGCCATTCGCGGTCGTCGATTTTACCGTTGTCACCAAGGCGCTGAAGAACAAGTACATCACCAAGGAAGACATGGAAGCGGTCGGTGCGTTATGTCATGCGTGCCGCGATGTGGGCGCGTCGGCGAATACTACGCTGGCGGTCGATTACCGGAACAAGCAGGTGGACGATGCCACGATTTACGGATACTCCGCCAACATGGTGGATATTGACACGCGAACGCTCGTACAGGGGCGTTACTTCACGCCGTCGGAAGACAAGCACGCGTCGAACGTGTGCCTGATCGGAGCGTCGATGGCGGAGACGTTTTTCCCGGGAGTGAGCCCGCTGGGGCATATCATCCGTGCCGCGAATCAGGAGTTCACGGTGCTCGGCGTCTTCGATAAAATCGGTTCGGTTCTGGGGCAGGACCAGGATAATTTTCTGATCATTCCGCTGAGTACCTATCTGAAGTTCCGGGGCACTCGCAACAGCCTGACGCTCGAGATCAAGGCCACTGGCGGAGACCGGATCTTTCAGGCGGCCCAGGATGAAGTTCGCGTGATCATGCGGGCGCGCCGCCACGACAAGCTCAACATGGACGATGATTTTTTCATTGGCACGGCCCAGAGTTACATTTCGCTCTGGCAGAGCATTAGTGGGAGTTTTTTTGCCGTGTTCGTAATGGTCAGTTCGATTTCGGCTGTAGTGGGCGGCATCGTGATCATGAACGTCATGCTGGTCAGCGTCACGGAGCGGACGAAGGAAATCGGCGTGCGCCGGGCGTTGGGCGCGACGAAAGCGGACATACTTCGGCAGTTCATGGCTGAGAGCGTCATGCAGTGCCTGATCGGCGGCGTGATTGGGATCGGAATCGGCTTCACGTGTGCGCTGGCGCTAAGGACGTACACATCGTTTCCGGCGTCGGTGCAGACTTGGGTGGCAATCCTGGGGATGGTGCTGAGTTCGGCGATCGGCCTGTTTTTCGGCATTTATCCTGCGAGTAAGGCGGCGGCCCTGGATCCGGTGGCAGCCCTGCGGGTGGAAAACGGATGACACGCCAGGAGGCTTTTGAAAATCTGGTCGTTGCGCTGGACACCCTGCGGTCACGCAAGGTGCGGTCGGCGCTGACAATTCTGGGGATTGTGATAGGCGTGACTTCGGTGATTGCCGTCGCGTCGATCATCGATGGACTCAATGGAACGATCAAGCAGAGGGTGGAAAAACTGGGCTCGAATACGATTTTCCTGATGCGCATGCCAGCGGGCACCAATCCCGACCGGATGCCCCAAAAGATTCGTGTCCGGAAATATTTGCAGGATGAAGATGCGCCTTACCTCGAGGAGAGTTGTCCCGCGGTAGCGTCCGCGACGGTTTTCAGCAATCGCACGAACTTCGGACAGGTGGCGGATACGATCCGTTTCGGCGACGCGCACGTGGAGCGGTTCTTTCTGCGCGGCGTGGAACCCGAATACATCAACGTGTTTCCGCTTTTCGCGATTCAGGAGGGCCGGTTCATTTCGCAATATGACGAGGATCATTCGCGGGCGGTCATCGTGATCGGACAGGCAATTGCGAATTCACTCTTCCCGCTAATCGACCCCATCGGCAACGAGGTACGTCTGAACGGGCGCGTTTACGAAGTGATTGGCGTATTCGAGCCGGACCAGGGCTTGTTTTCCGGTTTCGGCGTGGATCAGTTCGCATGCGTTCCATTCACGAACTTCCGCAAGAACTTTCCGGAGATTCGCGAACGGTTCATCGGGATCGTGGGCAAGGACGGCTACACCGTGGATACGGTTCGCGGGCAAGTGGAGGAAGCGATGCGCCGCAAACGTCACGTGCCCCATAACGCGGAGGATGACTTCAATATCGGGGACGCGAGTTTCCTGACGGATTTGTGGAATCAGTTGACCGGCGCGTTGGTACTGCTCACCAGCATTATTAGTTCGATCGGACTACTGGTGGGAGGGATCGGTGTGATGAATATCATGTTGATTTCAGTGACGGAGCGCACCACTGAGATCGGGATTCGAAAAGCGATCGGCGCCCGAAAGTCGGATATTCGGGTGCAGTTTTTGCTGGAGGCGATCACGCTCTCCGGACTCGGCGGGATTCTGGGCATTTTAATCGGCGCCTTGATCGCGCTGTTAGTTCGGACGCTAATTCCGGCGATTCCGGCATTTGTTTCGATTCTGTGGGTAACCCTCGGGGTGGTGATTTCGGTGAGTGTCGGGCTGTTCTTCGGGTATTACCCGGCGAACCGGGCGGCCAATCTGGATCCGATTGTCTGTTTGCGCTATGAGTGATTACTTCTTCAAGCCGACGAGTCCGGAGGCAAAGAGCCGGTCGTCCACCCTCGCGAGGGTGCGAATCTGTTGCGGGAAGAGGATTCGGGTGTGCGGGATGCTGCAGAGGTGCTCGGGGACGAACCAGGGGTCCTCTTCGGCGGTCATCCAATTGCGGGCGTCAAACCGGGCGAGATTGACCGGTCGCGAGAATGCCCGCAGCGTTTTCTCCTTGCGCAGGTTGAAGTAAAGCTCGAAATAGGACATCACCAGCTCGCGAAGCGTGCGATAGACGGGCTCGCGGAAGCGTAATCCGGCGTAGTTGGACTTGGCGATGGCGCCCCAGTGACTACGCTCCCGGAAAACAGCCAGGACGTGATCGTCATCACGGGTGGCTTCGAGATCGACGAGCAACGGCGGATGTCCGAGCATGCGTAAAGCGGCGGCGGCGAACAGCGCGCCTTCCATGCAATGAGCGGTGCGGTCACGCAGGACGAGGCGAGGCGAACGGCAGCGGGGGCCGCCGGGTTCCTTATCGTAGACGATGTCGTGATCGAGGAATCGTTGGATTTTTTCGGGCTTGTTGAGCCGGCCTAAGGTGGCTCGTTCTTTGGCGGTGAACATGAACTCCGGTAATTGTAACGCCGCGCCTTTTGAGGGCATGCCCTAAAATGGTCGGTCATGGAATTGTATGTCGTAGCGGGATTCTCGGTTGGGTGTATCGTGCTGGCCCTGTATCTTCTGGCGCGGCGCATTCGCATGTGGAAGGAACAGGTTTTACACGCGGTCTCGATTGTGGAATCCAATAATGCAATCGCCCACCAGGCAACGCGGGGAGAAGTTGCTACCCGTCTCGAGGCGGTCGAGCAGCATCACGCCCGCGCCGTCGAAGCGGTTTGGGCGCGTTTGGAGGAAGTTCAGGATCAACTGGAGTGTGCCCTGCGCGCCCAATCGGAAGCGGTGCGGGTGGAGTTGACTGAGTTACAAACGAAGGTAGGCGCTTTGCGGAACGGAAATGACGCGCTGCGCCACGAAGTGAACGAGTTGATGCGGCAGACAAGTCTCCGTCGATTGGCGGGAACCTATGGCGCGGAACCGCGGGTAATCGGGGACAACCGGCCGCCTCGTGTCCGGTTCGACGAAGCGGCGGAGTTCCTGCGTTCTCTCGATGGAGAGGGTGAGAATCCCGAGGCGGGACGGGCGTACTTGGAGATCCACCTGCCGCGGTTGGCCCGCACGCTCGACATAACGCCGCTGCCGCAGACCACCCGGCGCGCGCTCGAATTAGGGGCGTATATGCAGATGACGCCGGCGCTCCAGTGCGTGCTCGGGTACGAAGAAGTGCGGGGCGGGTACCTGGGGACGCCCGATCAGGGGCCGGTGCGAAAGACGGCGACCCATGGCGGAAAGGCCGTGTTCAATTGCCGGATCGACTACTTCGATGCCGAGAGAGACCCGTTCCCTTACGACGACGGCTATTTCGATGTCGTGCTGGCGTGCGAGATTATTGAGCACCTGCGGTTGGATCCGATGCACATGCTGGTTGAAGCTCGGCGCGTGCTGGCAGCGAATGGGACTCTCATCCTGACGACGCCGAATGTCGCGAGCTACGTCTCGGTGGCGCGTGCGATCAGCGGAGTGAATCCGCAGATCTGGTCGCGTTATCCCGCGAAGGATACGGAAATCCCGCATGTTCGGGAATATACGCCGTCGGAAATCCATGACCTGATGGGCGCGGCCGGATTCGCTGTCGAACGACTTTTTACCGAACCGATCGGATCGGAAAACGCGGAGGCGTGGCTAGGTCCGTTATTCGACCACCTCGGCTATCCAAAGAACCTCCGGGGTGAACAGATTTATCTGGTGGCGCGCAAGTGTTCGGGAGCCACAGTGGTACGGCGTCCGGAGTTCCTGTACGAATAAACCGCGCTAATGTCCTGCGGTAGCCTTCACCTCGTGCAACGATTCCGCGTTGCTGAACTTCGGCCAATTCAACGCGTAGAAGGCGACGAACATGAAGCAGAACATCGGCATGATGAAGCCACGGGACATGTCGAACTGGTCCGCGATGTAGCCCATCAGTTTGGGCAGGATGGCGCCGCCCATAATCGCCATCACGATGTAAGCTGAGGCCTTTTTCGCCCGCACGCCAAGGCCGAAGATGCCGAGCGCGAAGATGGTCGGGAACATGATCGACATGAAGAAGTAGCTCAGGAAGACGCAGATTACGGAAATCCAGCCCAGCTTGAGGAAAACCAGGAATGTGGCCAGCACGTTCATCACGGCGTAGATGCCGAGTACCTTGTGCGCCGAGTACTTTTTGAGAATCCCCGCGCCGGTGAAACGACCCACCAGGAAGCAGAAGGCGCCGAACGAAACAAGATTGGATGCGCCTTTGTTGCTGAGGGCTAGCAGTCCGTTGTTACCGGTCTCAAACCATCCGGAGAACCAATCGCTCAGGAATCCAATGTTGGCGCCGAGGCTTTTCACGCCTGCATCGATCGCCGGCGGGATAGGCGGCGTTTCGGAAGTCATGTAGTTGATGAAGAAGCTAAAGATCCCGGCCTGCGCGGCAACGTAAAAGAACTGCGCGGCGACGGCGAGCACGAAGTGTTTGTGCGTCCAGATGGAGTGTGAGACAGTGGGCTCGTTATCGTCCAGGTGGTAATCATCTTCAGTCTTGATGTCGGGTACGTTGGCGAAATAGAAAATGACGGCGATGCCGATCACGATGAAGCCGATGATCATGTATGGGATGTAGAGCGTCTGGCTGCCGGTGCTGTGGCCGGCCGCATCCTTGCCGTAGAAGAAGACGCCGCCGATGAGCGGACCCAGAATCCAGCCAACGCCGTTGCACGACTGCGCCAGGTTGATGCGCGTCGCCGCATATCGCTGGTCGCCCAATACTGTGGTGTAGGGGTTGGCGATGGTTTCAAGAAACGTCAGCCCACTCGCGATGACACAGACGCCGAAGAGGTAGGCGATGAATGCCGTGGTCGGAGAAACGGCGCCTTGCTGGACCATTTCGTTGATGTGGGTTGCGGGAATAAACCAGAACCCGCCGGCCGCGACCAGCAGGAGTCCGCTGATGATTCCGCCTTTGTACCCGAGTTTGATCGCGAGCCAGCCGGCAGGCATCGACATGAGGAAATAGCCGAGATAATGGGCGAACTGCACCCAGGCGGATTGCGACTTGGTGAGGCTCAACTCCTCCTGAAAGTGCTTGTCCATGACGTCGATCATCCCGTTGCAGACTCCCCACAGGAGAAACAACGAGCTGACGAGAATGAAGGTGAACAGGACGTTCGTACCGTCATTCAGTACGAAGAGTCCCTTCTTGTTTGTGCTCATGACTTGCCAACGATTCTAACAACAGTCGGAAGCGGGTTTCGCCGGGGATCCCTACTTTATCGTTAGAGGATTCGCCTACACCAACGACTCGCTCGATTTTATGCCCGCCGATTGGAGCGCCGCCGCCATTTTTTCGAGGGCCGTTTTGTGGATTTGCGAGACGCGGCTTTCGTTGATGCCGAGGACCTCGCCGATCTCCCGCATGGTCATTTCGTGGTTGTAGTACAGCATGACAATTCTCTGGTACCGTTCCGGCAGGGATTTGATCGCGTCGCTGAGGACGCAGCTGGCCTGCTGGCGGATGTACATCCTGTCCGGTTGCATTTCCTGGCTGGCGGCGAAATCGGGATTGGTTGTGTTCTCGTCGTCTTGCGGCCGGGATGACGAAGACAGCAATCCGACCATCCGCAGCTCGACCGCGATCTGCCGCCAGCGATCGACGTGAATGCCCATCCGGCCGGCAATGGCATCGTCGGCCGGTCTCTCCTCAGTGAGGGCGGTGAGCTCTTGCGTGATGGCCTCGAGCTGTTTGTGCCGACGGCGGAGGTCGCGGCTGGCCCAATCGAGCTGGCGGAGGCTGTCGAGCATGGCGCCCTTGATCCGATGCTTGGCGTAGCTCTTGAAGAGGATGTCTTTGCGGTGATCGAACTTTTCGGCGCCGTCGATCAGGCCGAGAACACCGGCATGAATCAGATCGTCGAGGTCCGCGTGTACCGGCAGGCTCTCGTACAGGCGGATGGCAATCGCTTTGACGAGCGGCAGGTGTTCGATGATGAGCTTGTCGCGTATTTCGCCCTTGTTCCTGGAGCCACGAGTCCTTCGCATGCGACAAGAAAATGCATGCGCGGAACCACCTGAGATCCCGGATTAAGTACTTGATTCCTAAGGGAAACAAGGTAGGCCCCGGGGAGCTATGTTCCAAAGCGAATTTCAAATTGGGATTAGGTGTTCCGGGGTGAGATTACCAGCCGGCGGCCAGGGCAATGCAGGTTTTGATCGCGAGCCCGCCCAGGAGGATCAGGACAGCGAGGCGGATGGTTCCATCGAGCAGAAAGATCGCGCCGGTGGCGAGCGCCGCATAGAGGGCCATAGCAATGCCAAAGCGCTGCTTCATCCTGCATCCATTGTACGTCGAGGTTGGGATTCCCTAAAGCGGTCGATGGGAAATGTTTCGCTTGTTATTCGCCCTTCCTTTCCGGGGAAGTGTGGGCTTTCGCAGCTAGCTCGAAACCGTGGCCTCTCACGGCAGGGTCGAGGACTGGCGCCATAGGCAGCCTGTCGTGCGCAACCGACCTGTCACTGATATCCTGTAACCCAGATCGGAGACCGTATGAAACTTTGGATGCCTATCGCTCTTTGCGGCATCGCGGTCGCGCAGGACACTCCGCACCAACACCCCGCAGCTACTCCGCAAGTTGCCCTGCAGCCATTGGCCCAGCAGGTGCGCCAGCTTGAAGAGGCCATGACATACTTGGGCCAACCCTTCAAGACGGCGGATCTGCGTCGTATTCACGAAGCCATCGCCAATCCGGATGAGAGCGCGGCCGTGCATACGCTTGAATCGATCCTGGATCCGTACGCGCTTCTGATTGTGGATATCAATCCGGAGAGCCGGGTGAAAGTCGAGGAGGGCACTGCCACTCCTGAGCTTGTGGAGGCGGGTACCCGCCTGTTCCTGGTTAAAGTCGTCAACAACGCTCACGTGCGGGCGCCGCTGGTCGTCGCGAGTCCGAATAGCGGCGACGTGTATGTTCGCTCCAATGGGAATCCCGCGCCAAAGATTCAACTCTCCCCGCAGGAGTCCAAGGAGCGCTGGGCTAATGTCTCGCTCTACCAGCGCCCTCCTATGCGGCCACGGCTCTCGGGACTGGCACTGGAATACGCGATCCTGGAAGTTTATAGCCGTGATTCCGGACAGCGCTCCGCCAAGATCAGCTTCAACGTCGGCCAAGGCTCTCAGGACATCGGGTTTCGCAACGATGTGACGGTTCTGTTTACCGCAGTCCCCGCAAGGCGCATCACGCTACATGTAAAGGACGAAAAGGGGCGGCCTACCATGGCGTCTTTTCTCATCAAAGACCAACTTGACCGAATCTACCCGATGCCCTCCAAGCGCCTTGCGCCCGATTTTTTCTTTCAGCCTCAGATCTACCGGGCTGACGGCGAATCGGTCCAGCTTCCCAACGGTTACTACACCTTCGAGTACACCGGCGGCCCGGAATACCTGACCCACACGCGCGAACTCGCCGCCGATTCCAACCAGATTTCGTTCCAACTGGAGCGCTGGATCGATCCGTCGGCCTTCGGTTGGTTCTCCGGCGATCACCACGTCCACGCCGCCGGCTGTTCGCACTACATGAATCCCACCGAAGGCGTCCAGCCTGAGGATATGATGCGTCAGATACTCGGGGAGCACCTGAACATCGCCAGCGTACTGACTTGGGGCCCGGACTACTACTATCAGAAGCAGTTTTTTTCGGCGAAAGATCATCCGCTCTCCAAACCCAACGAGCTCATGCACTATGACCTGGAAGTCTCCGGATTTCCTTCCAGCCATTCGGGCCACATCGTTCTGCTCGATCTGAAACAGCAGGATTACCCGGGTACGAAGCAAATCGATGACTGGCCCACGTGGGACCTGCCGATATTTCGCTGGGCCAAGTCGCAAGGGGCCATCGTCGGTTTTGCGCATGCGGGCTGGGGTCTGGAAGTCGCCGGCAAAGAATTACCGACGTACCAAATGCCCGGTTTCGATGGGATCGGCGCTAACGAATACATCGTTGATGTTACCCATCCCAATACGGTGGATTTCATTTCGTCGGTGGACACCCCATACGTATGGGAGCTGAACATCTGGTATCACACCTTGAATGTCGGCTTCCGCACCAGCATAGCCGGTGAAACCGATTTCCCATGTATTTACGACGGCAAGGTCGGGCTCGGGCGCACCTATGCCAAGGTGGATCACACATTGACGTATGAGGGCTGGCTGCGAAGCTTGCAGGCCGGACGCAGTTACGTCTCCGATGGCAAGACCCACCTGATGGACTTCAAGGTGAACGGAGCCTCCGCGGGCATCACGCCGGGCGAAGTGCGGCTCAACTCCGCCGGCACTGTAACAGCCACCGTCACGGCGGCGGCGTATCTCCCCGTAAAGCCGAACGAAGCGATCAGGCGGCTCCCTTACGATCAGAAGCCCTATTGGGACGTGGAACGGGCCCGCATTGGCGACACGCGCGAAGTGGCCGTCGAAATCGTGATGAACGGCAAACCCGTCGGTAGCCAGACAATCGTAGCCGACGGGAAACTGCACGAACTGAAGTTCGAGGTGCCGGTGAAGGAGAGCAGTTGGGTCGCCGCACGGGTGCTCCCTTCCGCCCATACTAACCCGGTTTTTGCCATTGTCGGCGGCAAGCCGGTGCGCGCGTCCCGCGCAAGCGCGGAATGGTGCCTGAACGCGGTAAACCAGTGCTGGACCCAGAAGGCTCCTCGCATACGGCCCAGCGAACTTGCCGAAGCGAAAGAGGCGTACGATCACGCGCGCCAAGTCTACCGGCAGCTGATCAGCGAGAGTTCGGGTAACTAAGCATGGTCCGGGCGGGAGAAGGGCCGCAGTCAGGAAGTCTATCGAGCCGGAAAAGACGCCACCAACCTGGATCTATTCAAAACCGCTCTCTTTCGGGGACCTGATTGTTTCCAGGTCGGAGCCGCCGTTATCAAGCTAATATCTTAAATAGATCCTATTAGCCGTTTCAGAAGGAGGGTGGAGCATCTTGCGACCCTGTCTTCTCCCGCTGTTTGCAATTCCCTCGCCGCAGGACCGCGAACCGGGTCAACGGTTTTCGTTGACCAGACGGATAATCGACGGCATGAATGGAAAACCTCTTCCGGACGTGTCCCTGCGTCTTGCGCATGTTCGCAGTCCCAGTTGCTCCCGTCATATCCGGACCGGATGGCCGGTTCGCCTGGCACGATCGCCGAATGCGGCCGGCCCTCCCTATCCAGGATAGTCGCAATGAATTTCGGAGATCCGTTGGAGGGCGTATCACACCGGTTCCTGGTTAGCGTCCCGCGCAAAGAGTGCCGCGAGGACGTCACGCTGCGTTCTGCGACTATCAATGGCCTGCCAAGTCTCATCATGGACGGACCAGACGACGGCGTTCGAGATTGAGGGCGACTTCGTCCAGGCGCTCTACGCTGTGCGCAATCTGGATAAGCTGCGGCATGTAGGCCGGCAACGTCACGTCAAGCGGAACTTAGTATGCTTCGTGACGGAGCGACAACCTTCGTTCGTTGCAGCATTCGAAACGCCAGGCCGTGAGTGATGAGGAGAAGAGGCACGAAGGCAGTCAGGATGAAATAGCCGGCGCCTAACAAGCCTTGCGAATCCGGGAGTGATATGCGGTTTCCCAGATAAAAGGCAAAAAACAGGTCCGCCGTTCCGAAAATATTGAAAACCCAAGCTAGCACTGTCCCCGTCGGCGTGCCCAGGGTAGCCAGGGCGAGCAACGCCAGCGTGGCGGTGATGAGATCACCGTAAGCTACGGGTTGAGCAAAAGCGGCAGGCAACTCGCGAGACACAACGCCCGGCACTACAAATGCCAATCCGAGAAACCTGAACGCATGCAGCAGGAGGATGGGCCTCAGGTTCCCGGGGCCGCGGAGGTTTCTGAGCGCTGGCCAAATATAGTGCTGCACGACTGCGCCCCAAGCAGCCAATCCGAACAAGACACTGATTAGGAACAAAACTGGAGATGGCATGACTGATCCTTTCTGGCGGCGACTCTCTTCGCGACGGCCGCCGCCTCCGATTTGCTTTTCTGTTACACCGTGTTCCGACTATTGCTGCGCCGGCCCACCGGCAATCAGGCCGGCTAGCGGGAGGAGCGGGCCAACGGGAATGTACTCGTGGTCCATCAGGTTCTCTTTCGACAGCGGCAGCGTGTCCGAGATGGCGCGTGCTTCCTCAACGGTCTTCACGTCAACAAAAATAACCACGCCCCGGCCGTCGCCCCTCGAGTACCAGTCGCGAATCTTACCGTCGAGATAGAGTTTCACCGTAGCTCGGATCTCGGCTGGCATGACGCTCATAACCTGCT